>JGI20283J13201_100169_pt1 | contig 33946 bp, 17 predicted proteins | sample Plalitdecfosmids_FD_13201 | JGI IMG/M metagenome (IMG submission 13201)
CCAAGGATAGTGTCCGAGTACCTGAATCTGCAGCGATTTGCCGCGTGGAATATTCCCGTGCCGAAGATGGTGGCGTGGGGATACGAGCGGAAATGGGGTATTTTCAAGCGTGGTGCCTTGATTACGGCAGAGATCACGAATAGTCAGGACTTGGCGGAAATAGCCAGGAACAAGGATGGGCGCTTTCAGGATGCTAACTGGGTGCATGCCATATCAACAAACCTGGCGACGTATACCAGGACGATGCATGCGCATAAATTCGGCCATAACGACCTGCAGTGGCGCAACCTGATTGTGGATGATGCGGGTGTGCTGTATTTCATCGATTGCCCGTGCGGGCGATTCTGGGAGTTCCCTTTCCTGCAATACCGTATCGTAAAAGACCTGGCCGGCCTGGATAAAATCGCCAAGAAAACGGTATCGAAAACCCAGCGCCTGCGGTTCTACCTTGATTACAGGGGCATCAAGAAACTGGCCAAGTCCGATAAGGCACGGATAGCGCGCATACTAAAATTTTACCGTGGCCGTGGATCAAATTAGTTAAGCGGTTGTCACTAGGATGAATGACATTTCAAGGGCTGTTCAATGGCCCTTTTTATTTAACCGGATAGTATGCATATGACTAAATACCTTCGCATTTTCCGTGTGCTCCTTACTCAATCGGCAATCATGGCGATCAGCGTTTTTGCGAATCCCACAGTTTCGATGGCGGCGCTCAATACCATTGACCTGGCCGGTAGCTGGCAATTCCAGCCAACGACATTGGCAACGGTAACTGCCACTAGCACTCCCAGGGAAGGGGATGGCTGGCAAGCGATCCATGTGCCGGATAACTGGTATCGCCAGGGCAAGGATATCAGCGGCTATGCCTGGTACCAGCGCCAATTTGATATCCATCCTGCGCTAGCCGGCAAGCAGATACGCCTGGTATTTGACGGGGTCGATTACACAGCGGATGTGTGGCTTAACGGCAAATATCTCGGCCATCACGAAGGCTATTTCCAATCGTTCGATTTCGACGTGACGGATTATGTGCATAACGGTAAAAACGAGTTACGTGTGCTGGTCAACAGTCCGCTCGAAAAACCGCAAGACTGGTCTTTGCATAAGCGTTTGCTGAAAGGCATCTTCAGCCATCACGACACCCGGCCAGGCGGAGCATGGTCTGAGCGCGGCCAGGAGCAGAACACCGGCGGGATATGGGCGCCGGTACGCCTTGAGATCAGTGACGGTATCGCTATACGCCACGTCAGTATCACCCCGCAAAAACAGCGGGACGATGCATGGAATATCCATAGTATAGTGATGCTGGATAGTCGTGTGGGGAGAGGTCCCGCCGTAGTTAATTCGACTTCTTCAAATCCTGAAGTTTCAACCTTCCAAGTTGAGGCCACGATAACCCCTGAAAACTTCACCGGCAAACCGCAAACCTTTCGCCAGGAGCGAAAGATCAAGGCAGGGCAGGGTACGCTGGTGCTTGACCTGCCTTTCAGCCAACCTCAGCTGTGGTGGCCGGCCGGGCATGGCAAACCGAATCTTTACCGCTTGAAACTCAGCATTACCCAGGCCGGCAAAGTGATCGACCAGCGCGACAGTGTGTTCGGCTTCCGCCAGGTACAGATGGATGCTGCTACCGAACAGTGGCAGGTGAACGGGCGCCGACTGTTCATACGCGGCACCAATTACATCTCTACGCAGTGGCTGGCTGAAATGACGCCGCAACGTTACGAGCGCGATATCGGCCTGATCAAAAACGCGAATATGAATGCCATCCGCGTGCACGCCCATATCGAGGCGCCTACGTTTTATGATGCCTGCGACCGCAACGGCATGCTGGTGCTGCAGGATTACATGCTGCAGTGGGGCTACAGCGATGATGAAGCGTTTACCAGGGAGGCACGCAGGCAGAAAGCGGATATGGTCAATGCCCTGGCTAACCACCCTTCCATAGCGGTCTGGAGCCTGCACAACGAGCCACCATGGGATTCTCCTTGGATGAGGGACAAGTACCAGGGGTACAGCCCGGATCAGAACCGCGTGCTGGACGACTTGCTGTACCAGGACATTGCTGCGCTGGATACTTCGCGTATCGTCAGGAAGGTCTCCACTACCAAGGAGCATCCATGGATAGGCTGGTATTTCGGCAAGTGGCAGGACTTTGCAGCCCCGGCGGCTGCGCCATGGGTGACGGAGTTCGGCGCGCAGGCCTTACCCAGCTTGGCGGGATTAAAGAAGATATTCAAGCCGGAAGCGCTATGGCCGGATACCGAGGAAAAATGGAAGCTCTGGGAGTTCCACAACTTCCAGCGGCACGAGACATTCGATATTGCCCGTGTGCAGCAGGGCAGTACCATCCAGGAATTTATCGCCAATACACAGGCCTACCAGGCGAAGCTTATGCAATTTGCTGCCGAATCGTATCGCAGACAGCGCTATGCGCCCGTGACCGCATTGTTCCAGTTCATGTTCAATGAGGATTGGCCATCGGTGAACTGGGGCATCGTCGATTACTGGCGGGAACCGAAAGCAGGTTACGAGGCGCTCAAGACTGCTTACCAGCCTGTGCTGCCCAGCATCGAGTGGAGTAGGGAATCGTACAAGCCAGGTGAGATCGCCACTGTGGGGCTTTGGGCCATTAACGACCTGTGGCGGGCTTTCCCGCAGTCGCAATACCAGGTTTCTGTCGTGAAAAATGGGAGGGTGGTCATGAATAAGACCATCAAGCTGGATATTGCTGAGGATTCCGGCCGTAAGCTTGAGGCATTCAATATCGAACAACTGGAAGCCGGCGAGTATGCCATCCGCGTAAAAATTGTGGCAGCGGATGGCAGAATGTTGGGCCAGAACCAGCATATGTTCCAGGTGACCCCTGACTTGTAATTTTCCTTAACGCATTGCCCTGGCCTGCTCGCGATTGCTGGCGATGCCGACCAGCGACTTGACCTTGCCCGACCTGCTTTGGTAAGAGGCGGACCTGCCATTGAGCTTGAATACGCTCACTGCTGTCATTAGCGATTCAGCCTGCTCTGCCAATGATTCGGCGGCCGCGGCAGATTGCTCCACCAGTGCGGCATTCTGCTGAGTCACTTCATCCATCTGCGTAATGGCATTGTTCACCTGGTCGATCCCCGCGCTCTGCTCGGATGAGGCTGAAGCGATCTCGCCCATGATGTCGGTGACGCGCTTAACCGAAGTGACGATCTCATGCATGGTATTGCCGGCTTCTTCCACCAGGCAGGTGCCGGTCGTCACCTTTTCGACCGAGTCGGAAATGAGCTGCTTGATTTCTTTCGCCGCTGCGGCCGAGCGTTGGGCCAGGTTGCGTACTTCTGCAGCCACGACCGCAAAGCCGCGTCCTTGTTCGCCGGCGCGGGCCGCTTCCACGGCCGCATTCAGGGCTAGTATATTGGTCTGGAAAGCGATGCCATCGATCACGCTGATGATATCCTCGATCTTGCGTGAGCTTGAACTAATCTCCGACATGGTCGTTACTACCTGGCTGACGACCGTGCCGCCTTTTACCGCGACGGAAGAAGCATCCGAGGCCAGCTGGTTCGCCTGTTTTGCATTCTCGGCATTCTGTTTAACGGTTGAGGCCAGCTCTTCCATGCTGGAAGCGGTTTCTTCCAGGGATGATGCCTGTTCTTCAGTGCGTTGCGATAGGTCATTGTTGCCGGAGGAGATCTCATTTGCAGCTGTGCCGATTGTTTCGCTGGAATCCTTGATCCGGGTAATGATCTCTGCCATGTTTTCTATCAGCGCGTTAACGCCTTCACAGAGGCTGGCAATTTCGCCGGTTTTGCCATCCATGGGGATATGGTGGGTGAGGTCATTGCCCTTGGCGGCACTCACCACGCGCTGCGTTTCCTCTACAGCTGCTGCCAGTGCCGTGGAGGCATTGACCTGCGCGGTGACATCAGTGGCGTATTTCACTACCTTGAACGGCTTGCCGTTAAGGTCGAGGATAGGGTTGTAGCTGGCCTGTATCCAGGCTTCCTTGCCGCCTTTACCGATGCGCTTGTAGATACCTGCATCGTATTCGCCGCGGTTCAGTTTCTCCCAGAAAGCTTTGTATTCAGCACTGGTGCGGTATGACGGCTCGACGAACAAGGAGTGGTGCTGTCCGGTGGCTTCAGCGGCGGTGTATCCCAGGATATTGAGAAAAGCATCATTGGCTACCACCACTTTACCGTCCATGGTGAACTCGATCACACCCTGCGATTTGCTGATGGCCGCGATCTGGCCTTCGAAGTCGGCATTCTTCAGGCGTTGCGCTGTGACATCGGTAGCGTATTTCACCACTTTGAACGGCTTGCCGTTAAGGTCGAGGATAGGGTTGTAGCTGGCCTGTATCCAGGCTTCCTTGCCGCCTTTACCGATGCGCTTGTAGATACCTGCATCGTATTCGCCGCGGTTCAGTTTCTCCCAGAAGGCTTTGTATTCAGCACTGGTGCGGTATGACGGCTCGACGAACAAGGAGTGGTGCTGTCCGGTGGCTTCAGCGGCGGTGTATCCCAGGATATTGAGAAAAGCATCATTGGCTACCACCACTTTACCGTCCATGGTGAACTCGATCACACCCTGCGATTTGCTGATGGCCGCGATCTGGCCTTCGAAGTCGGCATTCTTCAGGCGTTGCGCTGTGACATCGGTAGCGTATTTCACCACTTTGAACGGCTTGCCGTTAAGGTCGAGGATAGGGTTGTAGCTGGCCTGTATCCAGGCTTCCTTGCCGCCTTTACCGTTGTGTTTGTAGGTACCTGCATCGTATTCGCCGCGGTTCAGTTTCTCCCAGAAGGCTTTGTATTCAGCACTGGTGCGGTATGACGGCTCGACGAACAAGGAGTGGTGCTGTCCGGTGGCTTCAGCGGCGGTGTATCCCAGGATATTGAGAAAAGCATCATTGGCTACCACTACCTTACCATCCATGGTGAACTCGATCACACCCTGCGATTTATGTATTGCCGCCAGCTGACCGGCGGTATCCACTGAAAGCGTTTTTTCACGCGTGATGTCGGAGGCGTATTTAACTACCTTGAAAGCTTGGCCATTTTCATCGAAGACCGGGTTGTATGTGGCACGTAACCATACCTCCTTATTGCCCTTGCCGATGCGTTTATACTGGCCGGTGTCATATTCACCGCGACCTAATTTATCCCAGAAGGCTTTGTACTCTGCGCTGGTGCTGTATTCTGGACTTATAAACATGCTGTGGTGCTGACCTGCCGTTTCACCTAAACTGTACCCCAGTATCTGCAGGAATTTTTCATTTGCGGTGATGACCTTGCCGTCTAAAGTGAATTCGATGATGCCTTGCGATTTATTAATGGCTGCCAACTCTGCGCGTGCTTTGGTCAGCTCTTTTGTGGTCGCACCGAAATCTAGAGCTTTTATTAGTTTGGCAAACATCTTATTTTCCTTTTGAATAGATTAACTGGAGCAGTTTCAATGATGGTTGTATATCGCTTTGATACTACAATTGTTAACATCATGCTCATATAACGCCAGCCTCCTGAGTCTCTTGAATTGAATAACTTTTTATCGAATAGGATTGATTATGGATTTGCAACTGAATGGAAAACTTGCACTCGTCACAGGCAGTACGGCAGGCATAGGACTTGCCATTGCCACCGCACTTGTAAAAGAAGGTGCCCATGTGATCGTGAATGGGCGCAAACAGGATGCTGTCGATGAAGTCGTAGCAACGCTGCAGGCTGGAATCAGCCAGTCTGGCAGTGCCAGGGTGTCTGGATTCGCAGGAGATTTGAGTAAGGCAGAATCCGCTGAAGCGCTCACCAAGCAATATCCGGATGTTGAAATCCTTATCAATAACCTCGGGATTTTCGAACCCAAGCCATTCGAGGAAATTCCTGATGAAGACTGGCTGCGTTTCTTCGATGTCAACGTACTCAGTGGCATACGGTTATCCCGTCTTTATTTGCCTGTCATGAAAGAAAAGAACTGGGGCCGCATCATTTTCATTTCCAGCGAAAGTGCCATCCAGATTCCCGCAGAGATGGTGCATTACGGCATGACCAAAACGGCCCAAATCTCCGTGGCGCGTGGCCTGGCGGAAATCGTTGCGGGCACCGGCATCACCGTGAATAGCGTATTGCCGGGACCGACCAAGACGCGAGGCGTGGTCGATTTCGTCGATGCGCTTTCGACGGACGGGCAAAGTTTCGAAGCATTCGAGAAAGAGTTTTTCGAGAAGGTGAGGCCGACGTCATTGATCAAGCGCTTCGCCAGCCCGGATGAGGTGGCATCGCTGGTGGCCTACATCGCCAGCCCGCTGGCTTCCGCCACCACGGGCGCGGCATTGCGTGTGGAAGGCGGTTTGTTGAAAGGCGCGTTCTAATCCGTTGTATCCATCTATCATCCCTACGATTAACGCTCCATTTAAACCTGTTATTTAAACCTTTCAGGTATATGATTCCATTATAAAAAATACAATGAAATCATTTCGGGGAGATGGGGATGAAGGCGTCAAAATCGGGCAGCAGGGTTTCAGCTAGTAAGGCAACGCTTAAACAGCATCCACATCTTTACCAGATCAATACCTGGGCGTGGCTGGATGAATTTTCGGCGCAAGCGGGTAAAAAGCTGCAACTGGCAGACGTGCCGGATACCGAGTGGGATGCCATCGAATCGCTGGGTTTCGATATCGTCTACCTGATGGGTATCTGGCAGCGCAGTCCCGCCGGGCGGCATATTTTCCGTACCGATGCCAAAGCCTTCAAGGTGTTCGACCATGCCATGCCTGGCTGGACGGTGGATTCTGTGGTCGGGTCGCCTTTTTCCATCCACGATTACCAGCCGGATAAGCGCATCGGCAACTGGGCGCAGCTCGATGAAGTGCGTGCCAAATTGCATGCCAGGGGCATGCGCCTGATGCTGGATTTCGTGCCCAACCATTCCGGACCTGATCATCCCTGGGTTTTTAATCATCCCGACTATTTCCTGCAGGGCACGGAAGACGATTATCACCGTGATCCCGGCGCCTACCACCTAGTAGAACCCGCCGGTAGCAAGCCCTATTATGTAGCGCGGGGCAGGGATCCCTACTTTGCCCCGTGGGCAGATACTGCCCAGGTCAATTTTTACAGCCCATCTGCTCGGCAGGCAATGATTGCTACGTTGCAGGAAATCGGCCGGCATTGCGACGGGCTGCGTTGCGATATGGCCATGCTAGTGCTGAACGATATTTTCGGCAAGACCTGGCAGCATCTGCTGGCTGGCCGGCCAGCAATGCCGACCGAGTTCTGGGGGGACGCCATCGCGGCATTGCCGGCAGATTTCATCTGGATGGCTGAAGTATACTGGGACATGGAAAACAGGCTGCAGGCGCTGGGTTTCAACTATACCTACGACAAACGGTTGTACGACCGTCTATGCCATTCGCATGCCAGCGATATCCGCTCGCACCTGCTGGCGGATATCGCCTACCAGGGACGCATGGCGAGGTTCCTGGAGAATCATGACGAACCGCGTAGTGCAGCCGTGTTCGGCGCGCATACGCTGACGGCATTTGCTACCTTGATTGCCACATTGCCTGGCTTGCGTTTCTTCCACCAGGGCCAGTTCGAAGGCAGGACTATCCACCTGCCCATGCCGTTGAATGCGGCCTCCGCTGAAAAGAAAGACTCTCAACTTGAAACCACTTACGCGAATATCCTGCATATCGCCAGTGCAGATGTTTTTCATGAAGGCGTCTGGACATTGCTGCAAGTCCAGCCGGATTCAGATGCCACGCATGAACAGCTCATTGCCTACAGTTGGCATGATGAAGCCGAGTATCGCTTAGTGGTGGTCAACCTGTCGGAATGGACGGCTCAAGGACGTTTGTTTATTGCCGATCAGGTAAAGATTGATGGGGACGGGCAAGACTGGCAATGCACGCTTGACGATCTGCTGAACGACACGTCGTATCTGCGCGACTACGAGGATCTCCTGCATAACGGTTTGTATGTACGGCTGGATGGTTACAGCGCACACGTGTTTTCAATCAGCGCTGTAGGCTGACAACCGCTGAAATACGCGCGGCAACATTTCCGGTAGGTCTTCCGCGATCAACCCCGGCCCGAATTCATTGGCGGCCTCGCTGTGCAGCCAGACACCGGCCGCAGCGGCTTCGAACGCCGGCATCCCCTGTGCCAGCAACCCGAGGATGATGCCGCCGAGTACGTCGCCCGAGCCGCCTGTGGCGAGGCTGGCAGGTGCGTTGCTGTTGATGGCAGCACGCCCGTCCGGTGCGGCGATTACGGTATCCGCGCCTTTGAGCACGATGACGGCTTTGCAGTGTAGGGCAGCCTGCCGTGCGCGGATCAGCTTGTCTGCGCCGGTATCGGTAATGCTGCCGAACAGGCGGCTGAATTCGCCTTCGTGCGGCGTCAGTACGCACGGGCCTTTAATCGCATTTACCAGTGCAGGCAACTCATGCTGAAACGCACTGATCGCATCGGCATCCAGCACGGTGGCTTTGCCTTTAGCCAGCATGGTCAATACGCGTGCTCGCGTCTTTTCCAGGGCGGCAAAACTGCTGGCACCGGCGCCGGGGCCGATGAGCAGGGCGGTGACACGCTTGTCGCTGAGCAGGGCGTCAAATCCTTCGGCTGAACTGATGGGATGCACCATGATACTTTCCAGCGCAGCGGCGTATACGGTATATGCGGTTTCCGGTACTGCGATGCTGGTCAACCCGGCACCGGCCCGCGCTGCACCCCTGGCAGCCAGGCGCGATGCACCCGTAACCGGGTATCCGCCGTATACCAGCGCATGGCCGCGTGTGTACTTGTGGCTGGCTTCGTTCGGCCTTGGAAAATGCGCCCACCATACCCCTGGTGAATTTTCAAAGGTCTGCGGGTGGATGGCGGTTAACACACCGGAAGCGATGCCGATATCGCTTACCACCACTTCCCCGCATAATTGGCGGCCAGGGTATAGCAGATGCGCGGGTTTCTTACGGAAAAAGGTGACCGTCAATGCACTTGGTACTGCGCTGGGCACAACGCTAGACGCTGCCTTGGGAGCCGCACCGGTATTGCCTTCCAGGCCGCTCGGTACATCGACGGCTACTATCGGTAACCGCATGGCCGCGGCTGCAACCAGCGTTTCCAGGGCCGAACCTTGCAATGCCCGGCTGAGACCGGCGCCGAACAGGGCATCTACTACTAATTCCGCACCTTCCAGTATGGCAGGGTTCAGGGGTTCGATAGGACCCTGCCATAGCCCTGCATGATGCAGCGCTTCATTTTTCAGCGATGCCTTCTCGCCCAGTAGCGCCACGCGCACCGGCCAGCCATCCTCTGCCAGCAGACGCGCTACCACAAAGCCATCGCCGCCGTTATTGCCCGGCCCGCATAACACACAGACTAAGCAGGGCATCCAGCGTTGCTGTATCGCCTCCGCCACGGCGCGGCCGGCATTTTCCATGAGCGTAATCGCAGGAGTGCCGGCATCTATTGTTAACTGGTCGGCTTGCGCCATCTGCTGGGTAGTCAATATCTCGATAGGGTGTTCCATCGCCATATTGGAGCATGTTTAGGCGGTCAGCGATAGTCGGGCAATCGCTGTATTCCTATCGATGATATTGAACTAGCTATATTGCGCTGGATATATTTACTGTACGAACGTACAATAAACTATGGAAATCAATACCAAACTGGGCATACTGGCCGATGCCGCAAAATACGATGCATCATGTGCGTCCAGCGGTACTGACTCGCGCAACTCAAGCAAAGGTAAAGGAATCGGCTCTACCGAGGGCATGGGCATCTGCCATAGCTATGCCCCGGATGGCCGGTGTATTTCCCTGCTGAAAATACTGCTGACGAATTTTTGCGTGTACGACTGCGTCTATTGCGTCAATCGCGTCAGCAGCAATGTACCGCGCGCCCGCTTTACCGTGGCCGAAGTGGTGGAACTGACACTGGGGTTTTACAGGCGCAACTATATCGAGGGGCTGTTTCTTAGTTCCGGCATCATCCAGAACCCGGACTACACCATGGAGCAGGTAGTGGAAGTCGCCCGCATACTGCGTGAGGAGCATGATTTCCGCGGCTATATCCACCTGAAAACGATACCGGATGCCAGCGATGAATTGCTGGCCAAGGCGGGGCGCTATGCCGACCGTCTCAGTATCAACGTCGAGTTACCGACGGCCGAGGGGTTGAGCCTGCTGGCGCCGGAAAAAGATGCGCGCGCCATCCGTATCTCCATGGGCCAGTTGCGCACGCGCATAGAAGCCGCTAAAGACAAGACGTTATCCGGCAAGCGTGCGCCGCGTTTCGCCCCCGGCGGGCAGAGTACGCAAATGATCGTAGGTGCCGATGCCAGTGACGACAGCACGATACTGGCAGCCAGTGCCAGCATGTATGGCGCATACCAACTACGCCGCGTCTATTATTCTGCCTTCAGCCCCATCCCCGATGCCAGCGCCGCATTGCCGCTTAAAGCCGCGCCATTGGTGCGTGAGCACAGGCTTTACCAGGCCGACTGGCTCATGCGGTTTTATGGTTTCGAAGCCAGGGAGATCGTGACAAAAGACAATGGCATGCTGGATTTGGATGTCGATCCCAAAACCGCCTGGGCTCTGCAACACCGTGAGCAATTCCCGGTGGATATCAACCGGGCTGCTAAATCCATGTTGCTGCGTGTACCGGGACTGGGTTTGACCAGTGTGGCCAGGATAATCGCGGCACGCAGTGTACGGGCAGTGCGCCTGCATGATCTCGCGGGTTTGCGGGTATCGCTGAAGAAAATCCTGCCCTTCATCGTGCTGCCCGATCACCAGCCGGGCACTCGCCTGGATTCTGCCGGGCTGGAGTTAAGCCTTAAGCAGGGAATATCTACACAGCTTGGCCTGTTCAGGCCCGGCTGATCGTCTGGAAGAAGAATAAATGCGCATCGTTCAATTGGCACATGAAACGGATTTCCAGGGCTGGCGGGAGGCCGCCCGCCGCCTGCTGGCTGCACACGCACCGCCAGCGTCGCTGGATTGGCAAGCGGGCCCGCTGGTCACCACGTTATTCCCGGACGAGTTGCCGCCGTTGCCGACGGATATCGCTAAGCGTACGGCGACAGTGCCAGCCAAGTTCATCGAGCTTTGCGAGTCCGTGATTTTGCATAAGGATCCCGGTCGCTTCGGCCTGCTGTATAAAATACTATGGCGTTTGCAGTTGGAACCGGGCTTGCTGCAATTATCGTTCGATGCCGATATACGCAAGGCCGAGATGATGGTGAAAGCGGTACGGCGCGATATGCACAAGATGAAGGCGTTCGTGCGTTTCCGCGAGCTTAAGATATCACCCGGCGAAACGCGTTTCGTCGCTTGGTTCGAGCCTGAGCATCATATCGTGGCGGCACTCGCGCCTTTTTTCACCGGGCGCTTCACCAATATGGACTGGTCTATCCTCACTCCGCAATCCAGTATGCACTGGCATGACGGCCAGCTTTTTTTCACGGAAGGTGCACGGCAGGAAGATGCACCCGATGAAGATGACGGGGAAACCTTATGGCTTACTTACTACCGGCATATCTTCAATCCTGCACGCCTGAAGATAAAGGCCATGCAGGCGGAGATGCCGAAAAAGTACTGGCGCAACCTGCCCGAGGCTGCATTGATCACTTCCTTGATCGCCGATGCGGATAAACGTACTTCCGCCATGATAGAGGCTGAGCCGTCGGTGACCAGGCGTAAGGTCAGGCAGTACCTGCCCGACTCTAAGAAAGCGTAGCGCAATACAGGATGCGTTCACTCCCTGGCTGGATTTGGCTTGTTGGCAATGCCTGGTTGCAGCATCCTTATTAGCGTCTGTTCCCATTACCTAGATGCAACTTTTGCCTGTATACAGCGTATCCGCAGGCAAAAAAATGCCCCGGTGAAGGGGCATAAGACACGTTTTCGATACTTGCATTAATACTGTTTTGAATGATCCTACCTTAGATGTCCTACGTATTTGCTGGTGTCTATTTCCCCGCCATCGTCATCATCATTGCCATCTTCAGGTTCGCTGAATTTAGGCGCTTCGCCCCAGCTGCTGATGGACGATTTATCCATGCTGTCTACGAACGGTTTTGGTTTCGGCGCCGCCGGTGCATTGACAGCCGGAGAAGTAGAGACCGGCGACGAAGCTACACTACTGGAACCAAACATCAGCTTTTCCAGATGGTTGGCATATTCGTTCAGGTCGTCCTGGCCTTGCTCGCGTGACAGATTGATAATTTCACGGGCATACTCCTGGTTCTTCACCAGCCATTTGACATCGATGATGCGGTTGGCTTTGCGCCGCAATATGACACTGATCAAGGCTGCAACTGAGGTTTTATCGGTTTCGCTCATCAGACGATTCTTTCTGCATGTTGAGTTAAGTCAAGGCCATCGTGCTCTTCTTCCGCATCGACACGCAAGCCGATGGTGTAATCCACGATCAATAGCAGGATCATGGTACCGATAGCACTGTAGAGCAGGGTGGAGAATGCGGCGATGCATTGCATTACCACGTCGCCATCTGCACCGCTGATAGTCTTGTCTACGAATACGCCGGTCAGCACCGCACCGATCAGTCCGCCGACGCCGTGGATGCCGAATACGTCCAGGGCATCATCCGCGCCTAGCAGGCGTTTCAGGCCGGTCGCTCCCCAGTAACAGCCCGCGCCTGCGGCCAGGCCGATGGCCAGTGCACCGGGTACGCCGACGAAACCGGAAGCCGGGGTGATGGCGACCAGGCCAGCCACTGCGCCGGAAGCGCAGCCCAGCAGCGTGATGCGGGATTTGACTATCCATTCGATGGTCATCCAGGTCATGGCTGCCACGGCAGTTGCAGTTTGCGTCACCAGCATGGCCATGCCGGCACGGCCGTCTGCAGCCACTGCGGAACCGGCGTTGAAACCGAACCAGCCTACCCACAGCAGCGAAGCGCCGACCAGCGTGTACACCAGGTTGTACGGCACGAAAGGTACTTTACCGTACCCGGCTCTTGGTCCTAGCATGTAGGCACAGACCAGGCCGGCTGCCCCGGCATTGATGTGCACCACCGTGCCGCCCGCGAAATCGAGTACGCCATTCGAGGCAAACCAGCCTGAAGGCTCCCACACCCAGTGGGCAATCGGTGCATACACGAAAATAGACCACAGGCCGATGAAGGTCAGCATGGCAGTAAAGCGCATGCGCTCTGCGAATGCACCGACGATCAGTGCCGGCGTGATGATGGCGAATGTCATCTGGAACATGACGAAGACAGACTCCGGGATGGTGGTGGCGAGGTGGCTGACAGAGACCTCACCGGTAGCCTTGATGTAATCAACCCCCATCAGCATCACCCTGTCCAGGCTGCCCAGGAAGGGGGTGCTGCCGGGAGTGAAGGCCAGGCTGTAGCCGATGACCACCCAGATGACCGTCACTAGACAGGTGATGGCAAAACTTTGCAGGGCGGTCGACAGCACATTTTTCTTGCGGACCATGCCTGCATAGAACAGTACCAGGCCGGGGATGGTCATCAACAATACCAGTGCCGTCGACGCCATCATCCAGGCGGTGTCACCAGCACTGATGTCTTCACTTTTTACCATGTAAGGACCTGTCGGCGCTGCCACTTCAGGCTCGACGGCAGGTGCTGCTTTTGCGGCGGGCGGCGGAGGGGCCGCTTCTACCGGCGCAGGCTCAATCGCTTTTTCAGGGATGCTTTCGGAAACCGGTGCAGAGGGTATGGCCTGTTCACCAGCGGCCTGTGGAGTCGCCGCTGTTACAGTAGTTTCGGCCATTGCGGCATTGCTCAGGGGCATGAGGCCTGTAAGCGAAAGCCCGCCTGCCAGGACGGCAAGCGTTGCCCATCTCTTGATCCATTTTTTGATAGTTAAGTGCATCATTATTGTTTTAATCCTAAAAAGGCAAGAACGGTTGAATGGGATCGTTCTCTGGTTAACATCAAAAAAGCAATACATATGCCAATCGCATCCGCATGACGTTTACATACAACGGTTATACGAAGTTAGTCGGGGAATAGCGGATACCAAATGACGTTTTTTCCGTGTCATGCAATGCTTGTTTCAATAGGTTGCCAGCGACATTAGCACCTACCTCGTCCGCCATCCATGAGCGGAAATGCTTGAGCAGCGATTTCAACTGGTCGCCACGGTAAGCGCGTGTCTGGGTGGCATTGCCGGTTGTCAGCAGGGCGGTCATTTGTTGTTGCTGTGCTTCCGACCACGGCATACTTTCGACAACCTCGTTAAGGAAGTCGACAGCCTGGCGCTTGAGGCCGGACCGATTGTTTTCTACCAGTTGCAGTAAATCCGTCACCAGGTACTGGAACGTCTGAAACTCAGGCGTGGTGATGGCAGAGCCAACGGCAGGGATGTCGTTCTGTATCGCTTCTACCTGGCCGATATCTTCCATGGCAGCCGGTTTTCTAGGGGCAGGCGCAGTCCTGGGCGCATTGGAATCCTTACTGAGCAGGGCACGGTTAAGCGCTTTCACCAGATCGCGCTGCTGGCCGCTGATGTCGAAACTCTCACAGACATCGCGTGCAAACGTGTTCAAGCCATTAAAGACAGAACCCGTTTCATTGAAATAAATAGACCAGCTTTCGAGGGCCGCATTGGCCTGGTCTGCGCTTAATACGCTGGTCAGGCCGATGTAAATCGCCTGGCGCTGGCGCTGTGCTTCCGCGGATAATTCTTCTAGCTTCTTTGACATGTGTTTAATGTGGTTTCTTGGTTGTATTAAACGGATGCATTTATTTGACGCATTATATTTGTTGTTCAGCAGGCCATATAAGCAAAGCATGTGCCACAGGTTTATGATGGCTTGATGATGGCGTAATTGCAGCAGTCTCCCGAAGATCCGGGAATGCGATAGAGGATTACCCTGCGAAATAATGTCGGGAATCGTTGAGTTTTGACAGTATTCCTATACATGCAACAATCGACATGCTTACTAGCTTAAAACGCACCATGAGAGTGCGGGAGCAGCCTGGTTTCAAGCGATAAATTAATGATAAATTTAAGCCATAAAAAAGGAGCCATACGACTCCTTTTTTATTGGCCAAATGCCTGAGCAGAAATTTGCTGCCTGGGTTATTACTTGACGCGGTTTCTGTATTCCAGAGTACGCGTATCGATTTCGATCTTGTCACCAGTGGCACAGAACAGTGGCACCGGCAGTTCGAAGCCGGTGGCAATCTTGGCAGGCTTCATCACCTTGCCTGACGTGTCGCCCTTGACGGCTGGTTCGGTATAGGTAATCTCGCGCACTACCGAGTTGGGCAGCTCTACCGAGATGGCTTTGCCATTGTAGAACTTGACTTCACATTCCATGCCGTCCTCGAGGAAATTAAGGGCGTCTGTCATGTTTTCGGCTTCCACCTCGAACTGGTTGTATTCGCTGTCCATGAACACGTACAGCGGATCGGCGAAATAAGAGTAAGTCACTTCCTTCTTCTCAAGCACCACTTGCTCGAATTTGTCATCTGCTTTGTAGATGTTTTCGCTTGGCGCTTCAGTCAGCAGGTTCTTGAATTTCATCTTGACCACGGCCGAACTGCGGCCTGATTTGTTATACTCGGCTTTTAGCACGACCAGCGGGTCGGAGCCGATCATGATGACGTTACCTACGCGAAGTTCCTGGGCTGTTTTCATAGTGTGTCCTGCGACTGAATTGTTTGAATTAAGGGTGGGATAAAAGGGCGAGATTATACCTGAATCCCGCATGAAATCGCCAGCTTAACCATCGACTTATCACAAGAATGCTATTGGAAAATGGAAAGTATGTGGGCTGGCTGAGTAAAATTGCTCGAAAAGCGCAGGATTAACGCGGTTCGTTTAGGACTGAATGCGTTGGTCTGCCACAAACTGCACAAGCTTCGCAGCAAGATCATCGTGCAATGAAAACTCTTTCGACCGGTTGATGCTGTATGGCTTCAGTTCTCCAATGACTGCCACCATTCCGCTGAATAGGCCCGGCGAATTGTTTTCGTCGCTTATGGATTCAACCCAGACCAAGTGTGCTTTGCGCCATACCTGCGCTGCCGCTGGGCTCAAGCCCGCGTAATAGCGATCGATAAATGCCAGTAATTTGATGATATGCGTGCCTGCATCCTGCCGGTAGGGCTGCCATATAAAAGGCCGGCCTGCCCAGATGGCGCGTACCCAGCTATCTTCACCGCGTACAAAATTCAAGTCGCATGCCCATAGCAAGCGGTCGTAGTGGTGCTGTGACAGGAAGGGAATGATGGTTACCATCAGGTTCCCAGCCGACAATGTGTCGCCGGGCTTTAATGGCGGCACCTGGAAATACTCCGCAATTTGCGGCATTAGACTGCCTTCCGGCACCAGGCAGTGAGTCGCCGTAGTCAAGGCCACCAGACTGTCGAATAGATCAGCAATCGGGGCGTGCGGGTAACAGAATAGGGAAACCTTGATGGCAGCGGGATCGATGATGGTCGTAAGATCGAGTGCCTGCCAAAATTGCTGAAGGGCTAGGCGTGAATCCTTAAACGCATCGCGCTCTGCGAGCAGGGCGTTTTCGCGTATCAATCCTCCAGTGGCTGCACTAAATCCCGGAAAGAAGAAGTGTTTATTCAAACCGGTTGCCGGATGCACAGAGCACTTGCCGTGGAATTCATCCACCCAGGATTCTGCCGACAGGTACTCCAGGTTTATCCAAACGGTTGCAGGGTTCATGGTCTGCATATATCTTGGTGGCAATTCACAGCCAAATGCTTCGATGACCACATCTGCATTGCCAGGGATGGATGTTGCATCAAGCGCTACCGACCAGTGGCGGAGTTCGACACCTTCAACGCGGATGGGAGTAGATAGTAGGGAAGCATTCACCTGCGGAATAAGCCTGGCGGCAATATCAAGGTCATTCACGCAGAGCCGTACATCCACCGCATGCTCTGCCGCCAATTGCCGCGCTAATCGCCAGCACACGCCGATATCGCCGAAGTTATCGACAATATCGCAAAAAATATCCCATCTTTGCCGAACTTGTGTTTCTTTCATGGGAAACTACTATGTTGTCGCAGGTGGGGCATAACGGACTTCGGATATCTCGTAACTTTCATCGCCACCGGGTGCCTGCACGCGCACTATATCGCCGGGTTGCTTGCCCAACATGGCTTTGGCCAAGGGGGACACCCAGCTGATATACCCTTTGCTCGGGTCGAGTTCGTCCTTGCCGACGATGCGGTAGACATGTTCTGTTTCGCGCTCAAGCGAATACAGCGTAACCCAGGCGCCAAAGAACACTTTCTCCAAGCCTTGCTGGGTGGCCGGGTCGACTACCACCGCCAGATCCATGCGCTGCATCAGGAATCGCAAACGGCCGTCGATCTGGCGCAGGCGTTTTTTGCCGTAGATATAATCGCCATTCTCGGAGCGGTCGCCATTGCCTGCCGCCCACGACACTACGCGCACCACTTCGGGCCGCTCTACTTTAAGCAATTGGTGGAATTCAGCTTCCAGCGTGGCATGGCCTTCGGGCGTGATGTAATTCTTTTCGTCGTTCGTCATAGCGGTCGTGCAATCCTTCGTTCGCAAGCCGCTATGGTAGCGTGTTGCGCTTTTCCATGCCGTGCAATATTCGGCAAAAATTGCGGTATTTGCACAAGCAGCGCAGCCGGGAAGGCGGCATGGAAATGCTAGAATGCCGAATACTAACGTTTCATATTTTGGCCTTCGTATCTTGTGAATAACTACCTTTTAAACAATAACCTGTAGCATGCAGCCACCCCAAGACTCCATCATTGTCTGTTCTACCGCCCGATTGGCACGCAGCCTGCGCCTGTCGCATGGCCGCGCGCGCAAAGCGGCGGGCGAGATGCAATGGCAACCGCTGCCCGCGCTCACGCTAAGCCAGTGGCTGGGCAATACTGTCGAGCAAGCGATTTTGCAGGGCAATATCGCGCTGGAGGAAGTGCCGCGCATGGTGCTGAACAAAGCGCAGGAACTTGCGCTATGGGAGCGCATCATCGAGCGCAGCCTGGTGGGCGACGCGGCGGCGCTGTTCGACACGGCAGGACTGGCCAGGGCCGCATTTGAAGCGAACCAGCTGATGCAGGAGTGGAATCTCGCCGTGCCGCAGCAGGACGCATCGCATGACCATGCAGAAGAGGTCGTACAGTTCCTGCAATGGCGTGGCGAATTCCGTCGCCAGTGCCATTCTGCGGGCTGGCTTGAAAACACACGCTATATCGACTGGCAGGTAGCGCAAATCCAGAAAAATGTGGATAGCCTGCCGGGCGCATTATTCCATGCCGGCTTTGACCGCATTAGTCCGCAGCAGCAGCGCCTGTTCGATGCTTTGGCTGCACGCGGCACGGTTGTCGCACCCTGGCCGCATTTGCTGGAAAATTCCGCCAGCGCCCACCAGGTCAGCCTCGACGATTGCGAAGCCGAGTGCCGGGCCGCAGTGGCATGGGTAAGGGATACGCTTATTGCCAATCCAGATGCGCGGCTGGGGATCGTCGCGCCCGAACTGGCCAACCTGCGTCAGCGCATTACGGCGCTGCTGGACGACAACCTGCATCCGGCTGCCGTATCCCCGGCATACGCCGAGACGGATCGCAGCTACGACCTTTCGCTAGGGTTGGCTTTATCGCAACATCCGCTGGTCGGTACCGCGCTTGATTTACTGCGCCTGGCCGCCAACCGCCACGACGTTACCCATCAGGATTTCTCACGTGTGCTGCTTGGTGCGTACTGGTCCAGCCCGCACGAGGCCGATGCGAGAGCCCAGCTGGATGCGCGCATGCGTGCGCATCTGCCGGCGAATACCAACCTTGACAGGCTGCTACGCTTCGCTAAAAAACAGTTCGAAAAAGGCCTGCCCGTCCCGCGTTTGATCGATGCCCTGCAAGCCTTGCTGGATGCGCTTCCCCAGCCATCGCTGCGGCGGCTTCCTTCCCTTTGGGCTGAGCATATCGATGCTTTATTGACTGCCGCGCAGTGGCCAGGGGATCGCAGCCTGTCCAGTCATGAGTTCCAGGCCGGCCGCGCGTTCGGCCATTCCCTGGCGGCACTGGCGGATTTCGATGCGCTGTCTATTGATGGAAAGTCGGGACCGTTAAGTTTCTCGCAGGCGGTGCAGCGTCTGGGCCAGGTGTGTGCCGACCAGATTTTCCAGCCGGAATCGCAGGACGATCCGCAACTGCTGGTGATGGGCATGCTGGAGGCGGTCGCCACGCCGCTGGATGCCATCTGGGTGATGGGCATGAACGACCACGTATGGCCGCCCGCGGCACGTCCCAACCCCTTGCTGCCTGCCAGCTTGCAGCGGGCTGCCCGTACGCCCAATGCCGATGGCCCGGTGCAGGCCGAATTCGCGCAGGCTATCCATCATCGATTGTTGCGCAGCGCCGGTGAAATCGTATTTTCGTGGTCGCATAAGACCGGTGAGAGCGAGCTTCGCGTCAGCCCGTTGATGCAGGGCATTGCGGAATATACGCAAACGACTGCCCTGGCTGAGACGCTGGCAGAAAAGCTGACGCCTGCTTCCTCCACGGACACCCGCCAATGGCTGGATGATCACCGTGCGCCGGCCGTCGATGCCGACGAGAAAATAAGCGGCGGGGCAGGCCTGATCCGTGCCCAGGCTATCTGCCCGGCGTGGGCATATTACCGCTACCGACTCGGCGCCCGGCCGCTGGAAGAGCCAGTGGAGGGCTTGGACAGCATGGACCGCGGCAACCTGGTGCATGCCGTGCTGCAAGCCTTCTGGCAGGGCCATGATTCCGATTACCTGCATGCCATGGACGACGCGCAACTGCGCGCTGCCATCATCCATGCGGTGGAGGCTGGTGTGGCAGAGTTCGCACGAAAACGTGAGGAGCCGTTGCCCGCCAATTTCCTTGCGTTGGAAAAACAGCGGTTGCAACTGTTGCTGGCAGTATGGCTGGCCTACGAAAAAGAGCGCCCGCCATTCAGCGTGGAGCAATGCGAAAAACGGGAGAGCGTCGATATCGCCGGCCTCACCGTTAATCTCACGCTGGATCGTGTTGACCGCCTGCCGGATGGGCGGTTGATTGTCATCGATTACAAGACCGGCAGTGCCGTGAGCCATCATAGCTGGGCCGATACCCGCATCTCCGAGCCGCAGCTACCCATATACGCTGCGCTGGCCCTGGCCGAAGCGGACATTGCCGCCGTCTGTTTCGCCCAGGTGCGTGCGGATGAGCAGCGCTTTGTCGGCATTGCGGCAGACGGCGATATCCTGCCTGGCATCAAGGCCTTGCAGGAGGCCACACGCATTTTCCCGCCTGACAGTTTCCCGGACTGGATTGCGCTGGTTAACCATTGGAAAACCAGCATAGAAGCCTTGGCCGCAGAACTCATCACGGGCGAGGCAGCGGTGGTATTCCGCGATGAAAAGCAATTGGGTTATTGCGAAGTCTTGCCTCTGCTGCGCTTGCCTGAACGCTATCTGCAGCTCGAAGCCGCGACACGGAAAGGTGTGCCGTCATGATCCGCGACGAACTGCTGGAACTAGATGCCTACAATCGCGAGCGTGCCATCGATGCTGATTCTTTCATCGTCGAGGCACCTGCCGGAGCAGGTAAGACCGAACTGCTGACCCAGCGTTACCTGGCGCTGCTGAATGTCGTTAGCGAGCCGGAAGAAATCGTCGCCATCACCTTTACCAATAAGGCCGCTGCCGAGATGCGCAGCCGTATCCTTACCAGCCTGCAGGATGCGGCCGATGGCATAGCGGTCGATAAACCGCACAAGCAGATGACGCGGAAGCTGGCGCTGGCAGCGCTGCAGAGTTCGACCGAGCAAGGCTGGCAATTGCTCACGCAACCTGCCCGCCTGCGCATCAATACCATCGACTCCTTCAGCAGCCTGCTGGCGCGGCAGATGCCGCTGATGAGCCGCTTCGGGGCACAACCTGGGGTAGTGGAAGATGCCGACGTGTTTTACCAGGACGCTGCAATGCGTGCGCTGGGCTCGCTGGAGACGGAGTCGAATACGGCGGCGACGCTGGCCCTGCAGTATTTCGATAACGACACAGCACGCCTGGGCAGCCAGCTTGCCGACATGCTGGCGAAACGCGACCAGTGGTTGCTTCACGCTAACCAGCATGGCGCCGGCAATGAGTCGATACAGGACGCGGCGGCCGAAGCCTTCCATGCGCTTATCCACCATGACATCGTGGCGGCTGGCCGTGTGCTGGATCTCGATATGCAGCAGCGCCTGATGCCGGTGGCGCGCTATGCCGCCAGCAACCTGCCGTGCGAGCACTGCGTATCGCTGCTGCTGGATTGGGAAACGCCGTTGCTGCCGCGGCATGAGTCGCTCAGCATGTGGCTGTCGGTGTGCGATTTGCTGCTCACGAAAGACAACGAGCTCCGTAAGGAAAAAGGCATCAACGCCAGGAACGGGCTGCCTGCGACCGACGAGGGCCGGGCCTGGAAACAGCAGCTGGTGGATATTATTGCGGGGATCACGGACGTAGCGCCGCTGGCCAAGCTGCGCAAGTTACCGGACCTGCGCAATATCGACGAGGAGCGCCGTATCGTCGGTGCGCTAGCCGACCTGCTAAAGCTGGCGGCCGCGCATCTGGTGACAGTCTTCCAGGAGGCAGGCGAAGTCGATTTCAGCGAGGTATCGCAACGCGCCTTGCAGGCGCTGGAAGACCAGACCGGGCCGACCGACCTGGCGTTGCGCTTGGATTACCGCATCCAGCACCTGCTGGTGGACGAATTCCAGGATACCAGCCCCATGCAGGTCAACCTGCTGCACAAGCTGATGTCAGGCTGGGAGCCGGGCGACGGCCGTACCATCTTTTGCGTGGGCGATCCCATGCAGTCCATCTACCGCTTCCGCAAGGCCGATGTCGGCCTGTTCCTGCGCGTGGCGGAATACGGCATCGGGCACCTGCCGTTGGAAAGCCTGCACCTGACGCGCAATAATCGCTCTTGCCCGGCCGTCATCGACTGGGTCAACCAGGCATTTTCCAATGTGTTCCCCGAGCATGACAGCGTGACGCGCGGTGCGATACGTTACCGGGAATTTGCCGCCACGCGCGACAGCTTGCCCGGCGCAGGCGTGCAGGTGCATGCCCTGGTAGCCAATCAGGAAGCCGATGCTGGAGCATTGGCAGTAATAGAAGCCCAGCGCCTGGCAGACATCATCGAGCAGGAGCGGGCTGAAGACCCCAGCCGCAGCATTGCCGTGCTGGTGCGTGCACGCGACCATCTGCAGGCCCTGGTGGCGGAGATACGTCGTAACCGGCCGCACCTGAAATTCCAAGCGGTGAAGGTAGAAGCGCTGGCCGACAGGCAAAGCGTACAGGATGTGCTGGCACTGGCGCGCGCACTCATACATCGTGCCGACCGTGTCAACTGGCTGGCGGTCTTGCGTGCACCCTGGTGCGGCTTGACGCTAGCCGACCTGCATGCGCTGGCGGCCGACGACCATTACTCCAATATCTGGCAATTGATGCAGGATGAATCGCGGGTGGCCAAGCTCACTGCGGACGGCCAGCAACGCCTGCTACATGTGCGCAGCATATTCGGTGAGGCATTCGCCCACCAGGGCCGTCAATCCATGCGGCGCTGGGTAGAATCCACCTGGCTCAAGCTGGGTGGCCCGCAATGCCTGTGGGATGCCGGCGATGTACGCGATGTACAGGCGCTATTGGACCTGATCGACAAGCTCGAGCGCAGCGGTCGTTTCGATATTGCCGCGCTGGAGGCAGGCATCACCAAGCTCTATGCCGCGCCCGATGTACATGCCGACGGCACGCTGCAGTTCATGACCATCCACAATTCCAAAGGGCTGGAATTCGATACCGTCATCCTGCCGGGCCTGCACCGCCAGTCGGCCAAAGGCGATGCGCCGCTGATCTTGTGGGAAGAAGTCGCGCTGGAAGAAGCCACTTCGCAACTGGTCGCAGCTCCCTGGCGGCCTAAGCACCATCGCGATGACATGCCCAGTACCTACGATTACCTGCAAGGCCTGGAAAACGAGCGGTCCGCTAACGAAACCGCACGCGTGCTCTATGTCGCGGCCACGCGCGCTGTGCGCAAGCTGCACCTGGTGGCCGCCATCAAACTCAGCAGCAAGGACGAAATCAAGCCGCCCAACGGCACGTTCCTGGAATTGCTATGGGATAACGTGGGTATTGAATTCATAAGGGCAGGCGAACGCCTGCTGGCCAGCGAGCCGTTGCCGGTAGAGCCATCTACGCTTGCGACCTCCGACGAAACAGAGTTCATCCCACAGCTTATCCGGCTAACGCATCCTTCAGTGCATGACGTGTTCGCTGCTACAACATCCCTAAGCGGCGGCCAGTCTTATCAATTAGCCGCAGAGCCGGACAATGATGAGCCGCTTGTCGGCAGGACTGCGGATGCGCTCATCGGCAGCCTGGCGCATCGGTATATGGAGTTGATTGCGCAGGACGGCATCGCACACTGGCCGGCATCCAGGCTGGTGACGCTTACTCCTGTCATGGCGCACTGGCTGGTATCGCAAGGCTTGCCGGCCGACCAGGCGGCATTGGGTGCGCAGCGTGTGGCTGGCATGCTGGATACGGCGCTTGCCAGCGAGCATGGGCGTTGGGTACTGGAGAAACGGGATAACGATAACGTCGAACTGGCGATATCGCGTGCTGACAAGCTGCTGGTATCAACGCATGTAGTGGACCGCACATTCATTGAGGACGGCGTACGCTGGATCATCGATTACAAATCGGTCTTACTGGAGCCAGGCACTGGCGATGCAGTATTGCAAGTGATTGCCGGGCAATATCGCGAGCAGCTGGCGCGCTACGCACTGCTCTTCGCCGATGAAGGCTTGCCTATCAAGCAAGCTATTTACTTTATGAGTATCGGGCGCATTGTAGAATTGACCTGATTTTCTGAATCGGCTCGAAGCCGTAACAGGGCAGCCGGCCCAAAACTGAAGATGTAAAAAGGCTGCTTATACCAGATGAAATAATCCGGTCTCAGCAGCCTTGATTTTGCATACAGATTTTATTGATCCGTTGGCGTTTTCATCGCCTTGAAATGGCGGCGCACGTACCAAACCATGAATATCACGACCACCACTGCCAATACGATATGAAACTCGTGGAAATACACCTTCAGGCTTTCCCAGTGTTCGCCTGTCTTCATGCCGGCATACGCCAGCAACCAGCACCAGATCAGCGAGCCGACAAAGGTATAGCCGATGAACTTGCCCATGTGCATGCGCGCGATGCCGGCAGGGAAGGCAATGAATGTACGTACCGCCGGCAATAAACGCCCGATAAAGATGATGATCTCGCCGTGTTTGGCAAACCAGCGATCCGCCATCGCTAGGTCATGATGCGAGATCAGCACCCACTTGCCGTATTTCTCCACTAATGGCCTGCCGCCGTACATGCCCAGGTAATAGGCCGGGATCGAACCGATCACGCAACCCACAGCTCCAGCCAATGCCACCGCCCATAGCTGCAGTTCGCCCTGATGCACCAGGTAACCGGCAAACGGCATGATGATTTCCGAGGGCAGCGGAATGCAGGCGGATTCGATCGCCATCAGCAACACGATGCCGCCATACCCCATGTTGGAGATGACAGAGATGATGAAGGTGGCGAGTACGGCGATGAGTTTTTCTAGCATTGCTTGTTCTTGAGTAGTTAAAACAGGATATCAGTGTATGACAAATTTTGATTTTAATGGAGTGCCATATATTGCAGCGCCCTAAATGACAATCCTGTGAATAGTGCTTTATAGCTATTGCTTAAGTTGAAGACTATAGGCAGACTTTGGGGAAGTAAAATAACCAAAAACAAATTCTTTTATGGCAAATAATCAGGCTCCAACTTTCAGCATTGGCAATGGCATTATAAAACCGACTTCGGGTGAAGGAGTAGACGTTGCGGTACAAGATGACGGAAAAATAGTGATGATTAATAACGGGTTTTCCGTTATTCGTTTTAATCTTGATGGTACACAGGATACTACGTTTGGAAATGCAGGAACTGCCTCGGCATATGTAAATAATTATGGTAATCAAAACTTTAGCCTGAATATTCAGGCCGATGGTAAGCTTCTAGTGACTGATTTTTACCAAACATATATCGGAAATACACTCGTACTCGGTGCTGAAATTGTAAGACTTAACACTGATGGTTCCATTGATCAAAATTACGGTACTAACGGCAAGCTGAGCATTCCTTTTCCCGATAATGCTTTTATTCGTCCAAATAGCGCGCAGTTTCAAGCGGATGGCAAACTACTTGTCGCTGGCCAGATGCTCACATCAAATACTACATCTTCGGAGTTTGGTCTGTACCGATTTAATGCAGATGGCACACTTGATCTTACGTTTGATGGCGATGGAAAAGTAATCACGGATATCAATAATGCTAGTGATGGAGCATCCATCGTAGCTGTTCAGTCAAATGGAAAATTTTTCGTTGCTGGTACCAGTTACAGTGTACCTAACCCCTATGATCCTGATTTCGGCATTGCCAAATATAATTCAGACGGCAGCCTTGATACTTCATTTGGTGGCGACGGGAAAGTCGTTATTAATTTTGGATATAGTGATTATGCTCGCAGCTTGCTGACACAGCCAGATGGAAAAATTATTGTAGAAGGCTATACCACTAATCTTAGTGGAATCACTGAGTTTGCGGTGGCACGACTAAATGGGGACGGTAGCGTGGACAGCGCATTCGGCAATGCGGGGAAAATCGTCACACAATTTTCTAATAATGCTAGCGCAGGTTACGGATCAAAAACTATCCTTCAGGATGACGGCAAAATAATTCTTGCTGGGTATACCTATGCCGGATATAGCTATGAGACGGGTACCAAATTCGATCTCGTCATGTTGCGATATAACGCGAACGGTACAATAGACAATACATTTGGGAACGCTGGAAAATTAACCGCCGATATAAATGCCTTTTCTAATGATCTCCGGCTTGACGTTACGTTACAAAGCGATGGCAAGATTCTTATCATTGCCCACACTATCGAGAATCCATTTAATACGGAGAATGCAAAGACTGTCTGGCTTGCTCGCTACAACGCTGATGGCAGCCTTGATACACATTTTAATGTTAATCCAGATAACAGTACTTTAGGTGAGTCCCTCAATTTTGTTATCAATGGCAAGCCTGTAGTACTGGATTCGGATGTAAGTATTTATGATGCAGACCTTGCCGAAAGTGGAAACTATGGAGGCTCTAGCCTGACGATCTCACGTAGTGGCGGTGCTGATATCCATGATATTTTCAGCGCAAAAGCGGATGGAACGCTGGCGTCCCTGCAAACGAATGGAAGCATTGTTGTAGACGGGATTACGATAGGTACCGTCGGCAATAATGCAAACGGTTCATTAGTCTTGAATTTCAATAGCAATGCGACGCAGGCATTGTTAGATTCTGCCGTGCACCAGATTGCTTATAGCAACAACTCCGATTTATCCAGCCAGACAGTAGCGCTGAGCTGGATATTTGATGATGGGAACAGCGGATCCCAGGGCTTGGGCAATGCCCTCTCTGCAACTGGAACAACAATTATAAAGGTACTCTCGATGAGCAATGCTTCTGCTACAGTAACGACCAACTTCCTAAGTTTGTCTGAGATTAACATCGCTGCCGATACCTTCAATTCATCGGATTCATTTGGTCAGGGATTTGAAAATACTTTCACAGCATTAGATAGTCTTTTGCAAGGATTTAGTTATTCAATAACTTCAAGCACAAGGATTGATGGTTTTTTCGATTTCTCTCCGGGGTCTTTTATCCTTATAGGTTCATTTAATAGCTTTCCAGCATCAGTCACTAAAGCAATATTTGAAGTTCCGGTTGGGACGGTGACTTATTTAGGCTCACTTTCAGTGGCTCAAAGTGGTGTTGTAAGTGGAAATTTAACAAAATTCATTATTGATGATGGCATTTCAAAACTTACGGTAGATGCTAAATACAATATCAAAACTGATGTGCTTTCAAGCATTTCAAGCCTGAAAATAGAAACAGATGATGTGTCCTTAACCATTAAAGGCAGCTTCACAGAAGATGACGGCGATGCAGGCCTTGCCGGAACAATTAGTTCATTCACATTGGTTTCGGGTGGTCATACCTTCGCTATTGCCGGCCTGGCAATGGACTACGCCTTATTTGACAGCTTTGATAACTTGAGCGATGCCATTGCAGCCACTCTTGGTGGTAACGATACGGTCAACGGAACGGCTGCGGCCGAGTCTTTATTTGGATTTGGAGGGGCAGATAACCTAAAAGGCCTTGCCGGTGAGGATACACTTGAAGGCGGTGATGGAAATGACACGCTGGATGGTGGGGTAGGCAATGATTCCCTGATTGGTGGATCTGGGGATGATGCATATATTGTTGATATTCTAAAGGTCGGCAATGATGTTTTACTTCAAGACGCGATTACCGATAACTCTGGTATAGATACTCTTAAATTAAGGGGTGCGCTCAGTCTCGCTGCCCCAGTAATTCTTACGCTAGACAATAATCTTGAGAATCTAGATGCAAGCGCTACTGGTACAACTAAGCTTAATTTCACTGGCAATGCTCTCGACAATATCGTGATAGGCAATGCTGCTGCCAATGTTATTAATGGGCTGGACGGTAACGATTCTTTAATCGGCGGTGCGGGTAATGACCTCCTCACAGGCGGTACCAACGATGACACGCTGGACGGCGGAACAGGGAACGACACCCTTGAAGGTGGTGATGGGGATGACACCTATATCGTAGATGCTGCAGGCGATGTGGTGATTGATGTCAGTGGTACGGATACAGTCAAGTCTAGTATCACCTATACACTGGGTGTCGACCTCGAAAACCTGATCCTTACTGGAAAATCAGCCATCAACGGCACAGGTAACGGCCTAGCTAATTATATCGAAGGCAATGACGGCAATAATATTCTGGATTCAGGTGCTGCGGGCGATGACACCCTCAAAGGTGGCAAGGGCAATGACACCTACATTCTGCAACATGACGATGTGGTGATCGAAGAGTTGGTTGCTGGCGGAACGGATATGGTTAAATCCAGCGTCGATTATGAGTTGGATGACAACCTGGAAAATCTTACTTTGACAGGCAATGCCGTGATAGGAAGCGGCAACACACTTGCCAATATCATCACAGGCAATGCCGAAAACAATCAACTAGATGGCGGCGGCGGAACAGCTGTCGATAAGCTCATTGGGGGGGCTGGAGATGATACTTATCGTGTCGATTTAGTCTCCTCGGGCGCTGGCAGTAAAAATGTCGTAAAGATGAAAGATGTGATCACTGAAGCGGCAAAACTGGGTGGTGACGATACAGTGAAACTGCGTGGGGAAATACTTCTGGATTCCGCAGGCAACCCCATTACCAAACTATCTACCCTTGTTCTGGCAGCCACGCTCGAAAACATGGATGCCACAGGCACTGGCAGCACACTGCTTAATCTCACTGGTAATAATGCGGACAATGACATTTCCGGTAATGATGCTAACAACCTGATTCTGGGCGGCGCGGGCCAGGACATGCTATTTGGTTACCAGGGTAATGACACGCTGGATGGCGGGGCTGGAGTTGATAATCTGAACGGTGGTGATGGTGATGATACGTATATTGTTAACATCAAGGCGGGGGACGGTACTACCGATGGTCTCGAAGATGTCATCACGGAATCGGGTGCTGGCAACGACACGCTTAAGATTATCGGTAGCCTGAAATTGACTCAAGCTACCTCGTTTGAGTTGAACAGTATTCTGTTCACTGAATTTAATAACTTCGAAAATCTGGATGTCAGCGGCACGGCAAAAACGTTGCTCAATCTGGTGGGAAGCGATGTTGCCAATATCCTCACCGGCAATGCTGCTGCCAACATCATTGATGGCCTTGATGGTGATGATGCGCTGTTCGGTAGCGCCGGTAACGATACATTATCTGGCGGTGATGGCGACGACACCCTGGATGGCGGATCTGGTGCAGATTCCATGGTCGGGGGAAGTGGTAGTAATACCTATTATGTGGACAACATCAATGATGTCGTTGTTGAATCGGCGGATGCAGATTTTGACCGCGTATATTCATTTCTGAAGAGCTATACCTTAGCGGCCAATGTAGAAAGTCTGACACTAAAGAGCATAGCAGTTACAGGCATAGGCAATGAAGAAGATAACTTCATATTCGGCACTGATGGTGCCAATACCTTGTTCGGCATGGATGGCGACGACACCATCGATGCCAATAAAGGCAATGACATAGTATTTGGTGGCGATGGAGACGATCTGTTAATCGGAGATGCTGGCAACGATAAGCTCAATGGAGATGAAGGCAATGACCGCTTATTTGGCGGCAGTGGCAACGACATACTGACCGGTGGCGACGGGGCTGATACTTTTGTTTTCACTTTCACTGAAGCACTTCCGTCGTTTATTGGCAATATCGACACCATTACGGATTTTCAGCATGGGGTAGATAAGATCGAACTCGATGCAAACTTGTTTACGAGTCTCCAATCTGGTTTTTCAAGTGATAATTTCCACCCAGGAAAAACTCCTCTAGAGCCTGACCACTACATCTTGTACGACAACTCAACCGGCAAGCTCTATTACGATGCAGATGGTAATGGTGCAGGCAAAGCAATACAATTTGCCGTCTTATCCAAGGTCGGCGGAGTAATTCCCGATATGGATGTAGGCGATTTTGATATTAATTTCGGGGTTTGAACCATAGATTAAGCCTCAGATTGAAGCTGTAAATTGCAGGCATCTCGTCATTTTATAAATTAATTGCAGTTCTTTTAGGTATACCAACATGGCAGTTATTTCCTATTTCAATCTGGCAGGTTTCGATAACGTCGCCATAAATGCGGAACTAGACGATATTGGACTTAAGCTTGATGACATTAGTGAAGAAGTGAATGGATTGCAATTTGAATCCCACATTGTTTCTAATACGCTTATTTCTAATACGAATATTTCGGGCTCTGGTGGGTTATGGAGGTTCGATGCGACCGGAACGGGGTTTGTATCCCACGTTAATACCACGATAAAGACTTTCAAATTTACTAGAGACGATGGTCAGTCGTACGAAATTAAAGGGAGTTTTAAAGGAGATGGAGGTGTCATTAATTCCATAAAATTCACTGACCAGGATTTTACCTATGAATATATAGGCGTATTTAAGAGTAATGACAACTTTGATTTAATCACCGCCACCCTCAAAACCTATAGCGTTACCACTGATAATTTCAGCTTCACCATAAATGGCAATTTGAAGCTGGATATAGATACAGAAGAAATAAGTGGTGGAACTGTCACAGGTTTTCACATCACGGATGCTGCTGGTCATACCTTTGATGTAAGTGGTATCTCTATGAGCTATAGCCTGTTTGATAGCTTGACCGATACCGTTCATACCGATCTAACGGCGCTTTTTGGTGGAATCAATTTGGATGGCAATGATTCAATTACTGCGGGCGTGGGGAATGATTATCTCTCTGGTGGCAAAGGCAATGACACCTTGGATGGTGGACTCGATGTAGACACTACGGAAGGCGGTAGCGGTAACGATACCTACATAGTGGACGATGCTAGTGACCATATTATCGAGAGCCTCAATTCCGGCACAGATACAGTTAAGTCCAGCGCGAGTTTTTATTTACTGCCCGAAAATGTAGAAAACTTTACCCTGATAGGCACTGCCAATATTGACGGTACTGGTAATACACTTGCCAACGTGATCAACGGTAATGCCGGTAATAATCTACTGGATGGCGGCGGTGGAACAGCTGTTGATAAATTGATTGGTGGCCTTGGCGACGATATTTACCGTGTGGATTTAATCTCCTCCGGCGCTGGCAGTAAGACTGTAGTGAAAATCAAGGATGTAATCACCGAGATAGCGAAGCAAGGCGGTGACGATACACTGGAGTTGCGTGGCGAAATACTCTTGGATTCCGCAGGCAACCCCATCGCTAAACTATCTACTCTAGTCCTGGCAGCCCCGCTCGAAAACCTCGATGCTTCTTTAACCGGCAATACGCTGCTCAACTTCACCGGGAACAATTCCGACAATAAAATCACAGGCAATGCGGCTAATAACCTGATTGTCGGTGGTAAAGGCAACGACTCGATCTATGGCGGTGACGGCAACGACACGCTGGATGGAGGTGCAGGGCTAGATTCACTTGAAGGCGGCGATGGTGATGATACTTACATCGTCAACATCAAGACCGGTGACAATACGTCCAATCACCTTGAAGACCTAGTCAATGAATCAGGCAATGGTAACGACACTCTTAAAATAATCGGTAGCCTGAAATTAACTCAAGCTACCTCGTTTGAGTTGAACAGCATTGTATTCACTGAATTTAACAACATCGAAAACCTGGATGTCAGCGGCACTGGCAAAACCCTTGTCAACTTGGTGGGAAACGACGCTGCCAACATGCTGACCGGCAATGCCGCCATTAATACACTGGAAGGCGGCGCAGGTAATGACACGCTTGATGGTGGCCTTGGCAACGATATTCTCAAGGGTGCAGAAGGCGATGACACGTACATCATTAACTCACTTAATGATGTAATTGAAGAAATTAGCAACCCGAATGACAGCGACACTGTCCAGGCTGCATTCGCTCTTAATCTGGAAAGCAAAAAGTTTAACGGCATCATCGAAAATGCCACCCTCACCGGCAAAGCCAATCTCAATGTCACAGGCAATGCAGAAGACAACCAACTAATCGGCAATGACGGCATAAACCTGCTGGATGGTAAAGCTGGCGCTGACATCATGGACGGCGGCAAGGGCAACGATACTTACATTGTGGATGATGAGGGCGATATGGTCAGCGAAAGCCTGACTATTGCACAAAAAGGCGGCATCGATCTGGTCAAGTCTAGCGTTACCTTCAGTCTGGATGCCAACATTGAAAACCTCACCCTAACTCAGGATGGTATTGACCCTGATATCAACGGCACCGGTAACGAACTCAACAACATCATCATTGGCAATACAGGCAACAATATCCTGGATGGCGGTCTTGGCAACGACAACCTCACTGGTGGGGCGGGTGATGACTACTTACACGGGGGTCTAGGTAACGACACCTTGTCTGGAGGGGCGGGAGTGGATACTTTTATTTTCGACTCCATTCCTAATACAGCAAATATTGACACGATTGCTGATTTCGTTAAGGGAGAGGATTCTATTCAAATAGATACTACGGTATTTACTGCTCTGGCAAATGCCAATCTAAGTGATTTTGCCATAGGGGCTGGTCTTGTGACTGCGTCTAGTACTGATGTTCATCTTTTTTACAATTCAACAACAGGCATGCTCTATTACGATGAAGATGGTCAAGGTGGGCAAGCAGCAATAGCATTCGCGAAGCTATCGAATAAACAAATTCTTAGTTTCTCTGACTTTCAATTTACAGACTCAATTGTGAGTGATTTTTCATATATATTGGGTCCTGACGAATCAAATCTAAGGCTGACTGGAACAGGCTCTATTAATGGAACGGGCAACGAACTTAACAATCTGCTGATTGGTAACAATGCGGGTAATACACTAGATGGTTTATACGGCGATGACACTCTAATAGGCGGAGATGGAAATGATACATATTTGGTTGACAGCATGGGCGACATCGTCGCTGAGACGAATGCCTTATTCGAGGGGGGCATAGACCTGGTCAGGGTCAACATCACCACGGCAGGTCTCACTTACACACTAGGTAACAATATCGAAAACGGTACAGTGACCAATGCCGTTGCCTTCAATCTCAGTGGCAATGCTCTTGTAAACACGCTTACCGGCAATGCTGCGGCCAACATTCTGGATGGCGGCACAGGGGGTGACATCCTTATGGGTGGCGACGGGAATGACATCTACTTGGTAGACAGTACGATAGACCAGATAACCGAGCTAATTAATGAAGGTGTGGACCTGGTCAAACTAAGTATTAACACGGCAGGATTCACGTACGTTCTAGGCAACAATGTCGAAAACGCTATCGTGGCTAATAGTGTCTCGGTCAATCTAATGGGTAATAGCCTTAACAACTTCCTCGCAGGTAATGCAGCCAAAAATGTTTTGACGGGTGGTGGTGGTAACGACACTCTGGATGGTGGCGCAGGCGCCGATATTATGAATGGGGGGATAGGTGATGACGTATATGTAATTGATAATATCGCAGATATTATTTTAGGCGAAGATCCATTTTCAAGCCCTGTAATACAATCAGAATATAATGTCACGACAGCCTCTATTTCTGCTGATGGCCGCTTAGTTACTTTTGATTCATATAGTGGGTTTGGATTCGATACCAATAATGCCTCTGATGTATTTTTAAAAGACATGCAAACAGGTTATCTAGTAAAAGCTTCGGATTATGCGACCGCATTTGCTACTGAAATTTCTCCTGATGGGCGTTACGTAATGTATATATCCCAGGCAAGTTTGCCTGAAGATACAAATGATTTCGATGATTTATATTTGAAAGACTTGCAAACTGGTGTCACAACAATAGTTTCAACTGGTAGCGATAATCAAATAGGCAATAGTTATGTTCTAGCAGATGTTTCAAGATTTTCTGCAGACAGTCAGCATGTTATTTTTACAAGCTTTGCTGATAATTTAGTCTTAAATGACACTAATAATTTTTCCGATGTTTTCGTGAAGAATTTGACTACCGGAAGCCTGGTTCGAGTCAGCACTGATTCTAATGGTGTAGAAGCAAACTCCGGTAGCGTAGTAGGCTCTTTATCTTCTGATGGTAGGTTTGCCACCTTTCATACAAACGCTACTAATCTTGTAATTAACGATACAAATAATAATTATGATGTTTATTGGAAAGATACTCAAACAGGCGCTACATCTCTTGTTTCTACTGGTTTAAATGGCCAGGCTGCTAATGGCCGTAGTTGGTATGGATCTATATCAAATGACGGCAACTTAGTAGCATTTGAAAGT
>JGI20283J13201_100188_pt1 | contig 33937 bp, 27 predicted proteins | sample Plalitdecfosmids_FD_13201 | JGI IMG/M metagenome (IMG submission 13201)
GTACAACGACACCTAGACCACCACAAGAAGCTATTTACTACACTGGAGTGAGCTCAACAGCCCAGCTCAGGTATCATCCCAAAGTATGTATCCAGAACGCCAAATATCAATCCATCGTGAAGTCGTAGTAAAAACCACATTACCGCCCCTTCCTTACCCTGGGTATACCTATCTTCCAACACTGCTTCCACCCCAGTTACTGGGAGTCATGCTACTAAGCTTACTCGAAATCGTGCTGCCTGAGAACCAACTTGACGATACGCCGCCGCCGCCAAATCCAAACTTCCACCACTTGTTCCTGCCGTACTTGCGGCCGCCTCCAAGACCAGTTCTATTGCTCTTCTTGTCGTCGATCTTGTCCTCCCACTTGAGCTTCGTCTCCATGATGGCTTGGATAGAGTTGATGATGAGGAAAGTGGTTGAGCCGATGGCGCGGAAGAAGGCGAGACCGGCGACAGCCCAGAGAATGAAGGTCAGGTAGAAGTTGTTCGTCACCTTGCGGTCCGAGTAGGCTTCGCTGACAGTCATGGCGAGGACAGCGTTGGAGATGAGCCAGATGACTACCATGTAGGTACGCACGGCACGATAGTAGTCTTCCTGTTGCTGCGACTCGGAGATCGGGGGCTCGACAACTTCGACACGGTCACGGAGGTTGCGAAGCGCCTCGTCATATCCACTGTCGATATCCAGCTGCTCTGATGGCATCTCGAGTTCGACAATATCCTTCTTCTTTCCTTTGGCGTCACCCAGATCGGTCTTCGCGACGTTGTCTCCCTTGGTTCCCCAAGTGATGTCGTGGGTGTTGCAGAAGGCGTAAACTTGAAGTGTGGCGATGTAGGATGGTAGGAGAGCGAAGTATTGCGCACTCGACGTAAACATGTGCCATGGATCCAGGTACATGAAGGACATGAGGAAGTAGAGACCAATCGTTGTCGCAGTCGAAATGATGAGGTTGGTAAAGACATTGGCACCGATCGTCTTTTCTGCCTTCGGATCCTTCAGTTGAACAATGACAATGTAGAAAGAGGCAAAGGTAGTGTAAGCCATGATGACACCGTACATAACCATACTCCAGAAGAACATCTTCTTGGCACCTTGAGGTCGGTTACCCATAGACAGGATGAATTGCATGCAGATGAGTAGCGTGCATGTGTAGCGGAGGATGTAGAAGATGTATTTTCCGATGTTGTGGCCGAAAGGATCGAGTTCCGGGTCTGACAGTGAGCCGGCGACGAAGTAGAAGGTCAGGTAGAAGTTGGCAAGCGAGAAGAACGTGAACAGGAGTTGCACGAACTGATAGACGAATTCGATGTGGAGTAGGATCTTGCGCCCGATGGTATGGTCGGTTGCCCACACTTGCTTGAAATGCAGAAGTGAGTAGACGGCCGCGAAGAAAGCTCCGTTCAGCCAACGACGACGTTGGGAGATGAACTCTGGTACAGTGTCTGAGATATGTTAGTGGGTCATCAAAATATCGCGTTCGTGAACTCTTACCTGGCACATCCGTCTCACCAGTCGCCGCTTTGACGTATTTCAAGACCCATTGCTCGCTGCGCTTCGCTACAAGCTCCCAACACAGGATACGATCTTCAGCCAGGTACATGTTTGCGGTGAACACATCTGCATCTTGACCATGGAGCGTTTCTCCCTTGAAGTACTGGCTAAGAGGACCGTGGCCTGTGTGATCGTTCTGCAACGCGTGATACCTGTATGCAGACAGCGCACCAGGCAAGACCGTAATGTAGCCAAACACCGATTCCAATGGCTTGTCAAGGATATTGGACATCTTGTATTCGAAGTTCTGCGATGCGACTAGAGGGTTGAGCAGACCGAGCCACGCTTTGCCTTTGCCAGCCTTGATTTCTCCAGCAGCTCCAGCGACGGAGGAGTCAGTGTCGAAGGCCTTCCACAGATGGTACAGAGCCTTGGGTCCAGGCTTGGTTCCGACGTCAAGTAGAATGCAGACGTTCGGGTTGAGTGCGCGGCCAAAAGCATTGAAGAACCAACGATGAGAGTTCAGCTTCTTGGAGTTCTTCTCCTTCAAGCAGAAGATCATCTGGCAGGGGACAATGCCCTTCTCAGCACCCTTGAACTTGAGGTCTGAGTCCAGCGAGACTTGGGTTGTGTATTCGTAGACGTGGGCAGTGACCTCTTTCTGATTGACGTGGTTCTTTGCGATACCTTCCTGGAAGCATCCCATGGCAGCGATCGCGTCGAGTGTTCTCGGGTGAACCTTTCCGCGACCATCCGCAATGATGCATACGACGATCTTCTGCCATCCGTCCTTTCCCCAGGTTCTTGACTTCATGCGGGAGCAGAAGTGACTGATGTTTTGCATGACACCGTGCATGGTTCGGGTAAAATCGATCTCGTTCTCGTTGTACATGGTGATGGCGATGAAAAGTTCGGTTTCGCGCGGGTTGCCGATGTTCTGGCGCAGTTTGTATCCACGGTCGCAGTAGTCGTCTGGATCGCATGTGACGGCTGTATACCGCATATGCGTGAACTCGATATCGTCTCGTCGTGGAAGGAAACTGTGGAGGATGGTAGGGATTTTACATTCGAGAATGAGTTCACCGTTGATCAAGCGAACCTCCTTCTTCGTCATTACAGCGTCGCGCGCTCCACGTCGTTCTTGTGCGCCATCGGGAGCCGGCCCGTAGTGCTCTGCCTTCTCATCCATCTCGGTGTAGATGTCTGTGTATGTGTCGTCGGTCATGTACGAGTCGCGCGATCGCAGGTCGGGTCGGTCGTCGCCAATGTCGGTGAAGGGGTCGTCATCGTCGTGAATGGGTATCGAAGTCATATCAGTCATGTCCATGGTGCCCTCTGAGCCGCGGGAGTTCGGTCTGCGGCCGGTAAACAAAGGCTGGGGTGGTAGTGGTCGCTGAGGACTGCCTGGCCGTGGGCTGCCATGAAGGTCGACTGGCTCGTACGAGTTGACTGACGCTGGCGGCCGCGAGTAGTCGGCTGATGTGCGCGTTGGTGAATAAGGTCGGTCGGGCGACAGCGGCCGTCGGTATGGTACGTATGGGTCTTCTCCCGGCGGCGGCATGTTTGGCGCGGTGTCCATCACCGACGGTGTCCGTGATAAGCCGGATACTGAGGAATTTGTGGGGTGGTATGATCGCGATACTGGCGATGGAGGTCTGCGGGAAGAAAGTAATGGTAAGTCTGGGTCTTGTAACCGTACGGTCTTGTAGGGCGTCGTGTCGAACTGCGACTTCATTGTCTTCCGTCGCGGCATCTGCGTAGGCATTGCTGCTGCGCTCGACGTCGAACTCAGCGCATCGCCCGCCTCGCGCAGGAAGTCGTGGATGTCCGCCTCGGCAGCCTTTTGCTTGCCAACCTCAGACATGGTCATGCGCTCGCCCAATTCAGCCGTGTTGCTGTTGGCATTCGACATGTTTGAAGTGTCCTCGAAAGACGATCTTCTGGTGGGGAATGAGACTGGGTCCGTATGCGGGACGCAAGTGGATGGGGGAAAAGAGTGAGACAAATACTCACGGCATGTAGCTCTGTTCGTAACTTTGGTCCTCGTCCACGTTTGTCAATAAACGCATGGTTGATCCTCCCTGTAGTTGCTGAGGGGATCCGTCATCATAGTCATATGCAGGTGGCCGTCCATAGTGTGAACCACTGTGTGGTGTGGACCCGTCCATTATGTGTATGCGTCGCGAAAATTCAGATTGGGTATAGAAAAGTGTCGTCGCTATCCGTGACACTCGAGAAGTGATTGCAATGGGCAACAATGCGATATGGATGTGTTCAAAAAGGGTGTAATAGTTACTTTCCCCAGCAGTGATGCGGCGGAGGCGCATGCAGTGGTGTTGTTTCTTCGGGCGTTGTTATGGTAACCCCGCACCCCTGTCCTTGTTTGCTCAGGCGTGCCAGGAACACAACCCCAGATGCGGCCGCCATGTGGCTCAGACCGTGACACCTCAACAATTCATGCGCTTCCGTCCTTAGCCGCCTGCGACTGTTTCGGCTGTTGTGTTCTATAGGCCCGGGATAGAGCTTGCACTATTGGCATTCGTCATCAGAAGGTTGTCGAGGTGAACGTGAGCTAAGCCTTACTGCCTCTGTATTAGGCCCGAATCATGTCAGATACCCACAGCCGAACCGGGTGTTCGCAGGTAACGTAGGTATGTTTGCTTCTATGCACATGGAAGAACCCCATCAGGTAGGCCTGGACTTCAAATTGGGCTTCGCAAGAAGTGGGTCAAAGATCGAGGAGAGTGGACCCAGCGCCGCGGCCCAGGTAGCTGGCAGGAACGACTTCACCGGTGCACATCATCAAAGAAAGTACCGTGTAAATAAAGAGACTTAAGTAAGACCAGGCCCTATCCTGTGTCAAAAGCGCACTTTATCTTCATTGCGAGAAAGACTTCAGCACTTAGCCATTGCTCTCCATCTGAGCCATGAGTCAGATGTAAAACTGGGCTTCGACTGCGAACTTGTATCTTATCCCTAGCTCGTCGAAGAACTTCTCTCGTTTCTTCGTCGTTTAGAAGGCGGCAGCTGTGAGCGGCTCATCATCGCAATGCAGTACCATGATGGGAGCGCGCACACCGTGAGTCAGTACCCAGGTAGTAGTGCATATCGCTCATTGCTACCGCTCCTGATCTCAATTTCTACCTAAACATATCAACTTTTAAATGTGCGAACTCTTACTGAAGTACGGAAACCTCGAAATTAACACCTCCATCAACCTGGCATCTGGAGCCGTTACTCTCCAGATACTACTGCAAGGACGAAGAAGACTTTGTGAGCGCGGTTTATCGTGAGGGCGGTTCATCGCGACGACGTGTATGTTGAGGCGGGGAACTTGGGAATTGGATACAAGACGCGGTAAGTAGGGTTAAGGCGAGAAGGTCGGTGGATCAGATGAAGTGGAACTCCGGGTTCGAATAGAAGCTGCGAGGAGCTATGGATGGGTACCGAGGAGTATTCTGACAGTGGGTAATACATGCATGAAGGAGTACCGTGCGGTGTTTGGTGCGCCATGCGCTTTGACTCTCACCAGCCGACCTTCATCTTCATGTCGGTTCCGGGTTCTGATGGCTCCGGTAGCGATGTTTAGGCTGGCAGCGTTCCCGGGAAGGACGATCTTTCGTAAGCTACGCGAGTTAAATCTTCGCGGATGACGTCCATGTCTGTGTCACGCGGACGAAATGCGGACCTCCTGGCACTAAAAGGCGATCTGAGCACCGTGGGCCGATGCTTTATGCAACATGCGCTCTGATGCTTTTTAGTCGAGGTCCATGCTTACTTCCCTAAAGTCGGTTTCGAAGGGCTAACGCTTCGCATATCATCCGCACCATCTCTACCTGGTTGTCGTATGTTCTCGTGTCGCTGATATGAATATCTTTAGCGAAAGTTGCAGTGTAGCAAAGCATATATGCAAAACCCGTTGAAGCATGCCAATGACCGAAGTGCCCTCCCCGAAGCTATAAGAGTTGCGTGTGTTGCTTCAAGGTAATGTAGACTTTACCCGACTGTTCAAAGTCCCGTCACTCCTGCTTAAGAACGGTGATCTTCTTGATCTTCAAGCTCAGCTTGTCGTCGTAGGCTTTCAGGCCTCGACCGTCACTCTTCCTTAGAAGACTGCATAATATAGCGCGAAAGCTATCATCGGCCTGGGTGCATACCCGATGTCCCTTTTCAGCCGGCGTGCCATCATCTCGGCTCTCGTGATCGTGAAGACAGGTCGCGGTTCGCTCAGCTTGCTAGATTACTAGTTTGGTAGGCGTAGCGGAGCATAGATTCTGTATCGCACTTTGTTGCATGCACACCACTAAACCTCAGCAGGTACACAGCTTTGATCGCAATGCAGAGTCCAACCTAGAAATATTTTCTAGGTAACTTGTGATGTTCAACACAGATTCTGTGTCATTGTGTAGTGTTAGTAAGACGTAGTTATCATTGTGATAAGATATGAGTAACGACTACAGACAAGTTGAAAGCCGAAGCGAACAATCTTGCAGGCTCATGAAGCGTAGGAACCAATGTAGCTGCGTTCCCGTCACTTGCCGTCGATATACATCTAGCAATGACATATTGGCGATGGGTGTATACAAGCTACTGTGACGGTGACTCGGCGATTCGCGCAAGCTGCTCGGAGAACGGCAGCTGCTCGACATCGCTTAGCCCAGAAGCACACCCTCAGACGCGGACGGCACCTTTGCATTTACCTGGCGGGCCGGTGGTTGCGTCCCTTCCTCAGTGGGTATGGATGAATGTTTTAAACCTGATCGGCCATGATTGGCTCTGACATTTCGGTGGCGACTATAAACAGGTAGTTCAATGTTCCCATTTACACCGATGTTGGCATGTGTGCTGATGTGTACTGGCTGCGGCTATTTTTCCCGGACCACTCACGTGCCTGTTTTGGTATTTGGCTATTGGAGAGGCTGTTCGCATGCTGTTCATGCTGTGTTACGCTGACAATTTTTCCGTTGTCTAGATTGGATAGTAGGTGTAATGCAGTGTACCCAACAGCTGGGCAATTACACCGAGTGGCGCTACAAACGATAGCTTGTAAGGTGATTTAGTCGACATGCGAGTCAAACACAAGACGCTCACCTAGAGGCTAGACGAGCGGGCTGGAATGCAGGGCTCCTTCAACACACGGTTGTATGATGGCACTCCATCGCGGTAGGCTGAATGCGCGCAAGACACCACCTACAGGCACTACCAGACTGGGCCTTGTCATGTAACTAGAATCTGCCACAGTTGGTGGTGTCCGAGTGAGCTCCAATCGGTGTAGACTTTCCATTGTAAAGCGCACCTGCTATTCCATACGTAACCTGATTCGAATTGTGGCGAGCTGCTGATCGGGAAAGTTCAGCCGTGTATACGACAGGACGGCTGAGTTCGACGAGCACATACTCATTAGCTGCAGCTTAGTTGGATGCCTTGCAAAATCGTGTGTCGCATTCGCATACATGTACGTTATGTGTGTGGCCCGACCTAGTGGTTGCATGGCTGAGGCTCGGTAAACACGACCACTCGAGACCAACGTACCCCCCTGGCCCAACAATTCCAAGTCTGACGTCCCATACGAGAAACGCGAGGTGGGCAGCTGGTGGAGTAGCGAGCAGACTAAGAATGCAAGGCCATAGAAAATAAAAGAAACGGACGAATGAGGCGCGTTACCGGTGAGAAGTAAGTAGTGTGGGTGCAAGGGTATATGCAGACCAACTGTTCTCCGAGAGACGTTGCTCGGCCCGCGGGGCTGTCACTGACTTCGAGGCTGAAAGCTTGAACGGTGAGCTAATGGGGCTCGGTTCTGGGTAGCGGGCCACTCACGTGAACTGAACCGCATGCATACATGACGCAGAAGTATACCAAGTATCCTGTAGTATTTGAACATCCGTCTGCGCAGCCAGGAAGCACGATGAGGTGGCCATGCTATGTAAGAACAGATAATCAGACGCAGGGTATCACGCGGAAAATTGTTGTCAAGTGGCGTGGGAACCGGGACTTCGCATGCCGGTCGGAGTATTCGATAGCGGACATGCAGCAGCTAGTGGTACATAGTGCTGCAAGGAGGTTTCCATGTGCAGAATGCACACAGCTTTTGAAGCAGCGGTGTGCATATTGATGAAATGTCGAATCAGATCAAGTCGCGTGTCGACAGAAGGCCGAAAAAGAAATTCTAGACGAATGATGTATGTAAGAGCAGCGCAGGAGATGTAAGCAATGCAGGCGTTAGTGCCACGCAAAGGCGACTAGGACTGAGCGAAGAGGCATTGCTGTATGATTGTAGATGGTGTTGATTCGCTGGTTCCACGACAAGAGACGTTGGTCGCTCATGTCGGGATGGTATCTAAGCGCGCGGTGGAGTGACATGTAGGATGTGACGACAGCCTCCACCATGCATGGCTGCGGCGCAGGTTGTGTGACATTTGCCGGACTATTGGCGTTTAATTTAGGCGAAGTAAGCGCTGACGCATCGATGGCGATGGTCCGGGATGCTGGTTTACTTCTTCTTTTTGTCCTTGATCTTTTTCTTCGATTCTGTCCCGCTGCTTGCGCCGCTGCCTGCCTCGCCGCCCATCATCTCCCCCATCATATCCTGTAGGAAGTTCTCACTGACACCACCGCCAGTTAGAGCAGGTGAATGTAGAGGGAGGATCTTGCTCATCTTCCAGCCCTTTGGTATCGCTGGCTCCGGCATCTCCTTGGGCATAGGTAGGCCCGCGATGGGTAATCTGAAAGGTGTGTTCTTCTGTGTCGGGTTGGCTTTCAGGGCCTGTGCGATGAGGATGTAGAGATGATGCTTGTTCTTCACATCGTCGTCCATCAATTTTCCTTCGTGCTTGAGAAGGACGCGCACTCTGCCAGGATTGGCCCAGTCTTTGGGGTGAGTCTTGTCAGGCTCAAAGACAGTCCGGAGGCCCAGGTCGGCAGCAGCGTCGGCCATCTCCCGTGCTAGAGGGTTCTCCACCGCAAGCTCCTTGCCCACGCGACGCCCTTCAGCCCTTGTCCGTAACCTGTCAAAGTATATGGGGTATAAACACTGGTAGTGCTTGGACTTTTCTCGGTCCGTAGATGTCGTCATCGAGGGCGATTGCGGCTGCAGCATCTGCGATTGGAGCGCCTGCATCTGCGCTGGTGTCGGCATGGACTTGTTGCCCGTGCTGGGTATATTATTCGCGTTCATCAGAGCGGGTACATCGTCGATGCCCATCTCTGACGGGTCGCTGTCCGAGTCGCTGACTTCTTCGACGCGTGGATTCATCGTGCCTTCCGGTCGGTCCTATGTGGGCGTCAGATTGCGTGCAATGCCAGTGTTCCTCGGGCCGTCACTTACCTCGCCTTCTCCGGTACGATAGAATTATCGCAATGTCGTGAAGGCCACCTGCACGTCTGGAAGGATGTGGGGGAAGCTAAACGCGGGGCTTGGCTATGGAAGAGGCAGGCGCTTCCGACTCGGGTCGGCGCTTCGGCGCTTTTCTTCCAGCTCCGCATCACGGCCCGGGCAACTGCTCTCGTCCCGACGGACAACTTCAGCGCTCTAGCACCACCTCCGAACACTGAGCTAACTCTCTCTTTCACCGCAACTTGCGGCCTCTAGACTCGTCAGGTGACGTCTTGGGACCCAGCGAACGGCCTGCCGCTATTCGCAGGGGTCTGACCGTAATCACCCCGCGCCACCACGTCAAGCCCGCTCCGTCGGGAAAGTACCTCCCATATCGCTATCGTGGCACCTGACTTGGCGTCTACGTTTACTGTCTACCTCATTGCATACCTCCGCACTAGTGCCAACATCTGCAGTCAATCGATTGTGGCAGCTGGACCGCGTGTGCCCGGCCATTGAAGCGTCGACATACCATTCCTCGCATCGAGCCAGTACGATGAAACGCGGCTGGGTCGCATGGATGTGGTTGGCCAAGCCATCACCTGCAGTAGGCATCAGCGTGTGAGTTGAGTCGTTACCTCCAGCACATCCTTGTGTCCTGGTCTACAATACTGTAGTTCACATATCGAGCCAGGCAGGACAAAAGATCAGTCTAGACATCACAGGAAACCACGTCAGGCCATGTCTACGCAATCGAACGAGTACCAACATACCGACCTTCAAGGCTTCTGGCCCGTATAATACGCCGGTGTTCGCGATACTACGCCTGCGGTACCATGTCTTCTTGCTTCTGACAGAATTCGCGATCCTCCCTTCGTGTTCAATGCCGTCACTAACTAAAAATGAGCTCTTGGATTCTATACACTAGGTTCGGTTACACAACATGGACGGCTAAAACCCGATCCGATCTTCCTGGCATTGGATTGCATGCGGCCGCAGTGGCCTCGTCGATCCCAAACCCCGGCGTATTTCTATACTCCACTTCTACCATGTGGCAATGATGCATGCGTCGCAGCCGTTCGTGAGCCGCTAAAACGAGGCGTTGTCAGTCCTGCATTGCATACGTGTGCCAGCCTTCCAAGGTGAGATGCGATTTAGCAACCGACAAGGACGGGCTATGCACGCACGACTCGCGTTGGCCCAGCTAACAACCGTCCCCGTCTCCTGGATCATTTTACGCCGCGCAGCATATGCAAGGATGACTATCTAGGGGTATTTCTGGTTTTTGCCCTGACATCGAGGCGACATTGGCCCCTGGTCTTACACGATGCGTCTTCCTATCACGTCCGGCTGACCGTCCTTTTATCATCTCGATAGCAAGCAAAATCCGGTAAAACAGCCACAGTCTGCGCTGATTGGCTACCAAAGTAAGCGATTGACCGTTAACACTCCACAAGAATGAATAAGCCTAGAATCCTTTCACCGCATCCTACGTACATATCTATCCAGCTGGGAGCCAGTTCTCAGCCGGCGTTGTTTCTTGCACTGGTCTCCACGATTTTAGTTCCCCGAACGGCCCGAATTCAGGGCTGAAGATGATCTGCCGAGAATCAAAGTGTGGTTCTAGTGACCCTGAGCCTGATTACACCACAAACGCTCCACTCCAAGAGGACGCCTCACCGGTCGGGTTACCATACGCATCGTGGTTAGCTCACGCTACTATCAATCGACTATAAAGTCACCCATCATTCACCTGCGTTTCCAGTCTCTCAAGGCATTGTGCGAATACATTCAACACTGCACACACCGTTTCCTATATCAATCCTTCCCCTTCCTCCACACAACTCTGACTAGTACTTACTGTTACCAAAATCCATCTAGCAACAATGGCACCAGCTTTGTTGATTGTCGATAGCGGCAGTTCTAGTCCCGCATCTCAGAGCAGCGTCTCACTTGGATCGATGGATTCAGCTCCTGCGCTCGTCACTTCTCGCAGCCGTCGAGCCCGCCGAGGTCGCGATCATCTTGGTAGTCCTTTACTCAAACGCAGTGCAAGAGGTCCTCCGTTGTTTCTGGAAAGCGCTTCGGGCAACTGGCTGTCGGTGGTAGATGGAGAGAAGGCCTGGAAGATCTTTGACGCATCTGGAGGTGCCGCTGTATCAAACATTGGTCATAGGGATGAAAGAGTGTTTGAGGCAGTAAGGAGGCAACAAGAGTCTGGAGTTGGGTATGCCGCATCGATGAGTTTTCACACCGAAGTAGTGGAAGATTTCGCAGACTTTCTTCTTGAATCAACCGATGACAAGCTGAAAGAAGTGGTATTCTATGGGTCTGGTAAGATAATCCAAACTTCACGCCCGAAACCAAGCTGACAGATATCAGGTTCTGAAGCTAACGAGGCGTCACAAAAGCTAGCCTACCAATATCACTCCAAGCTGAAGCCGAATCCGCAACCTCAACGCAGCTGGTTCATTGCTCGCGATCGTTCTTACCACGGAGCGACTCTTGGTGCTCTCGAAACCAGTGGACACAAAGGCCGCAAAGAGATTTACTTACCGATTTTGCCTGAGAAGACGCAGTTCGTATCTCCTTGTAATCCTAGCCGCGATATGAAGAAGGGAGAATCAGTAGCTCAATATGTCGAGCGACTCGCAGATGAGTTGGAGCGTAAGATCCTTGATCTCGGTCCTGATACAGTAGCAGGCTTCGTGATGGAGCCGGTCGTTGGCGCGGTATGTTGGTTTGACTCTGTTTCTTCGTTCGTTGGTGACTAACACATGGCTACAGGCACTTGGTTGCGTCCCCGCACTACCCGGCTACCTTAGAGCGATGAAGCGAGTATGCAAGAAATACGGCGTACTTTTGATTCTAGATGAGGTCATGTGCGGCATGGGTCGCACCGGCTATATGCATGCATGGCAAGAAGAGGACGTCGTTCCAGATATCCAATTGGTAGGCAAGGGTATCGCAGGCGGCTATGCAGCCCTTTCCGCGATGCTGGTCGGACCAACCATTGTGGATGCGATGGGAGACAACGCCTTTGCCCATGGCCATACGTTCCAGAACTTCCCGACTGCTTGCGCTGCTGGTCTCGCAGTTCAAGAGATTGTTCAACAGGATAATCTTCTGGAAAATGTTCGCGACAAAGGGGAGAAGCTCATGCAGAAGCTACAAGCTCGTTTGGGCGATCATCCCAACGTGTTCGACATCCGAGGAAAGGGTCTCTTCATAGGGGTAAGTCTGAACACCACCTGGTAGTCGTAGTGCAACTACTAACAACGACAGATTGAGTTTGTGCAAGACAAGCTCACCAAGGCAGCTTTTGATCCAGAAGTCGCAGTAACCTGGAGGGTACATGAGCTTGGTAAGTTCATCTGTTTCGGATGATTGTTTCATCACTAACCATTTCTGCAGGGCTGAAGGATGGATACAATGTATATGTGTACCCAGGTTCCGGAACGGTTGACGGCATTCGCGGCGACCACATCATCATCGCCCCTGCATACAACGTCACCGATGACGACGTCGAGTTCATTGTGGATCGCGTCAGTAAGACCATTGTCGATTTCTTCGAGGAGCTCAGCATCACGCCCAAGTTGTAAACATCGACGTCGCACTGTCTTGACCCGTTGTGCGAAGACCGCTATCCGACCGTACTTCCTCGGCAACGAACGATAACGATTTTCCTTGAGTTCTCTCTTTTCATTACACGGAAGGCTTTTGTGCTCAGCATATGCGCGGCGGCTCCATGAAGTGTTTTCCGGGATCGGCTTTTTGAAACTGGCATTCTTTCGCGACTCTGTCAATTTCATGTGCAAAACTGCATTGGGGCTGCTGTCTGAATCATTCATTGCACTGGAAACGGCTATTAGGCTATAGACCAAAAGATTGTTATCATGTTAGAAGCGCATGGTTCGATTCCTACTTTCCTTGACCTATTATGGTCCAGATATATGTCTACGTTCATGTCTTGATCGTGCTCTTTGTTTCACACGAGCTAAGTAGTATATGACAAGAATTCAGCACTTGTCTATATCATGACAACATGTGTAATGCGTATTGGACATGCCACGCAGAATATAAATCCCTTTATGACGGAACATAGAGACTTTCGAAGATGTTGTACTGCGTTCGGGATATATCTCGTTTCACTGCCATACCCATACAACACACAGCAACAGCAACACGTTCTTCTTTGTCAACAACGATAAAGAAGTAGGTAACGTGCATCTTCGCAAAACATATTCTCACCACACCCACATATCCGCCAGACAAGCGTTGAAAGTCCGCTGCCATGCATCCGAGCTGCGCACAGGCCACCCATCAGGTCACGACTCCGCCTTGGCGGTTAAATCACCAGGACGGCGCAAGCGGCAACAATCTTCCAGAACCAGTGCATTATTCATCCGCAGTGGACATAGCCGGAGGCAGTGCATCGCCTTCACTCCAGTCATTCGTCTTGGACTACAAAGTGTAGTGTAGGAGTGGGGAAAACGTTGGGGGGCCATGACGTTATCCTTCGAAGCGGAGTGCAGCGTGCATCGAACCTTCCATCAGCCAAGCCAGTGGATAGGCAAGAGCGATCCAAGCGAGCGGTTCCAACCGCGGGTGAGAGAAGGCTCACATCAGCGTTTCGGGCGTGTGTGCCTGGAAGGTGAGGTAGGTGAGATAGGTGGAAGTAAAATAGGAGGAATATTGCGTCATGATAAAGAAGCAATCCATGAACAGAAGCAAGTGCAGTTCCACGTGCGGCAGGGACCGCGCCTTGTATGTAGCCTTGGAGTGATTATCCCAGCTTCGCGAAGAACCGGGAATGTGCATCTAGAAAGGCGGCATCGCGGAAATAGCCAAATCAGGATGGACCCTGAACACCTCGAACTTTGATCACAACAAAAGTGTCAAGAAAGCGGTATCGGGTTGTTGCCATGCCATCATGTCACTTAGGGCGCTCGTCACGTAGGCTGGTAGAGGCTCGACGACTACCACTACCACAGTAACCAGATGACATTTGTAGGTGCGTGCCCGGGCAGCATCGCAGATCATTGTCTTGGTCTTTCTCGTGACCATGGGCGTGTTGCTTCACTTTGCAGAGCGGTCACACAAGGGCTTTGTTTGATGGGGAATGGGTGCTAGAGCCGCACGCGGTGTAGGGATCAGTGTTACGGAGGTCCTTTGATTGTTGGGTGCAAGTCTTGTGCAGCGGTTTCAGTCAGATGTCTGCGACGGAGGGTGGTGGTCTGGGCGCGGTTCAGCACCTGGGCATATCGAGGGAAGGAGCGATGCATATGGTAGAATGTACAGGTGAGGGCGATGAAGATGATAATTAGTTGATGATAGATGATTAATGATTGATATTGGTAAATGTTTGAGTCGAGTGAATCCAGACAGGTCGAGTGGAGACGGCGTGCCACCCTCTTTTGCAAGCGACCGAAGACATATTAATGGGCTTCGGGCGGCTTTTCTCTTTCACCAGGCGGGCTGTCGCCAAACGCGCTGCAGACACATGATCTGGGTGCGAGCATCCAGCAACAGCAGAAGACAAGCGCTGCGGGATTATTGCCATCAAATAGAGTGCCATAGAGCAGTGTCGAGTCTTGGGCGGCAGAATTAGGACAAGGCAGAGTTCGGCGCGAGACGCGAAAGAGAGACGTCGCTGGCGTGCCGCGAGAAGATTGAACGAATGACGCTCCATGTGGACCGCACAGGCCGGTTCTCACCACAGACTCCGCAACAAGTGTGATCTCAACCTCGCCTGCCTCCACCCGGCGACATCAACGCTTCACCACCGCTCTGGCATGTCCGACGCCCGCCATTCTTCCCAGCGTGCACCCCCATCGCCCTCAGTCGCCTCGTAGCCCGCCCCGGCACTGCCTCCAGCCGCGGCTCCAGCACCTCCGCAGCAGCACCATCCACCTGCCCAGGCCTGCGATAACGCCTCTGCTGGCTGCGACAAAGCGTCCCAGCACGCAAAAGCGCCGACTGAGCATCCCGACGACGACGCTCCCCCAATTCGGCGCCCCCGTCGCGCCGTTTGGCCGCCTCACCGACGTGCTTGGTCCGCTTGCCTGTGCAGACGAGTAGCGTCACGACGTCGGCTCTCGCACCCCCAGCGACGCACCCAGCCATGTCGACGCCCTCGACCGCCACGGCCACACTCCCGCCCCATCACCAGTTTTATTCTCACCACCAGACGTACCAGCCCAGCATCGCCAATGCCCAGATTGCCAACGGCGGCGCTCGGATAGGCAACTCGCTCTACAACGGCTACGCTAGCGCTTCCTCCAGTTCAGACCTTCGCCGAAACGCGACTGCCCACACACGACACCCGCCCCAGCTGCCGCCCATCTCCCAGGCCCCGCCCATCGACATGAGCGCGAACGACCCGGGCTCCGCCCACCGGCGGCGGCACCCCGACTGGGCCGACTTCTACAGGAACGGCATCCCGAAGGAGGTCATTGTTATTGACGACGACGACGACGACGACGAACCCCAGCTGCCTCCGCCTCGCAACCACGCGCCCTCGTCACGCACGGCGACAAACCCGACTGCGCGCCACACAGACAAGAAGCGCAAGACGACCGCATCCACGGCATACGACCCCGTCTACAACCAGCACACGTCCTACTCCACCACCCAAACACCCTACTACGACTCTCCCAACCACTCACTGTCCACCGACCGCACTACCTCTGCGCTCAACACCACGGCGCCAACGTCATTAGGCTCGCAGGTCAGCAATGGCCACCACATCTCGCCTCTCGACAACAGCGCAGCGGGCCAGAAGCGCAAGCGCACACGCGCCGTGGTGCAGGATGAAGCAAAGCAGGCCAAAAGACGGGAACTGGACAATGACGACCCCTTCAGCCTGTACCAGCCGCCGCCCAACCCGGTGATCAAGGCGAAGGACGTCTACGTACAGGTTGTGCCAGATGTAAGACCCACGCATCCTCTCTTGGGACTCGAACTAACGTGCCCCAGAAGTCATATACGAAAGACCAAAAGGTAGATGACGACGACGGCCACTACATTGTAGTACCAGAGGCCGACCTCACAGAGAGATGTAGGTCTCTACAATCGATACCCCGAAGAACGATACTGACAAAGGACATCAGACCAGATCACAAAACTGCTCGGGCAGGGCACCTTTGGCAAAGTCGTCCAAGCCTACGACAGACGGAAAGGCACAAATTGCGCCATCAAGGTCATTCGATCAGTGCCCAAATACCGAGATGCCAGCCGTATCGAACTGCGGGTACTGTCAACACTGGCATCCAACGACAAGCACAACATCAACCGGTGCATTCACCTACGAGATTGCTTCGACTTCCGGAACCACATCTGCATCGTCACCGATCTCTATGGACAAAGTGTGTTTGACTTCCTCAAGTCGAACGGCTTTGTCCCATTCCCCAGCTCCCACATCCAGAAGTTTGCAAAACAGCTCTTCACCAGCGTTGCTTTCCTCCACGACCTCAACCTCATTCATACCGATTTGAAACCGGAGAACATCCTGCTTGTCAACAACAATTACCAGACTTTTACGTACAATAGGACTGTACCGTCATCGTCAACAACAGTGAACCGGACAGCGCGGCATCGCAAGGTCCTCCTTGATCCTGAGATCCGCCTCATCGACTTTGGATCAGCGACCTTCAACGATGAATACCACTCCTCGGTAGTCTCGACTCGACACTACCGAGCACCTGAGATTATCCTCAACCTGGGCTGGAGTTTCCCTTGCGATATCTGGAGTATAGGATGTATCCTGGTCGAATTCTTCACTGGCGACGCCCTTTTCCAAACGCATGACAACCTCGAGCATCTGGCGATGATGGAGGCTGTCTGCAGTGGCAAGATTGATCGAGACATTGTGCGAGCGGTCTACAAGCAAGACCGCGGTTCATCACGCAACTCGTCGAGCTCGTAAGTAGGCAGGATAGTGCGCTGATGACACTGCTAACGTTCCCAGTGCTGCTCGATACTTCAAGAACTACAAACTCGACTACCCCAACGCAGACACCAACAAGGCCTCGAAGAAATATGTCAAGGCGATGAAGAAGCTTCCCGTACGTCGCCACGCGTCACACTGTTCGTTTGATAGTCTACTAACCTGTCCCAGGAAACAATACCAGCCCACACTGACTTCAACCGTCAATTCCTCGACCTCCTCCGGCGGATATTCGTCTACGACCCCAAGAAACGGATAACAGCCAAGGAAGCACTGCAACACCCTTGGTTCAAAGAGTCCCTCATGGACGACGGAACCGAAGCGCACAAGATCCGTCTAGAGCGGGAGAAGAAGGCCCGCCGCCAGGAAGAAGAGCGGAGGTTCCGTGATCAACAGTCGCGAGCGTATTGAGCGAATCTGCCAAACATGACAGACACAAACACATTGGCCCCAGTCTGGATGGATGGGACGAAACAGACATGTGTCTTTGTATAGATTAACAGATTACCCAGCTCCGCCGCGCTTTATAGGATTCACGGGCATGAGCAGCAAACAAACAGTACGATAATTGGGTTGATGGGGCGGGTGGGTGGTATTGTTCCTTTTTCTTTTTGACTGGCTTCACAATCTACTGCATTTACGACAGCGACATGAACGCATGGAGAAACACCGAGAAACAGAGAGAGAGAGAGAGAGAGAGAGAGAGAGAGAGAGAAAGGGTTCAGAACTAGTCTCTTTGTTACTCTGTCTGTCTGGTTCTTGATTGGCGTTTTTATTGTGTTATATTTGGATTACACCAAACTATCCTCCTCTTGTGTGTTTTTTGGCTTTCTTCTTCTGAGTGTGCTTTCGAGCCGATTATGGGAGAAAAGTATTATCTGTCTTTTTGGGCTTGACTTGTTCTTGCCCTTGCGAGTGCTGCGTGCGGCATAGGTGCGAGAGAGGAAGAGGAGAAAGGGAGTGGTATATCCTAGCCAGTCAGGTGGATGTTGTTGAGGTCGTGGTGGATATGCATCTACCTTTACCAGAGCGAGAGAGACAGAGAAAGAGATAAAGCAACTAGCTTTCCAGTATGGACGATATGGAGTCGTGCTGTACGCTTGTATAATTTAGGATTTTCAAGCCTTCGTGCTAGGTGTATGAAAGTAGTGGTGTGGCTAAATAGGCTGCACTTTATGGAAGGATCTCATCTTTGACTGAATGACTGTTTTGATGTGATATCGTGACCGACTCGCAAATCGTAATATCTGTGTCTACAACACCAAGGCGAGGCTTTTAACACAAGCAAGCACCAATTTCACACAACTCCGCGGACTTACTCAGGGTGGGTGGGGGAGGCGGAGGGGAGGCGGAGGGGAGGCGGAGGGGAGGTGGTGGAAGTCACTTCTCTGCAAGGTCTCCTCAGTCCTGTAGAACCACCCAAGTAGATGACTACTGTTGTAATCCACCCCCACTACTAGAAATGTCATATCCTGCTAGATCTCTTGCTCGATTTCCACAAATATGCGACAAGTATTCCAAAGTTGTATCTTGTCTTTACTGCAGGCATCCAAACCAGCAAATTACGCGACCCCACTAGCGCGAGCCCTCGACCCTTGTCGTCCGTCCAGTCAGATCCCGGGAGCGGGCCCGCAGTAAACACGTCCCTCGGCGCGCGCGTGTGTCGCAAACAACGGGTGGTGCTGAACGACATTTGCGACAACGACGGCCACGCTACGACGAAACGACAAGATGGCGAGCGCAAAGCAGCAGGAGAATATGCTGCTTACTGAGCACTTTACTTGGCCTCCTATCGTACGTATGATTCTTGGGTGATGGGTAGAGGAGGGGTGGGGTGGTGGGAGGGGACGTGGGTGTAGGCAGTGTGGATAGACTGGGGATTGTGTCTGCAATGCCTCGAAGACCACTCTCTGCACATTGATCCACTACCTCCGCTATCCGGGCTCTTGTAGATCAACTCAGCAATTAACATGAATCCCAGTCCCTAATCGACGACATAATAAACGCCATAAACGAAGTCCTCTACCGCTGCACCGACTCCTTCGAAACCGGTCTCTCCTCCGCCGACCCCTCCCTCCTCGGTTTCGCCGACCTCTACGCCTCGCAAAACCGCACACCAGCCAAAGACGAAGACGGAAACGATGTATACCCAGAAGCGCGATTGGAAATCGAGGAAGGGGTGCTGAAGCTAGAAACGCTCATGGAGAATGCCGTGGACAAGAACTTTGATAAACTGGAGATTTGGACACTGAGGAATGTTTTTGCGTTGGGCAGGGGGAAGGGCCAGGATGAGGGGTTGGCAGAGTGGGTGAGGTTGGGGCATTATGAGGTATGTTTGATGGGACGGTGGTGGACAGTAGTATTTGGAGGCAGTAGAAGGACAGGACGGATGGAATTGACACGACGAACATAACTAACACGAACTAGAACCTTGAACCGCCCTCCAAAAACTCGACCCTCACCCCAGAAGCCCTCTACACCCTCCGCCGCAAACTCATCGAAACGCAAAAGTTAAACGCCGCTCTCCTCGCTGAGAAAACCCGCAACGAGACACAAATCGCACGGTTACGCGCTCTTCTCACACCGTCTACGTTGCCGAAACGCGAATCCCTTACTTCGACATCAGGGAATGAGGAGCAGGAGGGACAAGCAGCGCCCTTCGCCTTCCTGACGCATGCGCCTGCTGCAAAGGAAATGGGCATACAATCTTTACCTCACACTCACGCAAACGCCGAGAAGAACGGGGAAAAGAACGGAGACACAAAACCTACACACACGCCCCTAACAACCCACACCACCTTCACAACAACCCAACTCCCCTACCTCCGCCAACTCCTCGCAAGTCTAAAACCGCATTTAGCAAACACCGCTTTACCCAGCAACACTTCTTCGCCTCCTTCTTACTCCACCTCCAACGCCCAACAACAACAACAACAGCCACAGTCCAAAGACAAGGAGGAGTTAACACGCGAGCGCAAGATTTACGTCGAGAGTCAGAGTAAACGCGTGTTGGAGAGGAGGGGTGTGGATACAAAGGATGGGGTTGAGGGGGTTTGGGAGGGGGGGAGTAGGGTGGGGAGTGAGGAGGTTAGGGGGTTGGAGGGGTTGGTTGAGGCGATGGATAGGGGAGGGCGTGATAACAGGAGAGGGCAGAGGGAGGAGCAGCAGGAAGAGGAGGAGGGGCTTGAGGGGATACAAGAAGGCGATGAGGATGAGGATGCTATGGACACGAGCTGAGATGGCTTGGGTTTGTGAATTTGTTCTTGGTGGGTTGGAATGGCTTGGAAATGGGTGTTTTGGCGTTTTGACATGGGTTTGCGGGGTTTGGGGGATATACCAGTGTGAGCAACCCTGTGTTGGAGTTATCAGAATCATGTTCCAAAAAACATCTCATGTCTCTCTCTCGACAATTTTCCGACTAGGTCTTTTTTGTCATTTTTCATTTGCTATCATACATGGACATTCGTGCTTTAGGGAATATATGCAGTAGGGAGCCTTTGAGCTACACACACTTGCATCATCCCATTGCAAAGCTCCCAAGACTCTCTGGTCTCGAGACGCGTTGCTCACTATACAGAAGACATCCTTCGTCCCGAGCCGCCATCAACTCGGCCCTCTCATTCTGCCACCTCAGTACTCCACAACCTTAGCCCTACTCCTCAACTCCTCAGGCACCTCCTCCGGGCTCACAAGACCCATGCGCATCGCATCGCCCCAAACAAACATGGCGCGATCATTAGCATACGCGAGGTAATCAAACTCCTCTTCGTCCTGTGGTTTGAAAAGGTCAGCATCCTGTTCCGCTTGTGTCATGTTTCCTTGCGTAGTAGCCCCTTCCTCCGTCGCTGTCTTTTCACTCACGATCCCTGCCCCCGTCTTCTCTTCTGAACCTCCAGCCTCCGCCTCCGCACGTATCTCCGCCGTCGCGCTGTCTAGTTCGGCGGCTGAGCTGCTGGGGTTGGTGGATGAGTTTGCTTGTTTGTCCAAGGCGTCGAAGTCGGGGAGACCGGGGACGTGAGCCTGAACTATGCCCCAAGCTACCCACATGGCTGAGTTGGCGAGGCGCCAGAGTTTGGTCTCGGCGAGGAGGCGACGGGTTTCTTCTTCGATTTGGCGCTCTGCAGCGGCTTCTTGCTCCTGGTACTGTGAGCCAGGTGGGGCGCGCGAGTCGAGCATGAAGGCGGAGATGTTGCTGGGGGCTGCGGTTGCTGCTAGGGCGGTTGTGCTTCCTGAGGAAGGGAGAGGGCCTAGGTGGGGGGTGGCGGGGTTGGATGTGTAGCCTCCAGCTGCTTTGTAGGAGGGGTTGTGCATCAGGTATGCTCGGATGAAGCGGTGCTGCTCCTCGACGGTTGGGTAGTACTTGGTGTTACACCTCCACGGTACATCGGCATCGTGGTAGTTGTACGTCCATTCGGTCTACCGTTTGGTCAGTACAGGCTTCAAATGTGTGATAAGTAGTGAAGGATTCATGGGGTAACCGAAAATATCTTACGAAGTGGTTGGCAAACTCCAGACCAGGAAGGTTCGCATTTGCGTACTCAAAGTCGATGACCACTAGCTGCTTGTGCTGGTTCGCTGGAAGCAGTAGGGGCGACTCGCCCTCTGGCACCATGCGCAGGATATTACCATACTGAGTCTACAGAGAGTCAGCTTAGAAGACTTCTGCCAAGTAAAATGACCTACGTCGTTGTGAGCGAAGATCATACGCTCGTTGATCTTGTCTGCACCACCGTACTGTTCCTCCAACCACCTCCTGTACTTCTCAACCATCTGCCTGAATACTGGCCACTCCATACCACACACGTAGCCTCGCTTCTTCCACTTATCGCCAGGGCCTAGCGCAGGGTCTTGCTTGCTCTCGCGAACCCGATCGTCAAGCCAAGTCACGATCTGCTCGCAACGGTCAACCCACTTATCCCAGTTTTGCCATACGAATGGACCAGCTTCTCGCTCTTCTTTGAGAAGATCAATGCCCTCGTGTAGTTCTCGCATACGCTTTGCGATCTGCTTTGAAGTCTCTGCGTTGCGCAGTTCCTTCGCGGTTAACGGCTTTGCATGGAGGAACTCCTCGAAGCGACCGTTGGTGAAGGTACCAAGTAGACGCGGACCAATCCGCTTTCGAGCGAGGCGTGTGAGGATCTGTAGTTCAGACTCTCGATCGATCAGATGTTCCACCTGAGGGCCGTAGATACGTAGCAGAAGCTTACTAGAAGGTGTTAGACTTGTCCCGCTCATGTCAAGGTAACTTACGGAGGAGGGTTCTTCGGCTTCGGCTGACCATCTTCACCCTGCTCTTGAAGTTGCAGATTCTTGGGAGGCGAGACAACGTAAACCGCGTTCGTCAATGCGCCACTCAGCCTCTGCACGTCAATCTCATTGCTCTGCTCCATCGACACCTTGCGCCATCCCTTGAGCTTCAGAGTATGAGCCAGACGGAGGATTTCAGCTCGAAACTTGGTCCACGCCTCTCTCTCCTTGCGTGCTTCTTTGTCAGATAGTTGTGGGGCCGATTCAGCATCTGACTCATCCACGTTGTACGCCATAGTCTTTGAGTTATCCAAGATGGCCTCGCAACTCGGGACCAGCTGGTCTACGGACTCGAAATAGTCGGTGTCGAGGGAAATGGCAGAGTGTCGCTTCAAGCCTGTGGAAGACCTGCGGAAGTGTTGCATCCTCTTTTTAGCGTCGGCTGGCTTCATAGCTAGAGTCTTCTCGAGGATGTGCGCCAGTTGATCGAGAGAGTCCTCACCGTGAGACGACGAAGAGCTGGTCCTAGTAAGCGCGATGGGCTCTTCAGTCGTCTCATCAGGCACAGTTGATGTCTTGTCCTCGACAGCGCCCTCTTTGGCGGCTTTGCGTTTCGCTCTTCGTGCATGACGTCGGCTTCGCTCGTGCTTGAGCCATGTGCCTACCTGCTTCAACAGATTCTCGTGCGCATGCTGCCCATGAGGAGCATCGGTTGAGCTGTCCGAAAGCAGAGAAGACAAAGATGGGTTACCCTCAGCTGGTACGCCTCTGGGAGTTGACGACAGACGCTCGACTGAGGGCCGTCCAGATAGTTTCTTTCTACTAACACTTGCAGGGTAGTGTTTTGCAGGTCTGTCGAGATCCAAGTAATCTCTCTGGTCAAGTTCTTTGTTCTTCCCGATCATCAGTGGAGAGATGGCAGTGTCGTCGGGAAAGGACACAACTGTGAGCGCATGGTTAGCAATTGTTCGTTAAGCACTTGGTAGGTAAGATGACAGTATATTAGCTAAACATCTTGTTCATTGTTCTCGGACATAGCAGTCGCTCATTTTGCTACATGCACATAGCTAAGTCATAGCCAGATAGCTTGCGTAGTATTTGAGATTCGACTCAGCGTTTGAGCACGACAGGTGTTAGTCACTGCGGAGTCACGATGGTCTACAGCTACCTCGCTGGTAGAATCACGATTCCAAAAAAGTGATATGAATTCATCGCCAGAGCTTGCAAGCCAAACAGTAAGAGAACGAACAAGAACTGACCTTTGGTAGAACGCGGCGACGCGCCATCCACTGGAGTAGCGTTCTGCGAGAGGGCAGACGAGTCGCTTCGGTGGGGGACGCTGGGCCGCGACTGCTCATTGGAGGAATCCGCCATGGCGATTGCCTAGAATGTGCAGCCTGGTGTGCGGAAGTGAAGTAAGCAGGATCGACGGCGTGGTAATTTGTAGCTCCCCAGACGGGTCCGAAGGTGCTGTAGTGAGGCCTCGAAATAAACGTGCCCTACTTGGTGGGTAGGAACGGCGGGTTGTTTGGTGGGCGGTGTTATCGATACCTAGTGCGGCAGGAACGCCAGAAAGTACACGCGAGCTCAGGGTCCACGTGCCAAGCTGATTGGCGGTAAGGATCGCTGGTGGGAGAACACGAGGTGAAGAGGAATATGAAAAGTCTCGAGGCGTCTATAACCAGATCTTGATAGAAATAGACAGTTTAGAGGTAGAGTATCATCATAGCTGGAACAGACGGCAGCGTGGTGTGTTGATGGTCCCTACGCTATCTTCAGAGCTATTGGGCAGCCATCGGTCTCCGAGGCCAGTCTTGGCAGTCTACGTCAGGGTTTGGTACGCCAGAAACCTGCAATGGAACCTAGACACGGAGGCGTTGAACGCTATGTAGCAAATCACCTTTAGGCACTGTAATAGTAGACATCAAGTACTATAGAAGTTGGTCACACTGGTATGTCCCCAAACCCAAAAATCATGCCCTATATGTCACTTGGGCAAGGTGCGTTTCTTATCACACTACAGACGTCGCTGTATCACAGACTCGCCATCAACCAGCGAGACATCCACCACCTCCCCTCCACCTCCCCTCCGCCTCCCCCACCCACCCATAGCTATCGGCCTCCGAGATTCCAGTTCCCAGCCTTGGCAGTCTACGTCAGGTTTTGGTACGCCAGAAACTTGGACACGAGGGTGCTGTGGCGAATTGTAGAGGTTGACGGAGGATCACCTTCCCTTGCGAATTGTTTTCAGGTGTTCAACAGTGCTTGGAGGTTGGCGTAGAATGGACTCGTCCTTGAACCGATCAGACCTCTCGGATCGCGGTACTTCAGCGTAGCCAAGATACGAAAGATCTGATCGGTTTAAAGAAGAGGCCATCCTCCGACAACCTCCAAACACCGGGACAACGTTAAAAGTGTATATACAAACTGCTTTTCATTGCAGTTCTCTGCCATGTTCCCAATCAATGCAACTACCAAACCCATTCCCAGTTACCAGAACGCCTCGCTTTGAAACCCAATTACATATCGCAACACGGGAGGGTGCGCTGCGTCCTTCCAAGCACTAACACTTCAACGCACACGTGACTCATTTGGCCCATTCCACTGTCTCCAGTGCAAGCATGACCAGAAGAAGAGTCGACGGCAGGATCCAGACAACGTAGCTCTGGAACAGAATCCTCGACATGGCGCCCATGTACACGTTGTTGATCTGGCAGATCTGTGCCAGCTGCAGCGCACTCGGTGCACCGCTGAGGAGGAAGCAAACAATGATGAAGATTGGGTCGTCGAGAATACTGACAGGCACATACTTGGCGGTCAAAGCAAGCATAGGTGCCATGAGAAGCGTCGGGATAAGCATGCGACTGACAAGGGAGGCAATGACAAGCTTCTTCTCAACACTTGGGTCTTCCATCGAGTGCTGGTCCTCCTTGGGTAGAGTGTTACGGGCAAGGTTGGCACCCAATACGACCAAGATGAGGGGGACAGCGACTTGTCCGCTCTGGTTGACAGCGCGCGTGACGGAGTTGCTGACGAATGTTCCTGGGTCGAAGAAGAGGTGTTGTAGCGGAGGGATAGAGGCGACAAGGATGGCGATCAGCATAGCCCAGAGGGGAGGGTTCATAAAGTCCCAGACGCCCTTGAAGAACCTTGACAAGACATGGCCAATCTTAGCAAGAGGTCCCTGGAGCCATGTGGGAAGAGCGTTGAAGACTCTGTTGCCAGCGCGAGTTGTAGAGACGGAAACGGTGCTGGCAGAGCGCTTCAATGCCATGCCAGCTCGCTTTGGCATTCCCTTGATGCCTTTGGGAGCATTCTGCTTCTTCTTGTGCGCCTCGAGAACACCGTTGAGATGACCATTGGCATAGCCGTTGCTGCTTCCGCTCATGTCGCCTTGGCCCGGGACAGTTGCGTTGCCGTTGGTGGGTGTGATGAAGTCGGTCTCTGCCTGAGCGTCGCGGTTGAACAGAGAGTCTGAGTCGGACTCGTCGGAGTCAGCGGAGGTAGCATAACTGGTGACGTTGCCAGATTCGTAGTCAGAGTGCGAGTCATCGAGAAGACGTTGCGCCTCATCATCGCTGTACTCTCCGTTCTCGATAGCGCTGTTCTTGCCGCCATCTTCGTCTTTGTAGGCGCTAGCAGGTGCTAGAAGCACGTTGAAGCCCCATGTCCATCGCACGAGCTGGCCGAGTTGTTGGAAGATGAGTAGGTAGAGGATACCGCGCGCGCCGACATCGTTGTCGTTGTCGCCTGGAACCTTGTCCCAGTGCAGACCGGACAGTGTTTTGGAGAGGGAAATGACGAGGGAGATTGGAAGCGAGTTTGAGTTTCCGAAGACCTGAGAACGTCAGTTTGTGTTGTTTGACTGGTTGAGGAACATGACATACCGCCATGGCGACCACAAAGTTAGAGGCCCGTTTGTTGAACCTGCATACTTTCGATACGATGAGCGCGGCAAGGTAGGATATAAGTGTCTGTACGACGAAGATTACGGGTATGACGGCCAGATCAGCCAGCTTTTCGGCCGTCAGTTGCGATGCGAGCTTGGTAAAGACTGGATGTGGTTAGCTGAGGTTTGAAAGTCAAGAAGCTCGTTCTCGCGTTGCACCTGCAAACAGACCCATGTAGTTCAAAGGTACTCCGCAGTCTCTCCATTGCTAATGTCGAGCTCGAGAAGTACCCCATGAATATAGTCTATGCAGGTGTGACTGACACAAACGAGCGTCATCGCTATCGGAGGTAGTGACTTACTAAGGCAGGGTGTAAACAGCTGCGTGTTGAGGTTGGCGAGGAACTTCTGGCTCTCCGCGTCGAATTGGCCCATTCGCGCGACAATGTAGCCAGGCGCGCTGACGCAGACAACCTCCATGACAGCCTCGAAGACGAGCAGGGTGAGGTTGGCGAAGTCGGGATGCGCGCTGTGCTTGTTGCTCTTGAAGACATTGAACATGCCATTGTCGCCGTACTCGTACGACTGAGAGGCCATGGCGACGAAATCCGAGGAGTAAGTGGGAGGGCTGCGCAGGCGCAAGGCCTGGGGAGCCGAGAAGAAAGGCATGCCGATGCCAGAGGTGTTGTTGGGAAGGCGCGAAGGCGCGATGGGGACGGAAACACACGACTTATCTTGAAGCGCACCGCGTCTTGGCTGCGGACGCGCTATGGGCGGAGATCGACGTCACAGCCCGCTCCAGGTCTAGCGGAAAGGCAAGTTGAGCCGCGAGCCCTGCAGCAACTGTACGAGGAAGTCTGAATGGGTTAAGGAAGTCGTTAGGAAGAGCGATCGCCCAGCTACACGTCGCAAATGATTCACACGCGGCCGTGGTGGGCTAGAGCTTATCGTCACCCAGCGCCTAGATGGGACTCAGGGCCTCTCAGCATCTCCCGCGTCCCTGCGCCTCAGGTCGGCGGGCTGGGCGGCATGCAGCTACATCGAAAACTGGCAGGACATCGGCCACACCGAATGCTGTCTTGACTGATGGGCAATGCATCAACTCACGCAGCATTCGCTAGGTTCCCCATGGCCTGGTCATTACCGCATACTGCTTCTGCGCGCGCAATCCTGCTGGCGAGACTCGGTTCGGGGCTGCTTAACCGCATACAGCTGCAGTCCCTGCTTGCGCATTCCCATGTCTGAGGCCAGGTGAAAGCAGGCTTACAGGCGGCCGGCGCACGCAAAGCAGGAACTGTCCCTAAGCCACCGCACTAGAAATATCGCGGGAGCCCCTTTTGCCAGCTGCATCTCCGCTGTACGCCATGGTGGTTACCGTGTGGCCAGACCCATCATTGTGAAATCATTCCAGATTGCAGCAGCACCAGTAGTTGCGCGCTACTCTGTCGTCTCTGCAGCATCACGTCACAGCTCCAGCTTGCACGCTACCAGACAACCCACAACCACGACACCTCCACCAGACTACCAGATCCGCTGAGATCGCCGCCGTCACTCCCTCCGCGGTGTAATCGCAGCCTCTGAACTCACCTCACACCTGCGCCTTTTATTCCTATCTCCCTACCCTCTTCCGTTTCCTCCCCTAGTACCCCGCCAATATCAGGCCGCGACTTTTATCTGTCTTTCGCCATGGCCTCCAATCCCTCCACCCCCGACACGGAAGTCGACGCCGATACCGTCTTTGATAGTCCCTCGCCCTCGCCCGCACCCTCGAGTCCTACCGCCGATGCCACCCCGCCTGACGAACCCGCTGCCGAGCGCCCTCCTCCCCGAACTGCATCCACGACATCAGCCGCGACACCTACCATGACATCCTCCTCAACACCACTCGGAAACATCAACGCTGCCAGGAATCCCCGTCCTTCGAATCCTCCTACCATCTCCAGCCGGGGCAGCGGTCTCAATGTCTCCCAAGACATCCTTGCCAGAATACAGGCAGTGCATCTCGGCAGAAAGGGCGCTCCGCCGACTGGTCTGCCTGGTAGAGGGCCTGCGCCTCAGAGTCCTGGCCCATCTCCCGACAGCCGTAACCCCATGTCGCCGGGTCCTCACCCAGGAGGTGTACCCAGCAACTTCCGGATGCCTGTGAGACCGCCTGCGACTAACTTCCAATCGGCACCAGCAGTTCCTGGTCGTGGACCACCTGCCAAGCAGTCTATAGCAGAGAAGCGCGGCATGAGGTTCCCAGGCGGACTCCCAGGCGGATTGCCAGGCTCGTCCCCAGCTGCAGGCGGTGCTCCTCCCGCCGGCAAGAAGAAGCCCGGATTGACCCTCTCGCAGATGAACGGAGGACCCGAACCTGATGCAGGCGCAGAACCGAAGAAACAAGAAACTCACTTTGACAAATTCTCTCAGTTCGTCGATACCAAAACCGGCAGTCTCAAGTTTGCCGGCAAGGCCATACTCAACTCTGACGGTGTCCAATTCGCAAGCGGTACCTCCTTCAACATCTCCCTGGACGAAGTTGATACACTAGACGAGCTTGGCAAGGGAAACTACGGCACAGTATACAAGGTTAGACATAGCAGACCGCGAATGCGGAAGCCAGGGCAGGGTCTGGCGGGTAACAAGGCTGCGCCAGGCTCGCCGTCGCGAAAGGAATTTGGCGAAGAAGCGAGCCCTACCAGTGCGAAGCCAGCTGCGGGGACCGGCATAGTCATGGCAATGAAGGAAGTGAGGCTCGAGTTGGACGACTCAAAGTTCGCTGCTATCATCATGGAACTCGACGTCCTGCATCGCTGCGTATCTCCCTTCATCGTCGACTTTTACGGTGCTTTCTTCCAGGAAGGTGCTGTGTACATCTGTATGGAATTCATGGACGGAGGCTCCATAGACAAACTTTACGCCGACGGTGTGCCCGAGGGCGTCTTGCGCAAGATCACCATGGCCACGACTATGGGTCTGAAGTCACTCAAGGATGATCACAACATCATTCACCGAGACGTGAAGCCTACCAACATTCTCATGAACACCAAGGGTGCGATCAAGATCTGTGATTTTGGTGTCAGTGGAAACCTCGTCGCCAGTATTGCCAAGACCAACATCGGGTGCCAAAGTTACATGGCACCTGAGAGGATATCTTCAGGTGGCATCGCACAAGCAGGCGCCAACCCCGGAGGCGGCACATACAGCGTACAAAGTGACATCTGGAGTTTGGGACTGACAATCATCGAGTGCGCTCTGGGGCGGTACCCATACCCACCAGAGACGTACAACAACATCTTCAGTCAGCTCAGCGTAAGTCTTCACCTTGTGTCCCCACGTCAACTACTAACTCTCTCTAGGCTATTGTCGATGGTGAGCCTCCGGATCTGCCTGAGAGCGGATACTCTGACGCGGCGCGCAACTTTGTACGCGGCTGCTTGAACAAGATTCCCAACCTTCGGCCAACATATGCCATGCTGCTTCAACATGCATGGCTTGCACCTCTCGCGAAGCCCGACACAATTACAGAAGAAGACGAAGAGGAGGTTGAAGCCGCAGCCGAGGCCGAGGGTGGCGAAGCAGCAGGCGACCAGGGACCTGCTGAGGCAATCGAGCCTGTAGAAGACCAAGAAGTCGCCGACTGGGTCAAGGCTGCCATTGAGAAGAGGAGGAGCGGCAAGATGAAGGGCGTCGAGAAGCCCGCACTGCATGCCGCACCTCTTGATGCAGCGACACAGAGCCCGTCACCTAACGGTACAAATGGGCTAGAAGAGGCGGGCTCAGTAGAAGCCGCGGCATAAACCTCTCGAATGGACGAAAATATTTGGCTCATTCACGAGAACATCAGGCCGCGCCAGGAGTAGCCTTATGGGTTTACGGCGTTGTATAGGCGTATTGCATGGGACGATTGTCGTGGAGCATTGAAATCGGGCCATTGAGCGTAGAGGACACATGTACCTAGCATAGCATACACCTTGTCCAACTGGACGAATAACACACTTCAAGTCGCCGACCTGCAGTCAGTGGATTTAGTGATGAATCATCTACGGCATTGTTATCTGCTTACAGAACCACGTCTTCACAGTGGAGGAGATGATGTGGGCGTTGCATGGTTGGGAGTGACGTAAGCGGAGAGCGCTTTGACACGTGATCGTAACCCCTGCTTAGCCAAGATTGCTCGCGGCGGCCATCTGTCGTGGTGCGGGAAAGAACACAGTGGTCGGAACAACTTCAATAAGTAGCCACGACCTTCTTTCGTACGCCGCCCCCACCTTCTTTGTAATGCCACAGGCCTAGCATCACTTTTCTTCCCTTCTGCTGGAATCGTAGTCGAAAACCCCCGCAATCACCTTCAGTCGCTCTCTCGCGTACTCAGACACGTCCGTAGGGACAGACATTCGCCATGTCCGGGACAGATTACAACTACGATGAACAGGTACACTCTGCATGCGCCATAAATATAGACAAATGCTAACAACTAGCAGGGCCAGTTCTTCCCCTACTTCATCCTTACCGTTACCACTCTCGTCACCGTTCCGACTACAATCTCATTCTTCAGATCAAGCAAAGGTGCGCGCTCCTCGCCACTCCCACGTAGCGCCATACTAATACATCACCAGAGCTCGAGAACACTGGATCGCGGATAGAGTCCGACTTCACACCCGAACATGCAGATCTCATCCAGGGACAGCGCAAGAAGCAGAAGCGACTCGAGAGGAGGATAAAGCGGGGTCTTCTCATGGTGGGCGGATGGGCGATGAATGCCGCCATGATATACCTCATCAGCACTACTACACGGAGTACGCCTGATATCTGGGATCCCTATGAGGTGCTGGGTGTCTCTACGGTACGACCGCTGCCTCTGTCGCGAGCTTTGGACAACCTGCTAACTTGCACATCAGGGCGCCGATGAGAGGGCGATCAAGAAGCACTACCGAAAACTGTCTCTCACTATGCACCCCGACAAGGCACGCCCAGACCCCGAGAAGAACATTACCATACAATCTATCAACGACCACTGGGTCGACGTCGTGAAGGCGTTCAAGGCTCTTACCGACGAAGAGATCCGCCGAAACTTCCTTGAATTCGGTCACCCAGATGGCAAGCAAAGTTTCAGCATCGGCATCGCGCTACCTCAATGGCTCGTAACGGAAGGAGCTGGCAAATACGTCCTTCTCATCTATGCGCTCGCCCTCGGTGTCATTCTCCCATATACGGTCGGAAAGTGGTGGTACGGAACACAGAAGCTGACCAAGGATAAAGTCCTGGTGGCCAGCGCTGGCAAGGTCTTCCGCGATTACGACAACGACCAGGGCGAGGTAGGTGTCATACACGCGCTCAGCAGCGGAGAGGAGTTCAACGAAGTTCTCACTGGACACAAAGCAGAGAATGGTCTTTCGAAGCTCGAACAGAAGGTCCTCTCTGAGAACTCTGGATCTCTCATTGCGCAAACACTCACCAAGAAGGACCGCCAGAAGCTAGATGATCTGGAGGACAGCCGGAGACGCAAGGTCCTGACTTTGTTGTGGGCATACCTTGGCCGCGTTGAACTGGATGACGAGACTCTGAACGACGAGAAGTTCGAGGTCGCGCCAATCGCACTCCGACTCAACGAAGCTTACACCGCTATCGCTCTCGCATACGGCAACACCAAAGCGATACTATCGGCTTACAGGACCTCCCAGAATCTCATCCAAGCTCTACGACCAGGCGCATCACCGCTTGAGCAGCTGCCACATTTCACACCCGATGTTGCCAGCGCGGCTGAGGCTGCGCGGGCAAAGTCACACTTGACCATCCAAGAGTTCATGCAAATTTCCGACGCTGAGCGCAAGGCTCGTGTCGTCAAGTCTGGTCTCCTATCCCAAGAACAATACAGCACAGCGATGACTGTGGCCTCGCGCATCCCAATGTTCCACCTCGAAAAGGCATTCTTCAAGGTTGTTGGTGAGCGTTTTGTCACACCTAGCAGCTTGGTCCAGTTCGTACTCAAGGGTCGTTTCATCCCGACCGCTGCCACCAACGTCCCCGAAGTCAACCCGAAAGACCTACTTGACATCGATCCCGCGGAAGGCGATGTCGCAGCAATTACCGGACGTAAGAACGACCGTTCTGGAGAGAAGCCCATCCAACCACCTCTAGCATTCGCTCCATACTACGCTCGCGACCACGCGCCAAGATGGCACGTATTCCTCGCAGACAGCAAGCAGGGACGTATCGCCGTACCACCATTCACTTTCTCGACTTTCGATAAGCCCATCCTTGACGAGAGCGGTAACCCTACCTACAACGTACAGACTCTTAAGATGCAGTTCGGCGCACCACCACAACCCGGCAGCTACACCTTTGTCATGCACATGATCTGTGATAGTTACATCGGCATGGACACCAAGATGGAGGTTACCCTTGTTGTCGAGGACGCCAGTAAAGCGGAAGAGGTAGAAGAGGAGGACGAAATCAGCGAGCCAGAAGAGGGTAAGATTGATCTTTTATCAGGCACGTGTATCAAAGCTAACACAACTACAGATTCATTGGCAGGCCAAATGCACCAAATGAAGACCGGAGCCCCACCAAAGAAGCGGAAACAGATCACCAATGACGACAGCAGCGGCAGTGACACCGAAGGCGACCTCGAATCCGAGAGTGAAACCGACACTGACACCGACTCGGATGATGAGTAGAAACCTCCATCCGGTCTACCAGTAAAATGGTTCTCAATCTCCTTTTGGGGCTATGAATTTTGTGTTACAAGAGACTAGTTGCCTCGCACTATCGAGTTGGCCTCAGTTCCTCACTCTTCCTACAGGCTCCCTTCGGAGCTGAGGGGTATTCCTCAGGATTCTCTTTATGTCGTAACACGCGCGGCGGCAAGAAGGCATTAGTAGGCGTTCCGGAGAAGGGTTTATATACAATGGCGCGCGTTTTTGAAAGTTGGAATGAGGGATTCGCTTTCTCTCGAATTTCGATTGCTGTGAGCGCTTTTGACTGCTATGGAAGATTCCGTTCATTGAAGAGGAAGAACGAGAAGCGCGACTACTACATGGGAATAGGAGAGGATCATTAGGAGTATTGATGCGTGTGTGTAGATATCCAGGTCAGAAATTGACGTTGAGTAACTTTCGACATGATGGCGCCTTCTCCATCTTCATCTTCTTCTTCATCTACCCATCCATCCTTTCCCGTGATGAGGAAGTTGAGCAACCCCACTAAATATAGACAGGCACGACAGGGAAGTCAAGATTTCTCCGACCCGCGACCAAGCCTGTGCTAAGAACGATCTACCTGGCCTGTTACCGTCGATCAAGCACGTTAGCCTCAGGAAGACAAGGCATCCGAGAAAAAGACGAACACATGGCCTGACCTTAATGCATATACGATATCGTCGATATGCGTGTCCCTTGTCGGGGATCTGCGACTTGGGGTTGTGGGGCCCAGAACTTGTGGGGTTTCAGGTGCGTCGCAGCGTGTGGTGTTCACTCATGACCTCGACAGAGTCAACAGATGTCAAGCGGGAGGTAGCGGAGTGGCAGCAGGAAGAGTCAGGGTAGTACGAGGTGGTGAGTGGTGATACAGGGTGCTGTGATTGGGGGGTTAGGGGTGCATATGGGGGTGGGGGTGGTGCGGTAACATCGACTCGTGGGTATCAGCACAAAGGGAAGCGTTTGCTATCGACAAGAGCAAGTATGACGGTAGCTTGGGTATCGCATAGTGGTCTTACGACAACCGTTCGTGTGGACGCGCACAACCACCAAGCATCCTTTCCATCTCCACACGCAGCACAGTCGCACTTGAACGCAGCACAGTCCCAGATCAACGCAGATCAGCATCCCCTTCCCCTGCCCAGCGTAACCGAAAATCACCGAAAATACTGCCTGAGGACGTCGCTAAGGCATGAAGCAGCGACCCCAGCCTTGGCTTCCGATCGGATACCACGGCTCCGCTGACCTAAGGCTCTTACAACAAGGCCTCAGGTCGCAAGGCAATCAGGACAAAACAGTCAAGCAAATCTTGGCAACCGTTTTAGTTGCACATCACCTCTCTTGGCGTGTTCCTAGGCTGTTTCCTG
>JGI20283J13201_100163_pt1 | contig 33872 bp, 27 predicted proteins | sample Plalitdecfosmids_FD_13201 | JGI IMG/M metagenome (IMG submission 13201)
GTACAACGACACCTAGACCACCCCCTCCGGTGGTGTGGACCGACGATCAGCCGATGAGGTCCTTCGACGTCAGGTAGTCCTTCGCGATGGTGGCCGACGACTCCTGGTCGGTCTGGCTCTTCGCGTTGAGCTCCTGGAGGTCCTTCGCCGACAGGGCGGCGTCGACGGCGTCGATGATGTCCTGCGCGCCCTGGTCGACCTTGTCGGAGACGATCGGCACCACGTTCTGCGGCAGGATCATGTTCTCCGGGTCGTCGAGGGTGACGAGGTCGTTCTCGGCGATCAGCGGGCTGGCCGTGTAGACGTCGGCGAGCTGGACGCTGCCGTCGAGGAGGGCCTTGACGGTGAGGGGCCCGCCTCCGTCGTCGATCGGGGTCGAGGTGACGTCGACGCCGTAGATGCTCTTCAGCCCGGGAGGGCCGTAGGGGCGCTCGGCGTTCTCCGGCGGCGCACCGACGGCGAGGGTGCCGTCGTAGTCCTTGAGGTCGGCCAGGCTCGTGATGTCGTTCTCCTCGGAGAACTCCTTGGTCACGGTGTAGCTGTCCTGGTCGGACGCCTCCGAGGCGGTGAGCGCGGTCAGGCCCTCGGGGAGAGCGTCGGCCAGGGCGGCCTCGACCTCCTCGGGCGACTTCGCCGTCGACTCCTTGTCGTAGTACTGCAGGAGGTTGCCGGTGTACTCGGGGAAGACGTCGATGTCACCGGACTCGAGCTCGGGGAGGTAGACCTCGCGCTGGCCGATCTGGTACTCGCGCTGGACGGTGTAGCCGCCGTCCTCGAGGGCCTGGGCGTAGAGCTCGGCGATGATCTCGTTCGAGTAGTACTGCTGCGAGCCGACGACGATGGTGTCGGACGACGCCGAGGCATCTCCTCCTCCGTCGCTCAGGGGGTCGCTCGACGCGCACCCTGCCAGGGCCACCATGGCCCCGATCGCGACTGCACCGAGAACGGTGAGCCGGCCTTTCTTCGCTGTGTTGATCACTGTGTTCCTTCCTGGAGGGATGTTGCCTTCGCCGCGGCCGACCGGGAGGTCGTCACGCGGGTGTCGAGGGGGCGGCCCGCGGCGGTGACGCCGGCCGGGACGACGAGTCGCTGGAGCACCGAGAAGACGACCTCGAGCACGACGGCGAGGGCGATCACGACGATCGACCCCGCGAACATCTGCGTGTAGTCGTTCGACCGGAGGCCCGTGAAGATGTAGATGCCCAGGCCGCCGGCGCCCACGGTGGCCGCGATGGTGGTCGTGGCGACGACCTGCAGCAGGGCGGAGCGGAGCCCGCCGATGAGGAGGGGCAGGCCGAGCGGGAGCTCCACACGCGTGACGATCTGCCACTCCGTCATGCCGACCGCGCGGGCCGCGTCGATCGTCGCGCGGTCGACGGCCTCGAAGCCCGAGTACGCCCCGGCGAGGATGGACGGGATCGCGAGCACCACGAACGCGATCATCGGCGCGCTGATGCCGATGCCGAGCACGAGCGCGAGGAGGAAGACGATGCCGACGGTGGGCAGGGCACGGACGCCGCCGGTGAGCGCGACCGCGACCGTGCGCCCCTTGCCGGTGTGCCCGATCAGGAACCCGAGCGGGATCGCGACCACGGCCGCGATGAGCACCGCGATCACCGAGTAGGTGACGTGCTGCCCGAGACGGGCCGGCACGCCGTTCGCCCCCGTGAGGTGGACCGGGTCGCCGAGCCACGCGAGGGCGTCGAGGAAGGCGTTCACGCGGTCACCGCCTCGGCCTGGCGGACGGGGCGCCGGTCGCGCGCCCCCTGGTCGGCCCAGGGCATCAGGACGCGACCGAGGAGGACGAGCAGGCCGTCGAGCACGAGCGCCATGACGATCGTCAGCACGATGCCCGTGCCGATCTCGGCGAGGATGCTGCGCTGCAGGCCGTCGTTGAAGAGCAGGCCCAGCCCGTTGATGCCGAGGATGCCGCCGACCGTCGCGAGGCTGACGGTGCTGACGACGACCACGCGGAGCCCGGCGAGCAGGACGGGGCCGGCGAGCGGGAACTCGACGCGCCAGAAGCGCTGCCAGCCGGAGTACCCCATCGCCGTGGCCGACTGCAGCACGTCGGGCTCGACGGCCCGCAGGCCGTCGGCGGTCGATCGCACCATGAGGGCCACGCCGTACAGGGTCAGCGCCACGATGAGGTTCGTGTTGCTCCGCAGCGGGTAGAGGCCGATGATGCCGGGCAGCGCGACGAGCAGCGCGAACGACGGCACGGCGTAGATGAGGCCGGAGGCGGTGAGCAGCACCCCGCGGACGACCGGGAACCGGTTGGCCAGCCACCCGATCGGCAGCGAGATCACGAAGGCCAGGATCACGGGAGGCACGCTCAGCCCGAGGTGGACCAGCGTCTTGTCCCAGATGTAGTCGGTGTTCGACCAGATCCAGTTCACGACGCGTGCCCACCCTGCGCCGGAGCACCCGGCGCCCGGGGGGCACCGGCCTCTGCCTGGAGCACGGGCACAGGCTGCGTCAGGACGCCCGTGGTGCGGCCGGACTCGTCGACGACGACCTGGCCGGTCGCGGTCTGCTCGATGTGCAGCGCCCGCTTGCCGCGGTTCGACCCGACGAAGTCGGCGACGAAGTCGCTCGCCGGGTCGGAGAGGATGTCGGCGGGCGTGCCCTGCTGGGCGATCCGGCCGCCCTTCTCGAGGATGACCACCTGGTCGCCGAGGTAGAAGGCCTCGTCGATGTCGTGGGTCACGAAGACGACGGTCTTGTCGAGCTCGCGCTGCAGCCGGATGAGCTCCTGCTGGAGGTCGGAGCGCACCAGGGGGTCGACGGCGCCGAACGGCTCGTCCATCAGGAGGATGTTCGGGTCGACGGCGAGGCCGCGGGCGACGCCCACGCGCTGCTGCTGCCCGCCGGAGAGCTGGCTCGGGTAGCGGTCGGCCAGCGAGCGGTCGAGGCCGACGGTGTCCATCAGCTCCAGCGCGCGGTCGCGGGCCTCCTTCTTGCCGACGCCCTTGAGCACCGGCACGGTGGCGATGTTGTCGACGACCTTGCGGTGCGGGAGCAGACCGGAGTTCTGCATCACGTAGCCGATGCTGCGGCGCAGAGCCACCGGCTCGAGGCCGTCGATCGACTCGCCGTCGATCTCGATGGTGCCCGAGGTGGCGTCGACCATCCTGTTGATCATGCGCAGGATGGTCGTCTTGCCGCAGCCGCTCGACCCGACGAAGACGGTGGTCTTCCGGGAGGGGATGACGAGGCTGAAGTCGTCCACGGCGCGGGTGCCGTCGGGGTACTGCTTGCTCACCGAGCGGAACTCGATCATGGGTGGCTCATTCCTCGTGGGCAGCACGGATCGACACTTGCCAGGGCCACCACCCAACCACACTCCCCCGACGGGGGCACCTCGTCGACGCCTCCGTGGCCGAGTCGTGACGCAGAACGGCCGCCGTCGCCGCGCTGGGCGGACGACGGCGGCCGGGCCGCGGAGGGACGGTGGGGAGGAGGGTCAGGCCACCGTGAGGACGGGCTCGAGGTAGCCGCGCACGGCCCGTCGGCACTCCTCGACGAAGCGGGGGTCGCCGTCGCCGCCCGCCACGAAGGCCCGCGCCAGCAGCGCGTCGCCGATCTCGACGACGACCTGGACGGCCAGGTCGCTCGCGTCGTCACGGACGACGCCGAAGCGGCCGGCGAGGAGGGCGGACAGGCTCTCGGCCAGGGGGTGCACGGCCGGGGCGCCCCCGTCGGCGCCCAGCTCGGGGGCGTCGCTGAAGCTCACGGACCGGAAGCCCGGCTCGGAGCGGTACATCTGCACCTCCGTGTCGATGACGGCGTCGAGGGCCTGACGCCAGTCGTCGACGCCGTCGGCGGCCACCGCCGCCGACACGCCGGCGACGAGACGCTGGGTGCAGCGGAGCGCCAGGGCGTCGACGACCGCGATGCGGTCGGGGAAGTAGCGGTAGACCGTGCCGATGGAGGCGCCGGCGCGCTCGGCGACCATGGCGGTCGTGAGCCGCTCGTAGCCGATCTCGTCGATGATCGAGGCCGCGGCGTCGAGCAGGCCCGTGAGGCGCGCGGTGCTGCGCGCCTGGACCGGCTCGTTCCTGAGCAGTGACGATCCCCCGGGCAGTGCTTCATTGACGTCGGTGACGAGCAACGTTCCTCCTTGGTGCGGTGCCGGCGGGTGCCGGGCACGGTGCTGGACGTCGGGGCCGGCCGTCGGTCGACGGCGGCGCACAGGCCCGCCTGGCCGGCCCCGCGGGCGCCCCCGTCGGGGGCTCCGGCGACCGGGTGTCGGCCACTGTCGGTCGCTGCCCCGAGAATGGACGCATGTGCGGACGATTCGTGATGGCGCGCGCCTCGAGCGACCTGGTGGCCCTGTTCGACGTTGATGTATCGGGTGACACTCTCCCAGACCCTTCCTGGAACATCGCTCCGACCCGCCCGGTGTCGCTGCTCGTCGACGCCGCGCCCCGGGGCGACGACGCGGGCGGGCCGCCGGTGCGACGGCTCGCGTCGGCGCGGTGGGGCTTCGTCGCGGCGGCCTCCCCCGGGCCCGTCGGCGCCCCCCTCTTCAACGCCCGGGTCGAGACCGCGGCCGAGAAGCCCACCTTCCGCGAGGCCGTCGTCTCCCGACGCGGGCTCGTGCCCGCCAACGGCTGGTACGAGTGGCAGGTCCTGCCCGACGGCAGCAAGCGCCCGGTCTACGTGAGCCTGCCCGACGACGAGGTGATGCTCTTCGCCGCCCTGTACGAGTGGTGGCGCGACCCGGCGGCCGCCGTGGGGTCGCCGTCTCGGTGGCTGCTGTCGACCGCGGTGCTGACCCGCGCCTCCTCGGGGCCCTTCGCCGAGGTGCACGACCGCATGCCCGTGCTGGTCGGGGCCGACGTCATGGACGACTGGCTCGACCCGGAGACCGAGGGCGACGACGACCTGCTGCAGGGCGTCTCGGGGCTCGTCGACGAGATCGCCGCCCGGCTGCAGGTGCACGAGGTGTCGCCCGACGTCGGCCGCGTCGGCGTCGACTCGCCGTCGCTGGTCGACCCGGTCTGACCCGTCGTCGCGCGGCGGCGTGGGAGGATGACCGCATGCCCGACCCCCGAACGGTGACGTCGTCCGCCGTCGAGCCCCTCCTGCACCGCGCCGCCCGACTCGAGAACTCGGTCCACCGGTTCCGTGAGAAGCGAGCCCGCAAGCGGGGGCTGCTCCCGACGATCGTGCCGTACTCGGGCTACGGCTCGGCCGGCTGGGTGCGGGTGCTGTCCCGCGTGCTGCTCACGCGCACCGGGTCGCTCGACGGCACCGACCGCCTCAACGTGCGCGGCTGGCGGAGCTTCACCAGCGTGCCCGTCGAGCGGGCCGTCGTCGACGTGACGGTCGGCGGCCGCACCGTCCAGGTCACCACCGACCGCGGCGGGGTGCTCGACGCCCGGATCGAGGTCGACCTCGAGCCGGGCTGGCACCTCGTCACCCTGAGCACCGAGGGCTCGCGGCCGATCGAGGCCCCCGTGGTCGTGATCGACGCCGACGCCCGGTTCGGCATCGTCTCGGACATCGACGACACCGTCATGGTCACCTCGCTCCCCCGCCCCTTCCTGGCGGCGTGGAACACCTTCGTCCTCAACGAGCACGCCCGGCGCCCGGTGCCCGGCATGGCCGTCCTCTACGAACGGCTGCACACGGCCGCGGGCGGCTGCCCCGTGATCTACCTGTCGACCGGCGCCTGGAACGTCGCGCCGACGCTCTCGCGCTTCCTGTCGCGCAACCTCTACCCGAGCGGCCCGTTGCTGCTGACCGACTGGGGGCCGACCCACGACCGGTGGTTCCGCAGCGGCCGCCTGCACAAGCAGGGCTCGCTCGACCGTCTCGCCGAGGAGTTCCCCGACATGCGGTGGCTGCTGGTCGGCGACGACGGGCAGCACGACGAGGAGCTCTACGGGCGGTTCCTCCGGGACCACCCGGAGAACGTCGCCGCCGTGGCCATCCGCCAGCTGTCGCCCAGCGAGGCCGTCCTGGCCGGCGGACGCTCGCGCTCCGAGCACGCACAGGGCAGCGACGCCGTCTGGGTCTCCGCGCCGGACGGTGCCGGGCTGTGGGAGCAGCTCGTCGACACCGACGTCGTCCCCCGCTCGGGAGACACCCGCCTCTGATACAGGGAAATCCCGTCATGGGAGGCGTTCTCGTGTCCTATCATCAGAAGATCAGGTACAGGAGCGACATGACCGAGATCACCGACCAGCCCGACGCTGCCCGCTCCACCCCGGAGTGGGAGGCGCGGATCGGCGCCCAGGTGCGTGCCCGACGCCTCGACCAGGGCCTCGACCAGATCTCGCTCGCGCGCCTCGCCGACGTGTCGACCAGCACCCTCCAGTCGCTCGAGAACGGCCGCGGCAGCACGGTGCGGAGCCTCGTCCGGGTGCTCCGGGCGCTCGGCGCGGAGTCCGCCCTCGACACCATCGCCCCGCACAGCGACGTGAGCCCGCTGGACGTGCTGCGCTCGGCGCCGGCGGCCCCTCGCCGTCGCGTCTACCGCCCCCGGGGCCCCCGGGCCAGCCGAGTCGTCCGTGACGACGCAGGGCGACGCGGCGAGCGCCCGTCCGGAGGGGCCGACGAGTGAGCTGGGTGCCGGTGCCCGCCGTCGAGGTGAGCGCCTGGGGCATGCGCGTCGGCGCGGTCGCGCCGGACCCCCGGCTCGGGGCGTACGTGTTCGAGTACTGGCCCGACTGGGTCGAGCGGGGCATCGAGCTCGCGCCGCTGACGATGCCGACCCGGGTGCGGCGCCACGTCTTCCCGCAGCTGCCGGAGGCGACGTTCCACCGCCTCCCCGCCCTGCTGGCCGACGCGCTGCCCGACGACTTCGGCAACGCGGTGATCGACGCGTGGCTGGCCCGACAGGGCGTCTCGCGCGCGGCGGTGACGCCGCTCGACCGGCTGGCCTACATGGCCGACCGTGCGATGGGCGCCCTCGAGTTCCGCCCCTCGCGGGGGCCGCGGCACCGCACGACGAGCGCGGTCGAGCTGAGCGCCCTGGTCGAGGGGGCCCGGAGCGTGCTCGACGGGAGCTTCGCGGACGACGAGGGAGCGGAGTCGGCGATCCGGTCGCTGATCCAGGTGGGCACCTCGGCGGGAGGGGCGCGGGCCAAGGCCGTCGTCGCGTGGGACAGGGCGACGGGCGAGGTGCGGTCGGGCCAGCTCCCGGCTCCCGAGGGGTTCGAGCACTGGCTGCTGAAGCTGGACGGCCTCGGGGTCGACGTCGAGCTCGGCCAGGGCTCGGCCACGGGTCGGGTCGAGTACGCGTACTCGCTGATGGCGAGGGCGGCGGGCATCGAGATGAGCGAGTGCCGGCTGCTGGAGGAGGGGGGCCGGGCGCACTTCATGACGCGGCGGTTCGACCGGTCGCCGGAGGGCAAGGTGCACTCGGTCACCCTCTGCGGGACGGCCCACCTCGACTACCGGCAGCGTCAGGCCCACGACTACGGGCAGCTCTTCGACGCCGTCGCCCGGCTCGGCGGCGGGCCCGGGGCGCGGGAGCAGGTGTTCCGGCGGATGGTCTTCAACGTGCTCGCGGCCAACAACGACGACCACACGAAGAACGCGTCGTTCCTGCTGCGGTCGCCGACCGCCTCCTGGGAGCTCGCGCCCGCCTACGACGTCACGTTCGCGCACAACCCCACCGGCCGGTGGACGTACCAGCACCTGATGGGGGTGGACGGGGTCTTCCGCGACGTCGCCCGGGCAGACGTCATGAGGCTGGCGGACCGCCACCTGGTGCCGGGCGCCTCGGACGTCGTCGACGAGGTGCGCGACGCGGTCGCGCGGTGGCGGGGCTTCGCCGACGAGGCGGGCGTCCCGGGCCGCGTCGTGGGCCACGTCGAGGAGTCGCTGCCCCGCTGGTGACGCCCCCTGGCCGATGTCGGTGGGACTTCGTACACTCCTGGTCGAACGTACATTCGAACGAGGAGGCGACGTGAAGGTCGACGAACAGGTGCCGGTCGAGACCACGGAGGGCGGGGCGCCCCTCCGCTTCGTCTGGCGCGGGGTGGTCTACGGCGTGGTCAGCGCCCCCGAGAGGTGGATGACCCGTCGGGAGTGGTGGCGCTCGGCGCCCCGGGCGCCCCGGGGCCTCGGGGCGGAGCTGCTCGAGCTGCCGGTGTGGCGCGTCGACGCCCTGCCGCTCACCGACGGGGCGCACCGCATCGACGGCACCTTCGACCTCGCGCTCGACCCGGCGGAGGGCGGCACCTGGCTGCTGCTCGGCGTCTACGACGACACCGTCGAGCAGCAGCTCTTCGCCTGAGGGGCGCTGGCACCCGACGAGCGCCCGGGGCACCGGCGAGCGCGGCGGGAATGCCCGGCCCGCCGGAGCCGTTCTCCCGCTGGGCCTCGGCAGACAGGGAGGTGCCCATGACCGTCATCAGGTGGTTGTTCGACGCACAGCTGGTGATCGGCGACCAGACGATCCTCTGGCGCGAGATCGTCGGCAACGTGTTCGGGCTGCTCAGCGCCCTCGGCGGGATGCGCCGGAAGGTGTGGGCCTGGCCGGTCGGCATCGTGGGCAACGCCCTCCTCTTCACCGTCTTCCTCGGGGCGGTCTTCGACACGCCCAACCCGGTCAACCTGCTCGGCCAGGCCGGTCGGCAGGTCATGTTCATCGCCGTCTCGATCTGGGGCTGGTGGCGCTGGCACCAGAGCCGCGGCGACGCGGGCACCGCGGTCGAGCCGCGCTGGGCCGGCGCCCGCACCCGTGCCCTGCTCGTCGTCGGCCTGGTCGGCGGCACCGCCCTGCTCACCCCGGTGTTCAGCGCCCTGGGCTCCTACGAGCCGGTCTGGGCCGACGCCTGGATCTTCACCGGCTCGCTGCTGGCCACCTGGGGCATGGCGAAGGGCTGGGTCGAGTTCTGGCTGATCTGGGTCGCGGTCGACCTCGTCGGCACGCCCCTGCTCTTCAGCGCCGGCTACTACGCCTCCGGGCTGATGTACGTCTTCTACGGCGCCTTCACGCTCGCCGGGTTCTTCGTCTGGGCCCGGGCCAGGAGGCAGAAGCCCCTGGTCGAGACCCAGTGGCCCGACCCGACGCTCCAGCGCCGCTGACCGGGGGCTGAGGGGGCGACTCCCCCGGCGTGCTCACCACGCCGTCTGGTTCGATGGCGCCATGCCCCTGCCCATCGAGAACTACGCCCTGATCGGCGATCTGCACACGGGGTGCCTCGTCGGCACCGACGGCAGCATCGACTGGTCGTGCCTGCCGCGCTTCGACTCCGCCTCCGTCTTCGGCGCCCTGCTGGGCGACCGCGACCACGGCCGTTGGCTCGTCGCCCCGGCTGAGGCGGAGGCGACGGCGACCCGCCGCTACGTCGAGGACACGTTCGTGCTCGTGACGCGCTGGACGACGTCGACCGGCGTCGTCGAGGTCACCGACCTCATGCCGGTCGGCGACCGGCGGGCGGACGTCGTGCGTCGCGTGACCGGCGTCGAGGGCACGGTGCGGATGCAGGAGGACCTGCGGATCCGGTTCGGCTACGCTGCCGCGCTGCCCTGGGTGCGCCAGCTGCCCGAGGGCGACGAGACCGCCCTGGTGGCGATCGCCGGCCCCGACGCGGTCGTGGTGCGGGGGCCCCACCTCACGGCGGCCGACCACACCCACGCCGCCGAGTTCGACGTCGCGGCCGGCGAGACCGTCGACATGACCTTCACCTGGTACCCCTCGCACCGCGAGCCGCCGACCGCTCCCGACGTCGACGCCGTGCTGGCCGACACCGTCCGCTGGTGGCAGGCCTGGGTCGCCCGCTCGCAGGAGCCCTCCGCCTACGACCGCGAGGTGCGCCGCTCGCTGCTCATCCTCCGGGCCCTCACGAACGAGGACACGGGCGGCATCGTCGCGGCCGCGACGACGAGCCTGCCGGAGTCGTTCGGCGGCTCGCGCAACTGGGACTACCGCTACGTGTGGCTGCGCGACGCGTCGATGACCCTCCAGGCGCTCATCCTGCACGGCTTCGCGGAGGAGGCCGAGAAGTGGCGCGGCTGGCTGCTCCGGGCGATCGCCGGCGACCCCGCCGACGTGCAGATCATGTACGGCCTCGCCGGCGAGCGGTACCTGCACGAGAGCGAGCTGGAGCACCTGCCGGGCTACGAGGGCGCCTCCCCCGTCCGGCTCGGCAACGCCGCGTTCACCCAGTACCAGGGCGACATCTTCGGCGAGGTCATGGTCGCCCTGCACGAGGCCCGTCAGCTCGGGGTGGCCGAGTCGGAGTACTCCTGGCCGCTGCAGCGCGCCCTGATGCAGTACGTCGAGGACAACTGGACCCGGCCCGACAACGGCATCTGGGAGATCCGCGGCGAACCGCAGCACTTCACCCACTCCCGCGTCATGATCTGGGCCGCCCTCGACCGAGCCGTCCAGGGCGTCGAGCAGTTCGGGCTCGACGGGCCCGTCGACCGGTGGCGGAGCCTCCGCGACGAGGTCCGTGCCGAGGTCGAGGAGCAGGGCTGGGACGCCGACCGGGGCACGTACACGCAGCACTACGGCTCGGCCGAGGTCGACGCCTCGCTGCTGCAGCTCGCCCAGGTGGGCTTCGTCGCCCCCGACGACCCTCGCATGCTCGGCACCGTCGCCGCGATCGAGCACGACCTCCTCCAGGACGGCCTGCTGCTGCGCTACCGCACCGAGTCGGGGGTCGACGGCCTCGAGGGCACGGAGCACCCCTTCCTCACCTGCTCGTTCTGGCTGGCGGAGCAGTACGCCCGGTCGGGGCGCGTGGAGGACGCCGTGACGCTCATGGACCGTCTCGTCGGCTGGTGCAACGACGTCGGCATGCTCTCGGAGGAGATCGAGGTGTCCACGGGCCGCCACGTCGGCAACACCCCGCAGGCGCTGTCGCACCTCGCCCTCGTGCGCGCCGCCGACGCCATCGGCGGTGCCCTCGACGCGCGGCGCTGACGGACGCCCCCTCCGTCGAGACGGCGTCGCCCGTCGGCCCCGGCGGACACGACGAGGCCGCCCTGCCGGTGGGCAGGGCGGCCTCGTCGTGGGGCGGCGCTCAGGGCGCCGCCGGGCGGTCGGCGCCGATCAGGCGGGCCAGTCCGCGGGGCCGGTCGAGCCGGCCGCGTAGGTGTCGAGCGGCACGTCGCCGGCCGTCCAGGCGTCGACGACGGGCGCCACGATGGCCCAGCAGCGCTCCGCGACGTCGCCGCGGATCGACAGGGTCGGGTCGTCGTGGAAGATCCCGCTGAGCACCTCGCCGTAGGGCGTGAGCTCGGGCTTGCCCAGCGTGACCTGGAAGGTGGACTTCTCCAGGTCGAAGGGGTTGCCCTTGCCGTTGGTGGTGACGCCGAGCTCCATCGTCTCGGGGCTGATCTCGATGCGGAGCGTGTCGGGCGTCGACGAGCCGTTCAGGCCCTCGGGCAGCGCGGGGACGGGCTTGAAGGTGATCAGCACCTCCTTGCGGATCTTCGTCATGCCCTTGCCGGAGCGCAGGATGAAGGGCACGCCGGCCCAGCGACGCGTCTTGACCTCGAACTCGACCTCGGCGAGGGTCTCGGTCTGGCGCTCGTTGTCGACGCCCTCCTCGTCGGAGTACGACGGGACGTCCTTGCCGTCGATCGTGCCGGCCGTGTACTGCGCCCGACGGCTCGAGGCCACGGGGTCGCCGCCCTTGACCCAGGTGGCCCGCAGCACGCGTGCGATCTCGCTGCGCAGCTCGACCGAGTCGATGCTCGACGGGGCGTCCATCGCGATGACGGCGAGCACCTGCAGGAGGTGGCTCTGGATCATGTCGACCAGGGCGCCGGCCTTGTCGTAGTACTGCGCGCGGCCCTCGAGGCCGAGGACCTCGTCGTAGAAGATCTCGACCTTCTCGATGTTCTCGCCGTTCCACACCGGCTCGAAGAGGCGGTTCGCGAAGCGGAGGCCGATCATGTTGAGGACGGTCGCGCGGCCGAGGAAGTGGTCGGTCCGGTGGATGCGCTCCTCCGGGACGATCTTCAGCAGCTCGGCGTTCAGCTCACGCGCGCTCTCCTCGTCGGAGCCGAAGGGCTTCTCGAGGGCGAGGCGCAGGCCGTCGGGCAGGTCGATCTCGGCGAGCGCCTGGATCACCTTGGTGCTGATCGCCGGGGGCAGCGCGAAGTACATCACCGGGGTGCCCTCGGAGGCCTCGAAGAGGGCCTTGAGGTGCTCGACGGTGGTGGGGTCGCCCTGCATGTAGCGGCTGGAGGCGAGGGTCTTCTTCGCGAGGTCGCTGCCGGCGTCGCCGTTGAAGGCCGTCTTGACGACGCCGTCCCACTCGTCGGGGGTGCGCTCGCTGCGGCCGGTGCCGATGAGCTGGACGTCGACGCCGCGGTCGCTCTTCAGGAGGCTGGCGAGGCCGGGCAGCAGGAGGCGCTCGGTGAGGTCGCCGGAGGCTCCGAGGATGATGAGGGTGGTGGTGTCGGTCACTGTGCAGCTTTCGTGAGGGCGGCGAACTCGTCGTCGCTGAGGTCGATCTGGGCGGCGGCGACGTTGTCCTCCAGGTGCGAGACGCTGGACGTGCCGGGGATGGGGAGCATGACCGGCGAGCGCCGGAGCAGCCACGCGAGGGCGAGCTGCGAGGGGGTGGCGTCGTGCTCGGTCGCGAGGGCGTCGAGCGGCCCGCCCGGTGCGGCGAGCGCGCCGGTGGCGAGCGGGAACCACGGGATGAAGGCGATGCCCTCGGCCTCGCTGTGGTCGAGCAGCGCCTCGGCGTCGCGGGAGGCGAGGTTGTAGAGGTTCTGGACGGAGGCGATGGTCGCGGTCTGCTGCGCCTCCTTGAGCTCGTCGACGGAGACCTCGGAGAGGCCGATGTGGCGGATCTTGCCCTCCTGCTGCAGGGCGGCGAGCTCGCCGACCTGGTCGGCGAGGGGCACGGCCGGGTCGATGCGGTGCAGCTGGAAGAGGTCGATGCGGTCAAGCCCGAGGATGCGGAGGCTCATCTCCACCTGCTGGCGGAGGTACTCGGGGCGGCCGACCGGTCGCCAGTCGCCGGGGCCCGGGCGGGTGAGGCCGGCCTTGGTGGCGATGACGACGTCGTCGCCGTAGGGGTGCAGGGCCTCGCGCAGCAGCGGCTCGGCCACGTCGGGGCCGTAGGAGTCGGCGGTGTCGAAGAAGGTCACGCCGAGCTCGACGGCCCGCCGGATGACCCGGACGGCCTCGTCGTGGTCACGGGGCTGGCCCCAGACCCCCTCGCCGGTGAGCTGCATGGTGCCGTACCCGAGGCGGGTGACGGGGAGGTCGCCTCCGATGGTGAACTGCCCGGAGGCAGCCGCCGACGGGGACGTGGTGTCGGTGGTCATGGTCGTCCTTCCTCGATGCGGGCCGAGAGCTGCGGACGACGAGCGCGTCCGCGCCGGTGTGCTGGGGGCCCCGGTGGGTCAACGCGACGGGCGGCGGACCATTCCCGGCCCCCGCGGGGCCGCCCGGGGAGGGCAGCGCGTCGCGCTCGGGCGCCGGTGCCCGGTCAACCGTACTGCTCCCGCGGGGAGCACGTTCACCGGCGGGGCTCGGTGTCGCGGGGCGCGGTGGGGTCGTCGACGGGGCCGGTGCTGTCGGTGCCGCCCTCGGTCGGTTCGTCGCCCGCGCGGCCGCCGGCGGGGCCGGTGTCGCCCTCGGAGTCGCTCCCCGCGCCTCCCCCGCCCTCGTCGTCCGCTCCCGTGTCGTCCGGCACCGCGTCGTCGTCGGGTCGGGGCGCCGTGGTGTCGTCGGGGTCGAGCGCGGCGATGATGCGGCCCATCGAGACGGCGATCGAGACGCCCCCGCTGGTGTCGGTGGTGGGCAGGTGCCGGTGCTCGTCGATCGCCTCCCAGAGGTCGGCGACCCGGCGCCGGGCCTCGACGAACGCGTCGACGTCGTCGCCGCCCCGGAGCCGGACGACCTCGGCGACGGCGTGCGCGGCGCGGGCGACGACCGGCGCGAGCTCCTCGACGATCCCGATCTGGCGGCCGATGCGGCGCCCCAGGATGCCGGAGACCTCCGCCATGTCCTGGAGGTGGAACCCGACGCGCTCGAAGACGACGAGGTCGGCGTACTCCTGGCCGAGGTCGCGGCGCCGGAGCTTCCAGCGCGGGTTGAGCCGTCGGGACTCGTCGGCGTACTGCACGGCGTCGCGCACCCGCCGGAGGGTGCCGGGCAGCTCCGCCACGCGTCGCTCCCAGTCGTCGCCCTCGAGCGGCCAGCGGGCCTCGAAGACCGCGGCGACGTCGTCGGTGCGGTCGGCGAGCGAGGCCTGCAGCGAGCGCAGCCGCTCGTCGGCCCGCCCGGCGTAGAGCGGCGGTACGAGCAGGTAGTTGACCGTGAGCCCGACCACCACGCCGACCGCGACCTGGATGACGTAGCCCGTCGAGTAGTCGGCCTGGTCGCCCTCCGTGGTCGCGCTGCCGCCGAGCAGCAGCACGAAGAGCCCGGCCGTGAGCACCCAGTCCCGCCCGGCGCCGAGCCGGCGGATGCCCGCGAGCAGCGTCCCCACGCCGACGACCGCCGCGACGGCGAGCACGCCGGGCTGCCCCTCCTGGAGCGAGAAGACGACCGTGGCCAGCACGATGCCCACGACGAGGCCGAGCAGGGTCTGCACCCCCTGGCGGAGCGACGCCTTGATGGTCGGGTACATCGCGATCACCGCGCCGAGCGGGGCGTAGTACGGGTACTCGGCCGCCACGCCGGGCACGTGGGGCGCCAGCCAGTAGGCGAGGGCCGCGGCGAGCGCCGCCTTCACGGCCAGCAGGAGGCGCGGCTGGCCGAGCAGGACGCGGGCCCACCGCGAGGCGGTGCGGACGTCGGCCCGGACGTCGGGGCGGGAGCCGCTCGGGCGTCGATCGGGCATGCACCGATGATGACAGCCCGGCGGCGGCGCGGCCCGGCCGAGGACGTACACTGATCGAACACACGTTCGACCAGACCTGGCCGGGGTCCCGACTCGGAGCACGACCATGCGCTTCACCCACCTCCACGTGGCCTCCTCGTTCAGCGCTCACCACGGCACGACCCCGCCCGCCCAGCTGGTCGAGCGGGCGGCGGCCGACGAGGCCGACGCCCTCGCGATCACCGACCGTGACGGTCTCTACGGGGCGATCCGGCACATCGGGGCCTGCCGGTCGGCCGGCATCGACCCGATCGTCGGGGTGGAGCTGGGCTGCGCCGACGACCGGGCGGAGGCGACGACGACGACGGCGACCGGCAGCCGGACGGCCGCCTCCGCCGCGGCCCCGGCCGACCGGGTCGTGGTGCTCGCCCACGGCTCCGGCGAGGGCCGGGCCGGCGAGGGCTGGGCGGCTCTCTGCCGCCTGATCAGCGCCGCGCACGGCCGGGCCACGCGCCGGGCGGCGGGCAGCGCCAACAGCACGGCGACCATCGGGCGCTCCCGACTGCGGGCGTTCCTGCGGGGCGACGAGGGCGCCTCCGCCACGGTGCTGCTGGGCCCCGACTCCGACGTGGGCCGGCTGGTGCGCGAGGGGCGCAGCACCGCGGCCGCCGCCTCCCTCGCCGACTGGGCCCGCGAGCTGCCGGGGGGAGTCGTCGTCGAGGTCGTCTGCCACCTCACCGAGCCCGGCGAGAGCCGGAGCGTGCGGCACGCGGCCCGGATGCTCGAGCTCGCCGAGCACGTGGGGGTGCCGGCGGTGCTGACCAACGCGGTGCGCTACCTCGACGCCGACGGCGCGGTGACGGCCGACGTGCTCGACTCGGCGGGCCACCTGGCACCGCTCGGCTCGTTCACGCCGCAGCCCAACGCGCAGGCGACCCTGAAGAACGGCGAGGCCATGCGGGCGATCGCCCACCTCGTCGCCGACGCCTCGTCGCTGTCGCGCCGGGCGGCGGAGGAGATGCTCGCCGCGACCGAGAGGCTGGCCGACCGCTGCCGGCTCGACCCCGACGCCGACCTCCGCTGGCGGCAGCCCAAGGTGCCCGAGCTGAGCGCGATCGGCGTCGAGGGCGACCCCGATCAGGTGCTGCTCCGCCGGGCGGAGGCGGGGGTCACGGCCCGCTTCGGGCACGCGGGCCAGGGCCTCCGCCGCACCGTCGAGGAGAGGATGCGCTACGAGCTGGGCATCATCTCGGGCTTCGGCTTCGCCGGCTACTTCCTCACCGTCGCCGACGTCTCGCAGCTCATGCGCGACATGAGGGTCAGGAACGCCGCCCGGGGGTCGGGCGCGGGCAGCCTCGTCACCTACCTGCTCCGCATCTCGAACGTCGACCCGATCGAGCACGACCTGCTCTTCGAGCGGTTCCTCGGCAACAAGCGGGAGACCCTGCCCGACATCGACATCGACGTGGAGTCGGCCCGGCGGCACGAGATCTACCGGGCGATCTTCGACCGCTACGGCAGCAACCGGGTCACCCTCATGTCGATGCAGTCGACCTACCGGGGCCGGGGGGCCGTCCGTGACGCGGGCCAGGCGCTCGGCCTCGACGACGAGCAGATCGACATGGTCGCCAACAACGTCTGGCGCTCGAACGCCCGTGACCTCCGCACCGCCATGGCGGAGAAGCCCGAGCTGCGCGCCATCGCCGACCTCGCGCGGCAGAACGGCCAGATCGACCTCCTCGTCGACCTGACCGAGCGGCTCGACCGGCTCCCCCGGCACATCTCGATGCACCCGTGCGGCGTGATCCTCGGCGACTCCGACCTGCTCAGCACGACGCCCGTGCAGCCGAGCGGCATCGGCCTGCCGATGAGCCAGTTCGACAAGCACGACATGAACGACGCCGGCCTCCTCAAGCTCGACGTGCTCGGGGTCAGGATGCAGAGCTCGATGGCCTACGCCCTCGACGAGATCGAGCGGGTCAACGGCTCCCGGGCGGCCGTCGCGGGCGGCCTCTCGGTCGACGTCCCCTACGTGAACCGCGAGGGGCGGGTCGAGCTCGACGAGATCCCCCATGACGACGAGCCCACCTTCGAGGCCATCCGCACCACGCACACGCTCGGCATGTTCCAGATCGAGAGCCCGGGCCAGCGCGAGCTGATCGGCAAGATGCAGCCCGACCGCTACAGCGACCTGATCGCCGACATCTCGCTGTTCCGCCCCGGGCCGATGAAGGGCAACATGGTGGCGCCCTTCCTCGACACCAAGCACGGCTTCCAGCAGCCCGACTACCTGCACCCGAGCTTCGCGTCGTTCCTCGACGACAGCTACGGGGTCGTGATCTACCACGAGCACGTCCTGCGGATCCTCGAGGCGACGATGGAGGTGTCGCTCGCCGAGGCCGACGAGCTCCGTCGGCACATGGGCAAGGGCGCCGACGACGACCTCGAGGTGGAGTTCCGGCGCCGCACGCGGGCCAACGTCGACGAGCGGGGCAGGAGGCGCTTCACCGACGCGCAGGTCGACCGGATCTGGGCGGTGCTCAAGGGGTTCGGCTCGTTCGGCTTCTGCAAGGCGCACGGGGCGGCCTTCGCCCTGCCCACCTACCAGAGCGCCTGGCTGAAGACCCACTACCCCGCGGAGTTCCTCGCGGGGCTGCTCACCCACGACCCCGGCATGTACCCGAAGCGGCTGCTGCTCACCGAGGCACGACGCATGGGGGTGCCCGTGCTGCCGCTCGACGTCAACCAGTCGACCGACGTCTACAGCGTCGAGCGCGTGCGCGCCCCCGCGACCCCGATCGCCCCGAGCCGCCCCGGCGACCTCGGCATCCGGCTCTCGCTCGCCGACGTGCACGGCATCACCGACGCCGAGCTCGCGCGGATCGTCGTGGGCCGGCCCTACGACTCCATCACCGACTTCTGGCAGCGCGCGACGCCGTCACGGCGGCTCGTGGAGCGCCTCGCGCAGGTCGGGGCGCTCGACTCGCTGGCCGGCCCGGGCCGCACGCGGGGCGACGTGCTGGCCCGTGTGCGGTCGCTGACCCAGCGCACCGCCCGGCCCCGCGCCTCCGACGTCGAGAACCAGCTCGACTTCAGCGTCGACGACTCGGCCGAGGTGCCGACCGGCACCCCCGACGTCAGCGTCCGCGACCGGGTCAGCGACGAGCTCGACATCCTCTCGATGGAGGTCAGCGAGCACGTCGTCGAGAGCTACCGGCCGATGCTCGACGACCTCGGGGTCACCCGGGCCGCCGACCTGCGCGACCACTGGAACGGCACGACCGTGCTCGTCGCCGGCATCCGCATCGCCACGCAGACGCCGCCCATGCGCAGCGGCAAGCGGGTCGTCTTCATCAGCCTCGACGACGGCACCGGCTGCGCCGACGCGACCTTCTTCGAGGAGGCCCAGTCGCGGGCGGGCTCGCTGCTCTTCGGCACCAAGCTCATGCTGATCCAGGGGCGCACCCGGCGCACCGGGGAGAAGGGCATCTCGCTGGAGGCGGAGAACGCCTGGGACTTGAAGGCGATGTGGCGCGACTGGCAGGCGAGCCGTGCCTCGGCCGCCTCCGGGCCGGGCGGCGCCGAGCTGCCCGACCTCTCGGACGCGCCTGCGTAGGGTGGCGGGCATGAGCGACGACCAGCAGGCGAAGGGCACGTACGTCGAGCCCGGCCAGGAGTACACCCGCGACACGAACTACATCGAGGACAGGATCACGCGTGACGCCGTCGACGGCTGGCCCGTCGAGGCGGGCCGCTACCGCCTGGTCGCGGCCCGGGCCTGCCCCTGGGCCAACCGCACCGTCATCTCGCGCCGCCTCCTCGGCCTCGAGGACATCATCTCGCTCGGCCTGCCCGGCCCCACCCACGATGCCCGCAGCTGGACCTTCGACCTCGACCCCGACGGCCGCGACCCCGTGCTCGGAATCGAGCGCCTGCAGGAGGCCTTCTTCGCCCGCACGCCCGACTACGCCCGCGGCATCACCGTTCCCGCGATCGTCGACGTGCCGAGCGGCAAGGTCGTCACCAACGACTTCCCGCAGATCACGCTCGACTTCGCCACCGAGTGGCGCGAGCACCACCGCGAGGGCGCGCCGGATCTCTACCCCGAGCACCTGCGGGCCGAGATCGACGAGGTGAACGCGGTCGTGTTCCGCGACGTCAACAACGGCGTCTACCGCGCGGGCTTCGCGGGGTCGCAGAAGAGCTAAGGAGCGAGGCTGTCCTAAAACAGATTATGCTTTCCATTTCCAGCTTGCAGCTCGCCACATCATCACAAGCCTACAACCATCTTATTTGGTGATTGCTTCATCGGTCTTCACCTGAAGGACCTTGCCGCAGATTGCAGACTGTGATGCAGTGCAGCTTGCTTTTTTCTGGCTTGCTTTTTGTCTTCACAACATACTAGGGTATATCTCGCTCCGCATTGGTCCAGCTAGTATGCCCTGTGACCTGGATTCGCGATCTTCTTGTCATTCATTACGGCGCACAAATGATGGACTGCCAGCCAGCCTAGCTACTGCCCTGGGTCTTGAGCAGCACCAACTTTTGCCATATCGGCTATGGCGGACGGCATGATAAGCTCATTTTAGCTGTGCGACCACATCATTATATCACACCAACATCGACACTCGACAGTCACCAAACCTCCGCCAACGGAGAGATCTTGCAATTCTGCAGCCTTGTTTATTAGCCTGTCCTGAAAGTTGTCCACACCAAACAGCCTCTGCCCGCTCCTCGACTAACTAAAAAAATTCTTCAGTACAAAACTAAACCACTTGAAATTCTGGAGTGACTTGGCCGACGAACGACACAGCATGCCTTGACAATCCTTATACCACCCCTGCACAGGAGCTGCAGGTATAGAATCCCGACTCGGTCTGGATATTCACCTTCACCTTTGCTGCCCGGAGCTGAAGAAAGTGGAGTGCATACAAGCTGCCAATGTAACCTTTACCACCCTGCTGGTCAGTCTACACGCATGTGCTATAAACGAAGACATCAATTACCGTCCTCTACAAATCCGAGTTCGTTGCAAACCCCTGTGCTTGGAGTGAAGGTGACAGCTCTGGATGGTGCTACAGCCGAGCACACTAGCCGTTGGTAGCATTCGAGTGATTCTGGTGTCTATATCGGGGTATTGCAACTTGGTGTCCCCAACAGGCGTGGTACGATCGACGGAGAGAGGACGGCTTGCGTGAGTTTGTGTAAGCGGCTTGAGCACGACACCTGCAGTGTACTCAGGTTTCCAGCACGGCGGTTCAATCGGCTCTCTCTATAAGTTTAAGGGCAAAAGAAAAGCACCATTCCGTGTCACTTCTACCCGTACTCGATACGTGCCTTACCGTACCAGACTTCGCACAGAGGAGTACATCCGATTGCTTTGGATCAAAGGCTCAGGCACTGCTTTGATTAATCTTTGAGTTTTGATGTTAAGCATGTCATCACACCAGTGTGGTTTGCCCAACGCGATAAATCAAGCCACGACCGGCGAAAGGGTGTAAGGGAATAAGGGAGCGCGCGGTTGGCCCTTAGCGGGTCCGGCTGCAAATTGCGCACCTGCAGGAGAGCGACGCCAGGGCTGGCAGTTAGCAATGAAGAGGTTGAGGATGTATCCATCAACGGTTTTGAGGTCGTGATAATGCACTTCTCAAACGTCGACTACTTGTCCCTGCCCACGACTCAAGATCTATGGGGCATGCCTGTGAAAGGCCGACAGTCGTCAGCGAGTCAATCCTGGCCTGATGGGGTCATCGGTCACAACATGCGAATCAACGACTCGGATAAGCGACAATCCAGGCCAGCTGCGAGTCTCGCCAGAGGCGGGTCACCGGAAAACGACGACAGCTCAGGGATGGAAACAACAAAGCTTTCCAAACTGGTAATACCACTGCTATAGCGCACGGGACTGGACCTGACTGGTTTTAGGGTGCCGGAAATGATGCATCGAAATAACGAATTTGAACGTATCATCACCGTACCGTGGCACCGTCATTGTGCTTCCCACTGGCGAGAATGCACCAATCCGCGAGTTACACGGACCCGAGTAACAATGCTTGATCGGTGTTGAACACAGCAGAAAAAGTCTTTTCAAAGAAGCAATCATCTACTTTTCCGACCATTAACTGCATTGCAGATCACTACAGCGATACGCTCAGCACTGCAAACTTGACGGTTTGTAGAGGTCTTTACCAGTATGGACCAGACTTCGCGCGAGCTTTCGTACAGTGGGTTTCGCTTCATTTTCAAGCTCGCAGTCCCTACCTCCACTTCTCAGGTACGGACGGGGTGGGGTCAAGCCAGGTGAAGCTCGCGGCATAGCCGAAGAGAACGGTCTCGGCTCACTAACAAACAACCCCAAAGATACATGCAATTGCTTCAGGCGCTTTTGGGAGACAATGCCATCCTCTTCACGTCTTGTCCCCGATACGCATTTGCTGCAACCGCGAGTTGTTCAGTGAATTGCCTTTGTATGCCTCATGCTGAGCAAGGATCGAATGGGTTTTGTTTTATATGCTCCATGCATGTTACAGGCATTTTCCCAGCGGATGATCTACATAAGATGTGCACCATTATGCCCCCCATAAAACCGGTCTAAGAAATGATTAGCCCTTCAGTGCGGGGAGTATCTGTGTTGAGAAACCCAGAATTGTATGCACGCATGCACACTACATAGTGAGCATGGGGATGAAGTGCTCTACGCCGCAGACAAGGGACCACCTCGCTTTTATTCTCTACGGTGATAACCGATGGGGGAAAAGGTGCTTACAAAAAAGAAATGGAGATAGAGGAAAGAAACTGTTGGAAAGAAAAAAGAAAAAAAAAAGAGAGGAAAAAGGTCAAGGATTGGACTTCTAGATGCGATCTGACAACCCAACTACCTGGTCTTTGTTGTCGGGAGTGCTTCTACCCGGACACTGGCGGGGGCAGATCTTGTCGATCACTTCAGTCGCTTCAACTGTGCGGCTCTGGACCGTCAGCATACGTTAATCGATCTTTCGACAACAACAGCCTAAACAAGTAGCAGCCTTGCTCAGTGGTTAAGAATATACGGACCATCTCAAGAAGATGATGGTGGTTGCCATGTGCAATCTTTTCTCAGCTGAGAACACACAAATGCCCGCCGTACACTTTTCCGACTTGAACTGGGTAAAGAAGCGCCTGAAGCCGAAATGTTTTCGGCACTTACATATGAAGTACGTCACGCACCCAATTCAGCATATTATCCTTGTCAACATGCATAACGGCGAATGGCTAGCATTGCTCACTTGTCATCGCTTAAGCAAGCCCTTGAGCATACATTTTCTTCCCTCTCGGCATGAGAAAACAAGAGCTTTAGGTATTCTCAAAGTCATGGACTCATGGCTTCCCATTAAATGAATATTTTGAAAGAGCGTGTTTGATGTCAGTCCCGGACACTAGATGCACGGCCCGCACTAATTGTACGACTCAAGAGGCACAAGCGACAAGGACGAAGACCGTTTCGAAAGAGAGAAAAACGTACGATTTAGACATTGGTGAGAACCACTAATAATAGTTAAGAACTAAATCCACCACCGTTTGGTTCCTTTATCTGAAGGCGCTTATCAAGCGTCCGTCTCAAGCGTTGAACAAGCACAACGGCTGCCTCATCAGAGACAATGTCTCAGAATCGCTGTGGAGTGTAGAGTTGCGATTGGTTATCATACCAGCGTGCAGAAGGGTGACCCGCAATGATCAAGACTTAGCGTTGAAAAGGAAAGGCTAGTTCTGCTCACTCCGAGGTACCAGCAAGTCACTCTATCAAGGATGCCTTGCCCATCAAGCATGGTCAGATAACAGCACCACCAAGCCCGCTCACTGAGAGGGAATGCCCTTCTGGGCCTTACAAACCAAATTGATGGAATATCAGCTCGGGAGAAGAATATACGCTGGGCCTTCTAGCAATTCAGCTCAACAAGGATACTTCTTTTTTGTAGGGATTGACCCATGCTACCTCCAGGATCAACTGGAGATCCTACTGTACCACATCTTGGTAGAGCAAGATTTGGCACCACGACAAGAGCTAAGACCTGGTCATTTGCCTATTGGGCGGCCGAACATAGACAGGGTAGAATGACGAGAGGTCCTGGCGATGGGTTACCAGTTCTCTGGAAAGCCCTAATGTGGCCAATTGTTACTGCACACCCAGACACCCTCCTGACAGCTCATGTTCCGCCCATACGTGCCATCAAGCGAAGGCTAAGATCCGATGCCCCTGTTGCTAGAGCTCGAGACTAGCTTCAACTTAACCCCCGTGTCCCATTTTCTCGGGTTTTTGCTGAGTTCAAGAACATCCCAAACATGATCCCCTGCAGCATTTGGATTTTGGGCGAAAGCGATGGCATGGCTCACTTCCTGTCGTGATTTCCAAAGGACCGCTTCCCGCCAGGTCTGAACCCATACTGTCACAGACGGACACATCCCAGGACCAGGTTAGTGTCAATATGGCATCTCTACATACTACGTAGAGCTCTGCCTTGGGTATTATGCTTCCACTCAGAAACCTACGACTTCGATGAGATAATGATCGACGCCCTGGCATCAGCCATGTCGTCAGGAAGAAGGAATCCGTTTGCACTAACAGTTGGCGACGTGCCTTTTCTGGGGAGACAGTCTGAATATGGAATACAGTCATAAATCATGTATCCTTCATGAGTGTGAGGGAAGAGCATGTGGCTGTTATCATGCCCGTTTGGGGTCAGCGCCATAACGTTAAGCGGTACGGAAAGATACACCGAATTCGACATGAACATGCATGCCACAAGGATCATGGGGGAGTCAAGCGACAAACCCATGCGCCATGATGGTCAGCGAGGATGTCCAGAAAGGGTTTAAGGACGGGGGGACAGGGGCCCCGTGTTTCTCAACTTGGCGAAAAAGGCCAGAAGCGGATCCATTCTACACGTGGCCAGCGAGTCTTGGCAGTGTTGGCTAGTCCTCTCCAGATGCTAGTTTAGCGCTCAGCTTCATGGAGGTTGCTTTGTTGTCTTAACTGTTCCCCTCGTCGATATCAGGCGAGGAGCTGAAAGCAATACGCCACTATCGAAAAGCAAGTCGAGTGAGAATCTCAAACATGAGCATGCCTTATATGTGGCATGACTGCGATGACATGGACATCGTTGAGTTTTACATGGGCTCGATGTCCCAAGTAATGAACGCAGCAATTATCCTTGCGATGACCTTGATCAAGCTTAATAAACCCTGAATCATCACACAACGACGCCAGTCTTGATAATGGGTACTCCAGGCTAAGACAAGCTTTCGTTGTCCAGTGGGTCACTGCATAACGTGCCTGAGCCCTTTCCTCCGGACGATGCACGTAGCTCCTGGTGGGCCTCAGTCGAACTCTACCATGTCGATGTATGTCATAGCGGTTTCTGGCTTGATCAGTACCAAGGTGCATAGAGCTTTCCTACCCTTGGAGGAAGAAAAAACACGGACCTTGTTCACACCTAAACTCGTGGGTCTCAAGGTCTGTGTTTTTCTTTTCTCTTAAGCCTACCCATGTGCCTCGACGGTGAGTCGCCTTTCACGTATATAGCGAATGTATTATCGGTCTGTCGTCTCATTTCGCCTCTTCTTAGATCGGTAATAATATCGAGTGCCATGCGCTGGCATCTAGATGTTCTTTTTTCCTTTTTCCTTTTTCCTTTTTCCTTTTTCTTTTCTTTTTTTCTTTCGGAGGCCGCAAGTGCTCGCTTGTCGAAACACACTAATAAGGCGAGTCCTGCAAGAATAAGGAGATACATACTGAAGCGATTGCGGAATATGTGGGATATACAGTATAATTGTACATGTGTCTCTTTTTTGGCACCCTGAAAATTTACGAAACAACCACAAAAAGGTGGTTTAGTAGCATCTGGACCGCCTCTTGTGGCTGTAGCCAACATTTGAGCTCGGAGGGGTCCAATCTCATTTGAGCCAGCCACGATCACGGACCAGAACCCAGATCGAGAGGGCGTCTGCACTGGTAGTGGTTTCCAAGGGACTGGTACTCGGCCCAGGAACGCGAAGAACAAAACCCAACGACTGTGCTTTCGTGGGGCACTCACTATAACTAGCACAGCGGACAGTCCTCTTGAGGTTGGAGACGCTGAACTCAATTCTTTTAGGGGCCTCTAGCTAAGCATTTGCTGGTTTATTTTGATATGGAGAGGTACCTGCGGTACTGTGCAGTACATCCATCAGAGCCATGAACATCTTGGCGGGTGCGCATGGGTGGGTGGGTGGATCCATGTTGGCAATCCCGATGGATCCTACCGGAAGATCTCCCTTTTGTTTCCTGCGTGGGATGTGATGGGGTCTTCCAGGACTTCCCCTGTCTCAAGTTGAAGACTGGCAAGGGGGGCCGCGAGTCGTAATCACAACACCACAGGCTTTGTTTACTTGAAGCCAGTTTCAAATCACCACTCCCTTCGCTCTGCTTACAAGCGGCACAGCAAACAGCGGACAGCAAACAGCGGACAGCGGACAGCGGACAGCGGACAGCGGACAGCGGACAGCGGACAGCGGACAGCGGACAGCGGACAGCGGACAGCGGACAGCGGACAGCGGACAGCGGACAGCGGACAGCGGACAGCGGACATTTGGAGTCAAAGCCACCACATCGGCCGTCATGTCACTACCCGCCTCTTTACGAAGGAGTGTTTATGCTGACAGCCTGACAGTGACACTGGTGTCCGGGACCTTGCAGCTTTCACCCGTAGCTTTGGATGGCACGAAAACACAAATCAATTGTCGGTATACTTATGTAGTAACGTACAAGGCTGCCCCTATTGTTCGACTGGTGGCTATCACGGCAAATTCTGTAAAGTTGTGCAACAGACTGCGAAATTGCGGGCTATACGTCACCTGTCACCTTAATACGCTGTCCTACCTGACATGAGCTTTTCACAGTTCCATGATACTATTATTGTTCTTGTCAGGTTGGAGCGCCATACCTTCTCTCTCACTTATCGTGGCACAAACTGCCACTCAACTCAAACATACAAAGTATTCTGTACTTGGTTTGCGTTGTCTTCACGATAGTCCACTTGAGTCAGAGCGCCGGTCGAGGAAAATCATATCCGTGCTTCGAAGCCGCGAACTTACAGTATCGTTCGATAAGAACTCCGCCAAAGTGATACCGCCACGGGTTTAGATTGGACGCTCGTAAGGGCATATGTCTTGCGACGCCGGCGGTTTTGACAGACTTTTTCCACTCGTAGACTCCGCTGCTTTTCTTCAGCCCATTGCTTTGTTTGTTGTCAAGACGCGTCAGGGGTAGGGGAAGGGGCTTCGATCTAGTCTAACAAGGCAGAGCAAATGAAGAAAAAACTGGCACTGGCGTCTTTTCTCATGTGGAAACGCTTGCCCACTTGGTAGCCCGTTGATTCTGGTTCCCTGCGTACGAAATTACCTTCTTCCCCGCTTCAACGGGCGACGGGCTCTATGAGAGCTGCCTTTCCGCCTACTTGGCCATATAGCACCGGAGGAAACGGTTCGATGACAGGTACTAACCAAGACATCTTCCATGGGTCTCGATATTGAAGCCGCCCTCTACACACCCACGAAAATAGTAACGTGGAGCCGCGTAGTACTTAGTGCACTTGCAGCGTTAAGCTTGAGCAATGCTCAACTGTCTTTTCTGCGTAGCGGAACGGGTACACGAAATGGCATTATGCTGAGAAGTATTGTCTGAAAGGACAAAGGACGATCAAGAAACGTCTCAGTTGAGGTGGCTTTGGAAAGTCTCACCTGATGGGAGCTACCCCGGTCGACATTTGTTATGTGAGAGGGTGCAGTTGTATTGGTGATGAACAATGCGCGTCTCCATCCTGTCTTGAGCTGACAAAGGCTTTATCAGGGATCTGTTGCAGAGTCTCCCTTGAACAAATGATTTCAGCGTTACGACAGAATATCTTCATTCGGTCTCATCTGCACGTCGCCTGTCGTGTTGCTCCAGTGTACCGATCATCGATGGATTAGATCGTAATTGGGATCTCCAGGGAGTGACAAATGAGATGAAGCCAAGAGACAAGCACCGAGGGAGAAGAGGCATGATGATGTCAAGAAGACTTTTCCAGGGCGATGATCTTTCGCCTATCTCTCTTCTAGGGGAATGATCCTGGTCTGCTGATCTGCTCCTGATCTATTGATTGCACGTTCTATCATGATGATGAAACCAAGTGGTTTTTTGGGTTCCTCCCTCGCAACTCCATGTCTTCTGTTGCTATTCTCCCTCCCTCGAAATCACCCACCAGAGTCCCACCTCAACTCCGCTGTCGCATCCGCTGCGTGGGCCGGACTACAGATCACAGTCGGAGAGCATTAGAAATCTCGATAGTCACTTTGCCGCCCTCGCTCCGAAGAACCTTGACAGAGGAGAGGTCTCGAACCACCCAGTCTGGCTCTGCAGCGGCAACTTGCTCGACAGTATGGCTGGTCACCAGGCCGAGAACTTTGCACCCGGCTGCTTTTCCTGCGCGGATCCCTGCTGGGCTGTCTTCAAGTACGAGAATATGTGCACCCTCCGCTTCCAAGCCGAGGCGCTCACGTCCGAGGCGGTAGCAGGCGGGGTCAGGTTTCCCATTCTCAACGGACTCCGCAGTGACAAGGCGATCGGAAGGCGGCGTGGGCAGGTCTCGAGCATGGAGCCATCCAGTCACAAGAGGAAACGTACCAGAGGTGACGATCGCCCAAGGGCTAGATCTGGCAATAAGAGCTTCTAGCATGGAACGGGCACCCGGTATCTCAACAGCCTCGTGGCCGTGGTACTTGGGGAGACGACCCTCCATATCACGTACATCTGGAAATGATCAGCGGTTGCTTGGTCTAGCTTCTAAGTTCTAACTGCCGCTATGGTAGTGTAGTTGCATGGGTCATGACCAGCCCCGTAAGCACATTGCAGCAAGACTCTTTCTTCAAGTGAGGAAGTGAATCCGACAAAAGATATATATGAGTTTGTGCGTATGATGGCTATCCCATGCTTGCTGTGGGGTATGAAATTGGGGCTATGTCACTTACACTCCCAGTTGGCTTTCTCAGGCGCGAGGATTTTTAGGATATCAATGCTTCGTCGTCCATGAGAAGTTTCAAGGATGACTTCGGGAGCAACTCCTATCTCGTTGCCAATTCTATGTTGGGTTAGTCACTCGGCTGTGTCGCGGAGGACATGCAGATGCAGTTGTACTCACGTCTGCCAGTGCTTGACTACTGCTTCCGTGGAGTCGATAATAGTGCCATCCATGTCGAAGAGGAAGCCGTCAAAGGTAAGCTCCTGCGGGGGCAGGCTATAGTCTGGAGTTGAACCCATGATGTGTGAAGTGAGTGTGGGAATGGATGAGGGTTTAACAGAATGACGCGGCGATGATTGTTGAAGCGGGTTTCTAGTCCTTGATTTTGGTTGGTGACTGTTTGTTATATGTTGTCTGTTGTGTCCTTTGATGGATATGATATGAGAGGATTTGCGTATGGTCTGTCATGTTTATAAATGAGAAGATGGACCCAGTTCGTAGGTAGATGTTTTGGGTAACTCCGCATTACCTAGCGGAGCGTTGAAGTGGGGAGTGTAACAAAGCCACTCATCCTCAGTAAAGAACGGTAAGGTGATAGAGGCGGGCAATTGTCAACTGTATTGTAGTATATATAAATTCTTACCATGACCAAACTTCTCATGGTATTCGCCAACAGTCCAGCGTCCCATGGTTCATATTGGTTGAAAATAGTGTATATCTTGAAGACATTACTGCATTGGAAGTGTTGGATGAACCACAGACAGCTGCCCCTTATAAGACAGTAGATAGACTCACGGAAGCATTAAATAAAAAGAGTCAATAGAGATATTATTGTTTAACTATAATGCTTAACCTCACATTCATTCTCTAAAGCCAGTGATGGTTTGACATGATCCTACCCTAGACTTTCCATATTCGGCGATCTGCCACTCTTGGCAATTGACTGCTCATTGGGCATGTTCGCTGTTCCCGTTGAAGAAAACATGGCTGCAGCCTCCCGTGTTGCCTCAACTAACATTCTGTTAACAGAAAAGAAATAAACAGGAAAATATAAAAATAAGCGTGAAGTAGGAGAATTGAAAAGTGAGGTCAGCTTCGAGTCTTGTTTGGGATTAAACAAGGCCAACTTTGCCTATTTTAAACTGCCTCTTCTCACTCAGCTTATGACGGATGCATCAACCTGATTACCCTTATTATCCCCACTGCGAAGTAGAAGAACGAGACAACCTCTTCATCTCTTCCCTTACTTTTCATTTTATACTAACATTCTCGCTGTTGTGAATCTCAACGCACAATGGGTTCACAGATTGGAGACCCTGATGAGATTACTGTGCTTGTCACAGGCTTTGGTGTATGTTACTGTTGCAATGTTTTATTCTTCCTCAAATTGAGCGTCATTTGCTTGGCCACCCCGCTCGACGTCACGCAATACAGCACAGCACAGAGATCGATTCAACGTGATACTGCATATGAACCCTGTGCTGACTTGACGAGATTATAGCCCTTCAGGGAGCAATATCCTATTAACCCCTCGTGGGAAATCGCAAGCTCTTTGCCGTCATATCTTCCTCCGCTGCGAGCCAAGGACCCTAACTCGAGACATGCGGTCGCTGTTCTACCAAAGGTGCGCATTATAGTACACCCGGAGCCTATCCGGGTCAACTACAAGACAGTCAGAGGCCTAGTGCCGTCCTTCTACGACTCGGCACAGCGGTTCGATGTTGTTCTTCACATTGGAATGGCTGGACCTCGGCCCTTCTACTCCATTGAGAGGAGGGGCCATCGCGATGGGTACAGACATCCTGACGTCGATGGTGAAATGGTAGACAGCGAAGAGGAGCGCAATAGCAGTGACTGGCCATGGCGAGGACTGCCTGAGGAGATTGAGACAGACTTGAATCTGGATGAGATTCTCCCGTTATGGTGCGGACATAGCCCGGTAAGTTTAAACGACCTTTATAAAGCTGACAATGAATCAACACTAACTAGTATCAAGGATGCGGACCTGCGCATTTCTGAAGATGCGGGACACTTCTTGTGCGACTTTATCTACTACTCCAGCCTCTCAGAGCTATGGAAGCTGCAGCGTCCTAGAGAAGCGCTATTCCTCCACGTCCCAGCAGATGCTACACCTGCGAGCGTTGAGAAGGGGAGGGATCTGACATTGAACCTGATAAGGTCTATTGTCGAGAGTGAGATTGTTGCTAAGAACAAGCCGCAGGGGGAACAGACCGGTGACGGGGAACTGTGATATCGAGTTTGAACAAGACAGTACATAAGAGAGCATCGGCAACAAATCATTTAGCAATCATAAGAATAGGTGTTTAACTATATAATCCGAGGTCATATCAAACGTATATCATTCATAACTCTGACTGCATCTTTGGTGTTGATTGAGATCATGACATCACAGCCGAGGTTGATATTCTAAGGGTCCATATGACTATCGATTGGGCTACAACCACTTCCTTCCTATATCGGCGGCGAATCAGTGGCTTTGGCTTAGTTATCGCCGTGCCCGGAGATGCTGTAAGTGGAAAAGCCTCCACTTGTGACTCCAAGAGTCCGATATACAGCTTCACTCTCCCATCTTCCACCTCCCACCTTCCACCTCCCACTAACTATCTACCAAATCAATCCACTACAAAAAAAAAACCTTCAAAATGTGTAAAAAAGCCACCTGCGGAACCTGCAGTAAGACGTCCCCTCCCCTGAATAAGCAACATGCATCAACTAACACACACAAGACAAGACCTCTTGGTGGGGTTGCGGCAGCCACATCCAGTCTGTCCTCGACAGCGTCCCTGAGGCTGAGCGCTGCGCGTGCGAGCCCAAGGTTGAGGTCGGCGGAGTGTCGTATCCGCCCATGGCCGCGTCGCCAAACTGACTGATCGAGAGAGCTGCGGCGCTGGTTCTTTGGACGCGCGGGAAGAAAGCAACGTGGTCGCCTACAGGTGTTGTGGAGGAGCCTTTGTAGGGCTTATGATGATGATGATGATGTGATGACACTGTGATGGAAGGGTGTGAACTGGCGTGGCGTTGAGAGGTGTTTTTGAGGAGAAGGGAAATTAGGACGGATGATTGTTACAGTATGGAATCGAATGACATTTATTTGAGACGGCCAGATCCTATTCAACTTGTACTTGATATTCATAAACCACTACAAAGCATGGTATCTAACATCGTCTACCTTCTCCTCGCGCCACCAGCAGCAGCAGCATCACCACGCTCAGCCAAAGAAACCACCTCTTGAATACCGGCAGCTTCCTGCTCCTCCTCAATAGCCACAATCTCCTCACGGCAATCCCACCACTTCTCCTCACTGAGCTCAAACGCCTTGGCCTTGATCTCCTTGATAGCAAGCGTCTCGGGCTGGATGTTCTTCCACCTGAGACTCGTCATGAGGATCTCTTGCCACTCGTTTGATGTGCGGACAAAGAACTCGCGTCGGCTCTCAAATGGCTAATTATATTGTTAGTGGTTCGATTTCTCCATATTCAAATTGGTGAGGAAGTCTTACTCTAGGATGGGGAAGGCCGTCGTCTACAGACGTGGCCACAGTCTCGGTCTCGTCCTCTTCAGAAACAGTGGATGGCTCTGAAGAAGCCTCCGATGAAACCTCGTCCTGCTTCTTCTTTCGCTTGCTGGCTGTGTGCAGCTGCTGGGCTGAGTCTTCTTCCTCGTCCTCATCTTCATCCTCATCGTCGTCTTCATCGTCGTCTTCGTCGTCTTCATCATCAGACTCCTGAGGTGATAGTTAGTTAACCGAATTCCAAAGTCGATGTCATGATCACTCACAATCCAATCCTCAACAGGCCGGCTAAATATCTCCTTACAACCATCCAGTTTTCCAAGATCGATGGCATACAAATCATCAAAGGTGAATTCTCGGTCGCCCTTCTCAAATGTACCACCATAAATGTAGAGAACATCGTCTTGGATGGCTAGTTGGGCGTTGAACCTCATGTGTGGAGGCTCCATAGTCACTGGCATCTCCCTTGCTGGCTTGTCATCATCCTGTTCCTGTTCCTTCTTGGCAAGTTCTATCTCATCAGCATCATCGAGAGAAGCACCGGTTTCCAAAGCAGCAAGCTGCCTGAGCAGTTCATCTTCATTGGCTTGAGCACGCCCACGACGTCCGCCACGGGGTTCAACAGTAGATTTCTTCTGCTGGCGAGGCTTTCGCAGACCCAGTGGCATGAACCTGTTTCGCTCGATGTTCCAAGCAAACAGCTGGTTGAAAAACTCACTGTCCATGCCCTCCTCACTAGCTTCGACGTCGTGCACTCCTCCGAAAAGAATACCACGACCCTTGTGCCATGCCATTGTCGCACCAGCACGTGTAGGGTTAGGAGCATTCGCTGGCTTCTTTCGTTTTTCCCAGCGTACGACGGGAGGAGTATTGGGGCTGGCGTCAGTAGCAGGCTGTGTGATTCTGAGGAAGAAACAATCCTCATGAACCTTGGGGGTCAGAACGTTTCGCTGAGCTTGGCTGGGTCCCTTGTTTCCTTTTTGCTTGACATTCACAGTCGCCTTTACACGGGAGTAGCCTCCATAGAGAACCGCACCTTGCTCATGGGGTAGGAGAGTAAAAGATGAGCGAGCATCTGGCTTGAGCTGGGCAGGAGGAAGCTGAGGAGAGTGCCACACATAGTTGACAGTATCGAAGATCCATAGGTCGGACAAATACTTTGTCTGGTTCGAGGTATCCTGGAAACCACCGAATAGGATGATGTACTGCTTCCAGTAGGTCATTCGATGGCCACTTCGCGCAGAAGGGCTCTTGTCCTTGCCCTTGGTCTCAATCTTGGTCCATTCCCTGGCTGCTGGTTCCAATCTCCAGAAGTCCGAGTAATGGTGAAAAGTACCTTGTTTGGGCGAAGAGAACTCTCCACCGAAGAGGTAGACGTGGTTCGGGTTTCCAGCTCTGGTCCAAGCATGGCCAGATCGAGGTAAAGGAGCGTTAGGCGAGGAAACGCACCGCCATTCATCGCGGTTGATGTTGTAGATATTTAAGTCGTTAAAGAAGTGAGCGACGGAGCCGTTGAAGTATTCACCACCAAACAACAGCAGAGAGTTACTATCATGAGGTGATGCCATCAACGTAGAGGCAGCTCTCGCTCTTGGTGGCGCATCAATCACAGTCTCGGTGATCTTGAGGAACTGTTCCTGTTGTCGACGATACTCCTCTAGCACCTCATCAAGATCAACATCCTCAGCATCACTCCCCTCGACCTTGGCCGCCTTGTTTTTGGCCTTCTTCTCTCCCTTATTGGCCTGCTTGGCCGCCTTCTCAGCCTGATCATAGTCATCAGTCAAATGTTCGTCATGTCATGCAAGATCCATGGAGGGGCAGTTTTTGGAGGGGTAATTAAATGGAGGGGCAAATCGAGAGGTCAAGATGCAAAGTAGTAGCACAAGGTAAGGTATAACGGCACCTTTTTGGCCTTTTTGGTATCGGCGTTTTTCTTCTTGTCTTTGGCCATGATAATCAATTGTATTTGCCAAGGTTGGGCTCTGAGGCGAAAATCCGGTGTGTGGATGGGGTTGCCCGAGGTTTTGATCAAGTCAAATTCTACCATTCACAGGACAGTGTCAATTCTATCATAAATACTGTGATGTATTATAGCATATTATATCATCTTGAATAGACATTCAAACAGTTATACTTAGATAATTGAAACATCCCTAGTAGTAGAAGAACATTACGAGTAATGTAATCGAAATGAGAGATACAGGCCAGGACCTGGTTGTTAGAAAGCCAATGAATAGTTCTCAACTCGTTCAGATACTCATTCAACAGCAGGTTCAGAATGACGCTCAAAATTTCCATATTATCTTTACCAGGCGTAAGATAGCCGTGTAATTATTACATGTGATTCCAGTATTGATATAGTTCTCCGAATAATCTCCTCAACAGGGTATCTTCACTCCCGTGGCTTTGAGTATTTCCCTGGGAGGTAAGCAACAAGAGCTTTGCTAGCTCCCTCCATGCAGTACTGCACAACCTCAACTTTCCTATCAGCAGGCGCCAGTCTTGCAATTTGTCGAATGTCGCTCGTACGCGGTAGAAATAGTGTTCCTAGGCTGTTTCCTG
>JGI20283J13201_100052_pt1 | contig 33837 bp, 19 predicted proteins | sample Plalitdecfosmids_FD_13201 | JGI IMG/M metagenome (IMG submission 13201)
CATCCGAAGATCAGCAGTTCAACCTGTTGATAGTACGTACTAAGCTCTCATGTTTCACGTACTAAGCTCTCATGTTTAACGTACTAAGCTCTCATGTTTAACGAACTAAACCCTCATGGCTAACGTACTAAGCTCTCATGGCTAACGTACTAAGCTCTCATGTTTCACGTACTAAGCTCTCATGTTTGAACAATAAAATTAATATAAATCAGCAACTTAAATAGCCTCTAAGGTTTTAAGTTTTATAAGAAAAAAAAGAATATATAAGGCTTTTAAAGCTTTTAAGGTTTCACGGAACCGCCACCATGCATGCCCGCTTGCCATACGCCAAGCAGCGCCTGTCCGCTGCGATCGACCGTTTTCTCCAGGCGCGAAGCCGTCGCGAAAAAGCTCTCGCCGCGCGCTGGGTGAGCGCGTGGGCGCATTTCAATGAATTGCACACGCGCGAGGGCCTGCGCCGCCGCATGCTGCAGGAGGCGGCGCTGCGGCCTTATTCCTGACCAGGCCGATCAGACCCGCACCAGTTCGACCCGGCGGTTCCTGGCCTTGCCTTCCTCGGTCGCGTTGTCGGCCAGCGGCTGATCCGGGCCTTTGCCGACGGCGCTCAGGCGGTTGGCAGCGATCTGCCTGGCGGTGATCGCCTTCACCACGGACTCGGCGCGCGCCAGCGACAGCTTGCGGTTGTGCGCCGCGTCGCCGGTGGTGTCGGTGTGTCCTTCCACCCGCAGCTTGAGCTTGGGTTCGCTCTGCAGCAGCTTGACCACTTCGTCCACGGCCGGCAGACTGTCGGAGCGCAGCGCGTGGCTGTCGGTATCGAAGTTCAGGTACAGCGCCACATGGCCGGCCTTCTGTAAAGCGCTTGACAGCTCAGCCGCCGGCAGCACCGATACTACCTGCTCAAGGGCTTTTTCCTCGATCACCCGGACGCCGACGCGGCCATCTCCATTCCACAGGAACACCGCGATCCAAATATTGGTCTGCGGCGTGCGAATCAGGTATTGGGTGAAGGCGGGAACCGTCGGATCTGCCGGTTTGCTCAGCAAACTCTCCGCCAGCTTCTTGTTGATCTTGAAACTATCACCGCCATTCGCCTTCACGAACGCTTCGTCGCGTGGCTGGACCTGATTGACCTTGGTAGCGCCCAGCTCCTTCAGGGCGTTCTCATAGTTGCGATGAGCGCCTAACTGCGACATCTTCAAGTCCGAGAGATCGAACCAGCGGTAGTTGATTTTTCCCTCGACCCGGCGCAACTCCGTGCCCGCCAGCACGTACCCGGCCTCAAAGTCGACTTCCTTCTCACGCAGATCGCTTTTCTTCAGCTGAGAGGGCATGCCGACGTACGGAAATGGTGGCAATTCTTTGGTGGTGACTGCCACCGAGGCCAGGTCGAACGCCGGCCCGGCCGGCTCGGTTGCAGGCGCGGCAGCAGCTGCCGCCGGCGGGGCTTGCGGCTCGCCGGCGGGAGCCGGCTGTGCGGCAGGCGCCGCCGTGCTGGCCGCAGTGCCGGCCGGCGCATCGGTGGCCGCCTGCTCCTGCTTCTTGCAGGCGGACAGGCTGGCAGCCAGCATCAGGGCCAGGAGAATCGGTACACGTGGTTTCATATGAAGTCGATGTGAGTGGATTGATTGGATTGACAGGATTGCCTGGAGCACTGCCGGGTAGCAAGGTTGCCGATCCGCTGAGGCACTACTGCTGAACTTTCAGCAATGAGACGGTGGGCTTGAAAGGCTGCTCGTGCACGACCACCACGCTGCCGTTCAGACCGTCGTCGAACACCGCAATGCTGATCCATACATTGCCGATCGGGGCGCGGATCAGGTACTGCTCCAGCGCGTCGGTGGTGCCGATGTGGCGCAGCTTCTCGAACGCCCTCCTACGCTCGGTGTCGCCGGCAGGCAGCAGCGTCGTCTCACCCGGCTTGACCGTGGCCAGCTTGATCCCGCCCAGTGCGCCGATCTCGCGCTCGTAGTGCTTCATCACGGCCTCAGGGGTCAGGCCGGCTGACTGGACCGAAAAGGTGCGGATCTTGAATTTGCCTTCCACAGGAACCATCCGTGATCCGGCCAGCACGTACACACGCTCCCAGTTCACGTCGTGCTCGTAGAAAGTCTTGGGCGATTCCTTCGGCAGCTGCACGAAAAGGAAAGCCGGCAGCGCCAGCTTCGACACCGGTACCGATGCCGGGTCGACCGCTTGGGCGCCGGCCAGCGGCGCGCCCAGGCAGGCGGCCAGTAGCAGATGGCGAGCAAGCGCCCTCATGCGCGCACCAGTTCGACGCGGCGGTTGCGGGCCTTGCCCTCTTCCGTCTTGTTGTCAGCCAGCGGACGGTCGGGTCCCACGCCCACCGGGCTCAGACGATCGGCGGCAATACCCTTGGCGCTGACTGCTCTCACCACGGAATGCGCACGCGCCAGCGACAGCGTGCGGTTGTGCGCGGCGTCGCCATCGGTATCGGTGTGGCCTTCCACCTTCAGCTTGAGCTGCGGATCACCGCTCAACAATGTGGCGATTTCCTCGACCGCCGGCTGGCTGTCAGCGCGGATCACGTCGCTGTCGGTATCGAAGTTCAGGTAGAGGGCGACGTGGCCATCCTTCTGCAGGGCACTGGCCATCTGTGCCGCCGGGATCAGCGACACCGTCTGCTGCAATGCCTTTTCCTCGACCACGCGCACGCCGACGTTGTTATCGTTGTCGAAGATGTAGAACGAGATCCAGATGTTGGAGGTCGGGGTGCGCAGCAGGTACTGCTCGAAATTCGGGATGTCGGCTTCGCTCGGCTCGCTCGGCGGTCCGATCAGGCCGAGCTTCTTCTGCGAAACGGCATCGCGGTCGCCGCCGTTGGCTTGCACAAACGCGGGATCGATCGGCGACACCGTATCCACGCGGGTCGCGCCCAACTGCTTCATCGCCGTTTCGTAATTGCGGTGCGCACCGAGCGGCGACATGCCGATCAGCGACAGGGAAAACGTGCGATGGGAGATCCTGCCCTCGACCTGGCGCAGCTGATTGCCGGCCAGCACATGGGTGCGCTCGAAGTCGACCACCTTGTCATGCGGTGGATCGCCCTTGATGTCGGACGGCAGGCCGACGTACGGAAACGCCGGCAGCGCGGCCGTGGTGAGCGGCACCGAGTGCAGGTCGAAGGGCTTGGCGGCCGGCGCCGGGGCCGGGGCTGCAACCGGCGAGGCCGCGCTGGCGGCGGCTTCGGCCGGCGCTGCGGGCGGGGTCGCGGCCGGCTCCTTGGGTTTGCAGGCAGCCAGGGCCAGCGCTAGCGGCAGCATCAGGGTCAATCGAGACATCACGGCAGGAAGTATAAAAGCTAATGTTAATAGTTTAGCTAGAATACCAAACTTCTTGTGCAGCATGCGTTCCGATTGGCAAGCCGTACGCCCTCGCACCATCCCGCATCAGGCGGGCTGGTGCGAAGGCGTTTTCTTCTCTCGCGCTTTCGTCTCTCGCTCTTTTCTCTCTCGCGTGATTGCTTATTCCTTGGCGCGGGTATGCGCCAGGATGAAGGCATAGGTATCGGCCGCCTCGGCATCCTGCTGGGCGCGGGTCGAGCCCATGCCGTGGCCGGCGTCGAAGTCGACCCGCAGCAACACCGGCTTGGCGCTGGCGGTGGCCGCCTGCAGGCGCGCCGCCATCTTGGCCGGATGGAAGGGCGCGACGCGCGGATCGGTGACGCCGGTGGTCAGGAGCACCGCCGGGTACCTGGTACCCTGCTTGACCTGCTGGTAGCTGTCGATGCTGCGCAGCGCCTCGAAGCCGGCGCGCTCGCGGATCGCGCCCCACTCGGGCTCTTCGCCATAGCTGTTGGCTTCGGCCACGTAGCGCAGCGGGTTGTGCCAGCCCACCCCCGACACCACCGCCGCGAACAGGTCCGGCCGCTCCTGCATGGCGCGGCCGACGGTGATGCCTCCGGCCGAACGGCCGCCGATTGCCATCCGGCCTGGCACCGTATAGCCTTGCGCGGCCATGTCCTCGCACACGGCGATCAGGTCGCGCCAGGTGTTGGGCTTGTTCTTGAGCTGTCCGGCGCGGTGCCATTCGCGTCCGTACTCCCCGCCTCCGCGCACATTGGCGTAGCCGATCACCACGCCCTGGTCCATCAGCGCCAGGGTGCGCGCATTGAAGTGCGGCGGATAGGCATTGGCGCCGTAGCTGCCGTAGGCCTGCACGAAAGCCGGGTTGGCGCCGTCCAGTTTGATGCCCTTCTTGTACACCAGGTTATAGGGGATGCGGGTGCCGTCGCGGGCGGTGGCAAAGCGCCGCTCGGCGGTGTAGCCGGAGACCTCGATCGGCGGCTTGGGAGTGATGCCGGTATCGGCCACCTTGCCGTCGCGCTCCACCGTCCAGATGGCGTTCGGCTGCAGCCAGCCGCCCAGGGTCATGGCGATGCCGTCGGCCTGCGGGTCGGCGGCGATGGCGCCGATATTGCCTTCGAACGGCAGGGCGATATCAAGCAGCTTGCCGTCGGCGCTCAAGCGCTGCAAGCGGCTCACGCCGCCGTCGAGGGATTTGACGTACAAGCCGTCGCGGGCGCGCGCCAGGTTGCTCAGCACCTGCTGCGATTGCGGCAGCAGTTCGGTCGCCTTGGGCAGATTGGGCGCGGCGGCCGAGGTTCGCAGCAGGCGGCCGCGCGGATGGCCACGCAGGGACAACAGGGTCAATTCGTCGCCATGCAGGTCGAAGTCGGTCACTTCATCCTTGAAGTCGGCCACCTTGCGCCACTTGGCGCGCCCCGCCAGCACGTCCTTGAGCGGCGCGGTGTACAGGCGCTGCTCGGGGCGCACATCGGCCAGCACCAGCAGCGCATGCTGCGAACCGGGCTCGGTGACGATGACGGGATACTGGATCTTTTCAAAAGCGACTGCGTGGTCCTTCCCGCGCGCCATCAGGATCGGGTCGGTGGCCGGGTCGGTGCCCACCTTGTGGAAGCGCGCGCGCGAATTCAGGTAGCGCTCGGGCGTGTCGACCTTGCCGGTCAGCTGGTTGTAGAAGAAGCCCGAGCTGTCGGCCAGCCAGCTTGGCAGGCCGGACTGGGTGTCGGGGATGCGTTCGGCCAGCACCGTGCCGCTCTTGACCTCCATGACGTGCAGCACCGAATCCTCGCTGCCGTTCTTCGACAGGCCGTAGGCCAGGCGGCTGCCGTCGGGCGAGGCGCTCCACCAGTCGAGCGAGTAATGCTCGTCCTTGGTGTCGAGTGCGGTCGGGTCGATCAGCACCCGGTCGCGGCCCTCCTCGCGCACGAACAGCTTGAAGTTATTGGCGCCCGCCGGGCGCTGCTGGTAGAACAGGCGCTCGCCTGCGCGCTGTACCTCGGCCGGACTGGCGGTGTCGCCGGACAGCTGGCCAATGCGTGCCAGCAGCTCGGCGCGCTTCGGATAGCCGGCCAGGACGGCGCGCGCATGGGCGTTCTGCTGCTGCAGGAATGGCAGCCAGTCGGGATCCTTGGCGTTCTCCATCCAGCGATAGGGGTCGGTGACCTTGACGCCGAAATGGGTGTCGGTAACGGGCGCAAGGCGCGCGACCGGGGCCTTGGGCGCCTGGGCCATCGCAACGGGAAAGGCCGCGGCCAGGAGCACGGCCGGAAATGCGGCGCAGGCAAGACGGGAGAATGAGGGCATGGACATGGCTCGCTTAACGAAAAGCCAAGTATGCCATGGCGGCCACACCTCGCAGCCCTGGGGCCGCGGGATGTGGGTCGAGTGTGGCGTCAGTGCCTCAGGCTAGCGCTTGAACACTTCGGGCAGCAGCGCTTCCGGAAAATCCTGGTAGCAGACCGGCCGCAGGAAGCGGGTGATCGCCAGCGTTCCCACCGACGTCATGCGCGCGTCCGACGTGGCCGGGAACGGCCCGCCGTGGACCATGGCGCTGGCCACTTCCACGCCGGTCGGCCAGCCGTTGACCAGGATGCGGCCGACCTTCTCTTCCAGCTGCGGGACCAGCTGCTGGGCCATCGGCAGGTCCGATGCTTCCATCTGCAGGGTTGCGGTCAACTGGCCTTCCAGGTGGGTGATCACCTGCTGGACGGTGGCCAGGTCGGGGCAGCGCACCACCACCGAGGAAGCGCCGAAGACTTCGTTGTGCCAGACCGGGTCCGCCAGGAAGTCGTTCGATTCGACCAGCATCAGCGCCGCCTGGCACTCGTGCGGGCCGCTGCCCGGCTGGCCGCGCACCACCTGGCGCAGCGCGCCGTGCCTGGCCAGTTCGGCGGTCTGATTGGTGTAGACGCCGTGGATGGCCGGGGTCAGCATCGGCGCCGCCGGCGAGGCTTCCACGCTTTCCGTGGCCGACTTCATGAAGGTGTCGAAGCCGGGCGCGTCAATCGCCAGCACCAGGCCGGGATTGGTGCAGAACTGGCCGGAGCCCTGGGTCAGCGAGGCAACGAAGCCCTTGCCGATCGATTCCGCACGCGCGGCCAGGGCGCCCGGCAGCAGGACCACCGGGTTAATGCTGCTCATTTCGGCAAACACGGGAATCGGCTCGGGGCGTGAGGCGGCGATGCGCATCAGCGCCATGCCGCCGCCGCGCGAACCGGTGAAGCCTACCGCCTTGATGCGCGGATCGGCCACCAGCGCGCCGCCCAGTTCGATCGACGGGCCAACCAGCAGCGCGAACACGCCCGCATGCAGGCCGCAATCGACCACCGCGCGCTGCACGGCGCGGCCCACCAGTTCGGAAGTGGCCGGATGGGCCGGATGGCCCTTCAACACCACCGGGCAGCCGGCCGCCAGTGCGGACGCGGTATCGCCGCCGGCCACCGAAAACGCCAGCGGGAAGTTGGAGGCCCCGAACACCGCCACCGGACCGATGCCGATGTGGCGCAGGCGCAGGTCGGAACGCGGCAGGGGTTTGCGCTCGGGCAGCGCCGGATCGTGGCGCATGCCCAGCCAGTCGCCCGAACGCACCAGGGCGGCGAACAGGTTCAGCTGGTTGACGGTGCGGGCACGCTCACCTTCCAGGCGGGCGCGCGGCAGGCCGGATTCATGCATCGCCGCGTCGATCAGCTGGTCGCCGAGCGCCACGATGTTCTGGCCGATCTTCTCCAGGAAATCGGCGCGCTCGTTCAGCGAGGTATGGCGGTAGCTGGTAAAGGCTTGCGCGGCCAGCGCGCAGGCCAGCTCCACCTCGGCCTTGCCGGCGCCGGTGAACTCCTGCGGGATCTGGGTGCCGGTGGCTGGATTGACCGCGAAGAAGCCGGCTTGCGTGCCGCGCACGTCGCGGCCGCCGATCAGCTGGTGTCCGGTGATGGTCATGATCGATTCCTTTGCATTTTCGTTAGCCTAAAAACGTCATCCCCGCTAAGGCGGGGATCCATGTCATCTCAGAGCAGTGAAATCCTCACTATTCATGGGTGGTATGGATCCCCGCCTGCGCGGGGAGTCCTGCCGCCCAGTGGGCGGCAGGACGGTATCGGTACTTGACGGTTTTAGTGATTATGCCGCGGCATCTTCTCGGCCACGCCACGGTACTTCAGCGCCAGTTCCATGCAGCCGCCGGTCTGCAGCTGGCCTGCGGTGGCGCGGTAGATCTCCTGCCACGGGGTCTGGCTCTCCGGAATGGCCGGCAGCGCTTCCTGCTTGCGCGCTTCCCACTCGGCTTCCGGCACCAGCGCGTCGACCGTCCCGGCGGTCAGATTCACGCGAATCATGTCACCAGTGCGCAGATACGCAAGCCCGCCGCCCACCGCCGATTCCGGCGAGGCGTTCAGGATCGACGGGCTGTCCGAGGTGCCGGACTGGCGGCCGTCGCCCAGGGTCGGCAAGGCTTTCACGCCCTTCTTGATCAGGTGATCTGGCGGTTGCATGTTCACCACCTCCGCCGAACCCGGCCAGCCGATCGGACCCGAACCGCGGATCACCAGGATGCAGCTCTCGTCGATGTTGAGGGCCGGGTCGTTGATGCGATTGTGGTAGTCGGTCGAGCCGTCGAACACGATGGCGCGTGCGTCGAACTGGCCTTCCTGGCCGGGAGTCGACAGGTAGCGCTGGCGGAAGGTGTCGGAGATCACCGAGGTCTTCATGATGGCGAAGTCGAACAGGTTGCCCTTCAGGACCTTGAAGCCGCCTTGCTGCATCATCGGCTCATCGAAAGGCTTGATGCAGTCGCGGTCCCAGCTCTCGCGGCCGGCCAGGTTCTCGGCCATGGTCTTGCCCGAGACGGTCGGACGATTGGACCGCAGCTTGCCCTTCTGCTCCAGCTCCCACATCACGGCCGGCACGCCGCCGGCGCGGTGGAAGCGCTCGCCCAGGTATTTGCCGGCCGGCTGCATGTTCACCAGCAGCGGCACGTCGTAGCCGTATTCCATCCAGTCTTCCGGGCTGATCTCGACGCCGGCGTGACGCGCCATCGCCATGATGTGCGGCTGGGCGTTGGTCGAGCCGCCGATGGCGGCGTTGACCACGATCGCGTCCAGGAAGGCGTCGCGGGTCAGGATCGAGGATGGCTTGATGTCCTGCTTGGCCAGTTCGACGATGCGGCGGCCGGTGTCGTAGGCCATCTGGCCACGCTCGCGGTACGGCGCCGGAATCGCGGCGCAACCCGGCAGCGACATGCCCAGCGCTTCGGCGATGGCGTTCATGGTCGAGGCGGTGCCCATGGTATTGCAGTGGCCGGCCGACGGCGCCGAGGCGCAGGCGATTTCCAGGAATTTTTCTTCGTTGATTTCGCCCGCGGCCAGCTGGCGGCGGCCCTTCCAGATCGCCGCGCCGGAACCGACCAGCTCACCGTCCATGTGGCCGTCCAGCATCGGGCCGCCCGACAGCACGATGGCCGGGATGTCGACGGTCGATACCGCCATCACCTGCGACGGGGTGGTCTTGTCGCAGCCCGTGGTCAGCACCACGGCGTCGATCGGGTAGCCGTGCAGGATCTCGACCAGGCCCATATAGGCCAGGTTGCGGTCGATCGCCGCGGTCGGACGACGGCAGTTCTCGAAGATCGGGTGCAGCGGGAATTCCATCGGGATGCCGCCGGCGTCGCGGATACCGTCGCGCACGCGCTTGGCCAGCTCCAGGTGGATGCGGTTGCATGGCGAGATGTCGTTGCCGCTCTGGGCGATGCCGATGATCGGCTTGCCCGAGCGCAGCTCGTCGGCGGTAATACCGTAGTTCATGAAGCGCTCGAGGTAGAGCGCGGTCATGTCGATGTAGTCGGGATTGTCGAACCAGTCCTGGGAACGGTAGCGGCGCGCAGTTGGATTCGGTTGTTTGGTGTCGCTCACTTGGAAGCCTCAATCAAAAATTCATGTTGCGCCAGACCCGGGGTCTCGACGCGGAAGGTAAACAATGCCCCAGCCTGCGGGTACGTGGCGCGCTCTTCGTCGGACAGCCCTTTCCAGGCGGTCGTCACGTAGGCGGTGCGCAGATCGTCGCCGCCGAAGGCCAGTTTGGTGATGTTCGGGACCGGGAACTTCACGGTTTGCTGCAGCTTGCCGTCCGGCGAATAACGGTCGATGCGGTGGCCGCGGAACATGGCCAGCCAGATGTCGCCGTTGGCGTCCACCGCCATGCCGTCCGGCCAGCCCGGCTCTTCGGTCTGGATGAACACGCGCTTGTTCAGCAGCTTGCCATTCTCATGGTCGAAGGCGTACATGGTGCGGCCCAGGGTATCGGTGTGATACAGGGTCTTGCCGTCCGGGCTCATGGCCGGGCCGTTGGTGATACGGTAGTCGGGGTCGGCCAGCGTGACCTGAGCATCAAGGCCCAGGCTGTACAGCGCGCCGCTCGGGCTTTCCTCGGGATCGTGCATGGAGCCGAACCACAGGCGGCCCTGGTGGTCGACGTAGCCGTCGTTGAAACGGTTGTCTTCCAGGTCCGCCTCCACCGCGTGCAGCTGGGCGAACGAGCCGTCCGCTTCGTTGAAGCGGTACACGCCGTCGCGCAGCGAGGTCACCAGGCCGCCACCCTTGACCGGCACCACGAAGGTGGCCTGGTTGGGGGCGTCCCAGGTCTGCTGCTTGCTGCCGTCGGCTGCGCAGCGGTGGATCTTGCGGCTCTTGATGTCCACGAAGTACACCGACTTCGATGGAGCATGCCACATCGGTCCCTCGCCCAGATGGGCGCCGACTTCCCACAGGACCTCTGGTTGGAACAGTTCTGACGTCATGCCTCCTCCTCTGTTTTATTTAGTTGCCGTACCAGCCCGCATCGACGAAGTATTCGCGGCCGCTGCAGGCGCGCGCGCCGCTCGAGGCCAGGAACAGGGTCAGCGCCGCCACGTCCTGCACTTCCACCCGCTGCTTGAGCAGCTGGTTGTCCATGATGCGCTTGCCCTCTTCCGGACCGGTCCACAGCGCCTCCTGGCGCGGGGTGCGCACGGCGCCCGGGATGATGGTGTTGACGCGGATGCCGTGCGGGCCCAGGTCGCGCGCCAGGCCGCGGGTCATGCCCTCGATGGCCGCCTTGGCGGTCATGTACAGCGACAGTTCGGGGATCGCGCGGTGCCAGGAGATCGAACCGAAGTTCAGGATCACGCCCTGGCCGGCGGCCTTCATGCCGGGGGCCACGGCCTTGGCGGTGAAGTACAGGTGGCGCAGGTTGACCGCCATGCGGTTGTCCCAGTACGCGGCATCGACGTCTTCCAGGTTGTGGCGGTCGTCGTTGGCGGCGTTGTTGATCAGGATCTCGGTCGGGCCTTGGCTCGCTTCGATGTCGGCGAACACCTTGGCGATGGAATCCAGGTCCATCAGGTTGGTGTAGACGAAGGTCGGGGCGTGCCTGGCGCCGGCGGCCAGGCTGGCGGCCAGCTCTTGCGAGGCTTCGGTGGCGATATCGAGGAAGGTCACCTTGGCGCCTTGCTGCACGAAAGCGGTCACGAGCTCGGCACCGATACCGGTGCCGCCACCGGTAATCACGACACGTTTGTCGGCCAGGTCAGGGTAAGTTGGGTAAATCAGTTCAGGGAAGTTGGACATGCTTTGCTCGTTATGGGTTTGGTCAGGGCGCCATTGCGCCCTGCCGGTTTGCCGTCATCCCCGCGTAGGCGGGGATCCATGCCCCTTCAACGCGGTGAGAACGCTTGCCACTGAGTGAACGTGACATGGATTCCCGCCTGCGCGGGGATGACGGCGTTACGACGGTATTACTGATTAAGCCGACTTCAACAGGCCACGCTTGGCCAGGTTGGCAAACAGCGCGCGGGTACCGAAGGTCCACGGGGCGATCGCATCGCTGCGCTGCACGGTGTTGACCAGGGTGCCCAGCTGCGGCGTCGAGATGCTGACGCGGTCGCCCAGGTGATGGGTGAAGCCCTTGCCGGGCGCGCCGCGATCCTTGATCGGCGAGAACATGGTGCCCAGGAACAGCATAAAACCGTCGGGGTACTGGTGGTGCTTGCCGCAGGTCTGCGCGACCAGGTCGAGCGGATCGCGCGAGATCTCTTTCATGCGCGAGGTGCCGTCCAGGCGGAAGTCGTCGTCCTGGCCTTCGATCAGCATCGTCACCTCGGCGTTGCGCACGCTGTCGATGTTGAAGTTCTCGTCGAACAGGCGGATGAACGGACCGATCGAGCAGGAACCGTTGTTGTCCTTGGCTTTACCCAGCAGCAGCGCGCTGCGGCCTTCGATGTCGCGCAGGTTGACGTCGTTGCCCAGGGTGGCGCCGACCACTTCGGCGCGGCTGTTCACGGCCAGCACGATCTCCGGCTCGGGGTTGTTCCACTCCGACTTCGGATGCAGGCCGACCTGGTCGCCGTAGGTCACCGACGACATCGGCTGCGACTTGGAGAACACCTCGGCGTCAGGACCGATACCCACTTCCATGTATTGCGACCACATGTCCATGGCGATCAGGTCGGCCTTCAGCTTGGCCGCGCTCTCGGAACCCGGCTCGATGGCCGACAGGTCGGTACCCAGGGTCTCGGCGATCTTGGCCCGCAGTTCGTTGGCGCGTGCCGGGTCGCCCTTGGCGCGCTCTTCGATCACGCGCTCGAGCAGGCTGACCGCGAAGGTCACGCCGCAGGCTTTCACGGCCTGCACGTCGCACGGCGCCAGCAGGCGAGTATCACCCTGAGCACCCTGCTGGCCGGCCAGCGCCGCTTCCAGCAGCGCCGATGCCTGGCCCAGCGACTCGCCCTGGGCGGTCTTGACCAGCTCCAGGAGGTCGCTGCGCTCGAACAGTTCCGAGGTGGTCGTCACGTGCGCCGTGATGTCGAACACTTCGCCGTTACGCACCGCCACGACGCAGGGGCCGCCGGCGCTCTCGCGCCACACGCGGCCGACCAGCAGCGCGCGGTCGACGTCGGCTGGCAGGGCAGAGTTGATTTGATCGTTCATGTTTGCTCTTTCTACGCTGAGGTTGGTACGGTATCAAAGGCCGCCTGCATGGCGCCGGATGAAAACGTTTTCAAAAATACATCAGATTACATCATTCAAGCTTGTACGCCCATCCGGTACACGGTCGTGTGGCGGCTGGACGCCTGGGCGCTGCCGGCCAGCAGGTCCGGTCCGCTGGAGGCTTCCAGGCACAGGCCGTCATGGCTGTTGTGGCGCTGGCCGCGCCGGCCCGGCACGCCGTCGAGGGCGCTGCCGCTGCAGAACTGCAGGCCGCTCTCGGTGGTCGAGACCTGCAGCTGGCGTCCCGAACCCGGATCGTACACCCGCGCGACCTGGCGCAGGCTGCCGGATTTGCGCCCCGCCGCTTTTACGCAGTAGCAGTGGCGAAAACCGCCGGCGCGCAGGATCTGCGGATCGGGCCAGTTCAGGCGCGGGCCGATCGGCGCCGGCTGGCGGAAATCGAACGCCGAGCCGCCCACGTTGGCGCGTCCCAGCAGTTCGCCGGACTGGTCGATCTCGATGTACTGGTCGGCGTCGATCTGCAGCATGTGGTCGCCCACGTCGGTGGCGCCGCCGTTCAGGTTGAAGTAGGTCGGCAGTCCGGCGTCCGATGGAACCGCGCCGTCGACCTCGACCACCAGGCTGCCGTCTTCAATCAGCTGGTAGCTCACCGTGCAGCCGTCCAGGCGCAGCACCACGAGGTTATCGCCGTCCTGCACGCCGTCGAACAGCGGCGCGCTGCCGGCATGGGTGTACCCGAGCAGCACGTCGGCGATGCGCCCGTAGCGGTCGGGCGCCAGCCACGATACCAGCGCGGCGCCGCGCTCGCTGATGGTCACGCGCATGTCCAGCGCATTCCTCAGCGTGTACAGGCGCGCGGCGACCGGCGGGCGGCTCGAGGTGGAGGGTTTAGTCGTCATCGCAAAGGTCTGTTACGTCGAGATTTGAATTGATCGGTTCGGCCATATCGGACCCATTGGTTTGCAGGCTCGCCACAAGGCCAGGGCCGGCGGTGCGGTCCTGGTAGGCGCGCGGGGTGCAGCCCAGTTCGCGCTTGAACACCGCGTGCATGTACTGCACCGAGGTGAAGCCGCACGACAGCGCCACGTCGGCGATGCCGACGTCGCCGCGCGCCAGCATGGTGGTGGCGGCGTCCAGCTTGAAGCGCAGGATCTCGTCGTGCACGGAGCAGCCGAGCTCCTGGCGGAAATACGATTCGAGCGAGGAGCGCGAAATCCCCACGTAGTCGGCCACCTGCCCGGTCTTGATGCCCTGGCAGGCGTACTGGCGGATGAAGTGGCGCGCGCGCATCACGTGCGGATGCTTGGCCGCCTCGTGCTTGGAGGACGCCAGCACATTGATGCCGGCCGGCGGCACCAGGATGCGCGTGTCGCCGATCCGCGCGCCGTTGAGCATCTGGTCCAGCAAGTGGGCCGCGGTGCGGCCCATCTCCTGGGCGCCCTGGATGACGGAACTGAGCGGAATGCGCGTCAGGATGCGGCACAGCGGATCGTTGTCGATGCCGATCAGGGCGACCTGCTCGGGCACCTCGATGCCGGCGATCAGGCAGGCCTGCAGCAGCTGGCGCGCGCGCGCATCCGTCACGGCGATGATGCCGATCGGCTTCGGCAGGCTGCGCAGCCATTTGATCTGCTGCTCCATCGCCTCGTCCCAGGCCGGCGCATAGGTATTGTGGCCGCGGTAGATGTGCGGCTCGATCTTGTCGCGGCGCATCAGCGAACGGTAGGCGTTCTCACGTTCCTGCGCCCAGCGGTTTTCCTGCGCCTCGGGCAGGCTGAAACAGGCGAACTGGCGCAGGCCCATCTCGACCAGGTGGTCGTAGGCGAGCTTCACCAGCTTGTAGTTGTCGGTGGCGACGTAAGGAACGCCGGCCGGATAGTTACTCTCGTTTTCGTACGAGCCGCCCACCGCGACGACCGGGATGCGCGAGCGCGACAGCGCCGCCTGCACGGCCGGATCGTCGAAGTCGGCGATGATGCCGTCGCCATGCCAGTGCTCGATGCCCGGCAGGCGGCAGCGGAAGTCCTCTTCCAGGAACAGGTCCCACGATGCCCGGGTGCTGGCCAGGTGCGCCGCAATGCCGGAGATGACTTCGCGATCGAAGATCTTGTTGGCATTGAACAGCAGCGCGATCCGGTGCGACTTGGGCAGCTTGGTCATCGTGGGTCCTTGGATGCTACGCGGCGCGTCAGGCGACGGTCAGCTTGGCCGACTTCAGTTCCGCGCTGGACGGGCCGGCGTAGATCGTGAAGGTACCCGGCTCGACCACGCGCTTCATCTCGGTGTTGTAGAACCACAGGTCGGTCGGCTGGATGTCGAAGCTGACGGTCTGGGTCTCGCCCGGTTTCAGGGTGACGCGCTTGAACTTTTTCAGTTCCAGCAGCGGACGGGTGACCGAGCTGACGTCGTCGCGGATGTAGATCTGCACGACTTCATCGCCTTCCACCTTGCCGGTGTTGGTCACCTCGACGCTGACCTTGGTCGTGCCTTTCAGGCCGATCTTGTCCGAGCCCAGGCGCGGGGCCGACACCGAGAAGGTGGTGTACGACAGGCCGTAACCGAACGGGAACAAAGGCTTGGTCGAGCCGTTCAGGTAGCCGCGCCGTGCGCTCGGCTTGTAGTTGTAGAAGATCGGCAGCTGGCCGACGTTGCGGGCGATCGACACCGGCAGTTTACCGCCCGGATTGGCGCGGCCGAACAGGATGTCGGCGGCGGCGTTACCCGTCTCCTGGCCCATGTACCAGCCTTCGATGATGGCGTCGGCGCGCTCGGCGATCATATTGATCGACAGCGGACGGCCGTTCAGCAGCAGCACCACGGTTGGCTTACCCAGGTCGAAGATGGCGCGTGCCAGATCGTTCTGCTGGCCCAGCAGGTCGAGGCTGTCGCGGTCGCCCAGGTGGTTGTCGGCCCAGGCTTCGCGGCTGGTCATCTCGTTGTCGCCCAGGACCATCACGATGGTGTCGGCGTTCTTCGCCGCGGCCACCGCCTCTAGAATCAGCTTGTCGTTGACCTCTTTAGGCGTCCAGTTGACCTGGTCCTGGCCCCAGATGCGCTGCTCGGTGATGCGCACGCCTTCCGAGTACGCCACCTGGAAGCCGTGCTGCTGGCCCTCGGCCTGCAGGCCTTCCAGCACCGACACGACCTTGCGCGGAATATCCGAGTAGCCGCCGATCGGGGTGTCCTTGGCGTGGGTGCCCAGCACCAGCAGACGGCCGACTTTCTGCGGCGCCAGCGGCAGAGTGTTCTTTTCGTTCTTGAGCAGCACCACGCTGCGCTGGGCGGCGCGCCGGGCCAGCGCGATCGCCTCAGGCGTCGCGGTCAGGCTGGCGGCCAGGTTGGCGTCGCAGTACGGGTTCTCGAACAAACCGGCGTCGAACTTCAGGCGCAGCACGCGGCGCACCGCGGTGTCGATCTGCTTCATCGTCACGCGGCCGGCCTTGACCGATTCTTCCAGGGTCGAGTAGCCGACCGGGTCCGGGGTCTCGATGTCGACGCCGGCGGCAATCGCGCGCACCGCCGCTTCGGTCGGGGTGGCGGCCAGCTTGTGGCGGGTGATCAGTTCATTGACGGCGAAGTAGTCCGACACGTTGACGCCCTTGAAGCCCCACTCGTCGCGCACCACCTTGTTGAGCATCCAGCTGTTGGCATGCGAAGGCACGCCGTCGATCTCGTTATACGAAGGCATGACCGCGGCGATATTGGTCTCGCGGATGATCTTCTCGAACGGCGGGAAGAAGTCTTCGCGCAGGCCGCGCTCGCCGACATTGGCCGGGCCGATATTGGTGCCCGATTCAGGCTGGCCGTGGCCGGTCAGGTGTTTCAGGGTCGCGTGGACTTTGTCCTTACCCAGCGGCAGCGTGGTGCCGGAGAAGCCGATCACGGCCGCCTTGCCGATCTCGCCGCACAGGTAGGGGTCTTCGCCATAGGTCTCTTCGATACGGCCCCAGCGCGGATCGCGCGCCACGTCCACCACCGGCGCCAGCGCCAGGTTGGCGCCGCGCGCGCGCATTTCCTTGGCGGCCAGCGAGAAGATCTGGGTGACCATGTCGGTGTCAAAACTCGAGGCCAGGCCGATCGCCTGCGGGAAGCTGGTCGATTCGCGCGCGGTGTAGCCGTGCAGCGCTTCCTCGTGCATCAGGATCGGGATGCCCAGGCGGGTCTGCTCCATCGCCCACTTCTGGGCGGCGTTGACGTAGTCGGCGGTCTCTTTCGGACCGCGGTTGACCTGCGAGCCGTTGTCGCCGGCGTTGCCATCGGAGACACCGGTCTGGCGGTCGGACGGACGGCCGATCATGCCCAGGCCATTCGGGAAGTTCTTCTGCGCCGCGGCGCTGGAAAACTGATGGGTCGCGTCCTGGATCAGGCTCTTCTTCTGCCACAGGCACTGCAGCTGCATGATCTTTTCCTGCAGGGTCATGCGCTTGATCAGGTCTTCAACGCGGGCAGCAGTGGGAGCCGAAGCGCTCTTGTACAGCGGGGTGTTCTTCTGGGTGGCGGCCAGGGCGCCAGCCGGCAATGCAGCCAGACCGGCAACGCTGCCGATCGAGGTCAAAAACGTTCTGCGTTGCATGCTCATCTACTTCGTCTCCTTGTGTGTGTACAGCTTCCTGGCGATCGAACACCACGATGGGATTTTCCGATCAGACCGTCACCGCCGCAATTATGAAATTCACCAACTCTTTGAATGTTTCTGGGCAATGCCAGCCGCGACCCGACATGCACAGGCACGCGGCGGCCCAGGCCATTCTTCCGGTACTACGCTTGATTCACTACGCTTGTTTCACTGCGCTCGATTCACTACGCTTGATTTACCAAGCTTGAAGAAAGGGGATCAGACGGTGGCCAGCTTGGCCGGTGGACGCATGCGCGGGGCCGCGTCGGACTGGCGGCGCACCAGGGAAAACTCCATGACGATGTGTTCGGGGTCGGGACGGCCGCCTTCGCGGCGCGCGCGAATGACGCGCACCAGCGCGGTGGCGGCGGCTTCGGCCATCTCGGCGATCGGCTGGCGCACGGTCGACAGCTCCGGCCAGATGGTGGTGGCCAGCGCGGTATCGTCGAAGCCGGCCACGGTCAGGTCGCCCGGCACGTCCAGGCCCATGCGATGGGCGATCGCCACCGCGGCGGCGGCCATGTCATCGTTGCTGGCGAAGATCGCGGTCGGACGCTGGTCCAGGCTCAGCAGGCGCTCGGCGGCGTCCAGGCCGGAACGGTAGGTAAACAGGCCCTGGGCGATCAGCTCGTCATCGGCATCCACGCCCTTCTCGGCAATCGCCGCGCGGAAGCCTTCCAGGCGGCGCTGGCTGGCGCTCTGGTTGGGGTGGCCGATCACGAAACCGATACGGTGGTGTCCCAGGGCGATCAGGTGCGAGGTCATGACGTAGGCGGCCTGGTAGTCGTCGATGCTGACGGCCGACACGCGCTGGTCCGGCAAGCCGCAGGCCACCGCCACGGCGGGCAGGTTGGACGCCGCGATCATCTCGACGATGCTGGGCGAATCGCACAGCGGCGGCGGCAGGATGATGCCGTCCACGCCGTTGGCGATCAGGCGCTGGGTCTGTTCGCGCTCATGCTCGCCGGCTTCGCACTTCTCCACCACCAGCTGCACATTGTTCAGGCTGGCCTGATTCAGCAGGCCCACCAGGAATTCGCTGAGATAGCCCGCCGACGGATTGCTGTACAAGAAACCGATGCGGATCGGCTTGGAGCCGGCCAGGCGGCGCGCGGCCTGGTTGGGCGAATAATTCAGGGCGGCGACCGCGGCGTAGACCTTGTTGCGGGTCTTTTCGCGTACGCTCGACTTATCGTTCATCACGCGCGACACGGTCATCGGCGAGACACCCGCAAGGCGGGCGACGTCGGCCATGGTGGGCACTTCCGACGTCTGCACGGTATCGGCGGCCAGCGGGCTGGAGTTACGCATCATCTTTTCAGGTGTCTCGTTGTCGGCTCTCAGAGCCTGTTGTTGTAGGGTAATATCGCAAAAAATATGTTAGCGCGATCATGAAAGTGTAAGTCTGAAAAGTCCGGCTGTCAAACCTTGCGTTAAAATTGTTATGCGCAACCAAAAATATCGGGGTTGGAACTGTGGTTCTCCTATGGCATACTGAAAAGATTGCGCTATCAAAGGCCCGCCGGAAGTGTCCTTACAAGGGGTGTATTTATTGTACTCCACCCTCTGGCGAAGGCTGTCGATCATAAGATAGAAGCGTGATGGATGCGCTATCAATCATACACACTGGAGACACGATGCATTCGATACGATTATGTTTGTTAGCCCTGCTCTTGACGGCCCAGAGCCTGGCAAGCGCCGCCACCGAGGACGGCTACGACCTGTGGCTGCGTTATCGCCCGCTGGACCAGGTCCAGGCGAGCGCCCTGCGCAAGCACGCCACGGCCATCATCCACCCTGCCACACTTTCCCCGACCACCCAAGCCGCCGTGGCTGAACTGCAACGTGCCTTCACCGGCATGCTCGGCCGTGCCGCCCCCGCCGGTGCGCAGCTGCGCGACGGCGCGGTGGTGCTGGCCACTCCCAGCTCGCTGCCGGCCATGGCGACGCTGAATCTGCCGCTGGCCGACCTCGGCCAGGAAGGTTACCTGCTGCGCCGTACCCAGCTCGGCGGCAGGCGTATCACGCTGATCGCCGCCAACAGCGATATCGGCCTGCTGTACGGTGCCTATGCCTGGCTGCGCGCGGTCAACAGCGGCCAGCGCCTGGACATCCTCGACCAGCGCGCCATCCCTGCCCTGCAGGTGCGCCTGCTGAACCACTGGGACAACCTGGACCGCCACGTCGAGCGCGGCTATTCCGGCCAGTCGATCTGGAACTGGTGGAACCTGCCGGAGGTGCTGGACCAGCGCTATATCGATTACGCGCGCGCCAACGCCTCCCTGGGGATTAACGGCACCGTGCTGAATAACGTGAACAGCAAGGCCGAGATGCTCAGCCCCGGGTTCATCGCCAAGAGCGCGGCCCTGGCCAACGTGCTGCGCCCGTACGGCATCAAGGTGTACCTGTCGGTACGCTGGTCGACCCCGCTGGAGATGAAGGCCACCAGGACCGCCGATCCGCTCGACCCGCAGGTCGCCAAGTGGTGGCAGGACAAGGCGGCCGAGATCTACCGCGCGATTCCCGACTTTGGCGGCTTCCTGGTCAAGGCCAATTCCGAAGGCCAGCCCGGCCCGCAGGACTATCACCGCAACCACGCCGACGGCGCCAATATGCTGGCGCGCGCACTCGCTCCCCACAAGGGCATCGTGATGTGGCGCGCCTTCGTCTATTCCGAAGACAAGCCGACCGACCGCGCGCGCCAGGCGCTCGACCAGTTCAAGGAGCTCGATGGCCAGTTCGCGCCCAACGTGGTGGTGCAGGTCAAGAACGGCCCGATCGACTTCCAGCCGCGCGAACCGATCCACCCGATGTTCGGCGCCATGCCGAAGACCTCCTTGATGATGGAATTCCAGATCACCAAGGAATACCTGGGCTTCTCGACCCACACCGCCTACCTGGGCGAGATGTATGAAGAGACCCTGAAGACCGATACCCGCGTGCAGCCAGGGCTTACGGTGGCCAAGCTGCTGACCGAGCAGCCACTGTCCGGCATGGCCGGCGTGGCCAATATCGGCGTCGATCGCAACTGGAGCGGTTCGCACTTCGACCAGGCCAACTGGTACGCCTACGGCCGCCTGGCCTGGGACCCGAACGCCTCGAGCCGCGGCATCGCCCAGGAATGGGTCGCCCAGACCTTCTCGCCAAGCGAGAAGGTGGTCAAGCCATTGGTCGACCTCCTGATGATGTCGCGCGAAGCGGTGGTCAACTACATGACTCCACTCGGCCTGCACCACGTGATGAGCACCAGCCACCACTACGGACCGGCGCCGTGGGTGTCGGACCTGGCCCGTCCCGAGTGGAATCCGGCCTACTACCACCGCGCCACCGACAAAGGCATCGGCTTCGACCGCACCGCCACCGGCAGCAAGGCGCTGGAACAGTACGCGCCCGAACTGGCGCGCCAGTACGCCGATCCGAACACCGTGCCCGAGAAGTTCCTGCTGTGGTTCCACCACGTGCCGTGGGATCATCGGATGGCGTCGGGCCGCACCCTGTGGGACGAGCTGGTGCTGCGCTACGACCTCGGGGTGCAGCAGGCCGCCGACATGCAGCAGCGCTGGGCCGCCCTCAAACCGTATATCGATCCGCAGCGCCACGAGGAACAGGCGCAGCGGCTTGCAGTCCAGGTCAAGGAAGCGCAGTTCTGGCGTGACGCCAGCATCGCCTACTTCAAGACCTTCTCGAAGCGGCCAATGCCTGCGGGCAGCAAAGAGCCGCCATTACCGCTGGACGCCTACAAGGCGCGCAGCTATCCATTCGCCCCTGGTAACGGCTAAAACCAAAAGGAGACCCCAATGACCATCAATCGACGTGAAGCGCTCGCCCTGCTCGCAGGCGCCAGCGCCCTCCCCGCCGGCTTCGCGTTCGCCCAGACCGCCCAGTCCGACGCTACGCCGCTGAAAGACCTCGCGCAACGCCGCGGTCTGCGCTTCGGCAACGCCATCGCCAATGCGCCGAATCGCTTCGGCGACGCCGCCTACCGCAAGCTGATGGCGCGCGAATGCGGCGTCATCGTGTGCGAGAACGAGACCAAGTGGCAGGCCCTGCACCCTGCGGCCGACAAGTTCAACTTCAAGCCGGCCGACGAGATGTTCGCCTGGGCCAAGAAGGAAGGCATGCAGATCCGCGGCCATACCCTGTTCTGGTATCCGGAGAAGTGGCTGCCGAAGTACGTCCTCGAGACCAAGTACGCCGGCGCCAAGGATGCCGAGAAAGTCCTGTCCAGCCACATCGTCCCGGTACTCAAGCACTACGGCCGCGACATCTACAGCTGGGACGTGGTCAATGAGTGCATCGACCCGGCCACCGGCGCCTTCCGCGACAGCCCGTTCACCAAGCACATGGGCGGCGTCGAGTCGGTCGACTACGCCTTCCGCCTGGCCAAGGAACACGCGCCGCACGCCCAGCTGGTCTACAACGACTATATGCGCGGCGACGCCGGCAGCGCCAAGCACCGCGCCGGCGTGCTCAAGCTGCTGGCCGACCTGAAGAAGAAAGGCACGCCGATCGACGCCCTCGGCCTGCAGAGCCATATCGGTTCGTGGGACGACGTCAAGGACGGCAAGGATGCGCGGCGCGAGTGGAAGTCCTTCCTGGACGACGTCACCGGCATGGGCTACAAGCTGTTGATCACCGAGTTCGACGTCAATGACCGCGAACTGCCGGGCGATATCGCCAAACGCGATGCCGGCGTGGCGGCGCTGACCAAGGATTACCTGGACCTGACCCTGTCGTACCCGCAGGTGACCGACTTCATCCTGTGGGGTATGGCCGACCATGTCTCGTGGCTGAAGGACTGGTACGAAGCGCCGCGCAAGGATGGCCTGATGATCCGCGGTACGCCGTACGACGAGAAGCTGCGTCCGAAGCCGATGCGCGATGCCATCGTGGCCTCGCTGAAGGCGATGCCGGCACGGGCTTGAGTCCCGGCTTGAATTAAAAGGAGCGCTGCGGCGCTAATGCCGTTCAGTTAAGAGACTTACAGCCTCCAAACGCCGTCATCCCCGCGGAGGCGGGGATCCATATCACGTAAGCGCAGAGAAGACTTCCATCACTGAGCTGACATGGCATGGATCCCCGCCTATGCGGGGATGACGGTTTTTGCGCTAGCGATCTGTTGCTAACTGAACGGCATTAGCGCTGCGGCGCTCCTTTTTTACGTCCGCGAGAACAGTTTGGCAAGTTTAGCCTGTTTGCAATAGTTGCCTTTGTCACATACTCTCTCCACAAATCAATAACGACAGTGGAGACCACGATGCCATCACCAACGTTGGCGCGGCTGCTGGCCGCAGGCACCTTGCTCTTCTGCGCGGCCGCGCAGTCCGGTGAGCCGCCGACCAAGGTCGTCATCACCGGCCAGCGCGCCCCGGCCACGGTCACCATCAAGGGCGTGCGCGATCCCTCCGACTGGATCCGCGCCGAGAGCCGCCACCTGGTGGTGTATTCCGATGCCCGCATCGAGGAAGTCACCGAACTGATCACCAGCCTGGAGCGCCTGCACCACCTGCTGCGGCTCTATCTCCAGCCCCTGCTGGTTAGCCCGGCCCACACGGCCAAGCCGACCCTGGTGTTCCGCGACGACGTCCACTGGGACCCTGAACTCGGTGAAACGCCGGAACGCAGCACCAGCATGGCCTCCAGCTGCAAGGGCGGAACACAGCTCTTCAGCTTCAACTACGAGCCAATCTCGAAGCTGAACAACACGGTGCTGAACGACGGCTACCTGAACTTCGGACAGGTGGTCGCCAACCAGCTGTACGCACAACACTTCCTGCTGCGCCACACCGATATTCGCGGGCCGGCATGGTTCATCACAGGCTTCGGCACCTATTTCTCCGGCGCGCGCTTCACCGACACCCAGATGCTGATCGGCAGAGCGGGTGGCACCAGCTACGAGCTGTTGAAGAAGATCGACGATGGCGCACATGCGCTCCGGCTGAGCAATAGCCAGGTGCTCGGCGAGCAGCCGATCGGGCATCTGGCCGATCACAACACCAGCTGGGAATTCCTCGGGCGCGCCTTCAACCTGACCCACTTCGCGCTGTCGAGCGAGGACAGGCGCCAGAAACTGCTGCGCTACCTCGACCTGACCAATAACGGCGAACAGCCGGGCAAGGCGTTCGCCGAGGTGTACGGGCTGTCCGGCCGCGAGCTCGACCTGGCGATGTGGCGCTACCGGCAAAGCCAGGCCAAGGTGCTGCGCATCGATATGCCCGACATGCCGCAATCGACCATCGACATTACTCGCCTGAGCCGCCAGGAAGCGCGCTTCGTGCTGCCCGCGGCGCTGCTGAAATCCTGTCCGGCGCCGCAGCAAGGACGCGCTCTGCTGCAACGCTTGCGCGTGGACGCCGCGCCGCTGCGCACGGTCGATCTCGCGCAGCTGGCCTTGAGCCGGGCCGAGATCGACTGGGGCGAGCCGCAGAATGCCCTGTCCGCCCTTGCCGATCTTGGCGAACGCGATCCCGACAACATCGAGGTCCACTACCTGCAGGGGTTAGCGCATCTGAGGTTGGCCGAGCGCTTGGCCGAGCAGGCGCCGGCACCCGAGCGCGCGGGATTGCTGGCCGCCGCGCACGGCGCCCTGCTGCGGGCGGCGGAACTCGACGCGCGCGCGCCGGAGGTGTCGTACGCCCTGCACCGCCTGGCCCTGCTGGAACAGGAGCAACCGGACCGGCAGTCGGTGGCGCGGGCGATTGTTGCCTGGCGCTATGCGCACGATGTGCCGGCGTATGCCCGCTCGGCCGCGCTGGCCTATGCCTGGCTGGACGACCCGGCCGGCGCCTTCAACGCCCTGAACACGCTGGCGCGCTTCGAGCGTGATCCGGATGGGGCGAAGTGGGCCACCGAATGGCTGGAGCGACTGCGCCAGGGCGTGCCGCGCGAGGAGCTGCTGGCGGCCATGCGGCGCACGGCGCGCGAAGGCGCGGCGTACAAACTGTGGAATGTGCGCTGAAGATAAGCGCAGAGACTAAGCGCTGAAACTAAGCGCTGAAACTAAGCGCGGGAACTAAGCGCGGGAACTAAGCGCTGAAGCTTGGCGACAAAGGCGTCTACCATTCACGCCATTCTCCGGCGATGTCCTCGCCCACTTCGACGGCAAGGCCGCTGGCCCGTGCCGCCACGTCGATGAATTCGCACAGGTCTTCGCGCTGGCCGGTCTCGATCAGGCTCTCGGACCGTTCGCTCAGGTGGTTCAACTGCAGCACCGTCTCCCGAACCACCGACAGGATACGCTCGCTGTCGCCGACCGCGCCAGCCAGTTGCGCGATGAAGGCGTCGAGGATCGCGACGCACTCGTCAATATCGGCGGCTTCATACGGCGGCTGGTCGCCCCGCTGTTCGAACGCCAGCTTGAAGTCATGCATGCCATCGAGCAGATTGCTCTTGATACGCTGCAGCTCCGGGTGGGTATTCAAGTCCATGCGATCTCCGTTGGGCGATGGATCGAGCATCAGGAAGGATCGGCGTCGAGCAGCGGCTGCCAGCGCTTGAAACTGTCGCCGGCTTGGGGGTCCCAAGGGAAGTTCCCGGCCGTGTTTGGATACACGACCTGCAGCGCCTCGAACGCATCGCCGCCGTATAGCCAGCGCGCCCAGCCCATGTAGTGGCGCCGGCTGGCGTGGCTCACCGCGCCGACCACGCAGGGGGCGTCGCCCTCCAGCAGCTCGGCGATGCGCATGCCGGGTTGCAGGCGCAGGCCGGCTTGCAGGCGGCAGTAGATGTCGTTGATGACCGTGTGCGCGGACTTGCCTCGCATGCCGACGATGATCAGCTCAGGCAGGCCCAGCGAGCGCTGGACGCCGATCGAGTACGAAAACGGCGGCAGTCCATCGCCTTCCCCGACACTGACCACCTGCAGCCCGTAGTGCGCGATGTCGGCCAGCGCCTTGCGTTCGCGTTCCTCCTCATCCGGACAGATGTGCGGGGCTTCGTCCTTGTCCTCGTCCTCGTCCTCGTCCTCGTCCTCGTCGTCGTCCGCGCGCTCCCAGCGCTCCCATGCCGCCCCGACGTGCGAGCGGCCCGCGCTCCAGCCGGGCGGCAGGTCGGCAATGTCGGCCAGCGTCGGATCTTTCTCGAACACGCAGCCCAGGCACAGCAGGACCGGCTCACCGGGATCGTCTTCGCTGTCGTCAAGGAATTGCCAGTCGCCGTCGACATCGTGGCTCACCAGCAGGATGGGGAACTGCTGGTGGGCCACCCTGCCCGTGCAGAACGACGCGGTCGAGACGGCGTCGGCAAAAGGCCAGTGCGCAAAAACGTGGGTGTGTTCAGTCATCGATGACATGGAGCGTGAGCCTGGCGGCGATCCACCATCTTGCCACAGGCGGCCGCTGGTAAGACTCACGCATTGTCACACCACCGGCTCAGGCACCCGGCTTGGCCGGCGGCGTTGCTGCCAGCTTCTTGGCGACCGTCTTGGGCTTGGCCTTCACCGCGGGCACCACCTTTACCGGCGCCGCCTTTTCCTCGGCGGGCGCCACGCCTGGCGCGTCCGCGGTTGCAGGCGCGGGCGCCGCAGCTGGTGCCGGGGCAGGCGCTGCGGGCGACTCGGCGCGCGAGCGTACGCTGAGCGACACGCCGCTATCGACGTCGCGCGCCGTGCTGCGTGTCACCCCGCCCGCCGCCGCGATCGACTCACCACCGGCCGCCGCGATGCCGGTGCTGACCAAGGTGGCGCGGCCGCCCGCTGCGATGCTGACCTTGCCGCCCGATGCGAACGACGCGCCCTCATTGACTGCGGTGTTGCCGACCTCCAGGCCAAGCGACGCGCCGCGCGACGAGGTGGATTCGCCTGGCACCGCACTGGCCGCCCCGCCTGCCGCAGGTCCGCCTGCCGCAGCGCCAGCTGGCGCCGCCGCGGTCGCGCCGCCGGTGCGCGTGCTGCTGCTGGACGCTTCCGCACCCACCGACACACCCAGGCTGCTGCTGGTGCTCCTGGCCGTGGTGATGCTCACGTCGCCCTTGGCGGCGATGCCGATATCGCCTTCCGACTGCACCTTGGTGCCTTCGAAGCTGGCGTTGCCGCCGGACGTGATGGCCAGGCCGCCGGCGCCGGCCTGGATGGTCGCGCCCTTCTTCTCGCTCGACTTCTCCATACCCGCCTCAAGACCGAAGCTGCCGCTGCGTTCCCGCTCGGTGGTCGGACCTTCCGGCTCCGCCGCCGTGGCCACGCCGCCGGCCGGAGCCGTCGCCGAGGCGGCAGAAGCAGCGCCAGGCCTGGTGGTGCTGGTGCTGGCTTGCGCCCCCACCGACAGGCCCAGGTTGACCGACTCCGAGGTGCTTTCGGCCGCCTTGAAGGCGACGTTGCCGCCCGCCGCGATCGCCGCTGCGCCGCCGGCGGCGATGTCGGTGCCCTCGAAGGTGGCGTTGCCGCCGCTCTTGACCTTCAGCTTGCCGCCGCTCTCCAGGGTGCCGGTCACCGCTTCCGAGCTGCGCTCCTTCGAGTAGCCCAGTTCCGCGCCAATGCCGCCGCTGCGGCTCGACGAGCTTTCGCCAGTGGCTGCATCGTTGCTCTTGCCGCCGCCCACCTCCAGGCTGGCGGCGACATTGAAGGAATCGCTGCTGCGGGTATTGCGCGCCGCTGCGAAATCGACGTTACCACCCGCTTCCACGCTGGTGTCGCCACCGGCGGCGATCTGCGTGCCTTCGAAACGCGCGTCGCCGCCCGCCGACAGGCTCAGGTTGCCTCCGGCTGCGATCTTGCCGGTCACGGCTTCGCTGGAGCTGGCCGATTCCTTGCCATAGCTGGCTTCCGCCGACAGGCCGGCTTCGGATTCGCCGCCGCCCTTGGCCACCGACAGTGCCACCTGGGCGCCCATATTGGTGCTGGTCTCGGTGCTGGTGTTGCGCGCCGCATCGAAGCTCAACTTCCCGCCCGCCGCCACCGAGGCGTCGCCCGCGGCGCCGATATCGGTGCCTTCGAAGCGTGCATCGCCACGGGTCTTGATGGACAGGTTACCGCCCGACTGGATCGCGCCGGCCACCGCGGTCGAGGAGGACGACGAGGCATCGCCCTTCTCGAAGCCGCCGCCGACGCTACCCTCCACCATACCGTCCGAACCCAGGTTCAAGCCGATATTGGCCGCGACATTCACCGCCAGCGTGCTTTCGCTGCTGCTTTCGGTGTTGCGCGCCGCCTTGAAGTCGATCTCGCCGGCTTCCAGCTCAACCCCGCCGTCGCCGCTGATCTGGGTGCCTTCGAAAGTGGTCTTGCCGCTCGACTTGCTGACTACCTTGCCGCCGGTCTTGATGGTGCCGACCACGGCTTCACTGCTGTCGCTGCGCGAACGACTCTGCTCATTGCTGTACTGCGCTTCGATGCCGACGCTGGCATTGGCGCCCGCTTCGGCGCCGTTCTCGCTGCCGCTGCCCGAACCGAGCATGCTGGCATCGGCCGAGGCGCTGGCGCTGGCCGATGCGCCCGCATTGGCCTGGGCATACACGCCCAGCTTGAGCGTATTGGTCTCCGACTCGCTGGTCGAGAACGAGGTGTTGCGCGCCGCCCGGCTGTCGATGGTCTCGGCCGACTGGTTGAGGTCACCCGCCGCTTCGATGCCGGTGCCCACGTCCAGGATGCTGTTCTGGGCGGTGCGCTCGATATCGCCCGAACCGGAGCGGATGGTCGATACGCGCGCGGTGGTCGAGCCGTCGGTGGTCTTCTCGGTACTGACCTTGGCCTGCCAGCCCGCGCCGATCTTGGCATCGGCCGAGGCCCCCGCTTCGGCCGATGCGCCGCCGCCGGCATAGCCCTGGCCATTCGCCGCCGATGCCTGCGCCGAGGCGCCCGCTTCCGCATTGGCGCCGCCGCTGACGTACAGGCCCGCGCTGATCTTGGTGGTGGAAGTCGAAGTAACGCTGACGTCTTCCGCCGCGACGAAGGCCATGTCCTTGGCCTTGAGTTCGACGCCGGTTTCGCCGCCGATGTCCGATCCCTGCACCAGCAGCTTGTTCTCGGCCGCGACCTTGAGCTTGCCGCCGGCATTGATCACGCTGCCGTTGTTGACCACGTCCATGCTGTTGGTCTCGGTGGTGGTGGTGCGCATCAGGTCGATGGTGGTGTCGGAACTGGCCGAGGCCCCGGCGCGCGCACCGGCATCGGCGCCGGCCGTGCCGTTGCCGCGATTGCTGGCAGCCGAGGCACCCGCTCCGGCGCTGGCGCCGGCTTGCGCCTGGTTGTCCGATTCGACGAAGAAGCCGATCGACGTGGTGGTGGTCTTGCTGGTCGAGATGTCGATGTCCTGCGACGCCAGGATCTTGACATCCTTGGCCTTCAGGTCGACGTCGCCGCCGGCGTTCACGGTGGCGCCCTGCAGCACGATGTCCTTCCTGGCGTTGACGGTCAGGTTGTTGCCGATCTCCAGTTCCGAACCGACCGAACGCGATTTGTAGTCCAGGGTGTTGGTGGTCTCGGTCTCGGCCAGGGTCAGGCCGGCATTGCCGTGGGCACTGGCCGACGCGCTGGCACCGGCTTCGGCGCGCGCCTGGGCGCTGGCTTTCTTGCCGTCGCCTTGCGCACTCGCCTGGGCGTTCGAACCGGCGCCCGATGAGGCTCCCGCTTCGCCGCCCGCCGACACCTTCAGGAACGAGGTGGTGGTGGTGGTGGTCGTGGTACGGTCCACGTCCTGGCCGGCCAGCACCTGCACGTCGGTGGCATTGATGGTGGCGTCGCCGTCGACTTTCAGCTTGGAGCCCTGCACGGTCAGGGTGTTGGCCGCGCTCATGGTGGCGTCGCCCGCCACTTCCAGGGTCGAGCCGCTATTGCGGCCCTTGAAGGCATCGGTGGTGGTGCTGGTCGAGCCATACAGCCCGCCGCCCACGCCCAGGCCTTTTTCGCTGGTTTCGCGGGTGCTTTCCACGGTGTCCTGGCGCGAGATCAGGTTGACGTCGCCGCCCGCATCCAGCTCCAGGCTGCCGCCGACCTTGACCGCCGAGCCGGCGATGGTGGTGTCGCCACCGCTCTTGATGTTCAGCTTACCCCCGGTCTGCAGGGCCGAGCCGATATTGGTGGTGCTGGCGTCGCGCGTGGCGGTGCTCGAGCCGGACAGGCCCCACAGGCCTTCCTCGGCCTTGAAGGTGGCGTCGGCACGCTTGTCTTCGATGGTGTCGAAGGTCACGCTGCCGCCGGCCGCCAGGCTGGCGTCGCCGCCCGCCTTGACCTCGGCACCCTTGACCAGGATGTCCTTGGCAGCGTCCAGGGTCAGGTTGCCGGTGGCTTCGATGCCCCCGGTCTTGCCGATCACGGTACGCATGAAGTCCTTGCCGCCATTCGACTCGGCCAGGGTTTCGTTGATGATGCTGCCGCCGGTCGAGGTGACCGACACATCGCCGCCCTTGATGGTGCCGCTGGTATTACGCACATCGCCTTCGGCGCTGATCGCCAGCTTGTCGGCGGCGATGGTGCCGCCGCGGTTTTCCACGGTGCCCGCCTTGATGCTGGCATTGGTGGCGGCAATCACCGAGCCGCCGCCTTCGACCGCGTCGCGCGTGCTCTTGGCCAGGTAGACCACGGGCGCCAGCACCTTCTGGCCGGCCACCACGGTTTCCACCATCCACACCATATCGGTTTCCAGCTCGGCCGCCTGCTCCGGCGTCAGCGGCTGGCCGAAGGTCAGGCCCAGGCCCGCCACCTGCTTGGCGGCGTTGTCCATCAGCGCCTGCACCTGCGCCGCTTCGTTCTTCTGCCCGGCCAGGATGTTGTTGCCGGTCTTGGCGATCAGCTGGTCGCGAATCAGCTTGGCTTCGTAGTTGGCGTCGCCCAGGCGCTTTTGCTGGGTGTCCGGGTTAATGCCCAGAAGGCCGGAGAGATAGTCGGAACCTACCGACTTGCTGCCCACGCCGAACAGCGGATTGGTCTCGACCAGGAAGCCGGCGCTCGGATTCTTGGTCGGAACGAAGTAGCCGTTCGGGTTGGTCGGGAGGGTCAGGTTCAGGCCTTCGAAGCTGATGCCCTTGGCCGCCGCCGCGGCGACCGCCTTGCTGTCGGCCGACACGGCGGTACCGGCCACCGACTTGAGCATCGCTTCGCCCAATTGTGCGAACGGCGTGCCGGCCAGCGGATTGACCGGGGCCGGCGCGGCGCTGGCCGCGCCGGTCGCGCTGGTGTCTTCGCGATACGGCGAGCCCAGGTTGCGCAGGCCGCCGCCGACGAAGTTCAGGTTGGTCGCATAGATGCCGGCGCGCCAGGTCTGGTAGGTGACGCGGTCGGTCTCCAGGCGATACGAATCGTTTTGCGCGGCGCCGCCATCGCCGCCGGCATGGCCGGAGAAGCAGCTGCCGTCGTTGCAGCCGAACTGCCCGGCGGTGGTCGGGTAGGTGTAATCGTGATTGAGCGAACCGAAGGTGCTGTCGGTCTTGTAGTCGCGCCAGCGCCGCGCGTAGTCGATCTTGTCGAGGTGCAGATCGGTGTTGGTGAAGGTGCCGCTGCCGCTGATATTGATGGTCGGCGCGGAGATCAGCGAAGCATTGTTCACGCCGCTGCCACCGTAGGCCAGGTTGATCGTGGAGGCGGCGATGATCTGTCCCTTCTGGGTCGGCATCGGTCCGTCCAGCACTTCGGTGACGCGGTAATTCTGGGCGAACACGCGGATGCGGTCGCAGTAGGCGCCGACGAAGTTGCAGTTGTAGTCGCCGCTGTCGTGCGGGGTGGTGATGGCGCCGAAATCATAGGTATCGACGATCAGTGGCACCCGCCCGGTCGGCAGGTTGTTGAAGGCTACCGTGGTGCTGATACTGGCATCGTGGCCGGCGATCACGGTGTTGTAGTTGTTGAAGGTCGCGCTGGCGATCACGATGTCGTTGGCGTCATAGGTGCCGGTGACGCCGTTGACGATGGTCTGGCCGGTGGCCGTGGTGCTGAGCGTGTCGGCGCCGTACAGCGCGCCGTCGTTGCCGATCCCGCTGGTGCTGGTGGCAATCGTCATGCTCTTGAGCGAGGAAATGCCGGCCGTGCCGGTGTTGGTCAGACCCGCGGCGGCGATGCCGACCGCGCCGCCGCCGTGGATGGCGCCGGCGTTGTACAGCGCGCCGCTCAGGCTCACGCTCAGCGCCGCCTCATCCAGGCCGGCGATGATGACCGCCGTGCTGTTGTTGTTGGACAGGTTGACGCCGCTGAGGGTCGCGCCGCCCATGGCCTGCACCCGCCCGTCGTTGCCGATCTGGCTGGCGTGCAGTTGCAGCGTCTCGCCCAGCACCGTGGCGCCGGCCGCATTGCTGAACGAGGCCGCGCGCGCGCCGGCGCTGCCGAACGACAGCGCGCCGTCGGCCTGGATGCGGCCGTCGTTGCCGACGCTCCAGGGGCCGCTGCCATGGCCGGCGATACGGACCGCTGCCTCGCCGACGATGCTGGCGCCGCTGCCGTTGTACAGCTGGGTGGCGGCGGCGATGTCCATGCCGCCGGCGGCGAGCACGCTGCCATTGTTCTGCAGCGCGCCGCCGGTGGCGCTCAGCGCGGCCGTGCCGGCCGCCTGTATCGTGCCGCGATTGGTGATGCTGGCGCCGCGCAGGCTCAGTCCATGCGCCTCGCCCAGGCTCTGGATCACGGCGTTGTTGCTGATGGCGCTGGAGGCGGTCACCGCCAGGCCGGTGCCGGCCTGGATTTTGCCTTCGTTGTCGAAATGGGTGGCGCTGGCCGCCACGTCCGCGCCGGCCATCAGCACCGCGCCGGCGTTGTTGTTGGCGATGTGCCCCGCGGCCGTCAGCACCAGGCGTCCGCCCGTGCTGATCTGGCCGGCGTTGCCGATGCCATCGACGGTACTGGTCAGGAAGGCGCTGCCGCTGGCCTGCAGGTCGCCGCTGTTATACACGTTCGAGCCCTGTGCGCTCAAGGTGCCGCCGCGGGTCTGCATGACGCCGCTGTTACTGAAGTCGGCGCGCGCCTCCACCGTCAGCGCGTCGCTGGTCTGCACCTCGCCGTTGTTGGAAAATGCGCCGCTGCGGGCGGTCAGCCAGGTCGACGACGCCATGACGCCGCGATTGTTCACTTCGTTTCTGGCGCTGATTTCGGCGCCGCTGCCGGCGCGCAGCTGGCCGCTGTTGTCGATGCTGCCGTCCGCCGCCAGCGTGGCCTGGGCGCCCGACTGCAGGGCGCCGGTATTGTCGATGCCGACGGCGCGCAAGGTCAGCGCGGCTTCCGACAGCATCACGCTGTCGAGCCTGGTATTAGCGATGGTGGTGGCGGCGCTGACCTCGAGCGCGCCGGCGGCCAGCAGCTTGCCGCTGTTCGCGACGCCGTCCCTGGTACTGGCGACACTGGCAGCGCCGCCGGCTTGCACGGTGCCGCTGTTGACGATGGCGGCGGCCCGCAGGGCCAGCGCGGCGCCGCCGGCGCGGGTCTGGATCACACCCCGGTTGCTCAGCGTTTCGGCGGCCTTGAGCGCCAGCTGTTCGCCGCTTTGCATGGTGCCGCCATTGATTACCGCGGCGCTGTCGATGTCCAGGCTGTGCCGGGCCAGCAGCAGGCCGTCCGGGCCGATGTTGTCGAGCGTGGCGCCGGTCTTGATGCGCAAGGAATCGGCCTGGATGGTCTTGCGGTTGTCCAGCGCGCCGCCGATGTCCAGCTGGCCGGCGCCGGCGGCCGAGACCAGGCCGGTGTTGTTCAGCGCCGCGGTGGCGAGGTTCAGGGCGCCATCGCTGCCGCCGTCGGCGCCGGCAGTGGTCATCAGCTGGCCGCTGTTGGCGCTGGCGCCGCTGATGTCGGCGGCAAGCGTGCCGGCCGATTGGATTCGGCCGGCGTTGACCAGCGTGGCCGCCTTCAGCTCCACGGCGCCGCCGGCGCCGGTGCTCAGCAGCAGCGCGGCGCCGCGATTGTCGATGGCGCCGGCGACGTTGGCGTCCAGCGTCCGGGTGGCCTGAATGATGCCCGCGTTGTCCAGCAGCGTTGCCTCGATCGCGATGCTGTCGCCCAGCGCGCGGCCGCCGGCGGCGTTGGTCAGCGCCAGCGGCTGTGCGTTCTGGCCGAACACCAGCGCCCCTTGGGCTTGCAGCAGGCCGCTGTTGACGACGTTCAGCACCGCCTCGGTGGTGGCGCTCAGTTGCAGGGTCTTGCCGGCCACGATGCTGCCGGCATGGTCGATGGCGCCCGAGGTCAGGCGAATCTCGCCGGCGGCGGCCAGTTCGGCCAGCGCGCTGCTGCGCAAGGCAGCGCTGCGCAGGGCCAGATCGGCGGTGCTGGTCAGCTTGGCCTTGCCCAGGGCAATGTCGCCCACGGTCTGGATGGTCAGGGCGCTGGGCGCGTCGGCACCGCTGTACAGGGTGCTGCCGGCATCGCCCACACTCAGCGCGGCCGCTTCCAGGCTGAACGCGCGGCCTGCGCCCCAGCTGGCGCCGTCCAGGGTGGCGGCGCCGCTCAGGGCCACGCTCAGCTTGCCGCTGGCGCTCCTGGCCGCGCTGCCGGCCGATTGGTCGGCCAGGCTGGCGGCCTTCAGGGCCAGGTCGCCGCCGGCCTTGAGCAAGCCGTCGGCCAGGGTCACCGCGCCCGCGCTGTCGATATCCAGGTTGCGCTCGCTCGACAGCGAGGCGTTCGCGCCCGCCAGGCCCAGCGCGCTCTGGGTCAGGCCGATATCGCGCTTGGCCGACAGGCGGCCCTGCAATTCGACCTTGCCGGCCGCGTCGAGCTTGAAGTCGTCGGCGCTGGCGGCGGCATCGCCCAGCATGCGCACGCCCACGCCCGCTTCGGTGGCGATCAGGCGGATTCGTCCCGCGTACATGCCGCCCAGGGCGCTCGAGTCGATCGCATACAGCGGCTTGTCGCCATCCGGCGCGCTGCTGCCGGTCACGCTGCGGCTGCCGTACGACCACTGATTGGCGCCGGCCACGATCGCCAGTTCGCCCCCTTCGGCGGTATTGACCTGACCTTCCAGCTTGACCGAGCGCGCCACCAGGTCGAGGATCTGCTGGGCGCTGGCGTTGGCGCCCGCGCCCT
>JGI20283J13201_100134_pt1 | contig 33818 bp, 37 predicted proteins | sample Plalitdecfosmids_FD_13201 | JGI IMG/M metagenome (IMG submission 13201)
CTATTTCTGTATGATTGATGACTTTTGAAAGACGAACCACCGGAGTCAGGATTCTGATGGAAAAAGCACTGTCCAGATGTAATATTTGTGAAGATCAGAAAATCCTAAAAAATATACGGAAATTCCTATTTTTTTAGAAGATGAAGAATGTTAGAAGGGGAAGTGGAGATGGGCCACAGGGGGCTCACACCACCCCCTGGCGCTGGCCCCCTGGGACGCGCCACTAGGTGGTGTGGCCACCTTGGCCCACCTCCGGCATCGCCCTTCCGTATATATATTCCCCTCGGAAACCTAAAGTTCGGGGAGCAACCATAGAAAGACTTCGCCGCCTCTGCGGGGCAGAAACTACAGAGAGGGAAAGAGCTCCCCGGCAGGCAGAAATCTGCCAGCAAAATTCCTTCCCGGAGAGGGGAGATCGTCTCTATCAACACCGTCATCAAGCTAGACTTCATCGGGATCATCATCATCTCCACCATCATCATCACCAGCACCATCACCACCACTCTGTATCGCTATAACAATTGGGTTGAATCTTGCATAGTTCTTAGGGGAAACTTTCCTGGTGTTGATTAATTGTTGTAGTTGATGCTATTGAGTGGAACCATTTAATTATTGTTCATGTTCAGATTGGTACTTATCATTATTTCATCTCTGATCTTGATCCATATGATGTCTCGTGAGTAGTTCGTTTAGTTCTTGAGGACATGGGAGAAGTCATGTTGTTAGTAGTAGAATTGTGTTGAGAAAGATTTAATGATTTGATATTTAAGTTGTGGTGATATTCTTCTAGTGGTGTCATGTGAATGTCGACTATATGATACTTTACCTTTATGGTCCTAGGGGAATGCATTGTGTATTTAACTACTAATCGTGGGGTTGCCGGAGTGACAGAAACCTAAACCCCCGTTAGGAAACCTTTGCATAAGGGAGTGTAGGATCTCAGAGTTTAAGGTTGCGGTTAGGTTTTGTGTTAATTGCTTTCTTGTAGTTGTGGATGCTTGCAAGGGGTATAATCACAAGTATGTATTAGTCCTAGTAAGGTCAGTACATTAGCATAGGTTCACCCACACAACACTTATCCAACCAGAGAAGATTAATCAACTATATGAAGCGAAAGCACTTGACAATATTCCCATGTGTCCTCGAGAACGTTTGGTCATATTAAGTAATACAACTGGCTTGTCCTTTGATAAAGAAAGGATTGGGTCACTTGCTGTAATTATTATTATTGTCTTTTATTTACTCGCACTTTATTTATCTGCATTATCAAAAAACCCCTTAAAATACATTTGCTAAGTATTTACAGAGAATTCATGATCCAAACCACTTGTCAACACCTTCTACTCCTCGTTGGGTTCAACACTCTTATTTATCAAAAGTAATACGATACACCCCTATACTTGTGGGTCATCAGCGCAAAAATTCTCCAAATTTTCTATGCATGAATGCAACACACACATATGTTCTCTATTTATTACTAGTCCCTAATTCATGGGATGTTACCATTTGTGGGCGTATGGGATGTCTTAGTGGGCGGTGGCCGGCGGCATTGGGCCCCTTTTCCCTCTTGTTCTTCTGGGGAGCTTCAGGTGTGAGCCCAATCTAGGTAGGGTGCTCAAACACGGTGCTATCCGGGGGTCCATGGCTATTTAGGGGGGGCTTTGGGGGCTTTGTCATTGTGATGGTTCCTCTGCCGCTTGAGCCAGTCGCTCTTCATCCAGCCAGATCTAACAAATGTTGGGGCATTTCATCTTGATCATGCTCTCTCCGGGGACATCAGGCTGTCAGCACTTGGTGGGGTGCTGGTGGCAGGATTGGTTCCCTCTTTCTATCTAGACTGGTTGGGATGTCGGCGAGTTAGATGGTGTGTACGGGAAAGCAATGTATGGCTTCGCCCATTATCGGTGACAATGACATCTATGGATGACGTTCATCTCCTTGGGGTGTGGCCATGACGCCCATCTAGTTGTTGATTGTCTTCTCCATTGGCACTTCTGATGCCCATGTGTCTTGTGTCATCTTCAAGTTCCTCTTTGGACTCTCTATTCGGTGTTGTCTTATCTCAAGTTAGCTCGTCTTATTCTGAACGGCGTTCTTTCATGTTTGTGGGACCACTCTTGAGCTTAGGGAGGTAGCCAGAGTTGGTGCCTTGTCACGGGGGACCAGCGTATTTCACCAGCCGGTTGCTATCTTGGTTGCTAGGGAAATTCCATAGGTGTTCCTTTTGGTGGGTTAGAGCTTCTATGAAAGCTGTGCACCAGAATGATTATGTGAGTGATGTCTACGCACGCTTCTATTCTTGTAGATAGTGGTGGGCCTCCAAGTGCTGGGCCTCCAATACTGCGATACACCCCCTATACTTGTGGGTCATCAAGACTATTTTCTGGCACCGTTGCCGGGGAGTGAAGCACTATTGAAGAGTGGAACTGGTAAAGGAAACTTCTACTGTGAGTATTATTTATTTCTATTTGTTACTTTATTTTCAATATGTATAATTCACTTAGTTTCTTATTTTGGAATGCTACTACCACTGCTAAGGTAGTAGATGAACCACCACCTGCTGAAATTGATCCTTTTAAAATACCTACAATTTTTTTGATTGTATTATGGATAACTACTATTTTGGAGATGCTATTGTCCATCCCGGTGATCATTTGCTTTTTATACATGAATTATGCAGATTTTTCAAGTGTGCAGGTATTACAACAGATCAAGTTAAGAAAAAGTTATTCTCTATATCATTGAAAGGCAGAGCTGAGGAATGGTATAAGCTACTAAAGAATGGCCAATCTCTTGAATGGGAGGAAATTGTACCTCTCTTTTATTCCAATTTTTATCCTCCAAGTGAGATTCATAAATATCGAAATCAAATATATAACTTTTGGCCTCATGATGGAGAGAGTACCGCCCAAGCTTGGGGGAGATTGAAGTTACTAATGCTCAAATGTCCTATTCATGAGCTCCCTAATAATATTATTATCAATAACTTTTATGCAAGGCTTTCTCTTCATGATAATGATTTATTGGATGCTTCTAGTGATGGACCATTTACACGTATGAAAGAAGAAGCTAAATGGGATCTTCTAGACCGTATTCAAGATAATGCTGAAGCATGGGAGAATGATAAAGGAAGAAAGTGAGGTATAAATTATGATTATGAATACATTAAATCTTTTATGGGAACTGATGACTTTCATAATATTAGTGTTGCTTATGGTCTTGATTCTCAAAGTATTGCAAATTGTTTTAAGGCTTTTGCCTCTTATATTGAAATTCCTAAAAATAAATGGAACAAGTATCATGAGCCATATAAAGATATTGTTAATTGTGTTCCTGCTAGAAATAGCGAAGTTTATACGGCTGATTATATTTTATCTGAACCTTACATCGAGAAAATACCTTTTCCTGTTAAAGTAAAGGAACATTCTATGATAGCTAGTATGGTTAACAAAAGTACAAATAAAGTTGTAGAACCTGATGAACAAATATATGTTGAACATGCAATAGCAAATGTGAAAGACCTTGTTACTAAAAATGTAGAAGATGGGCACATTATCCTTTGTAAGGATACTTCTAATATTGTTTCACATCCTAATAGAACTAGGAAAGCTAGTGTCCCTATGTTTTATGTCATAATAAGTGATCATTGCTACTATGGTTCATGTGATAGTTATACCATTAAATTTATTCATGATGCTGAAAGTTATTATGAGAGAGGGGAAAATGTTTTTATGCATCTCAATAATATTAAGTTTCCTTGCTTTATGCTGAAAGTCTTCATGTTGCACTTGTTTTGCCTTCCTATTCTAGTAGCCTCTAGTTTCAATAATTTATTTTCTTACAAAATTCCCTTGCATAGGAAGTGGGTTAGACTTAAATATGTGTATATCTGCTTCTTTATGCTCTATTTTACTTTAATTCATATTCTTATGTGAGCATCATTGAAATTTATCATGCCTATCTTAATGGCTATAAGAAAGAGCTTTTTGGGTGACAGCCCATTATATTTTTGCTTTTAGTTTATTTTTTGTTTATTTGCGTCTTGGAAGTTACTTCTGTAATAACCTCTCCTTATCCTTTTTTTTTGGTTTTTGTGTCAAGATTAGCCTCTAATGAGAGAGAAGTAAGATTTGGGGAAGTTGCTGTCCCGAAATAGATTTTTGTGCTTCACTGTAAAAAATCATGAAAAATCCCAGAATGTCGTACTGATCTATAATTTTTTGTGTGCATGCCCCAAGTTATTATTTAACTTTCGCTAGTTTTGCACTTTTTGATTTGAGAAATGATATGTTGCCAACGTATCCATAATTTTTGATGTTCCATGCTTGGTTTATATCTACTTTCTTATGTTTTGTCCACACTTTGGAGTACTTTCCACACACTTTCTTGGACTAACCTATTAACAAGATGCCACAGTGCCAGTTCCCTATTTCTGCTGTTTTGGTTCCAGAAAGTCAGAAACTGAATATTCTCGGAATTGGACCGAACAAAAGCCAAAGTCGTTATTTTCCTGGAAGATTCACGGAGCTAGAAGGAGATACGAAGGGGGCCACAGGGTGGCCAAACCACCCCTAGGCACGGGTCCCCTGGCCGCGCCAGGGCATGGTGTGGGCCCCCTGGCTGCCCATCGACCTTGCCTCTTCGCCTATAAGATGCCTCCCGATGCAAAAACCCTAAATCGTCAAGCCTCCAGCAACGAAAAGTTCCGCAGCGCCGCCGCCACCGAAGGGGAGATTCAGGGGACAGAAAGTCTCTGTTCTGGCACCCTGCCGGGACGGGGAAGTGCCCTCGTAGCCATCTCCATCGATCTCCACCACCATCTCCATCACCGTTGCTGATTCCCATGATGAGGAGGGAGTAGTTCTCTCTCGAGGCTAAGGGTTCTACCGGTAGCTATGTGTTCATCTCTCTCTCTCTATGCATGATCTTATTGAGATCATGAGCTTGTAATCTATAGATCTACCTTGCTACTCAAGTGCTTTAATAGATCTCTGCTCTCCCCATGTGTGTGAAAGTGACAGCATGCACACCATGGTGGCACTTAGGCTAGAGATTACAGATACTTGTTATGAGTTATATTTGGAGTTGGCTGTTTCTATGAAATTATGGTGTTTGTTGGAACCATCTAGAGCTCAAGGTGAAAGTGTGGGGTTATCTAGATAGGGAAAGCAAATTTGAGGTGTGTTGTTATAGCCCTACCATGGATTAGAGTGTCCAACCGGAGAGTAGTTCAGAGTAGTATCATAAAGAGAATATATTTATATGAGAGTGTTCACTAGTAAAAGTATGATCCCTAGGCCTTGTTTCTAAGCATTGAAACACCGTTTGCAACTAGATTTGTTACATGTTTGCTTGCTTCCATCTCTTTTGGTCTTTAGTCTCTTCCACACCATCAAGCTATATTCTGGCACTGTTACCACTTATAATTATCCATACCACTTGTATTTCACTATCTCTTCGCCGAACTAGTGCACCTATACACCTGACAAGTGTATTGGGTGTGTTGGGGACACAAGAGACTTCGTGTATCTTGATTGCAGGGTTGCTTGAGAGGGGATACCTTTGACCATTTCCTCCCTGAGTTCGATAAACCTTGGGTGATCCACTTAAGGGAAAACTTGCTGCTGTTCTACAAACCTCTACACTTGGAGGCCCAACAACTGTCTACAAGAATAGAAGTGCGTAGACATCAAGCTATTTTCTGGCGCTGTTGCCGGGGAGGTAAGGTAACAGGTACTCACATCCTCCGGTGTGAGTGCTCGAAGTTATTTCCTTTAGATTCTGCAATTTTGTCTTTTTGTTTCTTGTTTTCACTAGTTAGGCTTAATGGAAAACAAAAAAAAATTTAGAGAGCTTTATAGTATTTATCTTGAGTTAGGACATGAAGTGTTTGAAGAGAAAATTTAAAAACCTGTGGAACTTTATTTGCATGCTAATAGCAATGTTGTTAGTATGAATTCTTTGGACACCATTATTGCTAATGCTATGGAAAAGTCTAAGCTTGGGGAAGCTAGTTTTTATGAAAATGATCTTTTTAGTTCCCCAGCTTTGGAAGATAGCTATTCTATTGCTTATGATGATTCCAAACCTCCAATATATGATGATTACAATGATGAATATGATATTTTCAGTCCACCTACTATTGAGGAGAAAATTAATTATGATTACAATATGCCTCTTATATTTGATGATTATGGTGATGAGAATAATAATGATAGCTATTTTATTGAATTTGCTCCCACTACGATTAATAAGAATGACTATTTTTATGTGGAGAGTATTAATTATTTTATGCATGTGGCTCATGATAAAAATGTTTTATGTGATAGTTATATTGTTAATTTTATTCATGATGCTACTGAAAGTTATTATGAGAGAGGGAAACATGGTTTTATGCATCACAACAATATTAAGTTTCCCCTCTTTATGTTGAAAGTATTGAAGTTGCACTTGTTTTTCTTTACTATGCTTGTTGCTTTGTGCTTTCATGACTTGTTTCTTTACAAGATTCCTATGCATAGGAAGTGGGTTAGACTTAAATGTGTTTTGAATTTGCTTCTTGATGCTCTCTTTTACTTCAATTCATATTTCTTATGTGAGCATCTTCTCAAACTATCATGCCTAACTTAAAGGCGTTAAAGAAAAGTACTTCTTGGGAGATAACCCAATATTTTTATTGAGTCTTGGAAGTTATTACTTATGTAATAACCTCTCCTTATCCTTTTTGTGTGGTTTTTGAACCAAGAATAACCTCTAATGAGAGAGAAATAAGACTTGGGAAAGTTGCTGTCCCGAAATAGATTTTTGTGCTTCATTGTAAAAATTCGTGTAAAATCTCTGTACGTAGGTTGGAAGTGTGAATTTTTGTGCTTCTTCCCCAGGTTGTTATCTAACTTTCGTTAGTTCAACATTTTTTTATTTGAGCAACATAAGGTCTTCGAAAAAAATTGGTTTTTACCTGCTAGTCTGGTTTGACAGATTTCTGCCATTATTTATATTTGCTTCTTGTTGGTTCCTTTTTGAGTTCTCTTTGGGGAATTGAGCTTTTTGAGGGAAGTGATACAGTAGCCAGTGTTTTAATAGATGTTTTATTGGTGTTGGAACTGAACCAAAATACTTATTATCTTGAGTGCACTAATGCTTCTAATAAAGATTGTGTGAAGTTTTGTATGAAGGAAAAATTTCCCGAAACAGATTTTTGTGCTTCACTGTAAAAATTCGTGTAAAATCTCTGTACGTAGGTTTGAGGTGTGAATTTTGGTGCTTCTGACCCAGGTTGTTATCTAACTTTCGTTAGTTCAACACTTTTTTATTTGAGCAACATAAGGTCTTCGAAAAAAATTGGTTTTTACCTGCTGGTCTGGTTTGACAGATTTCTGCCATTATTTATATTTGCTTCTTGTTGGTTCCTTTTTGAGTTCTGTTTGGGGAATTGAGCCTTTTGAGGGAAGTGATACAGTAGCCAGTGTTTTAATAGATGTTTTATTGGTGTTGGAACTAAACCAAAAGACTTATTATCTTGAGTGCACTAATGCTTCTAATAAAGATTGTGTGAAGTTTTGTATGAAGGAAAAATTTCAGGTGTATGGAAGGAATGAGTAATGAGATGAAGGATGGACTAAAGCTCAAGCTTGGGGATGCCACGCGTGTCACTCCAAGAAATATCCAAGAATTACAAGCGTCAAAGCTTGGGGATGCCCAAGGCATCCCCTTCTTCATCAATAAAAATTCCAGGTTTCTTCCAAACACTTCATTTTTATTGTTTCATGCATAGTTGTGTTGTTCTTGGATCTTCTTATTTTTCGTTTTCGTTTTGGTTTTTCATTTGCTTTGTTTTCTTAGTTTGCTAAATAAATTGGTTGGACCCCCTCTTTCATGCATTAGTTTTCAAATTGTTTGGTTTGAATTGGAAAAGAGTAGGAAAAGTTCATGCTTAAGTGGTATAAAAGGAGTTTGTTTTTGACTGTGACTTAGGCTTTATCATGAGAATATCATTTTGCGGCCCGAAAGTTGGGGTGGCCAGGCAATGCGGTACCCAAGTTGATTTTTATCACCGCGATTCGAAAAGTTGGGGCGCCAATTTCTGAGAGGGGTCTTTCGAGTGAATGATGGCCAAACCCAATATTTTCAAATGGCGCCCGTTAAGTAAGGATATTCTGTTACACTAGTTCCTGCTGTGCCCCCTCCTTCGCCGGTCACTCTTCTTAGCCACCCTGCACGTGTCGTAGGGCAAATCCATTACTGTACTTTCCTAACTCTCAACACTGAATCTTGCTGTGGCGGCGGCGGCGGTCCCTTTTCTTCCCTTCCCCGACCCTAAATCTACCGGCGGCGGAGGACCTTTTTTCTCCCTCCCCCGACACTGAATCCGGCAGTGGTGGCCCAACATGTCTTGCAAGGCGAAGGTTGTAGCTACGTCGCCGACTGAAAAGGGTCTGTCGGGGCCCAAGTCTGGGGCTCAACGCGTAGCAGCGGCGAGGTCTTCAGCCCCGGTTAGCGAGGAGGCCAGCAAAGATTCTGCTCCCAAGGTACCTACGAGCAGCGGGTTGAAGAGAAAAGCAAGGCCGGCGGCGGATTGTTCGGCTCTGGTGGGCGGATGCAGCACTCAAATCTCGAAGAAAAAAACCCGGGAGAAGAGCGAGAGGTGAATTTTTCTTATCTGTGCCTCATCTTGCAAGTAGATTAGTTACGGCATAATAGAATCGAATGAACTGAAATGTTCCCCTTTTAATCAAATTAGGCACAGCTTTGATACAAGGGACCTATATGAGTTCACAGTTCATGTTTGCAGTACACTGCAAAGCTTGATTTTGGTTGCGAGAGGGTTGTGTTCGGGCAAGATGTGCATCTGCTTGTGAATTGCAAAGAGGTTGTGTCTGTTTCGCAGCTGGTAGATATGCTTGCCACTAGAATTCCCTAGGGTTCTAGACAGAGGACAAAATTGGTGTGGCACAACATGAATGATACCTATCAGCAAATTGAGCACTCCCATGAGCTTCAGATGGTTTGGGACTGTTGTGCAGCTGATCGTAAGGTGAAAGTTGAAGCGATGATTGATGATATGTATGCAGATGCTGGAGATCTTGCCGCCAGAGCTTCTGCTCCTAAAGAATATGGACCAATAGATGCTGATCTAGATAAGTTTAGTATACGCATAGAGGTGGATTCATACATGGCAAAACTTGATGAGGGAGTTAATAAGCCAGTTTCGTCATGTACTGTGGAGATCACTGTCGATTCCAAAAACATAACTCTTGATGAAATGAGAGAGATGATCGGTAAGGAAATCAGTATTGGCCCTAAGCAGATGGCAAAAATCCGGTGGTGGCATCATAAGAAGCAACAATTCATAGATGTTTTGGATACTGAAGATCTTATGCAGATTATGCGGCAAAAGAAGCGAACCAGGAAGGTGTTCTTCCTTGGTACCATTTCTGATGTTGTTGAACAGGTTATAGTGGATGTAGATGCCCCTGTAGTGGCTGAACAGAATGAGGTGGCTAACATTGATGAGATCTGATGAGAGCTGCTACCCTGGGCTTGTCATATGGACCGCGGGGTTCCCCTACCTGTATTTGTAATATTGAATGTTGTTGCATTTAGAGCGTGCTTCTGTGATTATGTTTGTTGAGAGATTGCGATATAATGTTGTGCGTGCTGTTGAGATTTTCGGACATGTCACTCACTGAAACCATCGTTGTTGTAATAATACATAAGTACATTGTAGTTGACATGATTATGTTTCTTAAGATGATGTACCGTACTTGTTTTTGTTATTATGTTTGTTGGGACATTGTAATGTAATGTTTTGTGAAACCATGACTAGACTAGTGATGCATAAATACATTGTAGTTGACATGATTATGTTTCTTGAGATGATGTACTATACTTGTTTATGTTATTTTGTTTGTTGAGAGACTGCAATGTAATGTTTTGTGAAACCATGACAGGACAAGTGATGTGTAAGTACCTTGTAGTCGACATGATTTTGTTTCTTGAGTTGATGTAATATACTTGTTTCTGTGATTACGTTTGTTGAGAGATTGTAATGTGATGTTTTGTGAAACCATGTTGTGGTTATGTTTGTTGGGAGATTATAATGTAATTTTTTGTGAAACCATGACTAAAGAAGTGATGCATAAGTACCTTGTAGTTGACATGATTTTGTTTCTTTGGATGATGTAATATACTGGTATGTTTTTGTTAGGCAATGAAATTGGGATGGAAGGAGTGCAGGTTTAATATTTGAAATGAGAATGTGTGAAGAGAATCCATATCAGGCAGGAGACAGTAATCCAGGGAAAGGGCATGGTATCCATTAAACTATTGTAACATGCCAATTTAGTCATCGTTGCAGCGGTAGAAGGGCTACTCTCTCTCTCTCTCTCTCTCTCTCTCTCTCTCTCTATCTCCGACGCCGACGCATTCGCCATCGCTGTCGCCTACGACGATGCATTCGCCATGCTGTCCTTGAACGGCGAGGATGACCAGTCGAGCAGCGACAGCCTTCTCTCTAACATCGAGTATTCCTTCCACGATGTGAGTTCCTCTGTTTTCTTGGGCTAGGGTTAGGCAATGGTAAATCTCTCGATCTGAGCTCCATATGTGCATGCAATCATGTTCGATTTCAGCTTTGCGTTTACCTATAGGTACCAAGGACGATCTACGACTCCGAATGGGAGGGCCTAGATCTCGATGGAGAAGTGCCATGTGACCATGGGCTAAAACTGAGGAGATATGTTGCAATCGAAGGCAGTAACACTGGGAGAAGGTTTTTGGGCTGTACAAATCAGGTTTGTTTACATTATGTGCAACTGTGACATGAAGTAAAATGTATCGTGCATGTTCATAACACTATAGTGTGTGTGTTTTTAGGTTGGCCCGGTGTGTAAAGCAGTAGAGTGGGTGGATCTTGAGTGGCCAGATACACTTAAGAAATGTTTGGCATAGTTATGGGAGATGTATGAGTTGGAAATGTCGGGGAGATTTACTGATGTAAGTGATGCAGCTGAAAAAATTACAAGCTGTCAGTACGAAATAAGGAGCTGGAACAAGAAATCGAGAATCGCAGTCAAGGCTAACTAACAGAATCGATGGGAGCTTGGTTGTTGGAACTGCAAAGAAGCTTCAGGATAGTCACAGGTTGCTGATTCATAATGCAGAAAAGGAGAGGGATTAGCTCAGGGAAGACAAGAAGAAGCTAGAGTACTGCATTGCGGATCTGTTGAAGGAACTGAAGAAGGCGCGCGAGGGTGAACAAGGATAGACTATAGAGGATAAAGGAAATTTGAGATGAATAATTTATGTTGTACCAATGCCTGAAACTAGTTAATTGTAAGACGTGCAGTTGCGCTTTCCGAACTAAGCCAAACTCAATCCTCGAGAAAACTAATTTCATATGAACACACATATCGTGCATAGAGTTAAGTTCACGCTTACAAAATCACCACTGCAGAGGATAAACTAGGCAGTTCAGTACTAAATAGACATATGTTGTGTTCAAGCGAGTCTGGCCCGGAGCTGCCTGTTTTCCTCCCTAAGATTGGCCAGCACCTTCAGTACTATGTCGTGCTTCAGCTGTAGGTTTCAGCGCTTCGTCATGGATTGGAGAATTTTGTCCGTAGCCATACAATTTTCCTTCAAGATCCCTTTCATGATCTCCGTCTGCTTCCTAGCCGAGGCGCGACCTTCACTGTGTAGCTTTGCCCAGTCGGCATTTAACTCCTTCAGTTTCTGGCACTTGTCAGAAAGGACCGCGACTTCAGCACGCAGTTGGTCAAAGGCCAGTTTCTGGGAATTCCTCTTCTCCCTTTGGATTGCTATCTTGTCATTTAGCCAGGTCGCCAGGTCCTGGTCGATCTTTTGCCTCTTTCCCTGCAACAAAAATACATAGTATGGTTTGTTTAGTTCACCAGGACAAGCTGGTTAGTTTCCATAATTAACTGAATCGACTAGTGGCACTGTCATAATTTCAAGGAAGAAGCAATCTAGGACTAATCAACATTTTATGAATCGACTAGTGGCACTGTCATAATTTAAATTTCGAAGACAAATAAGATTTATCAGCAGTTTAGTGTGTTGTGGGTTTTTTCCAATATCACCAAATAGTAGTGGGAGAGTGGCAAACTCATAATGCAGAAACCCATGTCCAGATACATAATGGAAAGAGAACATGTTGTCCATTCATGAACATGAACACCAACACATGTCCAGATAGATAAGGAGTTGCCCTAGGATTCTTATTGCACCCTATAATGGGAAGCAGACATGGGCATTGCTCCCTGAACCCTAAACATTACAAAAGGAGAGGAGGACGAACTGGTATTCATGTACCCGCTAACGGGAATCAGACTTGGGCATTGCTCCGATACGCCTCCAGACATGCCCTTAGCTCCTCGTTCTCTTTCCGAACACCCTCGAGTACGGTGATCCCTCTGCTCATGTCTGCCTTCATCTCCTTGACTGCATCCAGGCAACGGTTCCTGTCATGGTAGGCTCGGATGGTAGCCTTGGTTTCCTCGACGCGTCCTCTGAGTGCCTCGCTGACTTCGTCCTGGAGGAGAATGCACCTTTCCACGAGATTCTTCTTCTCCTCCGTGAGCTCGTTGATTATCTTGATGGCCTGTTCTTGCCTGATCAAGTTACGGTCGAGCACTTTCTACAGCCTAACGACGTCATGTGCAAAATCTAGCGAGATCTCCTTCTACACAGATAATTGCTCGCGTAGGCTCTCATTAGCTTGGGTGAGGGAGCGTGCAAGCTCATGTTGGTTGGCAATCTTGGAACTGATCGTGGCCACCTTCTCACGGTACTCGGCCTTCGATCACTGCATTGTTCATGTTAATTGAAATAGGAATTCTACAATTACACTCCAGGTCCCGGGTGAATACTAATACAGATCAAAAAAATCCCCGTTGAATCTATTGGCCACATTGTTAAAAAATGGACCTGGAGATCTATTCATGACCACGATAATTAAACTAATCCTAATCACAAAAAATCCATAGTGAATCTATGAACAACGGTATTAAGGAAAGACCAAGAGATCCAGTCATATTCATGAAAACTAATACAACTCGCAAAAGAAGAAGAAAAACCAATGCGGGGCGGACAACATCTAAGAAATCCACATCATAACTCGGAGAAATAACAGTGTAGAGATTTTCTACCTCGCTGAGACATGGAATGGGGCCGAACGGGTCCTGCAACACCTCCGTCGTGGTGGATTCGGGCTCCATGGCTGACCTGTAATACGTAGAAGAGGAAGATCCAGAAGAAGAAAAACAAGAAGAAGCTGATTAAGATCATGATGGAGAGGGAGATGGAGAAGAAGTAGAATAAGGAGACCGTACCCGGAGGAGCCCTCGCCTGCTAGAACATTCAGCGCCATTGTCGGGGGAAATTGGGCCTCGATGAGAGGGTGGGCTTGAGCGGCTGGTAGAGCAAGAAGTGCCTCGTGGCGATTTCTCTCCCTTTTCTCCGCGAGGATCGTCGACCGGCCTCTCCCCCTCCTCAGTGGAGCCATGGCTTGCAGGGTGAGTGTGGCGGCGGCAGGAGGAAGGAGATAGTGATTATTAGTGTGGGAGAAGAGTAAGAGTACAGGCCGTGGTCCAGTAGTACTAGTACTATTATACAAGTCCACGTGTACGGTCTACCTTCTCAAATAAGCTAGGGAGGCAGGGGTAGGGAATCGATGGGACTTGTCTTTATTGCGATGGACACTTCAATGGTCTTTGGCGCCGCCCAAAATCCAGTATATAATAAGGGGAGTGCGAGCCGGGTGGTCGTCATGGGAATCGGCGCGCACATCCCGCGTGCGTGTGTCACGTGTTGATGGGGCAATGACGCACGCAACTGCTGCATGATCACGTGGGCACGTCCAACTCCGTCGAACTCCACATGACAGGCACGCACGAGATATTTACGAGTCTAGAATACGTTGTGCCACTTTTGTTGTAATCAAATTATGTTCAGTACGCGAGATATTAATTTTTTTTTGATAATCGACAAATGCATGCGTGGACACGACGCACGAAACTGCTGCTGTTCCTTGATCATATAGGCACCCCAATCTGTGTACCCACCATCGACCATTCGGAGCAACTACCTCGAGCACGATGCCCCCTCGCCGTGGCAATGGCAGGTCCAAGCCGTCCACTGACCGTCTTGCGTCCCCGTCTCTTCGCTGCATCGTCCGTGCTCGCGATCGCCTGCTGAGGCAGCACGTCGTGTCCGACTGCGCTAGGATCCATCGACATCGGCACTCGAGGATACCGCAACGTCGAAGCTCGTACCGTCTGCGTAGGAGGAGCATGGGGTACCTGCAGCGTCGGACGAGCGCAAAGTAGCAGCCAGGACGGGGTGCGTGTTGCTCCGGTGAGTACGGACAAGAAGAGAGGAGATAGCTATTTGGACGAGTCCGACTCGGCCAACGAGGAGGCGTTCATCGATCAGTTGGAGGCAGAAGCGGAGGAGACTAACGTGGACCCATGGGACTACGAAAAGGAGGAGGAGGACTCCGATGAGGAGATAGCGTGATTATTTGAGGAAGGGGGCGGTGTCGAGTCATCAGAGGAGGGCACCGACGGCGGCGATGGCATGGACCATGGCGTTGATGAAGACGAGGACAAACCAGAAGATGAAGACGATGGCTTCTTCGAAATATGATCATTTATTTTATTTATTTTAGTTAGATAGACGGATTTTCACTTGTTTATGGGGGTAAAGTATCGGTGGAACGGATAGAGAGGTGGCACGGATTGACCATGCATAAAAAAAGTGGAGAAGGGAGGGGTTATCCTGCTTGTTGGATCACATGGGATCAACGGTTGGTGGAGACGATCCGCGTGACATCTATCTCAGCCAATCAGGGCATAACACCCAGAGTGAGCACATGTTTGGGATCTCCACACGTTTGGGCTTTTGTGAGATTTGTGACAGAGAGAGAGAGTAAAAAATCTCTTTTCACAATCCGCCTATGGATCCACCAGTACCATTCAAATTTCATTGCATGTGTGCTCTTTTCACAATCCACCTATGGATCCACCAGTGTCATTGCATGTGTGTTCTTTTTACTAACAACAACTAGAGTCATTGCATGTGTGTTCTTTTTAATACATAGGTGGTCCTTGCTCAGCACTGCAGAATTTGTTGTTGGAAAAGGGCCGAGCGGGCCGTTGAACTGCTCGAAAATCAAGGCCCACCACGTCCAAGCGATACAGTGAGCAGGCACAAGTTCCAACTTTTTACTGGCCAAGCACCCGGCCATGCTTGTTTGTACCTGAACGGATAATCGGGTGTGGCGTGATGCCCACCGAGTGACGTCGTTGGCAACGGCAATCAAGGCAAGGATGATGCCTTTTTCGACCGCTCGCAGTAGTGTACCAGTATACGGATTGCTTGGAAGTTGCTGCCAACTGTCATGTGCCTTGCCTTGCCTTGGAGAAAGCTGAATCAGCAGACAGACGTGCGCTTGTTCCACAACACACACTACATTGTGAATTTTTTTAGTATGCAATCGAGCAATCCAGAGACTGAGTCTGATATGAAAATCCAGTCATGATATCGAATATTGCCCTCGACTTGCTGCGTCAAGCTTCCTATAGATACGACAATTTTGCTTTGGAGAACGCCAGCCAACATGGTGGATCCAGTGGAAAACGTACCTAGTCCCGGCCCGTAATCGCACTTCGCAGAGAGACAGCTCGGGTACACATTTACAAATCAGAACTAGGTCTCCCAGGCAATCACGTAAGGAAAGAAAAACGTCAACGGATCCAGCTTCGTGAACGACTCTCTAGCCGTACCAGGTTTTGTTAAGATGGCGAATGTCCTGTGTCACTGGCGGCCCCCCAAACCGGAGGTTTCTCGTGATGAATCGATGGTAGAACGAATGTGTTCAAACACGACAAGTGCAGCAATGGTGTATTGGCGAAAGTGGGGAGACCCTTGACTTTGGACGTATGCTTCCTTGATAGGGGCAGATTCCCTCATGCGGACTTTTGGTTCCCTCGTACGGCCTAGGACATCCTGGCGAAGATGGCCAAGGCGGTTATGAATGCAAAATTATTTGGATGGCAGGGACCTTACGTTGGTGGAAGTTATGATGAAGCTTGGGTTTGATCAGCACGAGTCCAAGTATCCTAGGAACATGTTGATCATAAAGCAGAGGTAAGGAAGACATCTGCTTCTGATATCTGAAAATGGATTCCATGAGCTGGAGGGTGTTGCGTGAGTCGGAATTTGTGAAAAACAATGTGGAAGAATGGGGTTTGAAGATTAATGACACTGAACTTGGGATGACTGGATAGTATCCAATCTTCTGTTCTACCGCAGTAGAATTCTAGCAGGCTTGGCTATAACAGAAAAGAATTGCATAATTGAACTGCATTGTCAGATCAGCGAACTTGAAGGTGATTTCTTGCTGACACTTCTGCGTATAAGTGCACTAGGCATCTCAGGGCATCCCTAAAACACTCCACCATAGTGCAGCATAATGGCTTGCTTTGTTGCTGAGTAGTTGTACTGGCAATTTGTGTACCCAAGTGTTTCGTATTCGGTCACTATGCCGTCGCAAAGTCCACCTTCGCAATAGTTAGCATTTGTAGTAGCAGCCATCATACCACATACTCTGTAGCTGGAATAGTCGTCTTATTCTTCTTTTTTACAGCCTACTGTTCCCTAGGTGATTCTGAACTAGAGTTTGCTTCTCCAGAGGCGAATTGTGGGAGACGCGGAGATACATCAGTTGTCAATATACCCAGGTGCTCCCATAGCATACCTACCACGCCAACAGTTCCACCACTCGGCGCTCATACCGATAAGGAAACGTGCAGTGTATAACTCTCACTCGCCGGCTAAATACCCTTTGCATACACCGACTACACGAGAATTCAATCAAACCAACAATCCCAACAAGCTCTCACAAGACCGCCCATAAATGTGCTCACGCGGCCAAAGACACCAAACGCACACAAGCTTTCCTTGGTATTCTTATGCAAAAAAGCTCCGATATGTCGCAACTATCGATATCAGGGCGCTTCGCATCACCAACTGCCTATTCGGGGCTAGTAGAATCCACATGCACCCTTGCCAAGTGGCACACCAACTGATAAGCACGCACAAGCTTTCTCGGGCAGTTAATCTATTCCTGCATACCATTTTTAATCGGCTTTTGATACCGTTGGACGGAGGGCGGGAGGCGTCTGCGCGCGACATGCACCGCTTACACCCCCAAAGGCCATGAGCAAGGTGCAGGCCTATGCGCTTTGGGGGGTATTTATGAGTAAAGAGACGGTATATTGAACGTACCTTTTTAATGGAAACGAATAGACAGCAGTGGCATTTTTTTGAGAGCTACAGGTGCGCAACGCCGGTATTCACCCATGTCGTTTCAGCACTAACTGTAGAAGCGGAAACACGATGGAAATAGAGCTCGGGAACATTCGCCTAGTAAGGAAGGCGCAAGTAAACCATGCACCGAGGTCTTCTGCTGAATCCAGAAGGTTGGTCGTAGTCCATCTCACTTCTTGATGCCTATTGTCCACCTTACCACGCATGCAGAGCTGTCCACCCTGTCTGCACTTGGCCGCCACAGACACAGGCCCGGACGTAAATTACCGTACTCGACCAATAGAGAGGCTGTTACGCTTACCACTCTACCAGATGGATACCAAAAGCCGCTATAGGGTGTGAGTAGGGCCGGGATATCACCTGGGCCGGAGTGCATCTGGGCCAGGGCAGGATTAGGAAGGTATCAACTGTTGTTGGTTTTGAACCTCTCAGCGTCGGCATTCGCTATACTACAGAACAGGAGCTATCTTGGGAATGAAGAGTATCTTGAGAATGCCTATATAAAGGGGAGGGGTAGCCCACAATAGAAGGGCGTGCATCATCATCATCACAGCATCGCAGCAAGACCATCCAGGAGCCTCTTCTCAGCCCAATCTTCTCAACCAACTTCACTCGTTTTACTTCTAGATTCCCCAATCTCTTCACACACACACACACACACACACACACACACACATCAATCATCATGAAGCTCTCCATTGCCTTCCTCGCCGCCATCGCCGGCTCAGTCGTTGCCCGCCCCTCTTCCAACCTCGCCGCCCGTGTCAAGGCCCGCGCCGATGGCACTGTACGCCACAGGACCCAGCCCATGGTCAAGGTCGGCACTGCCACCAAGGAAGAGGCCAAATTCGTTGCTGAGGCTGCCGACAACACCACTGCCCACGTCCAGTACTCGTCCAACTGGTCCGGCGCCGTTCTCGAGACCCCCTCGTCCGGCTACTTCACCACCGCCACCGGCCGCTTCACCGTGCCCACACCCAAGTATGTTGGCTCTGGCAGCGGCGACCAGGCTGCCTCTGCCTGGGTCGGCATTGACGGCGACACCTGCGGCTCTGGCCTCCTCCAAGCCGGTATCGACTTCACCGTCTCCAAAAACGGCGCCGTGTCTTATGACGCATGGTACGAGTGGTACCCCGACTACGCCCACGACTTTAGCAACTTTGCCATCAAGGCCGGCCAGGTCATCCAGGTCGACATTACCGCCACCTCGACCACCAAGGGCACCGTCAAGCTCACAAACGTGAGCACCGGAAAGAGCGTCAGCCAGACCATCAGTGCGCCCAGTGGCTCCGTCCTGTGCCGCCAGAACGCAGAGTGGATTGTAGAGGACTTTGAGTCTGGCGGCAGCTTGGTTGCCCTGGGCAACTTTGGCACCGTCGTCTTCACTGGTGCCAGTGCTGGTCTTAGCACTGGTGGTACCGAAGGTCTGAGCAGCGCTACCGTCATTGACCTTAAGCAGGGCAGCACGGTTTACACTGATGTTACCATCAACAGTGGCTCGCAGGTCACTGTCAAGTACGTCTAAGCTAGAGATGAACTGAAGCGATGAAAGGGCTCTAAGGGTTAGATTGATGAGAGGGAGTTGTGCTTGGGATGGTTTTGATGATAGTGATGATGTTTCTTCATGTATGTCAGTAGGATGATGAATTCAAGTTTATATTCTTTTTTTGGAAAGAGAATTGGTTATCTTCATGTGGCTAGCGACTATGTTTAATAGAGGAGCCCTTGGACTCGCTTTTCTCCTTCTCCTTATTACCCCTCCTCAACTCAACTTCCCTACCAACCACCCCTCTTCCTCCAAACAAGCCTAGCCTCCTCACTCCTCCGCTTCACCTCATACTGCCCCTTCTTCTTGTTCTGCCTCCCCTCCACAGACAACACCCGCACATCATCCACATCAACACAGCACCCCTCTTTCTCCCCACCAAGCAGCTTTCCACCCGTCAAAGACCCCGGCACCATATACCTCCCAAGCACCATATCCCTGAGCAAACTCCTATGTGCCGCATCTGCTGCCGATAGTGTTGCTGTATCAGTTGCAGCACGGATCCCACGCGACTGATTCATCGCAGAAGCAGATGATTTTGCTGTAAACCATGCTGGTAAACCTTCTCTACCACCATCATCATCATCATCATCATTACTTCGGCTGTCACATCTCCTCCCTCTTGTCTCATATACATATGCAGGAGAGTAACGATACGCCTGTGCCGACGCCGCTACGGTAGATGGTTCATACGCATACGCACATCCAGAACCAGGACCAGGGCCAGAAGATGACGAAGCCGTAGAAAAAGAGGTAGTAATAGTATTACCATAAATCATCCCGTCCTTCTCTCCTCCTCTTTCCGGTCTGTGCCACTGCGGCATCACACGTTTTCCTCTCCTCTCCTGGTCCCTCTCACTTTTGTGCCCCTGAAACCAGTACGAGTGAAATTCAGGGTTATGATGATAGTAGTAGTAGTAATGGTGGTGGTCATGTACGATGTTTTTGACCTTGCCGTGGCAGTTGTGAGATGGCATGTCTTTTTTTTCCTTTCCCTTGGGTTTGGGTCGGTTCCGCTGTGATGCTAAAGTGCTGGTTTGGACAGGAGTATGGTAATTTAGAAGTGAGAATATATACGCAATTATAGTGTTTAGCTTGATTGTTTGTAGGGCAGAGTGCGAGTGCGAGACAGGGGGTTTGCTTGGAGATGGACAAGAAAAGTTCTTGTTATATCTGGAAGGTTGTGTGTGCCAGTGTGTGTTGGGTATTGAATAGGACAAGCGGGTGGGGGGGGGGGGGGGTTTGATGATGTGAGGAGCTGTTATAGCTGGCGTTTAGGGTGGGTAGGTATGGTAGAGAAAAGAACGTGCCAGGCATTATGGTTGCATATATAAATTTTAAATTTCTTGGAAAATATGACTGTGCGTAGACGGGGAATCGCGGAAAGGTGCATCAAGCACAGTAAAAAACATGTACACACTACCTTGCCTCCAGCTACAAACACTCCACGGAAATTACCATCCCTCATCCACTCTCTCAAAGCTTACCTACAACTTCGCTCTTCGCTGCAGATAAACCCTTATTGCAACCGCCGCTGTATCTCATTAGCTATAAAACCATACCCCTGCAATATACATATTACTTACCAACGACCGCCGCCAGACTCTTCACGCCGAGCAAACCCATAAACCATGCTCCCCATCCAATCGTGCGTCCCTGACGATCGAAGTTGGGCTTTATATCGTTCATCTTGGTAAACTCCTTTTGCTTCTTGGCCGTATAAGGCGGGTATCTGATGCCCATAAGTCCCTCGATCCATGCAGGGGTTGTGGTAACACTCCTGCGATGCGTGAATGTGTCAAAACTGGCTTTACCACGATAAGCACCTTGACCGCTCGTTCCCACGCCACCAAAAGGCAAAGTGGGGATAGAGCCGTGGAAGAATCCATCGTTGAGCGAGGCACCACCACTACGTGTTTCAGCTATGATTTTTTCCATCTCGGCTTTGGTGCCAAAGGCATAGGTGCCGAGGGGTGTGTCGTGGATTTCATTTGCGATCTTGATGGCTTCGTCCAGGTTGGAAACGGGGAGGATGGGTAGGAGAGGACCGAATGACTCAGTTGTGATCATGCTGTCGTTGATGTCGCTAATCTGCACAACGGTGGGCTCGATGAAGAGGTCAGATTCGTCCATTGTGCCGCCGATGACAATCTTGCCGTTGCTGTCGTCAACCATCTTCTTCATACGCTGAAACTGCCGTTGGTTCACGATGCGACCGTAGTCGGGTGAGTTGCGCGCACCCTGCGGGTAGAATTCCTGGAGTTGCTTCTTCATCTCATCTATGAAGGCCGGCAAAATCTCACGGTCAACAAAAGTGCAGTTGTGGCTGAGACAGACCTGGCCTGCATTCAAAGTCTTGGCCCATAACAGTCTCCTTGCAGCTAGCTTTGGGTCCGCATGCTTTGTGACGATGGCGGGGTTCTTGCCGCCTAGCTCCAGTGTGAGGGGTGTAAGAGTCTCGGCTGCCTTCTTTGCGATGATCTTGGCGACCATTTCGCCACCTGTGTAGAAGATCTTGTCCCACTTCTGATCGAGGAGAGCGGTCGTCTCGGGTATGGCGCCCTGGATGCATGCGTAGCAGTCTGGGTCGAGTGACTCGCGCACAATCTTCTCGATGACTGCAGCGGCGTGGGGTGCGGATTCCGAAGGCTTGACAACGGCTGTGCATCCTGCTGCAATGGCACCGATAAGAGGTCCGAGAGTGAGTTGGACGGGGAAGTTGTATGCTCTGTTTCTGTCAACACGTCTCCAACCCTCGGTTCAATGAGCAGCCTACCCAATGATGAGTGCGGTACCCAATGGGTCTTTCTTGATGCGCGGGCGCAGTGGCATGTTGGTCCACGGGATATCTGTCGCCTTCTCATCCTTGGCGAATCGATGGACGTTGTCGGCCATCCAGATGCAATCGTTCATACACCATGAAGTCTCCGTCATATACGTCTCATACTCGGACTTGCCCAGATCGCGCTTGCACGCGTCCTTGATGAGTTCTGCATTGTCCTTGAACCCCCAGTAAAGCTTGCGCAGCTGCTGGATACGGAATTCGAGTGGCCTGGTCTTGTGCGAGAGAAAGGTGGCCCGCACTTTTGCACATGTCGGCGCGATGTCATCCATGGACGTGTGTTGGAAGCTCAATTCCGCCATTGTGTCGTGTGAAATGTGTCGTAGTCCGGGATATCGTGGAATAATGTCAAGTTGAAAGCGTTGCAAAGGTACGCGGGTCGGTATTTCCGGCTAAGAAGATGGCAATGGCAGTCTATAACCTTCACGAGCGCGCTCACATTGACGTGCCTCGGTCTTACTCATGGAGCCCCGCTTCCACTGGGCTTATTTGGGCCTAGTGGAAGCGGCACCAACACCGCCAAGTCGTCCGACATCCGAATTCGACTGACGACAGTCAGTCGCAAAAGGGCTGAAACTACGCCCTCATCATCGAGTACATGTTCATCTCTAAACTGACGAACGCATTCTGTTTCGAGAAAGCAACAATTTCTTGGGATGAACGGAGTGAACCAACACTATCCGCGACCGTGTTCGTATACAACATCTCGTGCATAATCTCCTTCACCATCTATCTTTAGCAGCCCGTTTGAATTCTTTGATTACTATTTTCTTGGATAGATACATAACTCTTAGCTAGAGACCGCGCCGAAGGCCTAGAAACGTATGCCATGTTCGTTCCTGAGTCACGGAGTCACGTTCGTCCCAAGTTTCTAGCTTGTAGGGATCGCGACGAAGAATGCAGTGGGTCTGAGTAGAGGAAGAGTGAGAACATCTGGCTTAAAAGCTGTTTATTTGCCAAGACCAAACGACCACCTAAATGCTAGGTAGCGTGTGGGCAGACGTCAACGGACGCGCAAGCACACAGGCTAAGACTCAAAAACAAAACACTCGCTGTCATCGCGTGCAACAGTTATCATGCTCAATGCAATTATTAAAACGTTAGGGTATCTAATATGCACATCTTACGCGCAATGCATTTACCGCCCAGAATTCTTCACATAACAATCATTACATCCCCCTTTTCCCCAAATCATAGCTGAACAGATCCGGGTCATTTGCGCCAGTAGTTTCCTTTTTCTTTTCCTTGACAAAGTATGTGTCCTTTTTCTCGTGCAGCTCCTGATGCAGCAGATCTGTTAGGCTCTGCATCATGGCTGCCTCGGTGCTCTTCTTCGTCCATGATTTGTCAATGGTGTGATGTCTAATGAATTGTCCAGAGCATTTGCTTTTTATCCAATTGTGTTCGGTAAGCCCAGGATATCCCATTGCGTCGTTGCATGCAATCTCGATGATGTTGGTGCCGTTGGGGTTGAAGTCGTAACGGATATATTCTGAAAATGCCTTTTGCTCGTGTGACCAGTTGTCGGCCCACTGATGGCATTTGGGGTACCGGGTTCCTGTTGGACAATCTTTCCATGCTTTGAGCATCTCAAAGGTATGGGGGAGGGCTTGCGCGATTATCACTCCCGTGTTGAGGGCGAGCTTGCCGTGGCTGTCTTCGGATGCGTGTTCATTGCCGTTGAGTATTTGCCGCGTGTCAAAAGGCATCGCAATACTAGTTTCCGGTGTAATACCCCAGCGATTAAAGAGCCATTCGACGGGTACTTCGAGATGTTGGATTGTTGCGTCGGCGTCGATGAAGACAACGAATTGGTAGCTCTTGAGGAGCTCGTAGAGAACGTGTGGTTTTACCCATGTGTTGTGCATTCCCTTTCCCATGTCGTGTGCGTTGATGAATTTGTAGTCGTAGCCATGTATTTGTGCTGTGGCATGTCAATATGAATGCATTGCTAACAAGGCCAGCATGATACGAACCGTAGAAGAAATGGTTCATGAAGCTTGCGCTAACCATGCCACCGTCACCCTTGGGGCTCATTGCCTCCCAGTTCATGCGATTCTCATTCCATAACTCGCCCTTCTTGTTAGGGATTCTCGTATCAATATCGACGATCAAGACCTGGTTCTTCAGAGGCTCTGTCCACCATGGCGCATCCTCCTTGACTTCATGTATCTTCCCTGCCGCATCCGTATACGTTGATTCTGTTATCGGATGTCTAATGGGTTCGTAGAGTCTGAAGAAAGTATCGCCAAGCGAGGAGTGTCCAAAAACCGGGCGGTCGTTGTTACACAGATGATTCGTCGTGTCCTTTGCCGACTCCTTGATCCTCTCTATGACCTTACCTCCACTTTTGTGGAGGCCAGCCGTTGTGGAAATTATCAGGATGCATATTATGACGAAGAGGCCGCTCGTGAGGCCTAGTTTGTTGAAAGACATGATGGGGCCCGGCATCTTTACAAGAATATAGGAATACGAGAACAAAAAGTGAATGAGGCGGAACCAAGGAAGCTGTATGACGTTGAATAAAAGCCCACAAAAAAAGACGTTGACTAGATGGCTCGATACACCGGATTCTAGTTGATGAACAGAAAAACGAAAGAACGTCTGTTCAGAGATGGAGTAACATGACGAGGGAGAACAGCTGTTGGAAGGGTCGCCATTAGTTAAGAATCAACAAATACCTACGTACCTACGTAGACTGCGCGTCTTAGACGCACTACATCCTCGCGGCCAGCCATGCGCATGTGCCTCGACATCCACGATCTGACGGCAGTAGGGCTAGGCCCGCCGTCGGGGCTAAAGATCGCTGACGCTAGGGTGAATGTAGTCTGCCCTCTAGCGGGAGCACCAGTCTACTTTGGGTGGCTCAGCATCTCTTTTTGTCGTGCCGGCGCGTCCGCCGAGCAATATTCGAAACTTACCTATTCCCGGCGAAAAAAGGCCATGATATCATCGTCGACTAACCGGTTTTTCGCGGCTGCTGTTGCAGCTTTCGCACGTCAACGGCTCGACGACTATAACTCACGTATCGCCAAGAGTTACGTATGCTCGATTCAGCATTTCGTCTGTACAGGATTTAGTGCCCCATACATCGTGGCGTGTACGCATCATTCGATAATGTGCTATCGAGGCGAAGTTACGCGCCAAGGGTGCTTCTTCTTAGCAGCCAATGCTTCGCTTCACGTCCATAGGGCCGGGAACCAATTTCATCCCTACACAACCTGCTGCTACATTTTTTTTTACCAGACCTCCAAGATGCCGTACACACGTTGGGAACGTGTTCACGTTGGACGAGGTGCATCGATTTTTGTAGTGTTTAGACGCTGCCACTACGCCATTACATGCGCAGTTTTTCTACATTCTTCTGGTATTCAACCTGCCGTCCTCGGAACATTTGGTCGGAAAGTTGTGCCACCATAAGATGAGATGGTAGACTAAACGATGAGCTTTGTGCGGTATCCCATCCCGCAGCACGACTTCTTCCCTAGCCAAAGCGTCTCGAAATTCTATGGTTGAAGTACTACGACTAGAATTTTCGAAGTAAGTAATGCCGTATGATGGTGATATCTTGTGGGTCCTAGGGGCACAACAGAAGACCCATAACATGCATAGAAGCTATTCAAAATATCAATCCTCCACGGATGAATTGTGAAGTTCCATAGCACGGAAAGAAGGGTGACGATGGAGTCTGCCGTATCTCCCAATCACCTCGAACAGAAAGCGTAGCATTCTGATCTCCACGTTATGTATCTAAAGGGCGGATGTTCAATACCACACAATGCAGCCCCGTTCCACTTGCGAGGAGTCCCTCGCCTCTTAAAATCCATGCGCGTACAGACATCGTGTCATAGGACTTATCATTTCGCTGTTTGTGTGAAATGACATTTCCATATGTACGCATGTTTTACATGGTGACTGAACGGAACTTCAGCATGTAAAGCGAGGTTTTTTTCTGACTGGAACAGACTCGGAAGTGGTACTGTGCATCTTCATCCGTCTTGGATTTGAACCACGCCGTAAATGTGAGGCGACTTATCCCTTTTGTGTCCTTCCAGCCATTCTAGAGTAGTTTCCCAATCAGCGTCTAAATCCTCTTCATCGAGAGAGAGATGATAAGATTCATCTTCGAGCATGTGCTTGTCGTTTTTAAGGCATATTCTCATCATAGACCGTTCAGGGATGCTTTTACGCTTCACGGCCTGCTCTTGGAAGGCTTGGAAGAAATCTTCCGCTGGCGCATTCAAATACATCCACATGTTTATTACGGTAGCGTCCCATAGAAGACTCAGTCGGATCTTAACTATAGCTGCATTGGGGTCATCATGCCGGACTGGAAGAGCAGTAGTAGCATTGGTTCGGAGAGGAAGGATACGTTCCTGGGTTGACGGATCCGAGCGTCGAATTGTAGGTGCAGGGGAGTTTCTTTGGAGCTGACGGGCTTCCTGGTCTGCGCCACGCAGCTGCTCCTGCTGGCTCATGAAGGCTTCTACAATATTAGGTGGCTGAAATTGCTCCTCTTGGTCGCGTCTAGATACTGAACGGGCCGACCCGTCACCTGTCATGGCAGAACGGTGGTAAGATGCCGCAGGTCCCATCGAAACTTGTAGAAGAGGGTCGATGATTCGGGTTTGTTGGCCATGTGATTGAGCGATAATGGTATTTTGATAATCTGACCGAAGTAACGCATCTTATCAGTGACAATGTTTAGCAGCACCCTGGCCAAAGTATTCACACACACCTTGAATTTCCTCACCAGAGTCTTCGAATCCAAGGAGCATATCTGATTCCAGTAGGCCTTTGGGTACTATATAGAACAAGGTACTGTGCGTCGCTTGAGAATCGGGTCGCCGCCACGTCAGTTGTATGCACCATTCGACTGAGACCAATTGCGGACTTTCAGCTGCGCGGCAAGGTACATAGATCTGTTGCACTTCAGCCGGGATCAGGCTGTAAGCGTCGTTGAGGCTTCGTTCTACGACGACGTCCTCACGAATTACGCTGTACTTGATTGGTGCGGTGTTCATGCGAATTGCCTTGTCTCCTTTATTTGTTCCAGCAAACACAGGGACCAGTACATACTCTCCCGACCCGCTTTCATCTCTGGTTGAAAGCGATGTGACCGATGATGCTGTCCTCGCGGGGCTGAGTGGATATGTCGGCACGTTTGAAGATGGGCGGCGCGGCAGCCTTTGGCGGGGAAGAGATGCAGTATGATGCGGGTTATGCACAGAGTTGGATGGAGATGGTGCAAACGTTATGTCGAATCTATTCGCAGGAGGAGAGGTCTCGTATTGCCTAGGTGTCGAATGCAAAAGGCAAGACGTAATTTCCTGGCGGACCTTGTCTTGTTCACAGCACCTGACGAGTATATCGTGGACTTTTTCCGGTCGTTCTATCAGCAGCTTCGTGACCAGTGCATTTGCGCCCATGACATCCATGGTGCAGAGTTATGTCGTCGAACTGCATGTGGGTCCCGAGGCTGACTGGGGCTTTGGCAGCCGCGGAGAACAGCGCTAGCTAAGGCGCACTTGATCAGTGGTAGTCATAGTGGCCGGAGCGTGAGGAGGTCGTGAGGGGATGGTGCATAAGGCATAGGCACAAGGCACATCGTACCAGATTTGGCGACAAGGCGGAAAAGATGATGGGGGCGCAGGCCAGATGCCTGGATGGGCAGAAATCGAGATGCGCTTATCGGACCATGGAGAACCAAGCCCCATTCCTCGCTTGTTGCTCCGCTTTGCCCTTTTGAGTTGACCGGTGCATATCCCTATAGGGCCTGGCAATGTCATACAGCAAACCTGGGGCACCCACATGCAGCCTGCAACCCGCATTTCCAGTTCATACCCCACCCGGCTACAGGCTTATCCCCAATCACAACTCCACACAGCCCCCTTCCATCATGACTGCAGCGCAATTGAAGTATCATCGATAAGCAGCGCCCCAGCAGCAGATGTTTGTCGGACTTCTTTTCCTAACATTCAGCAAATGGCCTCGATATCTACTTCCAATTCCTCTCCAAAGGAAAGACAAGTTACAACGATAGCCACTTCCGTGAGCCGGAACATCTCAAGTGGCAACGCTGTCCAAATCAACGGTCCAGTAGCAGATAAGATCTATAATCTCAATTTGTAAGTCGAGGCCCTACCTCAATCGACCGAAAAGGTCCCTGACATGCACAAGCAGGAACCTGGTCATCCAATGCCAGTGTAGCTCGACTTCCAAGGCCACCTTATCTACAAACGAATTAGTATTACGAAGTAAATGCGCATGTACGATATTGGACACACCAAAACAAGTGAAGGCCTCAGCCTCGGCAAGTGTGATTGCAGAATATGTGGTAGAAATACCGGTGAGCAATGCTATGCGCGATTCGCTCCGGGGTGTTGTTCTAATAGCGACCAGAAAAGCGTATCGCATCGTTCACGTCTGGGTCAAAACTTGAATATCTACTCTAGATCGAATGGGCGGCGTCAAATATTTCGTGCTATATTTGGAACCAACGTAACTGAGTGCTTCATCTCGCACAGAATCGCAAAACGTCTGAAGCTCAAAGTTCATAGCGATCCTTCGGTTGCGATAGAAGTTACATGGGGCCTAACACGCATCCCACCCACGAACGACTATGTCAGCCTAGATTGCTGCCTTCAAGAAAGCAATGACTGCGTTACGCACCGCTTCTACGTGGTCAAGCTTTGCTCATTTGATCTACTGTTAAGCGCTGGTCCAATCACATACAATTAAGCAAGCAAGGAGGCGGGATATACATCAACACTCTAGCCAATGCGCAATCGACCGCAACACATACTGTCCAGTCCACACCATCCTGGTTGAATGCGAAACCAGCCCCAAGTCCTGTGATCCTCGAACCACACCCCCTGCACTAATGATCATGCTTATTGGGCGTTATTGGTACTGTGAGTGTGAGATTCACTTCAGCTATATCTGTGGCTGCAGGTCGCTTCTACACAGCGAATGGTACTTGCAGTTGTTCATGCATGCGGTAAACTGGTGACCGGTCCACCCGAAAACACGGGTGCTGCATATCCAATTGACTCTGCACCCTCCAGAAATCCCCAGTGAGGTTTGCAGGAGATAAGTACGATCTCGCCCATCGGCATTGCCTGCATATCTTGTGTCACTTTTTGTTCCCTCCCGGCAGTATCGCAATTCGTACGCCCAACACCATGGTAATTCTCCAGCTTCCGGGGAATAAGACAAAGCTAAATTATTACACAGGCTGAAGTTTTCGTCTTTGTCTCTGTAGTCCAGGCTACCACTCAACTTGTGGAGCAAGCCTTCCGAATCTTTGGTCGTCTTCGCAAGGCACATAACCGCCAGAAAGCTCTTGTCGATGTCCTCATTCGCCACGAAAAGGAAATCGAAAGCGTCAAGATGATTGTTGGTATCATAGATGATGAAGAGGAAGAACTGCGAGAGCTCCCTGCCGTTGTTACAGAGCTAGCCCGAATGCAGACGGTTCAAAAGAAGCTGGCCGACTTGCTCGAGATTCTGGATCCAAAGACAAGGAGCAAAGTTAATCAGTTTACACGCCAGCTAGTACATGGCTCAGCCGACGAGAAGAAGCTGTCTAGCATTATGGATGAACTGAGTCATGTCAAATCCATGCTGTTGTTACGTATCCAGGTCTCCAATGTCGGTGTGACACGCTCTATTGAAAAAGAGATCGTCGCGAACGCGGATGTCATCCAAAGAATCGACCAGACTCTTAGAGAGCATGTTAAGAACTGCGAGGGCTTGCGAATAGCCCGGTTGCTGAAGGGTCGGCGTCCATCAAGTGAGTCTTCGATTGATCATAACTAGCATGGGGCTAACGACCGTACCTAGGCGATGGCACTATATCATTAACTCCCGCCGACCTAGCATCCCTCAACGATGAAGATGGCGAGAATAGTGGGGACGAAACCCTTGTGGATGATTCCGATACATGCCTACGACAGACCCCTCTAAAGACTGAACGCATCGTTAGACGCAATAACGCAAGCAATCGGGCTGTTCAGATCAACGCTCCGTTAGAAGAGGACCTTTGGAAAAATGTCGATCGTCTCGTGATCGAGGATAACATGGCCGACAGCCAGGGTATACAGGTTAACTATGCCATCACACGCGAGATGGTGGTGGTTATGTTTGACCAACAGAATAAACTTATAGCTGCAGAACGACAGACACCAGGGGTTTTGCGTCATGATCGTGTCGTGGTGAAAGCTTCGGTCAGATGAGTGGCTTCTGATTGTGGTTCGGTATACCTTCTTGCTATCTTTTTCTTCTAGTCATGAATCTATCCTACTATATTTGCTGTATTCCCTTGACCGATTATTCATCAGTATTAGGACATACACGTAGTCGGCGATCGTATTTTTTGTTTCACATGGGCGGGGAGGTCAGCTCTTTTCTGCCCGTCCCCCACCTGTAGATAGATACCTGCCTGTTTAGCACAACGCTTGGGCCATACCTTTCTCCGTCTCTTTTGGTCCTGACTAGGCCAGAACTATAACGAAGAACTTCAGCTTCAGCTCGCAACACCTTCAGAATCTCAGTTCTACAAGATTACTTTTGCATTAGTCTTGAGTGTTGTAGACTTTCACCGCCATTTTCACTTCCCCAGCTCATGTGCAACCGGAAAAATACTTATCCTGCCGTCTCGCTGCCTATTTGGCTAGCAGTTAGTTCTTTTCGAGTTTTATTGCTCTCGTATACCAATAGATTATATCTATGCAGGTCTACGCGGCCCCCAAAGTGCGAAGCAGACGGGAGAGTTGATGAGTGGCAAGTCAAGCAATTGTTCAGTCCAATGCCGCGACCAGACTCTCTTTCTGTCTCAGGGTCTAGCTTCGTCATAACGATTACATCAGCCGAACCTCACCTTCTACAGGTTCAGACAGACGTCTCAATACCATCCTCTAGTTTCAACTGTACAAACCCCAAATGGTGTTCTAGTTTGGGAATATGTCCAAAATGTTCTTTGCCTTTCTGTTAAGTACATACAGAAATGAAGACTGATACCATCCACTAGCAAACTTAGACCAGAACGTCCCATAACACTGACAAGCCTGTATATTGAGCTTCGGCGGGATATTCTACGCTTAGCTCGCGAATTCCTTGCTCTGGACTACATCGATCAAAATCTTTCCAGCCATTTCGCCCCTCTTGTGCCTGGTAAATGCATCAGGCACCTGCTCGAACGAAAACGTTGAATCAATGACTGGCTTCACTTTGCCCTCCCCCATCCACTTTGCAATCTGCTCCAGATTCTCGTGTTTGTTTGTTATGAGGATGTTCTTTGTCCTAGTTCTGGTACCCCCAAGAAAGTGCGGGATCTTCTTTCCAACTGCCGTGTTGACGTAGGATGCTGCATTGATGCCACCCCCAACTTGAGCGAAGAGCCGCCTCTTCCCCGGCAATATGAAATCGCCGCAACCGAAATACAAATCAGGAGGTGACCCGCCAATGTTGTCCACGATGTGCGAAAAAAATTTGGCCCCTCTCCCGCAGCGCCTTCATGACGTACTCTTGGGTGTAGTCGATAACGTCTTCCGCGCCGAGTTCCCTACAGAGTTGGACCTTGTTTGTAGAGCAAGTGACTGTTACGCTGCATCCTAACGCCTTAGCAATCTGGATACTAAAGGTATCAACACCCCCGGACCCGCCGTTGATCAAGACCTTGTCGCCGGGCTCCACATACGGCGCGATGGCCTGATATGCCACAAGGGCGGAGGTGCCAGCAGTACCTGCCAGGCGTGGGGAGACGTTAGTTGGGAGCATGGCCAGACCCTCAAACGGCGCGATAATGTATTCAGCGAGGGAACCCTGCTTGAACGGGTCCATCCGGCCAAAAGCCGGGTCGCCTAGGTTCACGCCTGTGACCTTGCGCCCGACGGCAACTACATAGCCGCCAAAGTCGTAGCCCGGCGACCTGGGATACGAAACGCCCAGAATCCTGGATGCCCCGCCTAGTTCGACGGGCCACCAGTCACCCCTCCAGATGCTCGCCGAAACAACATGAACGAGGACGGAGTGTTTGTCGAGATGTCCTGCTGAAGGGCGAGGGATGGTGACGAGCTCGAGACCTAGAGCGATATTGCCCGGGGCAGAAATACGCCAGGCGCGGCAAGTGCTCATGCTGGAGGCCGTGGAAGGAAAAAATTTGATAGAGAAAAGATGGGGTTTTCTGCTGCTATCTAGTAACTTGTGGTACGATTTGCAGGATCACGATGGGAGTATCTCAAACAAGATGAAGTAGTGTTTTGCTTATTCGACTTCCAACGTGCGTGGGGACAAGTTATATACGATGATTGCTGACTAGATTTACTTCTAGAGCGAGGATTTCTGCATCATCTTCTCCTCCAAGAACATCCAGGAACAAAGATCCACAGGCTCTCAGCTGGACAGGCTCCCATGTTCCCCCCTTCCCAGTGCTGCGCCGTCGCTTCTCCGACACTTTTCCTCTCGCCCAAAGCTGACATTACATTCATAACAGATGGGGCGAAAACGATGCACAGATAGGCTGAGTACCCGACGTGCACTTTTACAAAGTCGCGCCGGCTTTGCACCGAACCGACTAGTCCATAGATGTAAATTTTGTCGTCCAAAAAAGCTATGTCACTCTTCAGCTACTCTTTGTGATCTGTGCTCCTGTAGCGAGCGTTACAGTCCTGTGTAGATAAGTAGACGAGGTCGCCGACTCGGGCACGTGGGCGGCCTAATGCAGGGACCAAAACGTATCCACTTATGTATCGAGACGACATCGCTGTTTAGTGTATGGTAAGTTTTGTTTATATATGAATATTCTGATATTTCTGTTGCTGTATCACAATGACATGTTTTTTGCTGCTATTACTAGTCGTTCAAGAAGTATAGGCGATCTTGAGATGCGAGTTTGTAAGTGGTACCATTTTAAGGGGGTTGTGGCTTATGGCGTCTTCCGAGGCAACCACTTCCCGCCGCTTAAGTTGCCTTGTTACTACTCAACTCCAGCAACAGGGGGAGCACTGTTTTCTCAAATTGAGGACTACGCCACAGGCTTGGCTCATCGCCTGAAAGTCAAATAAGTCTGAAGCATACCATTATCCATAGCCCTTACCTCACAATAGCCTGCAAAACCAACGGTTTAACCCCTACCTTCTCTGCCTCAGCATTCAGTGCATCCACCTCCGCCTGCACAAGTGCAATTCCCGACTTCTCCCTCTCCCTCTGCGTCAACTGCTCAATCTCACCAGGAAAATAAATCCTATCCACACCATCCGCTTTCTCCGCGCCCACTACCTTCTCATACAGTACTTGCATCCTCTCCCTAAACTCATCCAAACTCATAAATAAGTCCGGCTTCACCGCGATCAAAAAGTGCCCCACATTTGACGGCCTATTAGGATCGTAGGGGCCCGTAACATCTCCCGCGAACGCAGATCCAGACAACACACCACTAAACACATCCATCATGACGGCCAGCCCCGAGCCCTTGGGCCCACCCATGGGTAACATGACACCGCCATCCAGTGCTTTAGCAGGATCATCCGTCCTCTTGCCCTTTTTATCCAGCGCCCAGTCGTCGGGAATCTTCTCCCCTCGTCTGAGTGCCTTGTAGATCTTGCCCCTCGCCGCCACACTAGGCGCCATGTCGAGGATGAAATCGTTTCCATCTTTTCCCGGTGCACCACACGCCAACGGCGAAACACCCAGCAGCTTTTCCCGTCCACCCCATGCTGGCAGCGCGGGCGACGAATTCGTGTACACGATACTCATCATGTTTGCATCGAGGGCTTTTTGTACAATCCAGGCGCTCATGCCGAAGTGGTTGCTGTGCTTGATGCTTGCCATGCCAATGCCATATGTTTTTGCTGACTCGATGCATGCTGCCATTCCCGCATCTGCGGCTACAAAGCCAAAGCCGTTGTGGGCGTCGACTTGCGTTACGACGGGCGTGGGGTGTGTGAGCGTGGGGGTGGCGCTAGGGGAGAGGACCCCTTGCCGGATGCGGGTCATGTAAGAGGGGATGCGGTTCATGCCGTGCGTGTCTACGCCGCGCAGGTCGGCCGCGATGAGGCATTGGGCAATGAGATTGGC
>JGI20283J13201_100204_pt1 | contig 33716 bp, 28 predicted proteins | sample Plalitdecfosmids_FD_13201 | JGI IMG/M metagenome (IMG submission 13201)
TCCGCTACGGCAACGCTGCCGCGACGTCTGAGCAGGTTGAGGCCGCCGCACGCATCGCTCATCCACTAGCTTTCGGCTTGTGTCAACTAGTGCATCGATGTCGACTTCGTTGCCGAGCTTAAGCATCTCGGTCATGATTTGACCGATGTTTGGAGCTACTGCACTGCGGACTGTAGAATAGCCCCAATCATGACAAGCGCAGGCACGCAAAAGAAATGACTCACTTCGCTCGTAGCGCACAAGTTCAGGCAAAGCGAGGGCAGCTTGTACTCTCACAGGCAGTGCTGGATCAAGCATGCTCTGTGATACGAGGTGGAACAGCTTTTCAACATTTGACTCGTCCTTCCATTGCATGTCGAGACCTTCGAACGTTGCGACCATCTGACAAGCCTGTGCAGAGAGTCCAACACTTAGACTCGAGCGATTAAATGCCAAGGTTCACGCACTCTGACTCGAAGCAGCCCATTTGAGCTCTTGAACTCGGGAACGACATAGTGCAAGAAGAAACCTTCCATCGATGGGCCAAATTCTTTCTGTCGCATCCATCAGATCAACGTGTCCAGTCCATGCATATCTACTTACCGACTTGATGATCGAGCTAGCGAGATTCGAGATCAATTTGAGCGCTCCTTCTTTCTCTCGTGCAGTCCTCTTTTCAGGGTACCTTTTCATTGATATAAGCGCAACCCTAATATGCAGCGACGACAGCATACTCTGCCACTATTCCAGTCGCGAAACCCAGCAGAGGCTGAAGCGCAGTCTTTTTCCGACATGAAGCCAAGCTGTCCATGAAGTTGAGCGCTGATATTTCCGGTCGTGTGTAGTAGTCTGCCCGATAGTCAGACACGTAGAGTCTGATGTATTCTACTGGGTCGTCTTCGAATTCGGCGACTTCTTCATCGTCTGGGCAAAGGAAGGGAAAGAGGAAGTGCTCGATGATCTGAGAGAGGTGGTTCTTGAGAAGAGCCCAGGTCGATTTTGGCTTGATGCTGAAATCCAATGAGCTCAACCTGGATCAGCAAAGGAGGACAAACCATTCATCCAAAAAGTCAATAGTCAATTTGACACATCGTCTACTGAGCCATGCTTGCCCTCCGATGAAGAGCTCGACTTGTTTGAGGTAAGCCTTGAAGATTTCTGGTGCAAAATGACTTTCGAAATGCGCTGCGAATGCCTTGTATTCGGTCATGTTGCTGCTGAGTTGACTAGGTGACCCATAGCGCGCGAAGAGGCGATTAAGCTGTGGGACAGACATGCCTCAATGTCTGCTAAAGACATTAGGGATAGTTGACCCACGCAGAAGTATGCCCATTTCTTTGCTTTCCACCAAGAACATTTTTCTCGCTCTTCGGTATCTTCCGGTACATCTGATGGCGATATAGAGCGGTTCACCACTTGTAAGAATAGTGTTCCCCATGGGACAATGCTCTGTTGCGCTTGATGCTGAGGTGTCATTTCAGTTTGTATAGTCGCTCGGTAGATCTTGAATATGAGGTGCAGTGTCCGACCAGTAGCAGCTGGAGCGGCAGGTTGAGGTGTTTGTGCTAATAGACCAGACCCAAGCTGGACTAGAATCGGAAGCATCTTTTCTGCGAGCTGATTTGGTACATCGCGATCACTCAATTGAAATCTACCATACTCATCAGACAGACAGACTGATAGATGCGAGCTGAACTACCTGTACGCCTTGAACATCTCAGTCAAAGCAAGAAGCGCGCCTTCCACTTCCTTCTCTTTCCCGCTGGTCAATCCAGCCATGACCAAAGGTAAAAGCGCAGGCCATTTGTCAGGAAAGTCACAGACGATGACAGCGCCCATAGCGACCTTGACTTGCGATTTCAAGACAGACGGAACATTGCACAAGATGGACATGATGTGCTGCTTGATGTAGGCTCTGTCTGACTCTGGTATCGGCGCGGTAGGGACGCGGCTTTCTGAGCTGGTCCATGCTTTCGTTGTGCGGTTCTTGAAGAAGACTGCAGCAGCTTGACGCGTGCTGCTGGGGATTTGTTCGCTACTAATGATGTGCAGGACAGCGGAGAGTAAGCCTTCGTGGCCTTCGTTCTGTGCAGAGAGAATCTTGAGAGGCCATTCGTCTGATTCGAGGGCCTGCTCTCACTTTGCGTAGCTCCTGCTCTGCTGATTTGCGAATACCAGCATCGGGATTGAAAGTCGCATCAAAGAGCTGTATCAGAGCTTGAGGATCCATGATAGCTAGGGTATATTCTTCAGCTCGAGCTCTTGCTTCTACGCTGGGTATATAGGCTGCCGAGCTTGAGGTAGCTTGCAGTATTAAGTCGAGAAATTTTTGGGAGTCGCAAGAAAACATGTCGTCACGTGATGTGCATGAGCGGCAAGAGAGAGGGAGGCAGATGAGAGAGGACAGCAGAGCAGCAAGATCCTATTCGCCTTTCATGAGCCATCGTCTACATACTCCTTCCCACATCAAGTCTCTGCCGCCCTCCTTCTCAGCTAGTTCAAGCAGCCTCTGTCTCCTGCCTTCCAGGTAGTCCTTCCGCGTACCCTCTTTCACCTCCTTCTGCGTGACCAGCAATGCCCTCTGCTCTTCGCTAAAACTTGCACACGGTGCTGTCCCATCAATCACATAATCGATAATCTTTTCCCTCCAGCGCTTGATGACTTCCACCAACTCAGGTCGCAGCTTCTCTTCGAAAGCGCCTAGCAAAGCGACAATGTCCCAGGTATGACTTGCGAACTGATCTTGCTTCAGAGGACCTTCGAATGGATTGCCGAAATCAAAGTGCTGGTAGTAAGTCTTGCGTGGATGAGCTTCAGCCATAGTATAAGCAGCAGAGAAGAAACCAATGTCACTTTCGAATCGACAGATCTTCTCCAATGCAGTCTTGTCGTCGTCCGATGCTTGCATATCGTACAAATCGAAAAGGGCTTTCGGGTTCTTGAGGACGTCTTCTGCTACTTTGCGGAATGAAGTCGCATAGTCTTTCTTCGATTCGTCGCCTTGCGTCATGATTTACGAAATAGAGCCATCATATGTCGCAGAAGAGACAATCTGGCTTTCGAGCCAGTCTGGTGTCTTCAAGGTGCCATTGAGTACGTTGTTCATCGTAGGCTTGTCGTAGGGAAGAATCTCGCTTGAGCTGCATGGCGCGCCGACGAAAGCCAAGTCTCGAATCTTGCCTACATCCACCTTGATCATTTCTTGAGCTATGTCGGTGCTACTTCTTCCTTCTGTCTCAATGTCGAGCTTCTTGGCTTGTTGGAGAAAGTTCTCTTGGTGTTCCTGCAGTACAGGTTAGCTCGACCTTCGCTCTGAATCAGGTAACTCACCTTAGGCGTCTTCGAAGGCATCGTGACAGGACTGCCACTGAATGCAATCGCCTTGTGATAGACCGGTGTAGTGTTGCCAGAGTAGTTGTGCAGTGACACACTTTCACCACCAGCAGACTGCCCAATCACGGTCAAGTTTGAAGCATCACCACCAAAGCCTGCGATATTCCCTCGTATCCATTCTAGAGCGCGAAGTTGATCTGTCCAAGATAAGTCAGTCGAGGCAGAGTTGCTTTCGCGAGGCACTAACCATGCAAACCGTTATTCGCTGGTATCAAATCTGCGGCTTCGGGCGAATGGAAGAACCCTAGACCACCTAAGCGATAGTTGATAGAGACCTTTCCTACATTCAGACAGTTTGCGTGTAGCTCGATAACGACTCACAAAGATCAGAGGTTTCCCACTCTTTATGGCTTGTTCGCAGAATGTCTGAGGATGGTAGTAGGGCCGCGTAGAGCTGCCAAGGAAGAAAGCGCCTATCATGCTGTCAGCCTCGATCTCTTCCCCAGAAAAATGACTGACCACCATGAATGAAGCACAAAACAGGCAACTTCTCGCTCGAAGAAACAGAAGCAGGCGCAAAGACATTCAGATTCAAACAATCTTCAGCTTGCTCCTCTTCTTCGCCCTCGATAGGTAGCTGATTGCTCTTCTCGTCCATCTTCACGGCTTTCAGAGGTTGTATAGAGCATGGTCCAGGCTTTGCAGCGTCATACGGCTTGCTTGGCAGAGTCTCGAGCAGAGTAGAGCGAGCGAAACGCTGCGAAATGCTAGCATATGGGATAGAGCAGTATTGGACTAGGTCTCGAGACAACACGCGGCCGATGATGCCTCCTAGCCTTGGGTGCTGGAACAGATGGGTGCCGGACATGATAGATGGTTGTCTTGTATGAAGTAGCTGCTTGAGACGAGCAGCTGACTGGATCCAAATCGACGAAGGCAGACATCGAGCTCATTGCGTCACATCGAGGCCACAATGGTACAGTGCAAGGTAGTGGTATAGCAGTAGTCGGCGCGCAACAGACCTAAGCGTGATCATATCTTGCGAAACAGTTCATGATCGTCTATGAACAAGATTTCACATTTCAAAATTCGCTCGACACAGACAGTAGCGCCCTACAGCTTGCCCTGCTCGCTCGAGAGCACTGATATCAGCAGCTGTAGCGCCTCTTCGCTGAAGCGTTGCATGTTCTGGCTTCTATCGCTCAAACCAGTTTCGATTGTCTTCGCCTGCTCCAGACCATTTGGTCCAACGATTGCAAGTGGACAGTAACCAGGACCTGTAGCAGACTGTCAGCTTGGCCGATCACTGCCGATCAAGATGCTGACCTTTGATTTCGTCACGGTATTTCGAAGGAATGGTAGGACCAGCTGCTCCGCTTTCTGCGATACAGTAAGTCGTCTCGAGACTCTGCTGAAGCGATCTGGCAAGCTTTAAGACGATCTGTTCAGTCGGCCCTCTGTTCGACAAGATCTTAGTCTGCACCTTCAACTGGACAACGACATACGCATAGTTTGCGTTATCCTCCGCAGTCCATCCTAGAAACTTTTCCCGCGCCTTGAGCGAGTACGCGTTGATCCCGCCAACGAAGAAAGAGCTTGCACCAGGGACTGCGAGAAGACTGGACGAGATCGTTCCGCCTGTTGCTGTTTCCACCACAGACACGGTCGCCTTCTTCTCCTTTAACAGTTTGCCTGCTTGCTGTGCCAGGGATTGAAGTTTCGACATTTCCATCGGTTGTTCAAAGACGACTATATCATCTCGCCTAAATGCCTTCGAAGCAACCTGACCGGCCTCTGTCTACGTTCGAAAGCCTATCCACTGAGCTGCTGTTCGAGATCTTCTCGCATGTGCATCCGAAGAGCTTGCTGTATCTATCGCGAGCCTCTATTCCGCTGCGAGATGTCCTGCTGGATGAAAGGTCTGAACACGTCTGGAAGAATAGTATCGCACGGACATACGAAGGCTTTTTCCCATCTGTGCTTCCGAAGATGGATCTGCCAGCTTTTGTCGAGCTCATTCTGTCGAACTCTTGCACAGTCAGTTCGTCTGATGCTGCCAAAACGTTTGACTGAGAATTTAGAACTGCGGAGCTCACGGTACTCCGTATGGGTCTTCCGATGCACAAGCTGACGATCTTTCGGACCTAAGCTGTGACTTTCAGCGTGCGATGGAGATTGAGCTATACGCAGAGCTAGGGGTCAGGCTGTGTGATATATGCGCTCGAAAGGAGTAAGTTGGTCTAAACGCCTGAACGCGAATACCGTACTAATGCTAACAGCAGGATACGACGCTCCCTCACAAAGTCGAAGGACAACATCCTCTTGACAAGACAAGATCTTGCACTCGCGCTGATCCCACGGATCAGAGGCAAGACTAAGAAAACACGCTATCACGAGCGTCATCGTCAGGAAACTAGCGGTCTGTCCGGATGGAGGACTGTCGATGCACGCTACTCCCGCGAAGTGACTTTCCTTCTCTCTGATTGGGAACACGCCTACAAAAAGCAAACGGATGGTTTTGTAACAATCCACGAGGGCAACATGCAAGAATGGGTGACACATTTGGTTGACCAAGAGCTGGAACGATCGGACACCGGAGAATATGACTTGGAGGAGGTTCAAGAGGCGTACGTTGAGCGCTTTATCGAAGAGAACGATATTGTATTCGATGTGGTTGATCAAGAGGCGAGTGTGTTGAAGGAGGTAGGCAACTTCACTAAGATGCCAATTTCGACTAAAGCCATTTACAGCGTTCAAAGGAGATCAGGCATTGGCGTTTCCGCTATGAAGAGATGAAGAAGGAAAGAAGGAACGATGTGAAGCGGGCACGGAGACAGCGCAAAGAAGACATCAAAGAGCGCATGAGCAAGGCTGGAATTTCAGCTTCTACGCTTGACAAGAATGATCCGTTCTGGCGGAAGGGCTTCTCTCGGTCGACTGAGACACTGAATGACGATAGCTGGGCAGCTCTACTTCCCAATCTGCAAGAAGCTCTGTATGAAAGCAAAAAAGCCTTGCAAGATCGGAACGCCCTTTCATACTTCCGACAGCGCTTGGAAGAGTACCGAGCGATAGTACTACCGCACACAGACCAGCCAGAAGGCTGGCCAACGCCAGGCTTTGTAGCTGCAGTCCCTGAATTCGCTGCTCTGCTCAACACACCTCTGGATCACATTCCCCCAGAAGAAGATTGGTCTGCTGCCTTTCAGCAATTACCTCAGATCATATCAAACTGGCAGGAAGAATTCTCAAGTCAAGCTGAACTCCTTCTGCTGCCCGACTCGTTTTGCCTTCCTGGTTCTGTCGCTCCCCTACAGCGCGCTGCCCTGGCTTTTGAATGCGAGTCATGCTCCAACCATCGGAAAGCGAAGAAATCTGGCCTGTCTTATTCTGAACTTTGTCGACATTGGTCACCCCTCTCTCCTCATTTGTCGGAGACATCTCGCAAGTCGTATTCGGTACATTTCGACGATGTTACTAGTCGACTGCTGTCAGAGGCACTGCAACGAAGTGGATTCTCGCCGGAGAACACGTCTGAACAAGAGATCAGGGATTCTGGCAAGCGTTGGACTTTTGTTGCTGTTGGAGCGAATCTGAATGTCCAAGACCTGTTCGACTACGATCTCGTTGTGAGTGTGAAGTATATGCATGCGTCAGAACTGATTATAGAATGTTAGCGACGAGCGTGTGCTGGAGACCTACCAGCAGCTGAACCTAACAAAGTTTCTTACGACGAGGCCAAGAAGGCTATCGATCCATCCGCATATCGGTACTCTTCAGAAAAGCCTATAGACACTTTCCTGTCTAGAGAACTTCCTTGGCGCCAACTATCTATTCAAGATGCGCTGAACGTCTTGCCGGTGTCGGATGTCAGCCAACAGCGCTTGCCACTTGAGGTAATTGAAGATGAGGAATATGACAGTGCCGATTCACTTCGGTCAGAATGGGAAGATGATCCACCATTCGATTCGAGCGAAGGGAGAAGTGCGGATGAAGATGAAGTGGAATACTACTTTGGTTTTGGCGGAGGTCCCGATTACAGCTCGGTAGGTCATTTCAGCTCGAGTCATGCGCATACTCAGTGCTCTGCGCAGGACGATTGGTGAAGAACTCGGCTTTCGGTGCTGTCGTGATGAGTGACGAACGGGCTGTTCAAGTGACATCACAAGATATCCCCACGACGACACCTGGCGTCTCTGTGGGTTGAAGAGCGGAAGGGCGCGAATGTGCAAGTGCAAGTGTAAGCTCAGGCGTTGCTAGGAGATGTGATGAGGCTGCTACAGGTGCTGGTATATGCTGTGAATGCAACCCTGCTCGTGACATTCGCGCGTGTTCCAGTTCAACATCTCTAAGCAACCTGTGACTAGTGGATTGCTTGCACAGGAGGTACCGCTTTGAACCAGTCTGTGATGAGCTTCCTCTGCAACGATTCATGAGACACGGCTTGCAACGGCTTCCAATGCTCACCTTGCGATTCCCAGCATGACCAGTCCCGATGCACTTGATGTTGTGGTAAGCCAGTGTACCAAGCAGACAGTCCATGAAATGCGCTTCAGCTTGCCCCAAGCTTTCTTCCCACACGTCCAACCAGCAGTCTTCGTCCTCTTTGTCATCGCCTTTCCAGAGTCCCGTATCATCCCAATAGTGCAAGAAGTCATCATCAAAATACCGCGAATCTTCAGCTTGCTCGAAGTAGCCGACGCCGCGTTCCTGTTTGTCCAAGGTGCGCAGATGGCACTTGAAGGTAGTAAGATTCGGGAGGGTAATCCGACGTCTGGGAACTGATCTTCGCAGCAGATGATACAGTGGCTGGAGGAAAGAGATGTTGCCGATATTGAGAGTGAGTGTTCGAAGTGTTGGCGGAAGACCGATCCAGAAAGTCTCCGCTTCGTCAGACCAAGCGCAAAGAATTGGTTCCAGATTGAGTGACGTAAGGTTCTGGCAGAGAGATAGAGCCTCGCTGAGTGCTTCGACCGACACATCGTCCACCTCTTCTTCATCCCATTCCATGTCTGCATCCGTCTGTTGAACCCAGCATGTCTGAACTTCGAACGACTTTATGTGCAAAAAGAGAGCCAGCAGCGAGCCGGGCACGACTTCTTCCGCATGAGCTGAATTCTGACATATGATCTTGAGATGGGAGATTTTATCAGAAAAGGCAAAATTTTCGCTCTCGTCGTCCACACGGGCGAGAAACAACCCGTCTTGAAAGCAGAGCATGTAGGAATCTTCCATATGAATGGGAGGTCGGACGGCAACCAAGGTGTTTCCCGGAGTATGATTTGAAGCCAATCGTTTCGCGCGGTGATCAAAGAGCATTTCGGTGCAGAGGTCGAAGATCTGGAAGGTGATATCCAGCATGATTAGCTGAGAGGCCAGCGGAAGGAATGATAGCTGAATATCGGTAGGCAGGGCAAAGTCTTTCAAGACGATGGAAAGGCGCCGGATGTTTGACATCAGGGCGACCAAAGTGGACAACTCGGGCAGCAGGGATAGAAGTGCGATTTCCTCGTCTGAATCGCGGTTGTTGGAATTAATGGCGAGATGCCAGTCGAAGACCCTGACGTCCAAATGCACCTCCTTCACCAACAGCCTGAGGTGCTTATTGCTGGAGACGCAATCTCGAAAAGTCTTGTGCTGCTTCATCCTTCGGAGAGTGACGGACTCGTACAGAATAGGCTGGGTTGCAGTGAAAAAGACCTTGTTGGTGCGCATTGCTTTGGTTAGTCGGCGTTGAGCTCGCTTAGGATGACAGCAGAATGCATCAGGGTGTTCCTTCTCTATCAGACATTGAGAAGAGATACGCGAACGAGCAAGGGACCGCACTCATGCAACGCTGAGAAAGATCCCGAGCATATTCTTGCGCGATCAGCAACTGGACTTCTACTGGCAAGCAGGGAAACAGATGGAAGGTGTTCTTGGCTTCTGGGATTCCATTCTTCTGCATTGCCGCGCGACCAAAAGATTGAGTGGTGGTCTGGTAAAGAGCAGCGCGTTGTGTGAGCACGGTGGACCTGTGATCTATTTGCTGCACGAATCTACATTGCCATATCCTACTACCGCTTCCTGGGCGCGAACGCTCTTTCCTGTTGCTCTGCCCTGTCTGCAGTCCATCAAAATGTCGAACAATCACATAAGCCGAAAGCCTGTTTGATCCTTCTGCTCAGGATTTCCGCTGATGTACTTGCCCATCTGGTAACCTGATTGTGAGACTATCGATGCGCGTCAGACAGGGTCGCTGGGAAAATGGAACCAGAATTACCATAGTTTGACAAAGACACCATCGCGAAAGTAGCAGAGGTCTTCTCTGAGCGTTTCTCGCCGACGCGCTCAACAGAGGGAAGTGATCGGCTTGAAGAAGTCCGTGATGAGAGGATACTGAAACGAAGTCAGCCATTATCAAGGCTTCGAAGAGCGATGCTCACGTCTTGCTTCAGCGAAATGGCTGGAAGGTTCCGACCCTTGAACATGGTGCCATGACGGCTCAACTCCAACACAAGATCGCCCAGGAATCGACGGCCTACTTCCCACATGTCCGCCTTGACCTGAGCATCATTCTCCAGCAGTCCAGACCCGTCGCTGAGTACCTCGTCACGATCCCACATCCACATGGCATTGTATTCAATCTCTTCCCAGTCTTGCACATCAATGTCAATGTTACAGATGAACTTAGTCAATCGCGGTAGGTAAATACGTCGATTTGGATGCTGCCGATGAAGCAAATGGAAGAGCGGCACAAGCTGGGAGAAGTATTGGAAAGTGAGGTCAAGGCGTTCTAGCGAATCAGGCAATTTCTTCCAGAAGAGAGTGGCATCTTGGGTACTACACCAGGGCATCAGGCGCATCGAAAGTGATCGCAGTTGCTTACAGCTCGAGAGGATTTCGAGCATTCCGGTATCTTATCGTGATGCCATCCGGCGACTTGGTGATTCAGCGACGTTACTTGAGGACACAATTGTCTTAGATCTTCAGGCAAAAAGTGACCTCGGCCATCGTATTCGGCCGGATTCGAGATCTCGAGATGCTGAATATTGTCTGTCATTGTGCCGATTGGTAATAGAGTGCAAGCTCTTAGTGCAACGATGGCAAAAGAGTATGCCGACAAGACTTGGACTCGAACCAAGATCAACCGCATTAGCAGCGGGTGTTCGACCATTGAACCACCTCGTCATAGTGACGGGTGGCCACTACTCGGAGTAGTCAATCCAAAGACCCAATGTCTTGTAGGGATGTTATGCCGAGACTAATCGCATGCCTATCTGGTAGGATGGATACTCAACAATTGGAAAGTCTTCTGCACTCAAAAGGCTGTAAAAGCGATCATCGAGGTAGAGCAGGAAATGCGGATCGTCTTCAGCGCCTGTGTACGGAGGGTAGACGACAGAGATGTTGGCCGGTGAAGCGTTGTGCAGTTTGCCAAGCAGGTATTGCCGAAAGTTATCAGTCCAGTAAGATTGACTTGGAGAGTAAGTGATCCGTCGGATGAACAGAAAAGACACCTCGAAGGATAGAACGCAAACGCTGATCGGCTCAACCCACTCGTGATCGTCGTCCGGCGTCGTCTCGCTACCACGCACAATGAGACAGAACAATTGCAATCCACTCATAGCTTTGCACAGCTGTCCTATTGCCTCGATCAATTCTTGTCTATCTTCGCGAGCAAGTCGTGGTGAACTTGAAGTTGTTTCGTAGCACGCAGAACCTTCGATGATGGTTCGGCACGAGCTTGTTTGACCAGCTGCTGCACGCTATGTTGATGGTATAGACCAATATCTTCGTACAGCATTGGCGCTAAAGCGTGGTGCGTGGTTGAAAAGTCTTGAGATAGAAAGCAACGGGACGACTTGCGAGCTCCTGCGGGACAGTGCGGTAGTCGGCATTCCGATACCGCTCTACAGCAGCATCAGAGGCCGAAAAGGCTACTGGTCATGCGCGCACCAACACACCCTTGCATAATAACAAGCCCACATTCTCTCGCTATAGCCAATTGAAGCTCGACAGGTAGCAGAGCAAAGTACTTGAAGCTCTCCGCGTCTTCACCAGGACTTTTGACATGCTTGAGGGCTAGTCATTGTTTGCTGCCAACGTCCATATACCCTCGCTTGCATGGCAGATACCTCGAAGCGGCGGTTCGGCAAGACTGCTGCCAAAGATACCTTAGCGGCCTATATACCCAGCACGGGCGATGGTTTAGCACGAACGCAGCGCTTCGAATCTAGCTCTTTGGCGGACAATCGGTTTCTAGAGCTCAAGCGCATTCGCGATGAAGACAGAAAGCTCAATAATGAGGATATACTCGCCCCTCGCAAGCTGGGAGACGCTGTCACCTTGATTGGAACTTGTCAAGACATGTGCCCGGAATTCGAACGAGAAGAAAGAGAGTATCAAAACAATGTGGATCGCTTAGAAATGGTGCACTATATACTCTAGTATACGTACGCGAGTCCTCAGACTGGTTGTCCTCTAGTATCCTGGTACTCGTCGAATCGACCCTTCGAAGGCAGTCAAGGCATATCACAGACCTGCAGCAGGCAACGAGCAGCCTCCAACATCAGACATTCGGCCACCAGAGGTGCTCAAAGTTGGTTAAGAGTCTTACGAAGCTCTCGTCCAAATCTAAGTCTGCTTCTCCGCTCAGACTACTTTGGACTATCTCTTCAATGTGATCCTCGGAGACGACCCAGAACTGGAAAACTCGCATCCCTTCTTGCGAGACCGTACAAGATCAGTCCGACAAGACTTTACTGTTCAAAATGAAAGCGGTCCAATTGCAATCGAATCAAACGAACGAATCGCTCGGTTTCACATCTACTGTCTACATGCAATGCGAGGCAGGAGCTCGTTCAGCGAGTCGCAAGAGCTTGAACAATTGCGCAAAGGTCAGTCAAACTACCTTTTCGGAGCACTATGCTCATCAGACAAAAAGTGCTGCAAACTCTCAACGAATTCTACGAAGACGCAAGACACAAGTCGATACCATGTCCACACGAAGCAGAATTCCGAGCCTACTACCTCATTACCCATCTTCGAGATGCAGACGTCTTGCGCCAAACAGAACTTTTACCGCAACCCATCTTTCTGCATCCGCTCATGCAGACTGCCCTTCGTGTCCAAGCCCTAGCTCAGCGCAACAACGAATCACGCGGCGAACGTGGACGTCGACCAGCCAATTCTGAAGCATCTCTCAATGGCTTCTCTCGCCTATTCAAGCTCATCGGTAGTCCGAAGGTCTCCTTCCTCCTCGCTTGTCTACTAGAAAGTCACTTTACCGATATTCGACGTGGAGCTTTGAAGGCAATGCGGAAAGCCTACCTCTCGCGCTATGCCAATTTCGAAATCGAGACTTTGACCAAGATGATTGGATGTGATGATATCACACAGTGTGCGGAAGTGTGTGTATCATTCGAGCTAGAGGTCGTGATGGATGAGGCGAGCGAAGTACCGGTCGAGGTTGTGCTGAATAGAGCTTGCCATTTCAACGGTTCGTCAAAGTGACCTTTGGCCCTATCTTTGCTTATCCCTTGCGGTTGATTAGAGACTGCAGTAGCTGGATATCAAAACCCAAGATCAGAACGCCTCGTCGGTAGCAAAAGAGGGGCAGCATCTCTCCAAAGCATCATCGCTGGTGATGTCAAGCAAAATCACGCAGCACTACCAGTACCCAAAACACCAAAGCTACCTTCTCCACCTCGCCTGCAAACCTCCCCAAATCTCTCAGTTCGACCTACAAAGCAGCATCTCTCGGTCACTGCACCTTCTTTTGTTCCGGCGGCATTCAAATCACCAGTCCCTCCAACAAGCTCTGTACCCACTTTACCGAAAGCAAGCCCGTCTTTCTCCTGGCCTGCTGCACCTGTTGCCCTCTCTACCAACCCATTCGGGTTTGCTATGCCTGCAGAAAGCCCGAAATCAATCGCCCCGTTGCCAAAAGCTTCGACATCCAAAGCGCCTCTGATCGAAACGAATGTGGTATCGAATACAAAGGCAACGCCGAAACCTTCCATGCTTTCTCCGATTGCAAAGGAATCATCAAGTAGCAAGCCTCTCAAGTCACCTTTGCGCAAAAGCATCAGCGATCGCTCACCGACCTCTTCTCTTCCCGTCGCAACTACGAGCAAGATGAACGCGCAAGCTATAGCTAATCAGCTGGTCGACAAGCTGTTTTCAAGCATTCTCGGCCCGAAAGTACAAGAAATAGCGGTTGACGCTTTGACCGGAGTAGAAGAACAAGACCGCCAGCGACTGCTAGCAGAAAAAGCCGACTTTATCGACGATGTGTCCAATACTCTGGTAGATCAGGCACTGGATGAGCAAATCCGTTTGCTGGCTTGCAAGACCTACCTCGAGAGGCGTCTTCTTTCTCGCTATCTAGAGCTTTGGCGCCAAATGCTTGAGGAGAGGCAGGAGAGAGAGGCGTATCAGAAGGAACGAATCGGTCTTCTGCGCAACGCTGCGACGGGACTAGGAGCTGGAGGGCCCGCTACTGTCTCTCCGGCGTACACGGAAGATCATCTCGACCTGAATCGACTGAAAATCACATCAAGCTTCGGCGGTAATGATGATCAGAATATCAAGCTATTGAACTCTGTCAGTATATTTGCCCACCTGGGCAAACGTTATTGACTTATGACTAGGCATCGGAGGCAGCACATTCTTTCTGGGCAAAAGGCACATTTGTCAAGCCGTTGAGATCTTCAGCTCAGTTACTCTTCTCGCCCATACTTTCTGACCATCTTCGACAATGGGACGTGAAGTGCTTCTTGCCTGATCTGGAATCGTCAAGCTCAGTATGGTTGCGATGCAAGTTGGGTATGGATCCGGGCTCGAACGACATGACCCTGGTAGACTCGCCTCACCTTCGGTCTATCATAAATCTGTTTGATCCCGCGGACCTCTACACATCGGTAAGCAAGTGGTTTTTGGTGTAGGCTTTGTCTTACCGTTGGTCTGCGAAGAATCTGGCCAATGCTGGCTTTCTGATATTCGACACCTCATCAGAAGACGATGCCGAACACCCTTTGTGAATGCTTTTGTTCTTGCCTGTGCTTTTATCTGATGATGATCGCAGCGACCCAAAGAAGGTTGAAAGCAGACTGAAGGCGATAGGAGAGCGTTGCCGACAGGACGACGCATATCTGCCAGCTCTTCTGCTTCTCTACTGGCCCTTCGAGAATAAAGAAGAGCAAGATCGACAGCTGAGGACCTTGCATGAAATCATCACTCGACTTCGCTCATTCTTCTGGGCTATTGATTGCATCCCTGTCGACGTGGACGTTGATACCTCTTTCCCTTCTGCTGTACGGACTCTTTCATCAGACTGGCACGTCAATACCGAGAAGCTGGAGTCGGTCTCAGCATTGAGTGAGTCGGTCTCTTTTACCCTACCGGTCACACTTAAGTCTTCGACAGTTTACCTCGAGCCTTATCTCCAGGCTTGGAAAGATGGAATGAACAGGTTCTTTAGTAGCAGCAATCTGCAAGATAGTATGTCTCTGCCTCTTGTCATTCACTCTTAGAGCTCATAACTTGTTATAGCAAATACTTTGCAACAGCTCGGAAGTCTTCTACAGCTGCTCAACAAAGGAGTAGCCAGTGCATCCAAACTACTGAAGCTCCGCACTTTCACCAGCGTACCCCCTCTGAAGATCAAGCCTGGTAGCAGGTTCGGCTGCTGATTTGTAATGCAGCAAACTTCTGATTCGCGTGCAGTCTACAAGCAGCCCTACTGGAGTACTGCTCTTTACCGCAATTCTCTTCGGAATTTTACCCTCTGCTGTCAGTCTTGAAAGATAGCTCTGCAAATGCGGTCGTTGGTGAGCACCTCTATCTGGCTCTTTCCGCTCATGCTGACTTCTATAGATGCATTGCCGTACTTCTGCGATCTGATGACTTCTTGGCTCCAACACAACATGCAGCAGAGCATTGCTGTCTCCGAAGAGCTGCATATGAAGTGGCGAAACTCAGTCGGCGACTTTGAGCAAAATGTCAATAGCACGATTGCTGCTACACTCAAAGCACTCAAGCAAAAGAGGAGATCATCTAGTCAAATCGTTGCGCAGTAGGTGTCTCTTCTCTTCACTCACAATAAAGCTCACGGTCGCCTAGATCACCGCCCAGAAAGAAGGCTCGGGCAGCACTCAGTCCAGCGAAATCGAAAGAGAATGTTGGCGTGTCAACCTCGTCCAAGCTTGCTGCGCTGAGAGACCTTACGGCATCGACTATGGCTCTGCTTGAGCAGCAAATTAGCTGAAGTCGACTGTCTTTGGCTGCTGAGACGCGGGAGCTCTTCTGCTCGCGAGACAGAGCACACATCGGTACCTTCAGCAACAAGCCTTTGGTGCCGTAAGCTCATTATACAGCAGGTTACGAAGATGTGATACTAGGCTGGGGCTGGCAAGCTTGGCCTGTGTGTCAAATGGGTGAACAGTTTAGTACAGTTGCAATTACATTTGGTTTCTTGTACTCAATCCTACTTGCCCATTATTGCACCGACAAAACTTGGCACAGTTGTCACATCATTTACAGTTCTCTAGGTGCGGTGACGGCAGTTGTTTTGCTTGCTAGGTTTTCCTTCCTTTCTTGCTGATTAGCTGCCAGCAAGCTCTGCTTTGCAGGGGGTAGACCGGAACTACTGTCTCGAGACAAGATGATCGGGACTAGAGTAGTCGATTGATATATCGTGCCCAACAGGTCGACGCTGAATTGACCGAGGCGAACTGGTTCTTCATCAGATGGCTGATCGACGTCGAGGAAGCGTCCAGCATAGGGGAAGTAACACGAAGCTTTCTTGACCAGCAACTCCAAGTGGAACAATTTGTCTACACCTGCTTCCTCTTCAAAATATTCCCACGACACGGATGGAGTTTCGCCTTTGAGAGTGTTGATACGCTTGATGAGATCATACATCTGACGAGCATTTGGGGTGACCATCTGAGCGAAGACGTTTTTGCTGGTCGACTCAGTCTGACAGAACTCTGACATCAATTCATGAATAAAGTCCTGTAGATATGATCAGCTACATCTGTGATTTTAATGGAGAATACCGACCAAACGAGTAGCGGCTTGTACGTCTGAGCCAACAATGGAATCACGCATCCTGTAGCCCCCAACAGAAGTCCAAGGGCAGTCCTCAACTACAACGACTCGGTGAATTTCCTCGCCAATCTTCCACTTCAACAATACCATCGTCATCTCAGCAGACTGATCACACTTTGCAGGCGCGTAAGTTTTGATGTCCAGTGTGAGCTCGTGGCGTTCAATTTCTGGATGTTCGTCCAGCAATTGAGGATATACGGAGGACGCTTGACCGTTAAAGATGTGCCAAGAGGCTTTGAGGTTTTCGAAGCTGGCTTGCACAACCTTCCTGGTCGCGGCAGCGTAGTACTCATCCACAGCTGAGCCGCCATCAGCAATCAAACCAGGGGCGCTGAATAGCTGAATCTGCTTGAAGTAGTCAGATCTGTGCTGAGCTAATGGCAGACAGATCACCTTGCCAGAAGCACATTTCTGAGGCAAACCCAAAGACTCGGAGATAGACTCGACACGAACACGTTCCGAGCGACCAAACTCTGCAAAGTGAAGGAAGCCTGCGCTCGCCAAAGGAATTTTGGAAGAATGACTGAGAGGTCGTCAGACAAGAAGGGGCGCAAGACCAAGGTGAGCCTACTTGGCGAAAGGATGAGGAGCACCCAATGCAGCTTCCTTCTCTTGCATCCATTTGCCGATTTCTCCAGACAGATTCTGCAAGGCAAGAACCTTGGCTGCATCAGTCAGCCAGGCACTCGCGCCTGCCTCGATCCCAACATCGATGATTTCTAGCAATAGGGCGAATTCTTTTGGGTTCGAGTAGAGGAGTTGATCGATGCGAGAAGCATAAGGCGAAGTTTGCCATTTCCATTGCATAGGCATTACATCGTTTGGGTCGCCAAGATCATCACCAGTGTCAAAGTCGTAATGTTTGAGCAGCTGGAAGAACACCCGAAGCTCGGGAGTGGACTGGAACTTATTGATATCGACAAATGCAGACTCTTCTGGCTGGCTTCTAGAGGCAGAAGCTGGCTCGTCTTGGTTCATGGCGGGCAAATCTCGAGAGGCAGTCGTTTGAGCTTCAGGCATGCTGTTGCCTTGTCGCCGAGATTCGGCAGCGGACTGGATCTGCTGAAGAAACTCGTGCGTGTTCATGATATCGAGAAATAGTCAGGTGGTGACTTGCGGTTAAGACAGATTTTCGCAGCTCGAGCCTCGCATATGGCTCAGCCTGCGACCATGCTTGTGGGTACGTTTCGAGCTTCTCTGACTGGCTGACATATGAGGAATATCGACTGCACATTCCTTGGTGCAGGCTGCTCGAGTTCGTTTTTCGGATCTCTTTCTCTTGAGTCTGATCCTTCGCACCATTCCTCCTTGATCTTTACAGGCTTTGTCTCTTCTCTGCCTGTTCTTGTTACTATTGCTTGATGACGCCTTGGTGTCCACAAGTTTCGACGCTCTGCGCTGCATCAAGGCCTTCTTCGCGTTTTTTGCTACTCTGATAGGCCTGTCGCATGCGAGCCGCAACGCTGTCCTTGCTGTATGACTTTTCAAACCCTTCTCTGGCGAAAGCGCGTTCTGGCTTCTTTGGCTTCGGCCAGCCTTCTCGCGTCAAAGGAACCACATCGCAAGTCAGGCCGGCAGCTAGATCTTACGCCAGGACAAGACAAGTCATAACGGCATTCTCGTGTTAAGCGGTAGGAATTTATAGTCAGGTTCGAGTCTCCGGACTTTTGACCAGAGACAGCAAATCCCGCGGATGGCCTGAGCGAGAGACAAGGCGATCAAGGCACTGCTTGCGTTTCATGCGCTATGATATTGTCAGCATAGACACGCTTGTCCTGCCCAACGACTCTACATTGCCATGAATCAAGAAGAAGAAATTTCGGAACAAGACGCATGGCTTCAAAGTCTGCAAAGCCCTCAAGCGCCTGACTTGTCTTTCGACTTCAAGCTACCTGCAACACCTTATGGCGGTGCTGATCTGAAAAGAGGTCAGTCCTTGCTTTCTCCAGATGCGGCCCAAAACTGATCAATGCAATCTCAGGCGGTCATGCAAGAAGTCATTCAGCTCCAATAGAGCGAGATTTTGCGCAAGCGTGTAACATTACACATGATTGGAGAAGTGATGCGGGAACGGAGGAAGATGGGAGCGTTCGGTCAAGCTTTTCCTTCGCACGCCGACCTTCAATGATGTCGCACACCTACTCAAGATTCAAAAAGTCCTTCTCATCCTATTCCGTCGCCTCTTCAGAAGCTTCTTACTCTACACCTGCTACAACCGCTCATTCGCGCTCGTCATCCGCTTCCAAGCCATACGAGTTGGAACGATCACCCTCAAAGGGCTACCGGGAAAATATCCTACAGGAAGCCATCGCTTGCTACCTCTTCACCTTGCCGCCCAATGTAGCGCCTGTACTGGAAGAGACGGACGACCTGGCGACTACGCCGCTTGGTCAAGAAGACAAAACGCTACCTTCTCTCCCTTCCAGACCGACTTCGCCAATGTGGCATACGAAACCTCTACCAGAAATAGAAGCGGAATCGCCAGTGTCCAAACCAAGAACAAAGCGATTGTCGTTGATGAGGCTAGGGCAAAATAAAAGGCAAACGAAGGATTTGGCAGAACAACTCTCTCGAGCGGACTCGTTCGAACAACGACTTCGACAACCGATCATTCGCAAGTCGCTATCTCAGCCTCTGTTCAGCGATGGCATTTCGGTTACTAGGACAAGCTTCACCATGACGGACGAAGATCCGTTTCGGTGAAGAGGCATGGGGGACTTTGGGCTTTGCGTATTCGATGGACTGTGGACATATGAGCATAATGTATTGGACTTTTGGCCTTGGAGAGCAGATGACGCTACTTCGCATTGACCAGCATAACGTTGACTTGATCCAGCGACACAGATGGGCAAAGCAGACGAATACGAGTTCTTTGGACCTATCGGCACATTCTTCATCTCGATCTCGGTCGCCTACTTCTCGTACTTCTTCAGCTTGGGCTGCTCAGAAGCTGGATGCACGCCTCGACCTTTGAATGAATTCTTTGGCGAAGGTCTGCTGAAGTACTCGACGCTGGCCGGATGGCAATCGCTGTGGGACACTGAGGCCGCTATCGTCTATGCTCTGTGGTATCTCTTCTGTGTTGTTTGTTGGATCGTCTTGCCTGGGAAATGGATAGAGGGCGTCAAGCTGCGTGATGACAAGCGTCTGAAGTACAAGATCAATGGCTAGTCTCATCTGAATACTGGCAGAAGCGATTCTGATGCTCCAGGACAGCATTTGCGACTTTCAGCGTCACCAATCTTTTGCTCATTGGAGGAACTGCTGCTTTTGGTCTCAAGCCTCTCACGTTCGTATACGATCACTGGACGGGCCTGGTCACTGCAAGTCTGCTCAATTCCGCCATCCAGGTAAGCGCGATCGACCTCAGCGTGAACTGGTCTGAAATACGTTCAGGCTTGCTACGTCCAATTTGCAAGCTACGGCTCGCAGAAAATGCTTGCAGAAGGTGGAGACACCAAGAACAGCTTTTACAACGTCTGTTCTGCCTTGACTGACTTATCGACATCCGCTTATGTGACGATAGTGGTTCATCGGCAGAGAACTGAATCCTCGAATTGGCTCTTTTGACATCAAGTCGTTCAACGAGCTAAGACCTGGAATGATACTGTGGTTCGTGATCGATATCGCCATGGCTGCAAAGCAATATACGGATATCGGTAGGTTTGCTCTTCAGGGAGTCTACTTGGGCTGATTGTGTGTAGGGCGGATCACCGACTCGATGGCTCTTGTGGTCGTCTTCCAGTCCATCTATGTGTTCGATGCGCTTTACAACGAGGTGTGCTTTTCTGCACTGCACTGCTCTGCTTTGCTTGATGTGACGCGTTGCAGCCCGCAATCTTCACAACAATGGATATAACCTCAGACGGCTTCGGGTTCATGCTGTCCGTTGGCGATCTAGTCTGGGTGCCATTCACCTACTCTCTACAAGCTCGATATCTAGCTTCCTTCCCGAAAGATTTGGGCTTGGTCGCTACGTTGGCGATATGCGCTGTCAACCTTGTCGGGTACTACATCTTCCGCGTGTCGAATTTGGAGAAAAACGATTTTCGAAACGGCAACAATCCTAAAAGTACGCTCAGCACCTTCGTTCATCGGTCATGCTGACTCTACTGCAGATCTGCAATACATGCAAACCAAACGAGGGACGAAACTACTAACATCCGGCTGGTGGGGACGAAGCAGGCATCCGAACTATCTGGGCGACTGGTTGATGGCTTGGGCTTGGTGTCTGCCTTGCGGCTTCGATACGCCGATACCTTACTTCTACGTCATCTATTTCGCTATTCTGCTCATACATCGGCAGAAGAGGGATGACGCGCATTGCAGGGAGAAGTGAGTCGTTAAAATCTTTCGATAGTATTAGCTGATTAGGTCGGCAGATACGGAGCAGATTGGGACAAGTACTGCAAGCTCGTCAGTAGCAGGATAGTACCGGGTATTTATTAAGCACGCGTAAAGTAATGGCAAAGCAGACTTGCTCAAATTCGTACTATATCTACTCTACATCGCTCATACATCTTGTTCTCCGTCACATGCTGTTCAGCAGACATTGCAGCCTTGCTTAATTCCGTTCTCAGTTCGTCTTTGCTGAATGGGTGCACTGCGAAACGTGTAAAAGTGCCGCCATTTGAGCCTCGAGTGAGGAAAGAAGGGTTGACTACAATCGTGCTGTCGACCGTCTGCAACATCTCATCAGCACTGGAGGGTCAAAGGTATAAGGGGCGACTTACCTTGACGAAGTGCTTGCCCAGCATACTCGGCAGCACAACGACATCCGCACCAAACCCATCGAATTTGAGCAGATCCATATGCGTCACATCAAGATTGACGGCTTCTACACCAGCACCAGCCAAAGGCGGAGGGAAGATAGGGTAGAAGCTTCGCTGTCTAAGGACATGCCGACATACTCTTCCAACGTGATCTTTCGCTGCACCTGAATGGAGTGATTCTTCATCTGGGTTGGCGGGCGGTGCTTCTTTGAGGAATTCTTGTGATCGTAAAGGGAAGAGAACGTCTGCTGAACTGATTGCAAAGTTTACTTCGTTGATAGAGAAAGTTGCAGGGTTGGGTAGAAGCTTGACTCGCTGTCAAGGCGGCAAAGAAATGTCAGATGCTGTGTAGGGCCGCGCCGGGTCGACCGTGTGGCAAGCGGCGCAGCTACCCAGCGCCGCCAGCTGGCGCCCGCGTTCGACCGTGGCGGCGTCGAACGCCTGGGCCGCAGCCCCGCTGCGCGATGCCGGCTGGGGTTCGAGGGCGGGACGCCACATGATCGCGCAGCCGGCCAGCGCCAGCAGGATCAGCGCGCCCATCACCAACCAGCGCAGGCGGTGCGCGCCATGACGGCGGGAATGGTGCGGCGATCCAGGGTCGTGATCCATGAGGGCTCCGTATTGGTACACCAATGGTGACGGGCGCAAGCTATCGGGTCTGTTCGCTAGGGCACAGAGCGCTCTGAGCGTGCCGAGCCTTCCAATTTGTAATGAACAAATGGCAAATCCTTTCCTCAAGGATTTATACTGAACGCTTTGCCGCTTCGAAGGATTGTCCCGATGATTCGTCCCGCCCTGTCCCTGTCGGCCGCGCTCGTCGCCCTGGCCTGCACCCAACCGGCCGCATTCGCTGCCGATGCCGCTGCCGCTGCCGCTGCCGCCGCCAGCCCGTCCACCAGCCAGGCCGACCTGCGCGCCCGCTACACCAAGTACGAATACCGCATCCCGATGCGCGATGGCACGCGCCTGTTCACCGCGGTGTACGTACCGAAGGACTCATCGAAAACCTATCCCTTCCTGGTCAACCGCACGCCGTACAGCGCCGGCGTGCAGGCCGAGGGCGAGCTGCATTACGGCGAAGACTGGTTCCCGGCGCAGATCGGACCGTCCAAGGAATTCGAGGACGCCGGCTACATCTTCGTCAAGCAGGACGTGCGCGGGCGCTATATGTCCGAGGGCAAGTGGGTCGAGATGACCCCGCACCTGAACGCCAGGCGCGCCGCCGGCGAAGGCCAGGAAAGCGCCGACATGTACGACACCATGGAGTGGCTGCTCAAGCATGTCCCCAACAACAACGGCAAGGCCGGCATCTACGGCATCAGCTATCCGGGTTTCTATACCTCGGCCAGCATCATCGACTCGCACCCGTCGATCAAGGCTGCCTCGCCGCAGGCGCCGGTGACCGACCTGTACATGGGCGACGACTCCTACCACGGCGGCGCCTTCATGCTGTCGGCGAACTTCGGCTTTTATGCCTCGTTCACCGAGCAGCAGAACCCGACGCCGCTGCCCAAGACGCGCGACAGCTTCGACTACGGCCAAGCCAACGACTACGACTTCTTCCTCGACAAGCTGACCATGTCGAACATCCTGGCCACGCTGACGCCGCAGCAGCGCGCGCTGCTGGCCCCGACCATCGAGCACGACACCTACGACGAATTCTGGAAGATCCGCGCGATCGCCCCGCACCTGAAAGGCGTCAAGGCGGCGGTGCTGAGCGTGGGCGGCTGGTTCGATGCCGAAGATCCGCAAGGTCCGTTCACGACCTACGATGCGATCAAGCGCTACAACAAGGGCATCTACAACGGCCTGGTGATCGGTCCCTGGGTGCATGGCGGCTGGGCGCGCTACGACGGCAGGAAGCTGGGCGGCGTCTCGTTCGACAGCGCCACCGGCGACTACTTCCGCACCCATCTCCAGTTTCCGTTCTTCGAAGAGCATCTGAAAGGCGTCAAGCCGGCGGAGAAAATCGCCGAGGTGACCGTCTTCGAGACCGGCTCCAACGTCTGGCGCCAGTACGGCACCTGGCCGCCGCTGCAGGCCAAGGCGCGCACGCTGTACTTCGCCGCGCACGGTTCGCTGGGCTGGCAACAGCCGGCGGCATCGGCATCGGCTGCGGCCTCCGCCTACGACGAATACGTCGCCGACCCGCGCAAGCCGGTGCCCTACGTCGCCTACGCCACGACCGACGTGCCGCAGGAATACATGGTTTCGGACCAACGCTTCGCCGCCACCCGCCCCGACGTGCTGGTCTACCAGACCCCGGTGCTGGAAGACGACGTGACCATCGCCGGTCCGGTCAACCCCAAGCTGTTCGTCTCGACCAGCGGCACCGATGCCGACTGGGTGATAAAACTGATCGACGTGTATCCGCAAGCGTATCCCGGCGGGGAACATCCGGGCCGCGGCAACGACGTCGGCACGCCGGCGTCGACCATGGCCGGCTACCAGATGCTGGTGCGCGGCAATCCGATGCGCGGCAAGTTCCGCCACGGCTTCGAGAAACCGGAAGCCTTCGTGCCGGGCCAGGTCGAGCAGGTCGACTACTACCTCGGCCAGGTCAACCACACTTTCCGCCGCGGCCACCGCATCATGGTGCAGGTGCAAAGCTCGTGGTTCCCGCTGGTCGACCTGAACCCGCAGACCTTCACCCACATTCCGACCGCCAAGCCGGAAGACTTCAAGGCGGCGACCCAGCGCGTCTACCATGCGGCGGCGACGCCGTCCGGGCTGCAGGTGCTGGTACTGCCCTCGCATTGACCCTATCGACGACCCAGGAGAACCCATGCGCACACGCTTCGTCCTTTCTCTCGGCCTGAGCCTTTTCGTTGGCGCGGGCTCGGTCCACGCCGCTCCGGCCGCCAAGCCGGCAGCCGCCGCCATCCCACGCGCCGTCGTCGCCGACCCCGCACCCGACCCGGCGCATCCGGCCGCCAACCGCGAAGTGCTGGTGATGAGCCACGGCGACGGCATGAACGCGCTGTTCATGCTGGCCGCCGGCGCCGGCCCCAAGCCGACCATGTTGCTGCTGCACGGCCTGCCCGGCAACGAGCAGAACCTCGACCTGGCCCAGGCCGCGCGCCGCGCCGGCTGGAACGTGCTGACCCTGCACTATCGCGGCAGCTGGGGCTCGCCGGGGCGCTTTAGCCTGGCGAGTGCCGGCGAGGACGTCGACGCCGCCATGGCTTACCTGGCCCAGCCCGAGGTCCAGCGCAGCTACGGGATCGATCCGGCGCGCATCGTCATCGCCGGCCACAGCATGGGCGGCTTCTTCGCGGCGCGCTACGCGGCGCGCCACGACGACGTGATCGGCGCGATTTTGCTCGATCCGTGGAACGTCGGCGCATCAAGCAAGAACCTGCTGGCGCATCCGGAACAGCGCCAGGATGCGATCGCGGCGATGGGCGAGGACTTCGGCAACGCGCTCGCCGGCACCGACGCTGCCGCGCTCACCACCGAGGCGGAGCGCCAGGCGCGCGACTGGGACTTGGTCGACGATGCCGCGCGCCTGGCAAGCAAGCCGCTGCTGCTGGTCGGCGCCGAGCGCGGCAACGCGCGCCAGGCGGCGCCGCTGGCGGATGCCGTGCGCGCGCGCGGCGGCAGGCTGCTGCGCACGCGCACGCTGGCCAGCGACCATGCCTTCGCCGACCAGCGCATCGCCTTGTCCGGCGTGGTGGTCGAGTGGCTGGATAGCCTGCGCAGCGGGCCGGATGCACGGCCTGGAAAGGGGAACCGATAAGCTTTCGACAATTTTTGTTCATAATCTTGTCGACAACCAGCGTGCCACCTCCATTTACTCATCAGTTTCATCAGTTTCAATTGCGTTAGGAAAATCGATCAGGCAGAATGCGCGGTCCGCCACCCGCCCAGGCCGCTTTTTCCGATGACCGAACGCATTGACCGACACCTGAAATGGCTGGGCGCCCTGATCCTGGCCATCGTCGCGGTGCTCGCCACCCTGCCCTACCTGAGCAGCCGCGAAGCCAACGCGACGATGGCGGCGCTGTCCGAGGTGGCAACGCGCGAAAGGGCTTACGACGCCATGCTCGGCGACCTGATCGACGCTGAAACCGGCCAGCGCGGCTTCGTCATCACCGGCGATCCGGTCTTCCTGGCCGACTACGACGCCGGCCTGAGCGCGCTGGCGCCGCGCCTGCGCAGCCTGCGTGCGCTAGCCGCCGGCAAGGAAGAGCGCGCCGCGCTGGAACGCATCGGCACGCTGGTCGAGCGCAAGCTGGCCGAGCTCGCCGAGACCATCGCCTTGCGCCGCACGCGCGGCTTCGATGCCGCCGCCCGCACCGTCGGCGACCTGCGCGGCAAGCGCGACATGGACAGCCTGCGCGCGCTGATCGGGCAGCAGATCAGCGCGCTCGGCGCACGCCGCAAGGTGCTGCGCGAGCACACCCGCGCCACGCTGGCCGACAACACCGTGCTGGGCATCGTGGCCAGCCTGGTCAGTGGCGCGGCGCTGTGCCTGGCGCTGTTCGTGGCCGGGCGCCACCTGCGCGAACGGGCCGCCGCCGCCGCCGAGGCGCGCGCGCACAACGGGCGCCTGGAGGTGAGCGCGCAGATGCTGCAGGCGCTCGACAGCCTGAACGCCGACGCCGAGCTGCCGGCGATCCTGCCGGTGTTCATGGCGCGCCTGCTGCCCGCCAGCACCGGCGCGGTCTACCTGTACCGCAGCTCGCGCGACTTCCTGCAGCGCGCGGCCGTCTGGGGCCAAAGCGCGGACGGCGCGATGGACGCCGCCGCAGCCGACCCCGACCTGATCAACCCGTCCGACTGCTGGGGCCTGCGCTTCGGCGCCGCCCACCTGGCGCACGGCCCGGACAGCCTGCGCTGCCGTCATGGGGTCGCAGTGGGGACCGAGACGGCGGCCGTGGCCGGCGCCGACCAGCTATGCGTGCCGATGGTGTCGCAGGGCGAGGTGATCGGCCTGCTGGTCGTGCGGCGCCCGCGCGGCGCGCCCGCCATCGAGCAGGCAGTGGCGGTGACCACCGCCGAACAGCTAGCGCTCGGCATCAGCAACATCAAGCTGCGCGAAATGCTGCGGCGCCAGTCGACCGTCGACGAATTGACCGGCCTGTACAACCGGCGCTACTTCGACGAGGCGCTCAAGCGCGAAGTCTTCCGCGCCGAGCGCAAGGGCGCGCCGTTCGCGCTGGTGATGGTCGACCTCGACCACTTCAAGCGCATGAACGACAGCCACGGCCACGACGCCGGCGACCGCGTGCTGCAGGCCGCCGCGCGCTGCCTGCAGGACGGTATCCGGCGCAGCGACCTGGCCTGCCGCTACGGCGGCGAGGAGCTGGCGCTGTTGCTGGTCGAATGCGACGCCCAGGCCGCCGCGCGCTGCGCCGAGGCGATCCGCAGCGCCATCGCCGGACTGATGCTGGAACACCGCGGCGCGCGCCTGCCGGGCCAGACCGCCTCGTTCGGCGTGGCGGCATGGCCGGACGACGGCGCCACGCCGGACAACCTCCTGGCAGCGGCCGACCGCGCGCTGTACGCGTCCAAGCACGCGGGGCGCGACCGGGTGACCCTGGCTTGAAGTTCGCCCGCGGCTAGCTCCAGACTGGCGCCGTCCATACGGCTGTGCTAGCCTTGACGGATCGTCAACCTGTCCACCAGGAGCCGCCGTGCACCCGCGTAACGCTTCGTCCCTTGCTGTATCCCTTGCCTGTTCCCTGGCGCTGCTCGCGCCGGCCGCCGCGCAGACAGGCGCTTCACAAAAGGGCGCGGTCACGGCCCGCGTCGACGCCATGTACCCGTGGCTGGACCCCATCTACAAGGACCTGCACGCGCATCCCGAGATCGCCTTCCAGGAGACGCGCAGCGCCGCCCGGCTGGCCGCGGAGATGCGCAAGCTCGGCTTCACGGTGACGGAAAAGGTCGGCCGCACCGGCCTGGTCGCACTGCTGCGCAACGGCGCCGGCCCGACCGTGCTGGTGCGCACCGAGCTGGATGGCTTGCCGATGGAAGAAAAGACCGGCCTGCCCTACGCCAGCCGCGCGCGTGCCAAGATGGCCGAAGGCAGCGACGGCGCCGACACCTTCGTCACCCACAGCTGCGGCCACGACGTGCACATGACGGCCTGGCTGGCGGCCGCGCGCACGCTGGCCGAGATGAAATCGCAGTGGCACGGCACGCTGATGTTCATCGCCCAGCCGGCCGAGGAAGTCGGCGGCGGCGCACGCGCGATGCTGGACGATGGCCTGTTCACGCGCTTCCCCAAGCCTGACTATGCGTTCGCGCTGCATTCCTGGCCGCTGGCCTACGGCACCATCGGCTTCGAGAGCGGCGCGGTGTCGTCCAATTCGGACGGACTCGAGATCGTGTTCAAGGGCCGCGGCGGGCACGGCTCGGCGCCCGACAAGGCGCTCGATCCGATCGCGATCGCGGCGCGCTTCATCGTCGACGTGCAGACCGTGGTCAGCCGCGAAAAGGATCCGAAGGAGTTCGGCGTGGTGACGATCGGCGCGATCCAGGGCGGCACGGTCGGCAACATCATCCCGGACAGCGTGCGCCTGCGCGGCACCATCCGCTCGTACAGCCCGGAGGTACGCGCCAAGCTGCTCGACGGCGTGCGCCGCGTGGCCAACGCCTCGGCCGCGATGGCCGGCGCGCCCGCGCCCGAGATCCTGCTGAAGGCCAATGGCGACGCCATCGTCAACGACGACGCGCTGGTGCGCCGCCTTGAACCCGTGTTCAAGGACGCCTTCGGCGCTGCCAACGCCCAGCGCATGCCGGCCATGACGGCCAGCGAGGACTTTTCGCTGTACGCCGAACAGGGCGTGCCGTCGATGTTCTTCTTTACCGGCGTGTACGATCCGAAGGCGGTGGCGGCCAGCCGTCAAGCGGGCGGCGCGCCGCTGCCGTTCAACCATTCGCCGTTCTATGCGCCGGTGCCGGAACCGTCGATCAAGACCGCGGCCGAGGCCATGAGCCTGGCCGTGCTGAACGTGCTGGGCCGCTAATCGTCCGGACCGGCCGGGGCGCTAGCGTTTCGCGCCCGCCAGCGCCCCGATCACCGCGGCAAGCGCCGTGCGTGCGTCGAGCCAGCGGCTGCCGGCCAGCGCCTGCGCGCACTCGGCGCAGGGCTCGAAGGGATTGCACGTGTGCTCCAGTTCGACGTAGTGGGCGCCGACCACCAGCTTGGCGCTCGCGCTGTCGACGCGCCCGCCCTTGGCCGCGCCCGGCTTGGCGTCGCCGCCCGCCGAATCGCCGCCCTTGTCGAGCCATTTTTCGAAGGGTTCGAGCGGCACCCCGCTCGGCACATACCACTTCTTGCGGCCGGGGTTCCAGCGGGCGCCGAGGGCGCGCGCTTCGTCTTTTTCTGCGTAGGGTACGTTCAGGAAGTTCATGCGCGCATTGTAGCAACCTGCTGCACCAGCGAGCTCAAATCTTCCAGGCGGCAGGGCTTGGGCAAGACCTGGAAACCGCCCTGCAGCGCATCGACCGGATGCGCGCTCTGGGCCGCCAGCAGCGCCAGGGCATCCTCGACGCTGGCGGCGCCTTGCGCATCCTGGCCGAGCGCCTCGAACAGGCGGCATGCCATCTCGAGCAGGTCGGGGTTGTCCTCGGCGACCGGCGCCGGCACTTGCACCACCATGCGCAGTGGCCCGGGCCGTAATTACGTCGCGCCATGCGCACGGTTTCGGGCGCCGCGCGCAGGCCGGCGTAGACATTCACGGGCCCGGGTCAGAACGGCGCATCGCCTTCGATCGTGGTGCGGTACAGCTTGCGGCGCTGGTCGTCCGGGGTGCCGGCCGCCAGGTGCATCAGCGAGCGGTTATCCCAGAACACCATGTCGTGTTCAAGCCAGGCATGGCGGTAGACGTGTTCGGGCCGGGTGCTGTGATCGAACAGTTCGGCCAGCAGCGCGCGGCTTTCATCCTCCGGCAGGCCGACGATGCGTGTGGTGAAGTGCTCGCTGACGAACAGCGCCTTGCGGCCGGTTTCGGGATGGGTGCGCACCACCGGGTGCACGACCGGCTTGACCTCGTCGATCTGGGCCTGGGTCAGCTTGGGCCGCCATGGATTACGCGCACGCAGCTCTTCGTAGCGGGCCAGGTAGTGGTGCTCGGCGCGCGCGCCCTCGACCGCGCGGCGCAGGTGGGCCGGAAGCGCATCGAAGGCGGTGTGCTGGTTGGCGAACAGGGTGTCGCCGCCGATGGCCGGCAATTCCTGCGCGTGCAGCATCGAGCCCAGGCTCGGCGTCTCTTTATAGGACAGGTCGGAGTGCCAGAAGTGGCCGGCGTCGCCCAGGCCGATCGGCTGGCCGTTGTCGCGGATGTTCGAGACGATCAGCACCTCCGGTTCCTCGGGCAGCTGGAACTGGCGCAGCACGTGGATCTGCAGCGGCCCGAACAGGCGGCTGAAGGCGACCTGCTGCGCGGGTGTGATGCGCTGCTCGCGAAACACCAGCAGGTGATGCTCGAGGTGGGCGCGGTGCAGGCGCGCGAAGTCGGCGGGCGACACCGGCTTGCCCAGGTCGAGGCCGATTACCTCGGCGCCAAGCGGCGCGTCGAAGGCACGGATTTCGAATTGCTGGGCGGCGCCCGGGACGGCGTGGCGGGTGGACAGCGAAAGGTCTTGCAGGACGGCGGACATGGGCGCGGACAGTGAGTCGGGATGGACTCAGCTTATCCGCGCAGGGTCGACCTGCCAACGAAGGTTTTCGTGCATCCTCATGCGCTTTTCGCGCTTGCCCACGCGCGCGCGCGCATGAGCGTGGGTGCTCAACGGCACATGGTATCGAGCTGCCCGACCGGTGGGACCTGCGGCAGCGCCGCCGTGTCAACGTGCTTTTCCATCGCCACGCGTTCCGGCAGCGTGCCGTTGGCCGCTTGCGGTCCGCCTGCGCGGTAGGCGGCGTCCATCTGCGCCTGGGCCAGCGTAACGTAATGGGCGCCGGCGGCGTCCAGCCTGGCCATCACCTCGGGCAGCGTGGCCGCGCTCCAGGCCCCCATGTGGGTCAGCAGCACCTCGGGAATCTGGCGGCCATACACTGCCTCCGACAGCGCCTTCATGCGCGCGATCGCCGCATCCACGCGGATCAAATAATCGCGCTTCATAGTGTCGATCGCCGCCGTGTCGTGCTTGGCCAGGCAGCGCGCGTAGGTGTCGGTGTAGGCCCAGTCGTCGAAGCTGACGCTGACGTCGGCGATGCGGTAGCCTTGCTGCTTGAGCCAGGCCTGGGCAGCATCGTGCCTGCCCGGGTCGGCCGCGGCGCCGTTGCCGGCATCGAGGAAAGGATAGCGCAGCACGCGCCAGTCGGCGCCGGCCATGCGCGCGGCGATCGGCGCCTCGCCCTGCTTGACGTTGTCTTCCCACGCTTGCAGCGAGGCGGCTTGCGACAGGCCGAGATGGCTGTAAGTATGGTTGCCGAGCGGGTAGCCGGCCTTGCGCCAGATGTCCAGCACCGGCTCGCTGCCCGGGGCATCCTTCAGGCGCAGCGCGTTGACGAAGCCGTAAGCCTCCGGCACGCGATGCGCCTTCAGGGTCGCCAGGTAGCGCTCGGCGACGCCCGGCCAGGCCATCCCGGGCGGCAGGCTGCCGTGGGCGCTCAGGTCGTCCACGGTGATGGCGATGTCGAAGCCGCGCGCGGCCGGGGTGGCGACGTTTTTTGCCGCGTCGTCGCCAGCAGCATTGGCCGACGCTGCGCCAGCGAGCAGCAGTGTGCCCAGGCAAGTGCGTAGTTTCACGAAGTCTCCTTTTTATAGTGTAGGGTGTGCGACACCCGGCGGCGCAACATGAGAGAGCGATGTTTGCGCAAACATCAAGGCTCGGGCATATTACTCCATGATGCATCGAAGTCAAGCCAGTCCCACGCTGCCCGGTTTGCCCTGTGGTTGACTGCGATACATCGGCCGCGTACGATGAAATCGATTACAACCGGCAGCCCGCGTGCGCCGGACCATAACGACAACAGGAGACAGCATGAACTTCACCGCCCGCCCCCAACCTACCGGCAGCGCCGGTGCGCGCCGTGCGAACGTCAGACCGACCGCCCGCCGCTCGAGCGCCATCCTGCTCGGCTGCCTGGCGCTGCTGGCCGGCGCTTCCGGCGCCGCAAGTGCCGCGGTCAAGCTCAACCAGCTCGGCTTCCTGCCGGCCTCGCAAAAGCTGGCGATCGTGAGCGACGCCGGCACCGGCCAGGACAGCTTCGCCGTAATCGACGCCGCCAGCGGCAAGACCGTGTTCGAGGGCCGCCTCGGCGCGCCCGCCGCCTGGGACGCCTCGGGCGAGACCGTGCGCATCGCCGACTTTTCCAGCGTGCGCACGCCCGGCAGCTACAAACTGCGCGTGAACGGCCAGCCGGAATCGAAGGCCTTCCCGGTGGCCGCCGACGCCTACCGCGCGCTGGATGCCGCCGCCATCAAGGCGTATTACTACCAGCGCGCCGGCATCGCCATCGAGCCGCGCTACGCCGGCACGTGGGCGCGTCCGCTGGGCCACCCCGACACCCGCGTGCTGGTGCACGAATCGGCCGCTTCGAAAGAGCGTCCGGCAGGCACCGTCATCTCCAGCCCGAAAGGCTGGTACGACGCCGGCGACTACAACAAATACATCGTCAACTCCGGCATCAGCACCTACACGCTGCTGGCCGCCTACGAGCACTTCCCGCAATTTTTCGACGCGCTGGCGCTGAACATCCCGGAATCGGGCAACGGGCTGCCCGACCTGCTCAACGAGGTGCTGTGGAACCTCGAGTGGATGGCGACGATGCAGGACCCGAACGACGGCGGGGTCTACCACAAGCTGACCAACAAGCAGTTCGACCCTTTCGTCATGCCCGACAAGGCGACCGGGCCGCGCTATGTGGTGCAGAAGAGTACCGCGGCCACGCTCGATTTCGCCGCGGTGATGGCGGTCGCGAGCCGCGTGCTGGCGCCTTTCGACAAGCAGGACCCGGGCCGCTCGCAGCGCTACCTGGCGCAGGCCGAGAAAGCCTGGGCCTGGGCGGCGGCGCACCCGGATGCCGTGTACAAGCAGCCGGCCGACGTCAAGACCGGCGACTATGGCGACAACAAGCTGGACGACGAATTTTCCTGGGCCGCCACCGAGCTGCTGATCGCCACCGGCAAGGACGCCTATCGCGCCCGCGCCACGGCGGCCGGTGCGACGCGCGGCCTGGCCCCGGGCTGGGCGGACGTGCGCCAGCTCGGCTGGATCTCGCTGGTGCAGCAGCGCGAGCACTTGCCGAAGGGCGTGGATGCGGCCGATGCCAAGCGCCAGATCCTGGCCGCCGCCGACACTCTGCTGGCGCGCGCGCAAGCCTCGCCCTACCGCATCAGCATGGCGACCAATGAATTCAACTGGGGCAGCAATTCAGGCATCCTGAACGAAGCGATGATGCTGGTTCAGGCCTATCGCCTGACCGCCCGCGCCGACTACCTGCAGGCAGCGCAGTCGGCGCTGGACTACGTCATGGGCCGCAACGGGCCAGGCCGCTCCTTCGTCACCGGCTTCGGCGCGCCCTCGCCGCTGCATCCGCACCACCGGCCATCGGAAGCGGACGGCATCGCCGCGCCGGTGCCGGGGTGGCTGGTCGGCGGACCGAACCCGGGCCAGCAGGACCTGGCGGGATGCAAACTGCCCTACCCCTCCAAGCTGCCGGCCCTGTCCTACCTCGACGACGTATGCAGCTATGCCAGCGGCGAAGTCGCGATCAACTGGAACGCGCCGCTGGTGTATGTGACGGCGGCCGTGCAGGCGTTGGTGCGCTGACATGGCCCGGCCCTTCATGCATGCCGGCCGGCTGGCGCTGGCTGCCGGTGCAGCAGCAGTCGCGGCGGCGCTGCTGGCGGCTTGCCAGCAACCCTTGAAGGCGCCTTCCGGCGCCGTGATGGCCAGTAGCGGCGGCCAGGGCGGCGGCTGCACGCCGGCGCGTTTTGCCGATCCGGCCGCGCTGCCGGCGCACGCCAAGCTGCCCGATCCCTTCCATTTCGCCGACGGCCATGCGGTCGCGACGCGCGCCGACTGGGCTTGCCGCCGCGCCGAGCTGGCGGCCCAGGTCCAGCATTATGAGTTGGGCGAAAAGCCCGCTTTTGATGCGGCCTCGACCCAGGTGCAGGCGCGCATGGCGGGGCAGGACCTGGTCGTCGACGTGACGCACGACGGCAAGACCGTCTCCTTCCCCGCCAAGATCCAGCTGCCGCCCGGCGGCGACGGCAAGCACGGTCCCTACCCGGCGATCATCGGCATGGGCATGGTCACGCTCGACAACGCCGAGCTGCAGCGCCTGGGTATCGCCTTGATCACCTTCCCCAACAACGCGGTCGGCGAGCAGCTCGGCGGCGCCTCACGCGGCAAGGGCCTGTTCTACGATTTGTACGGCAAGGACCATCCGGCCAGCAGCATGATTGCCTGGTCGTGGGGCGTGAGCCGCCTGATCGACGCGCTGGAAAAGACACCGGCAGCCGGCATCGACGCGCGCCGCCTCGCCGTCACCGGCTGCTCGCGCAACGGCAAGGGCGCGATCGTGGCCGGCGCGCTGGACGAGCGCATCGCGTTGACGATCGCCCAGGAATC
>JGI20283J13201_100016_pt1 | contig 33630 bp, 31 predicted proteins | sample Plalitdecfosmids_FD_13201 | JGI IMG/M metagenome (IMG submission 13201)
CGAGTCCGAATCGCTAACCCTGTGGTCCGACAGCCCGATCAGGGCGGTGCGGGGCGAGGACGGGATCGGCCAACGCTGTTGGTCGCGCGGGCATGGTCGCTTCACGGCCGAGTATAAGGCCGTGGTTGCGGTGTCTCGCGAGCGCGTCCAGCTCGAGCTGTATCCGGCGACGCCGCCGCGGATGCTCGATGGGGAGTTGACGCCGTATCTGATGCCCAGCCGTTATTGTCCGTCCGACCGGTTCGAGGGGTTCGTCGCGCGCGAGTTCGGCGGGCTCGAAGGTGGGCCGCTCGCGGCGGCGATGACCGAGTGGGTGTACCAGTCGCTCGACTATCGCTGTGGGTCGAGCAGTGGCGAGACCACCGCGCTGGATACGTTCGCGTCGCGGTCGGGTGTTTGCCGCGACTATTCGCACCTGCTGGTGTCGCTGGCGCGCGCTGGCGGGATCCCGGCGCGGTGCGTGTCGGCCTATGCGCCCGGCGTCGATCCCCCCGATTTTCACGCGGTCGCGGAGCTGTGGCTGGCGGGGGACTGGCGGCTGGTCGATGCGACGAAGATGGCGACGTGCAGCGACATCGCGCGAGTCTGCGTGGGGCGCGATGCGACGGATATCGCGTTCATGACGGTGTTTGGGCAGGCGAACCTCTGGGAGCAGACGGTGCGGGTTACGCCGATCGACTGACCTTCAATCTCGTCAGAAGGACGGAGGTGGCAAGCGTTGGTCGTGTGACGGGCAGGAACACACTTGTGCCTGAACCGTTGACGGTTGCACGGTTTCGAGAGGGAAAAATCGCATGACCGACATAGACAAGAGCGCGCTGGACAGTTTGTCCGTAGCGCCGGACGAGCAGGCTTCAGGCGAGACGGGTGGCAGTCGCGATCCGCGGCAGGACGCGGGGCAGGACAAGTCGATCGCCAAGCGCCTGCAGAAGAACCCGGACAGCAGCGACGCTCGTCTCGACAACGGGCTTGATGAATCAATGGATGCCAGCGATCCGCCGACCTCGACTCAGCCCGGAAGCGATAGCGGACCGGCTAAGTCGTCGGGCTATGACGAGGAAGCCGAGCGGGCGCTGCGCGAAAAGCAGGCGTAACTGTCGGATTTTGCGTAAGGAATGGGCGCTGGTCGGCAACGACCGGCGCTTTTTTGTTGCCCGGATGCCTCGCATCGCGATCAAAACGCTCAAGATCGTTCGGTTCGTCGCAGCCTTGTTGCAGTGCAACAGCTTTCATGGTCGCTTGGCGTTACGGAAAGATGACACGCTTAGGGTCGTTGTTAACCATCCTGGCGCAGAGTCTGCCGGTTCCTTGAACGAGGGAGGGTGACGACATGGCTTCCAGAATGAAACCGGCACAGGGCTCTATGACGCTCGCCGAGATGAAGGAATTCGCCGGGTTTCCGAGTTCGACGCAGCGGTATATCCGCCGGTCGCTCGATGTCGGGCTGGACCGCGAGGACGCGATGGTGCGGTGGTCGCGCGACGTGGTCGAGGCGGCGAGCATCCGGGCGCAGGCGCGGCTGTATAACAATCTGCCTGATCTGCGCGCGATGGTGCCCGACGACAGCGGTCTCGACGCGATCGAGCCTTTTCTGGCGCCGCTGATGACGCTGGTCGCGTTCGACCTGGGGCAGGGGCGGCTGACGAGCTTCTCGGCGTTGCGGTTTCTGTACGAGCGGTTGATCGGCGCTGAGGTTCGGCCTTGGTTACCGTCGGCATTCTGCGCCTCGGCCGCGTTGCCGCATCTGCATCCGGAACTGCGGCGGAAACTGCTTCAGTCGATCAGCGAGGCTGCAGCGACGGCGTCGGGCTGGTCGAACCGGCAGCCGGCTTTCTTCCCGTATTGGGTGGAGAAGGTGGATTCCGGGACGACGCTTGCGGGCTGAATTTTCGCGGCGCCCCTCGCTTCCTCTTCCGCAGGGGAGAGGTGGCGCCGGAAGGTGACGGAGGGGGAGGGCACGGAACAGCGGTAATCGCGTGCCTCCCCCTGCGTCTGGCGAGAGCCAGCCACCTCCCCCTGGCGGGGGAGGATTGAAGGCCGGCATCTCGGGCATGATTTTGGGCGGTGGAACTGGCTATCTCCACCACCCCGGCGGAGGCCGGGGCCCAGTTGGGGGGCGTCGCTAACTGAAGTCGGCGCTTCGTCACTGCGACCCTTCCAACTGGGCCCCGGCCTTCGCCGGGGTGGGGCATTTGTTTAAGCGAAACAGGAATCGAACAGGTCCCGGATGAGAGCTTAGATCACCGGCAGGCGCGCCAGCCCATTGCGCCGCGGTTCGCTTGGTCGAGGTGGAGGTGGTCGGCGTGCGCGGCGTTGTAGTCGGGGGACAGCGTCGTTGAGAACAGCTTGCAGGCGCCGTCGCGGACTTCGTGGAGGAATGCCGACTTGGCGTCTTCACTACCCTTGGCCGCGCCCTTCCAGTCGCGGGCGACGGTGATGCGGGTGCCGTCGGTCAGGCGGAAACCGGCGATGTCGACGGCGTCGGCGGTCGAGTGTTCGCTCCAGTTGGTCGAATGACTGCCGGCGATGCGGCGGCAACTATAGCTGCCGAAATGATCGATCGTCCTCACGCGTGCGCGGAAATGGCGCTCGGCGGCGGGCTGGACGACGTCCCATTCCCACATCGAGAGCGCTGCTGCGACGGGGCAGGCGACGCCTAGTCCGGGAGGTGCGAAGACGATCCGGCGTGGGCCTTCGTTCGCCAGCCGGACGCCGTCCGTGTAGCCGCATCGCCCTGCGCCCTTGCGGGGCGGGAGAACGGTATAGCGGACGCCTGCGCGATCGAGCAGTGCGCGGCATTGTGGAAAGTCCTCCGTCAGCGCGGTGAGCTTGCTGCCGGTGAACATCCCGATGGGCTGGCCGAGGTCGAGTGGCGCCCAGGGGGCATCCTGCGGGCGACCGCGTAACGTGGACCAGAGCAGGAGCGCCAGCGTTGCGGCTATGGCGAGCCCGACCAGCCATCCGATCGTCCGTCGTACCGCGCGCATGTCAGCCGCGCACCGCGTCCGTCATCGGCTCCGACGTCACCGGATAGCCGAGGTCGTCGGGAATGCAGAGATGCTCGATGCCGCCCCGCATTTCCGTCCAGGGCGTGACGGTCCGCACCGGATGCGCGCGCGCGTCCGCGACGGCGGCGTCGAAATCGGCGAATTGTGCGAGGCGCTCCAGGTTGCGACGGGTTGGGAAGATGACCGTGGCGTGGCCTGCATCCGTCTCGGCGAGGATGTGCGCGGCGGTGGACCACGTCAGGCGGACGTTCTCGGTCGCATCTACGCGCGCCGCCGGAGCGTCTGCAGGCAATCGCGCGAGATAGAAGCGCGTGTCGAAGATGCGGGCGTGTGCGTGAGCCGGTCGCCACCGTGCGAAATACTCGAGCGCGTCGAGGTCGAGCGACGTGCCGGCCTCCGCCAAGACCTTGCCGAGCGCGGTTCCGGCGTGGAGTGCGGCGCGTAACCGTTCGAACGCTTCGACGGACGGCATAGGGGACAGGCCGATCGGAAGCCCGGCCTCCTCGATCGTCTCGCGGATCGCGGCGATGCGGGCTGCGGTTTCGTCGTCGGGGTGGCCAAGCAGCGCGGCGAGCGCGTGGTCGCCGGGGTCGACGCGTCCGCCCGGAAACACCAGCGCGCCGCCGGCGAACGCCATCGCCTTTGCGCGCTCGACCATGAGCAGGTCGGCGCCGCGGAAGATCACCAGCGTCGCGGCGGGGATGGCGGGGGGGAGCGCTTCGGTCATCGCCTTGGGTAACGCGTCGGGGGGCGATCGAATAGCGTGGAGGGTGTTACGGAGGCTGGTTATAGATTTTTGGGGCGTTGTAACGGTGTGCCGTCATCTATTAGCGGCGGCCTCCAATTGGGCCCCGACCTTCGCCGGGGTGGTAGTCAGGGAGCGGGCGCTTCGGACTGGTTGGTCAGCCTTCGAGCATCGCTGACAATGCAGGGGTCAGGTATTCTCGGACGGTTCCGCCGATTTCGGTGACGAGCCGTGCGGCGATTCCCTGCTCGTGCGCAAGGTTGAGGCCTTCCGCGCCGAGCACGGTCAGCGCCGTGGCCCAGGAGTCGGCGTCCAGCGCGGTGTGGTGGATCACGCTGGCGGAGACGACGCCTGTTTCGATCGAGCGTCCGGTGCGCGGGTCGATGGTGTGGGCGCCGCGGCGGTAGTCGCCGGAGGTCGCCACTGCCAGGCCGTGCAGCGCGATGCGGAGCGGCGGGAGCGTCAGGCCGGGGGGGCTTTCGAGGTCGACCCACCACGGATCGCCATCGGGCCGGATGCCGCGGCCGACGAGTTCGCCGCCGATCTCGACCAGTGCGTTGGCGATGCCTGCGTCGCGCAGCAGGTCGGCGACGGCGTCTACGGCATGACCCTTGGCGATGCCCGACAGGTCGAGCGCGATGCCGCCGGGTTGGTGGAGATGCGCGCCGGTGGGTGCGAACGACAGGCGGGACCAGCCGGAGACCGCGCGTGCTGTCTCGACTTCCGCTGCGGTTGGAGGGGAGGCGATGGCGACAGGGCCAAAGCCCCAGGCGTCGACCAGCTGCCCGATCGCCGGATCGAACGCGCCGTGCGTGGTCTCGGCGATCGAGAGTCCTCGGGCCATGACGTGCGCGAAGTCGGCTGGGAGCGTCGTCCAGGTGCCCGGCGCGGACCGGTTGAACCGCGACAGCAGCGAGTCCGGTGCCCAGTGGCTCATCTCGGCGACCAGCCCGGCGAGGCGCGCGACGATCGCCCGGCGGATCGGTGCGGGATCGGTCGCGGCGGGGGCGGCGAAGCGGACGCTCCAACGCGTGCCCATCGTCTCGCCGTCGATGTCGAACACCGCCGCCGCCGGATCGCGCGCCGCAAAGGCCGCAGCGTCGATCGTCGGTGGCAGCGCTATCCTCAAGCCGGCACGCTCACGGAGTCAGCACTTCCACCGTCGTGACATAGCTCATCCGCCGCTCGGTCGCGCGCGGCGTGGTCGGCTTGGCGTCGGTCAGCGTAGCGTTCAGCCAGTACATTCCCGCAGTCGGCCAATCGACGCTCAGCACGCCGTCCGCGCCGGTGGTCAGTTCGCGCGCGCCCTCGTCGTTGCGATAGCGCTTGCCGCCGGGGATCACCGTGACCTTCAGGCCGCCGGCGGGCTTGCCGTCGACCAGGAAGCGGAATTTGGCCGTCTCGCCCGCGACCAGTTCGTCGGGGTGGGTGATCGGTGCGAACTCCAGGCCCTTGCCGGTGGTCTTGAAGACGGTCGTGGTCGGTGCGCCTGCGGTCACGAAGATCTCGTTGCGGCCGGAGATTTCAGTGACCTTCACGTCGGTCGCGTTGGCGGGGATGTCGGCGACGGTCAGCGGTGCGGGAGCACCCGGCTGCGGCGGGCCGCGACGGCCGCCGAGGCGCTTCTCGACGCCATCGGCCTTGAAGCTGCCCATGACCGCGGACATCTGCGTGCCGATCTTCCACGTGCCGGGCTTGTCAAGCTTCACGTCGAATACCGAGCGATAGCGACCAGTCGCACCGTTCTGCAGCGCGCCTTCGCTGCCGTCGGGCTGCCAGACCTTGATGCCGTCGAGACGGAGCGGCTGGTGATCGAAGAAGAACAGGTCGTTCGAGACGGCGGCGTCGACCGTCACCCAGCCATCTGTGCCCGAGAACACGGTGGCGGACGGCAGCATCCACATCCGGTGTGCGGACAGGGCGGCGGGGATCGACAACAGCGCGGCGGCGGCCATCAGGCGTACGGCGAAAGGCTTCATGATGTGATCCTTAGCGGGCGGAAAGCGTGATGGCGCCGAGCTCGGTCTTGCCCGAGGTGCGGCCACCGGCGGTAAGCGGTACGGAGACGAGCTCGCGACCGCCGGTTTCCCGCGCAGCCTCGACGTTCAGGACGTATTGGCCGGGCTTGACGTCGGCGGGCAGGGGGATGGTGTATTGGCCCGGCGCACGGGTCGCACCGCTGACGCCGTCTGCGGGCATCGCCATGCTGCGCCCGCCCTTGCGCCACCACGCACGCAGGTCCGCGAGCCATTTGGTGCCGGGATCGTTGCCGCGCTTCTTGAGGTCGTACCAGACCGCCAGCGTCTTAGGTGTGCCGCCGCCGACCGGCTCCAGCCATACCGCGACATAGGGCTTGTGATATTCGGCGACGTTGAGCCGGGGAATCGTGATCGTCACGGTCCCGGCGGGCGCGGCGCTGGCTGGCGACACGAGGGCCGTCAGGGCAGGCGCAGTGATCGCCCCGCCGAGCAACAGGAACGTGGTTGGACGCATGACGAAAACCCCCTCAGTGAATAAATAGGATGGCGAGCAGGACGGGAACGGCAACTCCTGCGGCGACGATCGGCCAGGTCGATGGTCGGTGTCGCGAATGGAGTTGCAGGAGGAGCAGTCCGGTCAGCGTGAACAGGATGCAGGCGCCCGCGAAAATATCGATGAACCAGGCCCAGGCCGCGCCCGCGTTGCGACCCTTGTGCAGGTCGTTCAGGTACGAGATCCAGCCGCGATCGGTGGTCTCGGCGGTGATGCGTCCGGTGCTGCGCTCGATGCTGACCCAAGCATCGCCGCCCGGTCGCGGGAGTGCGACATAGGCGTCGGTGTCGGACCATTCGACGGACTTGCCGGCGGGATCGATCCCGACCGCGGCGACCACGCCTTTCGCGACGGGTGCGGGAAGGGGCGCGTCCGGGCCATGCGGGGCGGCCAGCATGTCGAGCAGGGGTGCGGGCAGCATGCCGCTCTTTTCGACCACTACCGGCTTGGCGCCGATCGTCGCTGCGTGGTTGAGGGTGATCCCGGTGATCGCGAACAGCAGCATGCCGACGAGCGACAGGGCCGCGCTGATCCAGTGCCAGCTATGCAGTTGCTTGAGCCACCAGCTGCGCCACTTGCGCTTGCGCTTGGCGACGTCCGCAGGCGTGGCGACCGAGCGGGACGCGGGAGTTTGGGGCGAGTTCACGCGTACCGCCTATCGGCTCGCGAAAGGCAGATCAAGGCTATTGAGAATAGTTAGCAGAAATGACGTTCTAGCGAACGGGTGTGGCCGAGGGGAAATCTAGATTTGGACGCGCCCGGAACGCTTGGCCGGTAGCCGGGCGCGCTTGACGATCAACCGCCGCGACGGGCGCGTTCGGCCATCTCGTTCAACTGCGCCACGGTTTCCGTGAAGCGGTGATCTGCTTCGGCGTTGCGGAGCGGCCGGACGCGCTCGACCAGGATTTCGCTCGGGGTGGGTTGCTGCGTCCACAGCGTCATCACCTCGTCGGCGAACTCCTCGAGCGGCATGTAGCCAGGGCGGGATTCCTGTCCCGGCGTGAGTGCCGTCTGGACACCTGGCGGTGCGATCTCGAGCACCTCGACCTTGCCGTCCAGCACCCGGCGGAGGCTGACCGTGTAGGAATGGATCGCCGCCTTGGTCGCGGAATAGGTCGGCGCGGCGGTCAGCGGGACATAGGCCAGCCCCGATGTCAGGTTGACGATCGTGCCGCCGGATTGGGCCGCGAGATGATCGACCAGCGCGTTGGTGAGCCGGATCGGGCCGAGCAGGTTGGTGACGATCGTCGCCTCCGCATCGGCGAGATCGCGGCGGGTCGAGGCATCCTCCAGCTTCATGATACCGGCATTGTTGACCAGTACGTTGAGCGTCGGATGCTCGGCGACGACACGCTGGGCGAATTCCTCGATCGCGGCGGGATCGTCGATGTCGAGCGTCACGCCGTGCATATTGTCGCGCCCGGCGATGGCCTCGTCGAGCGCCTCCTGCCGCCGGCCGGCGACGATCACGGTGTTGCCGGCGTCGTGGAGACGGTGCGCGAGCGCGGCGCCGATGCCCGACCCGCCGCCGGTGATGAGGATGGTGTTGCCGGTCGGGTTCATGGTTGGTCTCCTGCTGATCGCGGTGCGTATAACGCGGGCGCCGCGTGTTCGGTCCTTCTTTCTACGAAGCGTCCGCCGCGAGCGTTGCGGCGCCACGCGTTCTGGCGGGCGCGGCTTTGCGGCGTACGCTGACGATCACCGCGATAAGCCCGAGCGCAGATGCGACGGCACCTGCAATCGCCACGGCGGGATAGCCGAAGCCCGCCGCGATCACGCCGCCGCCAACGGCTGCGCCCACCGCATTGCCGAGGTTGAACGCACCGATGTTCATGGCTGAGGCGAGATTGGGCGCGTCGGCGGCCGCATGCATGACGCGGATCTGGAGCGGTGGGACCAGCGCGAAGCTCGCGATACCCCATAGGAAGATCAGGATCGCGGTCGGCACATTGAACGGCATCAGCAGCGCGAACGCGACAAGGATGAGGGCCAGGGAGGCGAGTGTGATGATCAACGTGCGGTCGACGGAGCGATCGGCGAAGCGTCCGCCGAGCCAGTTGCCGACCGTCAGCCCGACGCCGTACGTCACGAGCATCGCGGTGACATAGCCGAGCGAGGCATGCGTCGCCTCGCGCAGGATCGGCGTAATGTAGGTGAAGACGGTGAACATCGCGCTCGCCCCGACCACGGTCAGGCCGAGCGCGCCGAGCACGGGCCCGCGGGTGAGTACGCGCAGTTCCGCCATCGCGTCGCTGCCCTCGGGCGCGGGCAAGGCCGGCAGCGTCATGCGCAGCGCCGCCATCGTCGCGACGCCGAGCGCGGAAACGCCCCAGAAGGATGCGCGCCAGCCGAGATGCTCGCCCGCCCAGGTCGCGAGCGGCACGCCGACCACGTTGGCGATCGTCAGCCCCATGAACATCGCCGCGACCGCGCCTGCGCGCCGTTCTGCCGGCACCAGGCTGGCCGCGACGATCGAGCCGACGCCGAAGAACGCGCCGTGGTTGAACGAGGTCAGGATCCGCGCCGCCATCAGCATGCCGTAGCCGGTCGACACCGCCGCGAGCAGGTTGCCAATGGTGAAGATGCCGGCGAGCGCGATCAGCAGCGTCCGCCGCGGCACGCGCCCGGTAGTCAGCGTCATCAGCGGCGCGCCGATCACGACGCCCAGTGCATAGGCACTGATGAGCAGACCGGCGGTCGGGATCGACACGCCGAGATCGGTCGCGATGACGGGCAGGAGCCCCATCGGCGCGAATTCGGTCACGCCGATGCCGAACGCACCGACGGACAGGGCCAGCAGCCCGGGGTTGAATTTCATTGGTCGTTCCTCAAACCAGCGCAGGGTTCAGCCGGGCGAAACCCTCTTGCTGACGGTATGGCGTGTGCGGGTAGGGCGGTAGCACGTCGCTGGCGGCATCGAGCGCGGCAACTTGCTCGACCGACAATTCCCAGCCGACCGCGCCGAGATTGTCGCGCAACTGCGCTTCGTTGCGCGCACCGATGATGACCGACGACACGGTCGGACGACGCAACAGCCAGTTGATCGCGACCTGCGGCACGGTCTTGCCCGTCTCCGTCGCGACAGCTTCGAGCGCGTCTATCACGCGGTAGAGATGCTCGGTCTCGACCGGCGGCGCGAACTGCTCGGTGTCGTGCAGGCGGCTGCCTTCGGGGATCGGTCGGTCGCGGCCGATCTTGCCGGTCAACCGACCCCAGCCGAGCGGGCTCCACACGATCGCACCGACGCCCTGGTCGGCACCGAGCGGCATGAGGTCGGCTTCGTAGGCGCGTCCGATCAGCGAGTAGTAGACCTGGTGAGCGACGAGCCGCGGCAAGCCGTGGCGGTCGGCGATGGCTTGCGCTTTCATCACCTGCCAGCCCGGATAGTTCGAAACGCCCGCATACCGCACTTTCCCCGCAGCGATCAGGCGGTCGAGCGTGCCCATCACTTCCTCCGCCGGGGTGGAGGCATCGAAGGCGTGAAGCTGGAGCAGGTCGACATGGTCGGTGCCGAGCCGCCGCAGTGAATCGTCGACCGCGCGGATCAGCCGGGCACGCGATGCACCCCAATCCTGCGGGCCTTCGCCCATCGGCAGGCCGGTCTTGGTCGAGATCAGCACCTGATCGCGCCGCCCCTTGATCGCCGCGCCGAGTACCGCTTCCGACGCGCCGTTCGAATAGACGTCGGCGGTGTCGAACAGCGTCACGCCTGCCTCAAGGCAGACATCGACCAGCCGACGCGCCTCGGTCTCATCGCTGCGCCCCCAAGCGCCGAACAAGGGCCCCGTGCCGCCGAAGGTCGCGGTTCCGAAGCTCAACACGGGGACGCGCAGCCCCGATGATCCCAATTGCCGGTAGTCCATGCCATTGTCCCATTCGCTATGTCGATGCATAGATGGACGCTGGCACGCCGACTTATTAGACAGTGTGTCGGCGAAGGATTTTTGACATGGACGCAAAGATGCCCGCGGGTGCGGACCGCGCTCGCGCACTGGAGATCTTCGCGGCGGTGATGCGCGCGGGAAGCTTCTCGGGTGCTGGACGGGCGCTCGGGCTGACACCGTCGGCTGTCGCACGGTCGATCGACCGGATCGAGGCTCGGCTCGGCGTGCGGCTGTTGCTGCGCTCGACCCGCGCGCTGACGCCGACGACCGAGGGGCAGGTCTACCTCCAGACGGCGCGCCGTATTCTCGCCGACCTCGACGATGCCGAGCAACAGATCGCCGACCAGGGCACGCCGCGTGGGCGGTTGCGGATCAGTGCTTCGCTGTCGCATGGGCGGCTGTGCATCGTCCCGCTGCTCGGCGAGTTTGCGGCGGCGTATCCGCACATCCTGATCGACGTCGCGTTGACCGACACGCTCGTCGACGTCGCGGGCGGGCAGGCGGACGTCGCGGTCCGGTTCGGTCCGCTCGCCGACAGCCTGCTGACCGCGCGTAAACTGGGTGAGAGTGGCCGCGTGATCGTCGCCGCGCCGGAGTACCTCATACGGTGCGGGACGCCGACCGAACCCGAAGACCTGCACCGGCACAATTGCCTCAACTTCAACTTTCGCCGCGTCGAACCGGTCTGGCCGTTCCGCCGCGACGGACAGGATATCGCGCTGTCGGTGAAGGGCAATATCGAGGCGAACAACGGCGAGACGCTAGGCCAGCTCGCCGCGGCGGGCGTCGGCGTGGCGCGCGTCGGCGCGTTCAGCGTGGTGGACGACATCGCCGCGGGCCGGTTGGTCGCGGTGCTCGAAGACTATAATCCGGGCGACGTCGAGCAGATCCACGCGGTGTTCGTGGGCGGCACCAACACCCCCGCGCGGGTGCGCGCGTTCGTCGATTTCCTGGCGTTGAGACATCCACCCGACAGGTGACGGCCTCGGCCGATCTAAGTAACTCTTAAGACGAAAGGATTGTTCGATGCGGGGTCGAGCCGCAACGGCTCTTTAACTCTCCTGTGCAAGGTGAGTTGCATGAGCACGCTAGCGCAGAGGTCCGGTGGGGCAGGCGGACGACATTTTACCGTGCGGATCATCTCGCCGACAGTTCTTGTAGTTGTCGTCATGGCAGCATTGATCGCAGGTTTCATGCTGCTGTCCGCGCGCCAGGCAGACTCTCTTGCGACGCAGCGCCAGCAGCATCTGGTGGCCACCGTATTGCAGCAGAGCATCCAGCGTACGGCGCATGACCAGGAAGTCAGCACGATCTGGGACGACGCGGTTCGCGAGGTTCACAGGCCAGTGCTGGACCTGGAGTGGATCGATGCCAACCTCGGCGTGTGGCTGAACACCTATTATGGACATGACGAGGCCTTCATCATCGCACCCGATGGTCGCGCGATCTATGGAATGCGGGGCGGTCGCCGCGTCGCGCCTGCTGTCTATGACGGCGGGCTTCGGCAGCTCGCAACGCCGTTGATCGAACAGCTACGCCGGAAATTGAGGCACCCTTCGCCCGGTGACGTGAGTGCGTTCGCGAAATCGCCCGGCGCGATCGACCTGGGTGTCGTCGGGCGGCACCCGGCCATCGTCAGCGTCAAGCCGATCGTGCCCGAGATCGGCACGGCCAAGCAGCCCGCCGGCACCGAGTTTCTCCACATCAGCGTTCGGTACCTCGACGGGACGTTCGTTCGGGAACTGGCCAGGCAATATGGCCTGGAAGCGGCCACCTTCTCTCGCATTGCCTCCGCCGACGATCGAAGCGACGTCGTTCTCAAATCGGCCGTTGGCCAGCATCTGGGATATATCACCTGGGTGCCGTTCCTCCCTGGATCGCTCATGGCGAAGCGTGTGGCACCGCTGCTGGTCCTTACCTTGCTGGTCATGATGGTGATCGTGACGATCCTGCTGCGGCACGTGCGTCAGAGCACGCTGGCGCTGGAGGCGAGCGAGGCGCAGGCGCAGCACCTTGCGTTCCACGATCCGCTGACCGGCCTGCCCAATCGCGCGATGTTCGAGGATCGGCTTGCCCATGAACTGGCTCGCATACGGGGCACGTCGGGCTCGCTAGCCGTGCTGTACCTGGACCTGGATGGCTTCAAGACCGTCAACGATACCTTCGGCCACCCCGCAGGCGACGAACTGGTCCGGGAAGTCGGGAAGCGGCTTGCCGCAACTATCCGGTCGACCGATCTGGTCGCCAGGATCGGGGGGGACGAATTCGCGATCATCCAGTGCGACATCGACACCCCGGCGGCGGCCGAGGTCCTGTGCATGCGGATCATCGAGGCGATCGACGTGCCGGTCGGGATCGCCGGGAGTCAAGCCAGGGTCGGGATCAGCCTCGGCATCGCTTTGGGACCTGCCGATGCCGCCGAGCGTAGCGAACTCACCCGCAAGGCGGATATCGCGCTGTACGAGGCGAAGGCCGCGGGCAAGGGCCGGTACATGTTCTTTGCGGAACGAATGGACGCGAGCATCCGCAGTCGACGGGATATCGAAAGCGGCCTGCGGACGGCACTCGACGCGGGAGACCAGCTCGAAGTCTATTACCAGCCACTGTATTCGGCACGGACGGGCGCGATCACCGGGGCGGAAGCGCTGGTGCGGTGGCATCATCCGCAGCACGGCATGATCTCGCCTGCCATGTTCGTGCCGATCGCCGAGGAGACCGGACTGATCGAGCGGCTCGGCGAGTGGGTGTTGGACCAGGCGTGTCGCGCCGCGGTCCGCTGGCCGATCAGCACGATCTCGGTGAACGTCTCGGCGGTTCAGCTGCGCAATTCCGACTTCGCCGATCGCGTGATGGCGGTGCTCGATGCGTCCGGTCTGGATCCGTCGCGGCTCGAGCTGGAAATCACGGAGACGAGCTTCATCGAGAACGCCGCCAACTGCCAGCCCAACCTGGCCGTGCTCCGCCTGCGCGGCATCAAGCTCGCGCTCGACGACTTCGGAACGGGATATTCCTCCTTCACGCACCTGCAGAATTTCGCGGTCGACCGGCTCAAGATCGATCGCTCGTTCGTGGACGGCATCGGTCACAGCGAGGCGGGCAGCCCGATCATCCAGGCGATCGTCGACCTCGCCAAGGCCAGTGGCCTCAAGATCACGGCCGAGGGTGTGGAAACGCTTGAGCAGAGCGCTTTCCTATCGCTGGTCGGCTGCAATTCACTCCAGGGGTTCCTCCTCGCGCGGCCGATGCCGGCAGCGGCCGTCGATGCCATCTTCGGCCTGCCGCAGGGGACGGCGAGAGTGTTCGCGTCGCCGAACGCCGAGCAGGCACCCGCATGAGCGTACGGGGCTGATGGTGGCGTCCGCCGCCGTGGCTAAATTCTTCGCCCGCCGTGAATCAAGCCGAAACTCAACCTTTTATCGCAAGTGCCAGGATATGCCGATCTACACCTCTCCTGCGCGTTCCACTCTGGTTCTTGTCGCTCTTTTCGCCGCGTGCGGCACGCGACCGGTCCTGGCGCAGGAGGCAGCCGCGCTCCCCGGATCGGGAACGACCGATCGCGGGCAGGAGATCATCGTGACCGCGCAGAGCCGGGCGGAGTCGATCATCCAGACGCCGCTGGCGATCACCGCACTCGGCCAGAGCGCGATCGTCCACCGCAAGCTCGACGACATCAAGGATCTGGTGACCTACACGCCCGGTTTCTCGGGTAACTCCGACGACAGCTACATCGACCAGCTCGCCATTCGCGGCATCGTCTCGAACGATTATGGCATCGGCGGCGACCCCTCGATCGGCGTGTTCAAGGACGGGGTCTATCAAGGCCGCACCGGCAGCGTGGTGACGTCGCTCTACGACGTGGAGCGCGCCGAGGCGCTGCGTGGTCCGCAAGGGTTCCTGTTCGGGCGCAACGCCATCTCCGGCGCGATCAGCGTGGTCACCAACAAGCCCGAGCTCGGGACGTTCGGCGGCCACGTCTATCTGGGCTACGGAGCGGTCGACCGGAAGGAGGGCGAGGTCGCGCTCAACCTGCCGCTCGGCGAGCATTGGGCCCTGCGCCTGGCCGGCTATCACATCGATGCGGACGGTTGGGTCGACAATGCCTTCACGCCCGACACGAACGACCGCCTGATGGCCGTGAACAAGTCGGCCGGGCGAGGATCGTTGTTGTACGACGACGGACCCGTGCATGTGGTGCTCACCGGCGAGTATGAGCGGCGCCGGCAGGACGGAACCCCGTACCGCGCCTCCAATGACGATCGCGAGGTGCTCGACACCCTCGACGATGCACTCGGCACCGAAGTCGTCGTTCGGGGCGGCCCACGCGACGTGGATACCGACCTTACCGATCCTCGCGATGCCGGTGCCATCTGGGGCGTCAACATGCAGGCCGATTGGACGTTCGACTTCGCGACGCTCACCTCGATCAGCGCGTACCGCAGCCACAAGTTCTTCTATTCGGAGGATTATGACGGCACACCGCTGCTGCTCGGCAACTATACGCAGCGCCAGCGCGGCACTTACGCCAGCCAGGAACTGCGGCTGGTTTCGCCCGGCGGCCCTCCGCTGACCTGGTCGGCCGGCGTGTCCGGATACCGCGAGAAGGTTCGCGCCCGCTTTACCAACGAAGCCAGCGAAACGGCCGTATGCCTCGCCGGCTATGGTTATGCGAACTGCGAGGACCTGACCCAGGATTTGTACGGCACCGCCTATGTCCCCGCCGCAGGAGGCGTGCTCGTCGACACCAACGATGCGCGCACGATCAACACCGGCCTGTCCGCCTATGCCGACGTCAATTATCGACCGCTGACCAAGCTGCAGGTCGGCGCGGGTCTGCGGTATACCTGGGATCGCAAGCAGTTCGCGCTGAACGTCCTGCCAAGCGACAGCACGCTCGGCAACATCTGGACCTTCGCCTATTATACCGACGGGTTCGTCGAGGCGGTGAAGTCGTGGCAGGGGCTGACGCCGCGCATTTTCGTGCGCTACGAACCGCGGGCCGACCTCAGCATCTATGCCAGCGTGACGCGGGGCTACAAGGCTGGCGGGTTCGGTTCCTTCACCGTCGATGCACCCTCTCCGATCGAGGAGTATGGGCAGGTGCCGGCGGGCACGCGACCCGATGCCTTCGATCCTGAGACGGTCTGGAGCAAGGAGGTCGGCATCAAGGGGCTTGTGCTGGACAAGATGCTGCAGTTCGACCTGACCGGCTTCCACTATGTCTACAGCAATCTGCAGACCGTCTTCTTCGACACCGCCAGCCGCACGCAGCGCGTCATCAACGTCGGGCGCGTCCACGGCTATGGCGTCGAGGCGCAGGCGACGCTGCGACCGAGCCGCTATTTCGACGTGAACGGCAATATCGCCTACACGCGCACGGTGAAGCGCGGTGACCGGGACTGTACGCTCCGCGACTGCGGCGGCTTGCCCAACCCGACCTGGGCATCGAGCGGCGTCGCCACGTTCCACTACCCGATGCGCGAGAACGAGGCCTATCTCTCGGGCGAATGGTCCTATCAGGGCAAGGCCCGCCAGGCTTACGACTGGCGCGGCATCACGCGACGGCACGGCTACACCACGGCCAACCTCCGCCTCGGCTACCGCTCGAAGCAGGGCTGGGAGGCCAACCTCTACGTCGAGAACCTGTTCGACACGCTCTATTATGGTGGGGCGGAGAATAACGGCGACCTAACCCCCGCCAACGTCTGGGGCGTCGCACAGCCGCGACATGCTGGGCTGAACGTCAGGTGGACCTTCGGGCAATAGGCGACGTCACGGGAGCCCAGGCAGTCGATTGTACGCCAAAACTCACCCTTGAGTCGGAAGAGAGACCGGAGGGCGCTCACCGGATTGCGCGATGTCGCCGTAGGATCGTACCCGCTAACGGGTTAGCATTTAACTGTTAATTCAATCGGACTATCCCGCCAGCGTGATAATCCGGAGGTGCTGGTGGAGAAGCTGTTAGATCGCTTACCGACCGGGATCGCCAATGGTTCAAGTCCAAGGTCCGCGTCGACCTGATCGACGGGGGTTGAGATGTTTTCGGTGTCCAGGCGTATCGTGCTGGCTGCTCCTTGCCTCGGAGCGCTTGCGATGACTGCAGCCCGCGCGAATTCACGTCGAGCGATAGATATCCTCGCGGCCATGCCGGCATGGATGGATCTGGCGTCGGTGCCGGGCGCAAGCTGGGCGGTGGTAGACGCGTCGGGCGCCATCTCGAATGGCGCGTTCGGGTTTGCCAAAGCTAATTCGATGCTGGCCACGCCCGACACCCTGTTCGAGGCAGCGTCGCTATCCAAAGTGGTCATGGCGGTCGCCGTCCATGACATGGTGCGTGACGGGCTGATCGATCTCGACAGGCCGGTGAGCGAGCATGTTGCGTTCACGAGCGATCCCGAGACCCGCGCGATCACGCCGCGACACCTGCTCTCCCATTCCAGCGGCTTGCCCAACTGGCGCGACGAGGCGGGAGAACAGCTGAAAAGCGCTTTCACCCCCGGCAGTAGGTTCCGATACTCTGGCGAGGGTTTCGTCCTGCTTGGTCGGCTGGTCGAGGCCGTGACGGGGCAAACCGCCGCGCAGGTCGTCGAGGCGCGCGTGCTGCGGCCGGCGGGAATGAGCCATAGCACCTACGGCTGGGCACGCGGCGCTGAACCGGCGATCGCTTGGGCGCATGATGGCACCGGCGCCGTGCTCGCGGATAAAGGCCCGGCAGGGTTCGCAGCGCGTCGGGATGCCGGGCCGTCGACGCCCGTCGATCGCTGGACGCAGGCCGAGCGGGAGAGGGCGGCCGTATCACTCGGCAAACCGGCGATGCCGATCTTCATGACTCCCAACATAGCGGCCGGGCTGTGGACCACGGCTGCCGATTATGCTCGATTTTTGAATTTCGCGCGGCGCTACACGATGCTTTCTACACCGACGACACACGTGAAGGGCACGCTGGACTGGGGGCTCGGATGGGGGCTGGAACGCGGGGCCGGGCGCCGTTTCGCATGGCACTGGGGGACGAACGATGGCGTTGCCAACCTGTTCGTCGTCGATCTGGCATCGAAAGCAGCGGTCGTGGTTCTCACCAACGGCGATGCCGGGCGCAAGGTGTACGAGCGCGCTGCCCGTGCGGTCTTCGGCCGCGAGTTTGATGCATTCGCTTGGTTGAAGTGATGCTTGTCCAGGGGCCCCACCGTCAGCGGACGTGCCCCGATACCTAGCCGTCGGCCGACGCCCACTTGCGGACTAGGGCAGGCGCGTAACATCCCGCGATGACCGGAGCGGCAATCGGCGGTGTTCTGCTATTTTCGATTTCCAGCGCCATGCTGACAGCGGCAATGGCGACGGGTAAAATGCCGTTCAGTTACAGCGCGCTTGATACGGATCGTCAGAGACTCGCGTGCCGCCCCGATTGTGGTCGCTCGTAAATGCCGGATTTCTGAGGCTTATGCGAAGAACGGTGACCCCTATGAGGGGGGTGCCGTTGGGTCGATGCAACGGGTTTCAGCCGTTTTTGACCAACCGATTTAGCCACGCTGTATCAGTCTGCGATCGCGGGCAACAAGGCGCAGATGCGCGGCAGCCTGACGATCGATCGCCACTGGTTCGGCGTGGGGCAGGGGCAATGCGCCGGCACGGACGCCGTTGCGCCGAATGTGCGGGTCGACGTCGCAATCGACGCGCATCGCCAATCTGCGCCACGGACTCGGCATGGCGTCGGTCAACACGACGCTGCCGATCGCGTGATCCGGCTTGACGCCCAGTCATGCGATCGGAGACCTGCACGCGCCGCTGCTCAAGGACGTAACCGGCCGCGGCTCGGGTCACGCGACGCTCGGACTGCCGCTCATCAACCGCTTGCGGCACTCGCCTTTCCGACGTCGTATGCATGGATCCAGCCGAACCGCTCGGGGAAGCTCGAGATGATCGCCTGCCGTTTCGCCGATGGACCTCTGGCCATCGTGTGCAACGCGGTGTTCGCGTCCCATGAACTGCGCTGGATTTTCCGCGTGCGGGGGCGGCGCAGTGCTTCGTACTGCTCGAAGCGTTGCGCGCGGTTCGCATGGTCGATGCCCTGCAGCAGCGAGGCGAGCATGCAGGCATCCTCGATCGAGGTGTTCGCGCCCTGGCCGTGATGGGGCAGCATCGCGTGAGCCGCGTCCCCGATCAGCACGGCCGGGCCCTTGTGCCAGCTCCGCAGCGGCGGCGTCACGAACAGGCCCCAGCGTTGGTTGACCGCGGCGGCGTCGAGCATCTCCCCGATCGCCGGGTGCCATTGATGAAAGTCGCCATGCGCCTCTGCCAGCGTCGCGGGAACGACCCAGTTCGTCTCGCTAGGCCAGACAGCGGGGCCCTCGACGACCGCAAAGAAATTCACCGAACCGCCGTCACGACCGATCGCGTAATGCAGCATGTGGGCATTCTCGCCGACCCAGAACTGGATCGCCTGCGGATCGGGGAGAGCCGGCAGGCGGTCGACCGGCACGATGCCACGATAGGCGCTCGTGCCGGAATATGTCGCGCCACGCCCGCCGGTCACATACTCGCGGATCATCGAGCGCACGCCGTCGGCGCCGATCACGATATCCGCCGACACCGGCGCGCGGCCGGCAAAGTGCAATTCGATCCCGTCGTCCTGTTCTTCGATCCGCGTCAGCCGGTGGCCGAGCGCAATATTGTCGGTGCCGACCGCATCGCCCATGACCTTCTGAAGATCCGCGCGGTGAATACCCAGATACGGCGCCCCGAAACGTGCCTGATAGCTGTTGCCCAGTCGCATCGGATGCGCCGCGAGCCGCTCCCCGCTGAGGCCGTCGCGGTAGATCAGTTCGCTCGGTTCGATCGCGGCGTCGAGCAGACCCTCCATCAAGCCGAACCGTCGGAGCTCGCGAGTGGCATTGGCCGACAGCGCGATCGCGGCGCCGATCTCGGCCAGTTCGCTCGCCTGCTCGTAGAGCCTGGCGTCGACCCCGCGCTCGCGCAGCGCCAGCGCCAGGGCAAGGCCGCCGATCCCGGCGCCGATGATCGCTATCTTCATGCCACCGATCCCGACTGCGAGAACGGGGCAGCGGTAAATTGGCCGAGCCTCCGGGCATCTCGGGGCTGCGCTTCCTGGAAACTCCGGAGGCTGCGGGACGCATCGCCGCTCCGGGTGAAGGCCACCTCTGGCTGGCGCGCATCGACGTTGGTTACCATGATCCTCTCCCTCGCCGTGACCATCGTCACTGACCGGGACAAACCTATAGGGAATTATGTCATGCGCAAGGCGTTATATACTGGATAACGATCTAGCCGACGTCACACGAGCAGCGACTCCGGCACGTCATAGCCCCATTCGCTGTATTTCTGGGCGATGAGATCGGACATCAGCCGGATCTCGGGGGAATGGTCGCCGATGCGCTGGCTCATGATGATCGGGGAGGTCGCGGCCTCGACGAGTTCGCGGTAGCGGACATCCTCGGAGCGCGAGCGCCGAATGGATTCGGGAACGATCGCCACGCCTTCCTCGGCGGCCACCAGCCCGATCGCGATCTGCAACTCGCGCGCTTCGTGCACGACGCGGGGCGCGATGCCGTGATCGTGGAACAGCGACAGGACCTGGTCGGCATAGCTCGGCCGCGGCAGGCGCGGATAGAGGATCAGCGGTTCCCGGCCGATCTCGGAAAGCGAGATCGGGCCGCTACCCTGCGCCAGCACGCTTTCGCTCGGCAATGCCGCGATAAGCGGTTCGTAGCGCAGGATCGTGCGACGCACCGCCGGATCCTCGAAGCGAATACGCCCGAACCCGACATCGATCCGGCCTTCCTTGAGCGCGGTGATCTGATCGAGCGTCACACTCTCCTGCAGGACCAGCTCGACGTCCGGCGCCGCGAGCCGAAAGGCGCGGATCAGTTCGGGCAGCCGCGCATACATGGTCGAGGCGACGAAGCCGATCGTGAAGCGGCGCTTCTCGGACGCGACCGCCGACCGCATCATCGATCGCATGTCCTCCATCCGCCCGAGGACCTGGATCGCCTGCTCGTAGAAAAGGTTGCCGACCGTCGTCAGCTTGAGCGGCCGCGCGGTCCGATCGATCAGTCCGGCGCCGAGCTCGGCCTCCAGTTGCTGGATCGCACGGCTGAGCGGGGGTTGCGCGATGTGCAGCCGCTCGGCCGCCTTGTTGAAATTGCGTTCGGCGGCGACCGTGACGAAGTAGCGGAGCTGGCGAAGGTCCACGTGGATACCTCTGGAGTATGAGCCTTAGACCGCATTGATCTTTGCCGCCCTTGTCGAGACGCGCGTAATCCTCCCCCGTAGAAAATAAAAGTGAGGATATTTCGCGGCAATGGCCACGATCAGCCAAATCGATACCTTCATCGTCGACGTGCCGACCATCCGTCCGCACGTGCTGGCGATGGCGACCATGCGCAGCCAGTCCGTCGTGATCGTGCGGCTGTCCGACAGCGACGGCGTGGAGGGGATCGGCGAGGGCACCACGATCGGCGGCGCAAGCTATTGCGACGAGAGTCCCGAAAGCATCAAGCTCGTCATCGACACCTATATCGCGCCTCTGCTCGCCAAGTGCGACGCAGCGATGGTCGGCGCGACGATGGCGACGATCGGCAAGCATGTCAGCGGCAACCACATCGCCAAGTGCGCGGTGGAGACGGCGTTGCTCGACATGGCCGGCAAGCGGCTCGGCGTGCCGGTCTCCGAACTGATCGGCGGCGGGCGGGTTCGCGCGACCCTGCCGGTGGCCTGGACGCTCGCCAGCGGCGACACGGCCAAGGACATTGCCGAGGGCGAGGCGATGCTCGAACAGCGCCGTCACCGCATCTTCAAGCTCAAGATCGGCAAGCGCGCGGTGCGTGAAGACGTCGCGCACGTGGCCGCGATCTGTCGCGCGCTCGGCGACCGCGCCAGCGTCCGCGTCGACGTCAACCAGAACTGGGACGAGGTGCAGGCCGATCTCGGCATGGGCTTGTTGTTCGACGCCGGTGTCGATCTCGTCGAGCAGCCCGTGGCGCGCGATGCGCTCGGCGCGATGACCCGGCTCTCGGCGCGGCACACCATCCCGCTGATGGCCGACGAGGCACTGCACGGTCCGCGCGACGCCTACATGATCGCGGCCGCAGCCGGCGCCCGGATCTTCGCGGTCAAGATCGCGCAGTCGGGCGGGCTTCATGCCGCCAACGACGTCGCGCGCATCGCTGCCGCGGCGGGTGTCGGCCTCTATGGCGGGACGATGCTCGAAGCGGGCGTCGGCACTGCCGCGTCGGCGCACCTGTTCGCGACCTTCCCGAGCCTCGCCTGGGGCACCGAATTGTTCGGTCCGCTGCTGCTGACCGAAGAATTGCTCGCCGAGCCGCTCGTCTATGGCGATTTCGAGCTGGTCGTTCCGACCGGCGCGGGCCTCGGTGTCGCGCTCGACGAAGACAAGGTCGCACACCTGCGGCGGGATCGCACCGCGCCCGTCCTTCATGCCGTTTCCGGGAGAGCCTGAATGTTGTTCAAGGTCGAGATGGATGTAGACATCCCGCGCGATCTGGATCCTGCCGAGGCCACGCGCCTGAAGGCCGATGAGAAGGCGCGCTTCCAGGAATTGCAGGCGGCCGGCACGTGGCGCCATATCTGGCGCGTCGTCGGCCATTATTCCAACGTCAGCATCTTCGACGTGGATAGCCATTCCGAGCTGCATGACCTGCTGACCGGCCTGCCGCTGTTTCCGTTCATGACGATGCGCGTGACCGCTTTGTGTCGGCACCCGTCCTCCGCGCACGAGGACGACCGCTAGGTACAACCCAACCCGAACCCCGTGGCGCACAAGAACAAAAACCTAAGCGCCCAAGCCTGATGAGGACCTGTTAGATGACCGACTTCACCAAATCGCCCGAGATCGAAGCATTTCTCGACAAGATCGCCGGCATCGACGATCCCGCCGGTTCCGGCAGCCCGCGCACCAAGGAGATCGTTCGCAAGATCGTGTCCGACCTGTTCGACACGATCGACCGCTTCGACGTGAGCGAGGACGAGTTCTGGCACGCGCTGAACTTCCTCGCCGCCGGCGCGCCCGAGTTCGGCCTGTGGGCCGCAGGGCTCGGCTTCGAGCATTTCATCGATCTTCGGATGGATGAGAAGGATCGCGCGGCCGGCATCCCGCAGGGTACGCCGCGAACGATCGAAGGCCCTCTCTATGTCGGGGGCGCGCCGCTGGTCGAAAGCGGATCGCGGATCGACGACGGCAGCGACGATGGCCAGACGCTGATCATGCACGGCCATGTCCGCGACATCGACGGCCGGGCGATCCCGCACGCGATCGTCGACGTGTGGCACGCCAACACCAAGGGCAACTACTCCTTCTTCGACAAGACGCAGACGGATTTCAACATGCGTCGCCGGGTGAAGGCTGACGAGAACGGCCGCTACGAGTTCCGCAGCATCGTGCCGTCGGGCTATGCCGTGCCGCCGAAGGGGACGACCGAACAGCTGCTCACCGCGATCGGCCGCCACGGCAATCGCCCGGCGCACATCCACTTCTTCGTCACCGCCACGGGCCACCGCCATCTGACCACGCAGATCAACATCGACGGCGATCCCTATCTGCATGACGATTTCGCCTATGCGACGCGCGACGACCTGATCCCGCCCGTCGTCCAGCAGGACGACCCCGCGGCGATCCATGCGGCCGGGCTCAACGCCCCCTATGCCGACATCGCATTCGATTTCGCGCTCGCTCCGTCCGAGAGCGGCGAGGACGAGGCATTGTCGACCCGCCAGCGCGCGCTCGCCAACTGAGCACATCTTATCGGGAGACGGAGCATGACCATGCTGCTGAAGGACCGGATCGCCGACGCGGTGGTGGATGATGCGCAAGCCGGCGTCTATCGCTGCCGGCGCGACATCTTCACCGACGAGGCGCTGTTCGAACTCGAGATGAAGCATCTGTTCGAGGGTAACTGGGTGTATCTGGCGCATGAGAGCCAGATCCCCGAACCGAACGATTACTTCACCACCTGGATTGGTCGACAGCCGGTCGTCGTCACGCGCGACAAGACCGGTGCGCTGCACGCCAACATCAACGCGTGCGCGCACCGTGGCGCGATGCTGTGCCGGCGCAAGCATGGCAACAAGGGCAGCTTCACCTGCCAGTTCCACGGCTGGACGTTCAGCAATACCGGCAAATTGCTCAAGGTGAAGGACGGCAAGACCGGCGATTATCCCGCCGCGTTCAACACCGACGGCAGTCACGATCTGAAGCCCGTCGCCCGCTTCGAAAACTACCGCGGCTTCCTGTTCGGCAGCCTCAATCCCGACGTGGTGTCGCTGGGCGAGCATCTCGGCAGCACGCGCGCGATCATCGACCAGATGATCGACCAGGCGCCCGAGGGGCTGGAGGTGCTCCGCGGAAACTCCTCCTATGTCTACGACGGCAACTGGAAGCTGCAGATGGAGAATGGTGCCGACGGCTATCATGTCAGCGCTGTCCACTGGAACTATTCGGCGACGATGGGGCGCCGCAACTACGAGACGGAGGGGACGCGCACCGTCGATCCGGACGGCTGGTCGAAGAGCGTCGGCGGCGTCTATGGCTTCGACAACGGGCATATCCTGTTGTGGACTAAGCTGCTCAATCCCGAGGTGCGACCGGTCTACGAGCAGCGCGCCGAGCTGGAGCAGCGACTTGGCGTCGAACGGGCGGACCTGATCATCGGTCAGACGCGCAATCTCGGCCTGTATCCCAACGTCTATCTGATGGACCAGTTCTCAACGCAGATCCGCGTCGTCCGGCCGATCGGCGTCGATAAGACCGAGGTGACGATCTACTGCTTCGCACCGAAGGGCGAGAGCATGGCCGACCGCGCCTTGCGCATCCGGCAATATGAGGATTTCTTCAACGTCAGCGGCATGGGCACGCCCGACGATCTGGAGGAATTCCGCGCGTGCCAGGTCGGCTATAGCGGCGCGAGCGAACTGTGGAACGATCTCAGCCGTGGCGCGGGGCACTGGGTCGCCGGACCGGACGACAATGCCAAGGCGCTCGGTATCGCGCCGCTGATGAGCGGAAATCGCAGCGAAGACGAAGGGCTGTTCGTGCGCCAGCATGAATATTGGGCACAGGCGCTGCTCGCCGGTCTCGACCGCGACGATGGCCATAGCGGCGGCGGTAGCGCGCAAGGCGGCTTGGGCGCGCTGAGGGCGGTCGCGTGAATGACGTTCGCCGCCGCGTCGAGGACTTCCTGTACCGCGAGGCGCGCCTGCTCGACGATCGCGACTGGGATGCGTGGCTTGAATGCTACGCGCCGCACGCGACCTTCTGGATGCCTGCCTGGGACGATGACGACCGGCTGGTCGAGGACCCGCAACAGCATATTTCGTTGATCTATTATCACAATCGCGAAGGTCTGGAGGACCGCATCTTCCGCATCAAGACCGAGCGATCGGGCGCGAGCATGCCCGAGGCACGGACGGCGCACTTCGTGGCCAATATCGAACTGGTCGACCAGCGCGAAGGCATGGTCGACGTGCGTTTCAACTGGCACACGCTCAGCCATCGCTACCAGGTCACGGACACCTTCTTCGGAACGTCGTTCTACACGCTCGACATGCGCTGCGAGACACCCTCCATCCTGGCCAAGAAGGTGGTGCTGAAGAACGACTACATCCACCAGGTCGTCGACGTCTATCACATCTGAGCCGGCCATCATCTGAACCGGTCGCCATCTGAGCCGGTCACCATCTAAGCCAGTCACAAGGATCCGTATGGCTTATCGTATCGCCCTCAATTTCGAGGATGGCGCCACGCGCGTTATCGACTGCAATGCCGGCGAAAAGGTGCTCGACGCGGCGTTTCGCAACAAGATCAACCTGCCGATGGACTGTTCGGACGGCGTGTGCGGGACGTGCAAGTGCCGCTGCGAACAGGGCCGCTACGATCTCGGCGACGAGTATATCGACGACGCGCTGACCGCGGACGAGGCTGCCGAAGGGCTGGTGCTGACCTGCCAGATGGTGCCGTCGACCGATTGCGTGGTGGCGGTGCCGGTGCCGTCGGCAGCGTGCAAGGTAAAGCCCGCGCGGCACGAGGGCACCGTCAGGTCGGTGACGTTCGCCTCGGACAGCACGATCCTGCTGACGCTCGCACTCGATGCACCCGAGGCATTGGGCTTCCTGCCCGGGCAATACGTCAATCTGGTCGTGCCGGGCACCGAGCAGCACCGCGCCTATTCGTTCTCTTCGAAACCCGGCGCGGCGGAAGCGAGCTTCCTCATCCGCAACATCGCGGGCGGGGTGATGAGCACGTGGCTGACGCAGGAAGCACAGCCCGGCGCCCGGATGGCGCTCGTCGGCCCGAACGGCAGCTTCTTCCTGCGGTCCGTTGACCGGCCGGTGATCCTGCTGGCCGGCGGCACGGGCCTGGCCCCGTTGCTGTCGATGCTCGAAGTGCTCGCCGACCAGGGCACCGATCAGCCGGTCCATCTGATCTACGGCGTCACCGCGGACGGTGACTTGGTCGAGATGGCGCGGATCGAGGCGCTCGCCGCGCGGTTGCCGACGCTCACATGGTCGGCCTGCGTTGCCGATCCGAACAGCGCCGCTCCGCTGAAGGGCTATGTCACGCAACATCTGAGCGACGCGCATCTCCGTGCGGGCGATTGCGACATCTACCTTTGCGGACCCCCGCCGATGGTCGAGGCGGTGCGCAAGTTCCTGCAGGAGAAGGGCGTAACCCCGGCGCATTTCCACTATGAGAAATTCGCACCGAGCGAGGCGTCATGATCTTCGCCGATCGCTTCGCGGGGAAGGTGATGGTCGTGACCGGCGCGGCGCAGGGCATCGGCCGCGACGTCGCTTCGCGCGCTGCTGCCGAAGGTGCGCAGGTGCTGCTGGTCGACCGCGCCGAGTTCGTCGCCGATGTCGCGGCCGAGATGGGGGAGGGGGCGGCAGGCTTCAGCGCCGACCTCGAAACATACGCAGGCGCGGCGTCAGCGATGGCGGAGGCGATCGCCCGCTTCGGACGGATCGACGTGCTGATCAACAATGTCGGCGGCGCGATCCGGATGCGGCCCTATGCGGATTTCGAGCCCGACCAGATCGAGGCCGAGATCCGCCGGTCGCTGTTCCCGACTCTCTGGTGCTGCCACGCCGTCCTGCCGCAGATGCTCGCGCAACGGCAGGGGACGATCGTCAACGTCTCGTCCAACGCCACGCGCGGCATCCGGCGCGTACCCTATTCCGCCGCGAAGGGCGGGGTGAACGCGCTGACGCAGAGCCTGGCGATGGAGTATGCCGACCACGGCATTCGTGTCGTCGCGACCGCGCCCGGCGGCACGCAGGCGCCGCCGCGCCGGACCCAGCGCAACGCCGATGGCGACACCGCGCAGGAGCAGGCGTGGATGGCCGAGGCGGTGACGCAGGTCACGCAATCGACCTTCGTCAAGCGGTACGCCACGCTAGCCGAACAGGTCGCCCCGATCCTGTTTCTCGCATCGGACGAAGCGTCCTATATCACCGGTTCGGTGCTGCCCGTCGCGGGCGGCGACCTCGGATAAGCCGGACTTGCCCAACTAGGAAAACACCCGTGAAATCCAAGATCTATCAAAGCCCCGCCGCCGCGCTGGACGGCGTCCTGTTCGACGGGATGACCATCATGTCCGGCGGCTTCGGCCTGTCGGGCAATCCCGAAAGCCTCATCCCCGAGATCCGCGCGCGCGGAGCCAAGGATCTCACCGTCATCTCGAACAATGCCGGCGCCGATGGGTTCGGGCTGTGGATGCTGCTGGAAAGCCGGCAGATCGCCAAGATGATCAGCTCCTATGTCGGCGAGAACAAGCTGTTCGAGCAGCAATATCTGAGCGGCGAACTCGAACTCGAACTCACGCCGCAGGGCACGCTCGCCGAGCGGATCCGGGCCGGCGGCGCAGGCATTCCGGCCTTCTTCACGAAGACTGGCGTCGGCACGGTGGTTGCCGAGGGCAAGCCGGTCGAGGTGTTCGACGGCGAGGAGTATGTCCGCGAAACGTGGCTGCGCGCCGATCTGTCGATCATCAAAGCGTGGCGCGCCGATCCGGCCGGCAACCTGATGTTCCGCAAGACCGCGCGCAACTTCAACCCCAACATGGCGACCGCGGGCAAGATCACCGTGGTCGAAGTCGAGGAGATCGTCGAGGCGGGCAGCTTCGACCCCGACTGCATCCACACGCCGGGCATCTATGTCGATCGCATCGTGCTCAGCACCATCAACGAAAAGCGCATCGAGAAGCTGACCGTGCGCCAGAAGGACGTCGTATAATGGCCTGGACCCGCGAACAGATGGCCGAGCGCGCGGCACGCGAGCTCGAGGACGGCTTCTACGTCAACCTCGGCATCGGTATCCCGACGCTCGTCGCCAATTACATCCCGGAAGGGATCGACGTGACGCTGCAGTCCGAGAACGGCATGCTCGGCATGGGGCCGTTCCCGTTTGAGGGCGAGGCGGACCCCGACCTGATCAACGCCGGCAAGCAGACCATTACCGCGCTGCCGACGTCGAGCTTCTTCTCGTCGGCCGACAGCTTCGCGATGATCCGCGGCGGGCATATCGACCTCACCGTGCTCGGCGCGATGGAAGTGTCCGAGAAGGGCGACATCGCCAACTGGACGATCCCCGGCAAGATGGTGAAGGGCATGGGCGGCGCGATGGATCTCGTCGCCGGCGTCAAGCGGGTCGTCGTCGTGATGGAGCACACCAACAAGGCTGGAGAACCCAAGATCCTCGCCGCGTGTACCTTGCCGCTGACCGGCAAGGGCTGTGTCGACCTGATCGTCACCGATCTGTGCGTGATGGCCGTCGACAAGAAGGCCGGTGGCCTGACGCTCGTCGAGCTCGCGCCGGGCACGACATTGGCCGAGGTACGGGCGAAGACCGGTGCGGACTTCGACGCGGGCGCATTCGCCCAGGTCGCGGGCTGAGCCATGCCCTTTACCAACGTAAGCGGCGGCGGCCGCCTCTACTGGAAGCTGGAAGGCCTGGCGGAAGCGCCGGCGCTGGTGCTGCTGAACTCGATCGGCACCGACATGGACCTGTGGGACGGAATGCTGCCTGCGTTGCGGACGCGCTTCGCCGTGCTGCGGATCGACACGCGCGGACACGGCGCGTCGCCTGCGTCTCCCGGGGACTATGACCTGGCGATGCTCGCCGATGACGTCCGCGCGGTCATGGACCAGGCGGAGATCACGACCGCCGCGGTGGCGGGCGTGTCGCTGGGCGGCATGATCGCGATGGAGCTGGCGCTCGCGGCGCCGGCCAGGATATCGGCGTTGGCGCTGATCTGCACCTCGGCGGTGATGGACGCGGCCGCGTGGAACGACCGGATCATGCTGATCCGGCGCGCGGGGATGGCATCGATCGCGGATCTTGCGATGGGACGCTTCCTGTCGCCCGCGTTCATCGCCGCGCATCCGGACGTCGCCGCCACCGTGCGCCGCCAATTGCTCGCCATGGACCCGGCCGGCTATGCCGGTTGCGGCGCGGCGATCCGCGACATGGCGGTCGCCGCGCGGCTGTCCAGGCTCGCGTGCCCGATACTCGTCGTGACGGGCACGCGCGATACGTCGACGCCGCTCGCCGGCCACGGGGATCTGCTGTTGCAGCATCTCCCCACGGCACGGCACGTCGCGATCGACGCGGCGCATCTGGCACCGCTCGAAGCGCCCGATGCGCTGGTGGAGGCGCTCGTCGGCTTCCTCCCGCGCTGACGCCGATCCGGGGCTTTCAGAAACGCATTCCGACGCGCACGCCGTATGTTCTCGGATCGCTGAAGGCGGCCGTTCCCCCCAGTTCGGTCGCCGCCGCCGACACGGTGATCGCGTCCTCGATGTTGCGGAGGAATCCCTGCAGATACCAGTGATCGCCGGGGGCGTTGTAGGTCAGGCTGACATCGGTCTTGTGAAAGCTCGGCTGACGGAACTGAAAGGGCTGCGTCAGGTCGGCGATGACATAGGAGTCGCTCAGCCGGACGCGGCCGTTGAACACGATGTTCCCGGCATTCCCCAGCGGCTGGGTGAAGGTGTAGCCGACGGTTGCCGTGAATTCGGGCGCGCGATTGAGCTTGCGGCCGTGCCAGTCGAACGCGGGGGTCGGCCTGAACTCGCCATAGCGAGCGTTGAGCCAGTTGACGGAAAAATCGAAGCGATGGTTCGGCGCTGGCGTCACGACCGATTCCAGTTCGACGCCGTCGATCTTGGCCTTGGCGGCGTTGGTGGTGATGGTGCACGGACCGCCGCACAGATTGGCGACCTGGCTCAGTTGCAGCCCCGAGTAATCGTAGTGGAACACCGCGCCGTTGAGCGTCATCGCGCGGCCGAACCGGAACTTGAACCCGCCCTCGTACGCGGTCAGCGTCTCCGGCTGATAATAGAGCCCGTTCGCAGGCAGGGCGCAGGTCGGGCCGTTACCCGTCTCGCACCCATCGTTGAACCCGCCCGCCTTGTAGCCGGTCGAGACGGTCGCATAGAGCAGCCCGAGATCGGCCACGTTATAATCGAGACCCGCGCGCCAGGTCGTCTTGCTGAAGGTGCGTTTCGCGTCGTTGACCTGGAAGACCGTGCGGCTGCCGTCGGCGAAGTCGAGCACCGTTTGTCCGACCCGCGACTTGAGGTCGTGCGAATAGCGCATGCCGCCGGTCAGGTGCAGCGCGCTGGTCAGGTCGAAGGTGACCTGCCCGAAACCCGCCCAGGATTCGGCGATGGTCGGATCCTGCGGAAAGCCGTACCGGGTCGCGGTCGCCGGGAAGCCCAGCGGCTGCGGATCGAGCAGGAACAGCGCGATCGCCGATTTTTCCTTGAAATAATAGCCGCCGACCTGCGCGTGGATCGCACCCTCGTCATAGGCCAGGCGCACTTCCTGCGAATTCTGCCAATAGGATGCGTCGTACGTGCTGCCGAGCAAGCCCCGAACGAAGCTCGATTCCTCGTCGCGCGTGAGTTCGCGGTAGGATCCGATATAGGTCAGCGCGACGGGCCCGGGGTTCCACACGATTTCGCCTGCGATGCCCCAGGTCTTGTTGTCGCGGTTGCTCGGCAGGTCGGGGTAGGTCAGCGTCCGCTGTCGCTTCGACCCCATATCGATGAAGACCGGATCGACGCCGGGCACATAGGGGCCGGGATAGAAATTATCGAGGCCGACGATCCCATTGAAACGGCCGCCCATGTGCGAATAGTCGCCCCGAACCGTGACCCGCAGCGCCTCGCTGAAATCGAACAATGCCGATAGCCGGCCCGAGATCGTGTTGCGGAAGGGATCGAGCGGCGCGCCGCCTGCGCCGCGCACGACGTAATTGTCGCGGCGATCATAGTTCACCGCGCCGCGGACCGCGACGATGTCGCCGAGCGGGAGGTTGAGCATCGCGGTGGCGTTGACCGCGTCGTAATTGCCATAGGACGCGTCCGCCGAGGCCTGTAGTTCGTGCTTCGGGGTGGCCGAGATCAGGCTGACGACGCCTGCCGTGGTGTTGCGGCCGTAGAGCGTGCCCTGCGGCCCGCGCAGTACCTCGACCCGTTCGAGATCGAAGAACGACACTTCCTGCGCCTGTGGGCGAGCGATGTAGACGCCGTCCTGCAGAAAGGCCGCCGAGGGATCGCCCTTTTCCGTCGCGTCGTTGCTGGTCACGCCGCGGATGGTGAGCTGGATCCCGCCGACGCCGAAACGATCGATCGACAGGTTCGGTACTAGGTCGTCGAGCATCGAGGCGTCGGTCACGCCGGCGTCGCGCAAGCCGTCGCCACTGATCGCGGTGAGCGCGACCGGCGTCTTCGAGGCGAGCGTCGCGTTGCGCAGCGCGGTGACGACGATCTCGTCCGAGGAAGCTTGGGCCGTCAATGCTTCGGCCGTCGGCCGGGTCGTTGCCGGCGGCACGCCGGGCGTGCTGCCCGTCTGCGCGACCGCGGGCCAGGCAGCTAAGCTGGCGGTCATCAGGCTCCCGCTCAGAAGTTTGAAACGCAGTGTCATATCGCTCCCCCCGTTTTGAAGACAACGAGAGGGGGTGAGGCGCACGCCCCAACGATCCGACCATTCGGCCGGACTCTGTATCCTTCCCCTATCGCACGTCTTCCGATGCGTTCTTCAAATTACTCATATCCATTATGGAGAGTCAACATAGGACAACGTGTTGCCAATAGGATAATTGTAGGATCAATGAAAGTTTCGGCTGGGATAACGGATTGTATTCTGCATAATAGCATGCGACCGATCGAAACGGCCGGCGAAGACCGTGCGAAATCATGAAGAGGAGGATGGGCGATGCGTCTATACTTGCGGCTTGCCTTGAGCAGCGCCGCTCCGGCGATCCTGCTGAGCAGTGCGATACCCGCGTCGGCGCAGGACGATATCGTAGCGGCCCGCGCAGCGACGACCGAAGCGGCGATGACCGACGACGAGCGGCTCGCGCTCACCAGCGGTATCATGGCGGTCCCCTTTGGCGCCGACTTCAAGCTGCCTGACGGGGCGGTATATGGTGCGGGCTACGTCACCGGCGTGCCGCGCCTCGGCGTACCGGCCTTGACCGAGACGGATGCAAGCCTCGGCGTGTCTTACGTCGGTGACATCCGGCACGACGGCGGCGCCACGCCGTTGCCGTCCGGCGTGGCGATGGGCGCGACCTGGAATCCGGACCTGATCCGCCAGGGTGGCGTGATGATCGGCGGCGAGGCGCGGGCCAAGGGGTTCAACGTGCTGCTGGCGGGCGGCGTCAATCTGGCGCGCGATCCGCGCAATGGCCGAACCTTCGAATATCTCTCGGAAGATCCTCTGCTCTCCGGCCTTCTCGCCGGCGCTGCGATCGACGGGATCCAGTCCAATCACATCATCTCGACGGTCAAGCATTTCGCGCTCAACGGCCAGGAAACGGGTCGGCATTTCGCCAACTCCAGGATCAGCGATGCGGCGGCGCGCGAAAGCGACCTGCTGGCGTTCCAGATCGCGATCGAGCGCGGCCGCCCAGGCGCGGTGATGTGCGCGTACAACCAGGTCAACGGCGCGCAGGCGTGCGGCAACGACTATCTGCTCAACCAGGTGCTGAAGCGCGATTGGCGCTATCCTGGCTTCGTGATGTCAGATTGGGGCGCGGTGCACGGCCTCGATTTCGCGCTCAAGGGGCTCGACCAGCAATCCGGCTTCCAGCTCGATCCGGAACGGTATTTCGCCAAGCCGCTGGGCGATGCCGCCGCCAGCGACCCAGCCTATCGCGCTCGGCTGTCGGACATGAACCGGCGGATCCTGCATGCGATCTACGCCACCAGGCTCGACGCGTTTCCCGTCAAGCCAGGCGGCGCGATCGACAAGGCTGCGAACGCTGCCGTGTCCGAAGCCGTCGCGCGACAGGCCATCGTCCTGTTGCGCAACCGGAACGATGCCCTGCCACTCGCGGCCGGCGCCAGGCGCATCGCGGTGATCGGCGGCTATGCGGATTCCGGTGTCCTGTCCGGCGGTGGATCGAGCCAGGTCCATCTTGCCGGCGGACCTTCGGCGAGCGTCTCGAACGGCGGCACGGGGCCATTCGCGGGGCTGTTGAGCGAGCAGTATCAGCGCACGCTGCCGCCGCTCGACGCGATCCGGGCAAGGGCGCGAGGCGCCGAGGTGACCTTCCGCAACGGCGCCTATATCTCGGACGCCGTCGCCCAGGCGCGCAAGGCCGATGTCGCGATCGTGTTCGCCAGCCAGTGGCAGACCGAGGGGCTCGACAATCCCGACCTGTCGCTGCCCCGCGGCCAGGATGCCCTTATCGAGGCGGTCGCCGCGGCAAACCCCAATACGATCGTCGTACTCCAGACGGGGAGCGCGGTCGCCATGCCGTGGCTGGAGCGTACCGCTGCCGTGGTCGAGGCCTGGTATCCCGGCGCGCGCGGCGGCGAGGCGATCGCCTCGGTCCTGTTCGGCGATACCAACCCCAGCGGGCATCTGCCGATCAGCTTCCCCGCGTCGCTCGACCAACTGCCGCGACCGGTTCTTCCCGGCAGCGATACCGTCGAGCCCAATTTCCTTGGCAAGGGCAGTCCCGGTCAGGTCCTCGACGTCGATTACAACATCGAGGGTTCGGATATCGGCTATCGATGGAATGCGCGCCAGCGGCAAAAGGCGCTGTTCCCGTTCGGCTTCGGCCTGAGCTATTCCAGCTTCGCGCTGTCGAACCTCAAGGTCGGGGCGAAACAGGCCAGCTTCACCGTGGCGAACACCGGCAAGCGCGACGGCGCGACCGTGGCGCAGCTTTACATGGTCAGCCAGCCCGGCGGACCACGCCAGCGTCTCGTCGCATTTTCCCGCGTCGACCTGAAAGCGGGCGAAGTCCGTCGCGTGACCTTGCCCATCGAGCGTCGAGTCGTCGCGAACCATGTCGGCGGACAGTGGCAGATTGCGGCGGGACGCTACGGCTTTGCGATCGGCCAGGATGCCGAGCAGCTCGGGCCGGTGCAAAGCGTCCGGCTCACGCAGAGCAGTTGGCGTCCTTGAAACGGCAGGGGC
>JGI20283J13201_100214_pt1 | contig 33593 bp, 20 predicted proteins | sample Plalitdecfosmids_FD_13201 | JGI IMG/M metagenome (IMG submission 13201)
GCGCTGGCTTTTTCCTTCAGCACCGGAATGAAGAGATGATTGATCTCAAGCACCGCACGTACGTTTACGTTGATGTTTGCGACATGCTCATGAAAGGGAACATCTGTAAAGGCTGCATTCAGGCCGTATCCTGCATTATTCACAACAACAGTGAGTTGATCGTGATGATGTTTGCTCCAGGATCGGATCCTCTCTCCCGCCCCGTCCGTAGCGAGATCTATTTCCAGGCAGTCAACAAAGACCTGGTATCCAAGGCGAATTGTAGCTGCAGTGCGATATAATCCGGTTGCATCAATGTCAACCAGGAGGAGGCCATACCCTCTCTTTGCGAGTTCTGAAGCTATCGACCGGCCAATTCCTTTTGCAGCACCGGTAACAAGTGCGAGTTTCTGCATAATTTATGATTTGACAGTTTGCGTGTAGGAATAGTCAGGCAGCGTTGCTGATCTCCATTTCAGAGCAGGCAGCTTGATCTGTGCAAGCTTATGGTAGAATGGAGTTTTACTGGTAGCATGTTTGGGCTTGTAGGCTCCGGTAATTAGCGGAATGTACATCACCCGTCTGCGGCTTTTTTCTCCTGAATGAGGCGATTGTTCAACCCGGTGCCATAGACTTCCATTGTGAATGGTAAGGTCACCGGCTTCAATATCTACACCCACTTCATGCTTGTCGGGATTGTTGTCAACGAAGTACTTTTTGCGGAAGAAAAGACTGAACAAATTTTGTTTGTGCGTTCCCGGCAGGAAGCGCAGTCCGCCATTAGAAACAGGGCAATCATCCAGATGCAAACCAACATTCAGCATGGGCAGGATGCGGCTTCCAAGAAAAAGATCCCTCGGACTATCGGTATGCCAGCCGAGTTGTTTAAAAGTGCTCTGTGATGTGTTTTCGTAGTGATTAACCACCAGTCCGTCCTTTTCGTCCTCTCCTATTCTGCCTTCATAATTTCCAAGCAGGGGTAACAAGGCATTAAGTCTCTCGTCTTTCAGAAAGCTGCTCAACGTTTTGCTGTAATGGGAAGCGAATGCCAGTCGCTGGATGATCTGGCGATAGTTTGAGGCATATCCGTATTTGAGCGGAATACCGTTTATCTTTTTGACATTTTTGCTGATCAGTTCTTCGTGGATCTGATCTATTTCACCAATGAAATGGTTGACCGTTTCGCGGGGAATAAAATTCTTCAGGTGAAGAAAACCATGTTTGTTAAAAAATCTGATCTGTTCGTCGGTAAGACGGTTGGCGAACGCGAAAGCTTCGTGTTTGTAACTACTCATGAGGATGGCATTTTTTACCCGGCAATACTATCCCTGATGCAAGTCTTCGGCTATGCATGACAGTGATATTGATCAGGCGATTAATTAATTAATGAAAGAGGAGCAAGTGCAACGACGGGAATAACAGGATCAGCAACAACAACCAAATCCCTGAGCGGAAGCCAGAGCAAAAAATACCGGTTGAATGTTGATCAGATGTGACATATTTTTTTAGTCTACTAATTTGGTAGACAAATATAGAAACATAATTCAGACTGCAAAAGATTTTTGAAAAGTTTTTTCAAAGGGGAGAAATTCAGAAGCATTCAGTTAGGCGTTTAGAGAACCATTATCGACACTCTCCGTCTTATCTTCACAACAATGAAACTTTTCTGTTTGCTCCTTGCCTTTCTCATACTCACTAACGCCAATGCGCAAACGCGGGTAATTGCCGACATGGACATAGACTCCGATGTCGACGACGTCGCTGCCCTCGCCATGCTGAACAACATGCATATTGCGCGTCAGATTAACCTGCTTTGTGTAATCGTCACCAGCGACGATCCTTACGCGGCCGTTTGCACGGATGCCATAAACAGATATTTCAATAAGCAGGGGTTTCCGATCGGTGTGTTGAAAGATCAGGACAGTTTGAAAAATCATTCCAGATACACCCGGCAGATTGCAGAAGCGTATCCCCATAAGCTGCAGCATTCTTCAGACGCTGAATCTGCAGCCGGCTTATACAGACGCTTACTCAGCGCGTCGCCCGACAATTCTGTGGTACTCCTTACCATCGGCCACCTGAGTAATTTTCAGGCATTCCTGCAGTCGGGTCCTGATAAATACTCAAAGCTTTCCGGAATGAAACTGGCTGAAAAGAAAGTCAGTAAATGGCTTTGTATGGGAGGTCAATTTCCCACAGGAAAAGAAGCAAACTTTTACCGCCCCGATCCTGCTTCAACGGTGTTCTGTGTAAATGCCTGGAAGAAGTCGGTAATCTTTGCAGGCTGGGAAATCGGAGAGAAAATTAAAACCGGCGGCACCTATCTGAAATCAATTGTTTACCCCGGAAGTCCGGTTGCAAAAGCATATGAACTGTACAACCAATTCAAAGGCAGATCAAGCTGGGACCAGGTTGCGGTATTCTTTCTTTCACCGGAACACAGACAGTATTTCGATACGATTAAAATCGGTTACTGTGCGGTGTCGCAAGACGGTTCCAACGAATGGCGCACTGACCACGACAGCAATCACGAATATGTCATTGTCCGGCCGGATGCAGATCCTGCTAAAATTGCAAAACTTATGGACGAAATGGTCGTGAAATAATTACTTCTTAATTCCTGCGCGCTTTTTCATTTCCTCCATCGATAATACATTGTATCGTCCCACCTGTTTGTCGCCTTTGTAAGTAATAATTTTTAATTGTGCAGCCTCCTTCGGAACAGTGAGTGGAGTACTGTATCTGGGATAAAATCTATCCGGATAGGAATTATCAAAACTGTAATAAATATCCAGTCCCTGCACTTCGGTAGAAAGTGCAACAGAAACTGAACTGTCCTTCCCTTTACTTACTTCTATGATCGGGTCGTAAGCACTGGGTGCATATTTTGTTTCAGACAGGTCAAGTCTTTCGAAGTGCTGCTCAAGTTTGGAAAAGAAACGGTTGAAATCTTTTTTCTCTTTTGGCGACCAGACGGATTCTGCGATTGCCATCCCACGCGGCCAGGTCATGTACTGCGCCTGCCGCATGTTGTAAACCTGTTCTGTCCAGAGATTTGCCTGTCCGCCCTTGATGTATTTTTTGTCAACGCCTTCCGGAAGCGGTTCAAACTGGTACGACTTATTCAAACGCAGCGAAGCATAAATGCGGCTTTCAATCACCGGATCTGCCTGCATGTAGTCGATGTAGGCAAAGGTTGTCGGACTCATCACTACCTCGTGTCCCATCTTCGCAGCCTCTGCCCCGCCTTTCATTCCGCGCCAGCTCATTACGGCAGCACTGGGAGCAAGCCCTCCTTCCATAATTTCATCCCAGCCCATAAATTTCTTGCCTTTTGACAGCACGATCTTTTCCAGACGTTTCTCAAAATATCCCTGCACCTGTTCAATCGTTTTGAGTCCCTCTTTCTGCATCAGCGCCTTTACCTGCGCACTCTGTTTCCAGTAATTATGCGGCGCTTCGTCTCCGCCAACATGGATGTATTCGAAGGGAAATAATTGCGCAACTTCAGTCATTACTTTATCCAGGAAGGCATACACTTTTTCATTGGCCGGACAAAGCGTATTGTCCACAAGAGCGATCGGCGGAGCACCCTTTGACCAGTCCATGATCGGCTCGCCGGAGCGAACGACATATTTATTCGCGCCGGGCGTACAGGAGAGATCAGGATAGGCAGCAACTGCAGCCAGACTATGCCCCGGTACATCGATTTCAGGCAGAATATTTACAAAACGTTCGGATGCATACTGCACCAGTTCTTTGATGTCTTCATGCGTATAGAATCCTCCGTAATTACGCGGCTCATTCGCGAGCGGCGCAGCGAAGGTTCCGAAATATCCCTGTTTTTTGACGTTCCAGGCGCCTACTTCGGTCAGTCTCGGCAGGCTTTTGATCTGGATCCTCCAGCCTTCATCGTCAGTAAGGTGCAGGTGAAGAATATTGTATTTATACCGCACCATGTCGTCGATGTAACGCTTTACATCTTCCTTTGTAAAGAAGTGCCGGGCGACATCGAACATCAGTCCGCGCCATTCAAAGCGTGGATAGTCTTCTATTTCGACCAGCGGAATTTCCCACCTGGATGTCGCAGTCGGTTTCAGGCTCTCAATTTCCTTCGGAAACAATTGAAGCAGTGTCTGGACGCCATAGAAAAGTCCGGCTGACCCGGCTGCGCTTACGGTGATTCCTGTCGACTTAACGGACAACCTGTAACCTTCTTTTCCAAATTTTGCTGCGAGAGAATTATCAAGCACAAAATTGATCGTACCCTCTTTGGTATTGCCGGCAGCAGAGGCGGCCGTGATCTTTTTGGCGAGGTATGCTGCCACCCAGGTCGAACTTTTGTCGGAGGGAACCGTCATGGTAACGCCTGAGGAAATCGGATACGTGCCACTGCCCTTAACAATGCTTACCGGTTCAGGGATAATGGCGATATTCGTTTGTGCGAACGCGGGCATCAGGAAGGCACCGGCGACAAGGAAAGTGAGTAGTTTCTTCATATGCATTTCAGAACGGTGAAAATACAGATTCAAATTATGAAACAGCAATCAGGTCCATCCACCCAAACCAATGAAGCCGGAAAACGGGCAGTAATCGGAGCCTCTATTTTTTTGGCCGCTGCAGTGGCCATCGCAAACTGGATCAGGAAATTGTAAGTGTACCTTGCCCCGATTAAAGCATTGTAGCAGATCAGGAATAGCTTCGAAAAACGGCGATAGAACCCGCGTTTACTGTTTCAGCACTTGCAAAGTTCTTGTTTCAGTACCCATACGGCATTGCAAGAAATAAACACCCGGACGAAGCGCAGAAAAACCGCTGATCGCCAGCACAGACTGCCCGGAAGCAAGCTGCACTTCCAGCTCTTTCACTTTTGTTCCGGAAGCATTTAAAAATACCAGCAACATTTTTCCGCCTGCCCGGGAATTTACGCGCAGATCAAGTGCTTCTGTAATCGGGTTTAAAGCTGTTACAGAAAAGCTGTTTGCTGAAACCCCAGGGACGACCGAAACCATTTCCGAGAACTGAGCGCTTCCGTCCAGATCAATCATTTTAAGCCGATAATATAATTTTCTGTTGGCTGCATCCGGATTTCTATCCGTAAATAAATAGGCGTTGTTGCGACCACCTTTTGCAGCAAGCTGGCCAATGGCAGCAAAAGAGTTTCCATTTGAGGATCGTTGTATTTCGAAATGCTTAAAGTTTTTCTCCTCCACTGTCGTCCAGTTAAGGTTGACATCTGACATGTTGCTTCTTGCGGAAAAGGCCGTAAGTGTTACCGGCAATGCCGCTTCAGCCAGTGGTATAAACCGAAAGGTTCTTCCTGCATCAGGCAGCGCGTCTTTCCTCGTGTTGAATTGCGGACCAGCGCTCGAATAGTCCCCATTGATTGATCCGAAGGTAGTAGCAGCACTCAGGGCGGCCGACCAGCTAACGCCGGAACCCTTCGCAAGATTTACTGAATTGACAGCTGACGTTCCTTTTATGCCTACTGCCCCGGTAATCAGCGTAGCTGCATTTGCACTGGCTGACCAGGGACCGTAAACGAAATCAATTCTACCGGAGGTTTCATAAAGTTTTACCTGGAAGTTCATGCTGGCATACTGCGAAGGTGCAAGCTTGTCGGCCACGTTTTTAAATTGAATGGTGCATACCCTTGCGCCGGGTTGTCCGCTGGTAAGTACGCGGTATTCGGTGCTGCCTGTACCCACCAGATCATGGTTGTACGGATAGAGCAGATCTGTTTCTGTCGATGTAATTATTCCATTTGTATTTCCGTTGAATGTTGGAAAAAAAATTGAGGCGGAAGCCGGCGCAGTGACTCCCAGTTTAATAAATCCGTTTGTATTTAATACAAACTGCGTGTACCCGGTACCGTTATACCGAAAAATAAAACCGATGTTTTGAACAGATGAATTATCGTCGTCAAAACTCATTGCGCTGCCAGCATAATTTGTTGTGATCGCGCTGCCCGATGTTGCAAGATCAGCGTAGGTGCCTGCTATACTTGTGGTAGTTGCCGCATCGTATTTCCAGCTTGCTGAAAAGGCTCGGATGATGGAATAGTAAGCCTGCTTTTTCTGGTAAGTGTTATCAAATGGCAATGGCCAGTCGGGCCGGGAGTAGGTTCCGGTGATCCAGGTATCTGCGTCTGAGACGTTCCAGGTGGTGATGCCATATCGTTGCGCTACCGGCACGGCGAGATAGGCAAACATGACCGACCTGTATTTGTCGGCCTGTGCCTGTGCGATCGCGGGCGTATAGGTAAGTGATTGATTGTTCTCCGGGTTCATGGCAATATCGAGTTCTGAAATGTGTACTTTCAGTCCGGTTGCAGCCATCACATTTATCGCATTTGAAAGCGAGTTAATGTTCGTGTTTTTGTTCATGTGCATCTGCAGCCCTACCCCATCGACAGGAATACCGTTTGCTTTAAACGAGGCCATCAGCGCTGCTACGGCATTCAGTTTGGCTGTGCTGTATTCATGTCCGTATTCATTGTAAAATAGCAACACATCAGGGTCAGCCTGACGGGCATATTGAAAGCACCGAGCAATATAATTGCTTCCCAGGTGCTGCAACCACACCGAGTTGCGAAGCGTGCCATCATCGTTGAACGCTTCGTTAACGACGTCCCAGGAAGCGAGCTTTCCTTTGTAATGCGTTACCACGGTCTGGATATGCGTTTTCAGCACATTCTCCCAGGCAGCAGAATCCCCGGCGAAATTTGTGACCCAGTTGGGCAACGACTGGTGCCAGACCAGTGTATGTCCGTGCACACGTTTGCCGGTCTGCGCGGCAAAGTTCACCAGTGTGTCTCCGTTCTCGAAATTGTAGCCATTTGCAGAGGGGTGAATCGTTCCCCATTTCATTACGTTCTCCGGTGTGACGCTGTTGTATTCTTTCGCCACCAGCGAACGATACGTTGCATTGTTTCGCAGGAGTGTCGTGTTTATTGCCGCACCGAACCGGAAGGGCGCTGCCGACTGAAGGGTGGTATCCTGCGTAAGACCTTTCAGGCTGAGCAACAGGAGCAGGCAGGAAGACAGGTACATGAAGTGTTTATGCATAGCAAGCGTTTCGTCAAATAAATATAAACAGCTCCTGATTCTTTGCAGAAAATTTAAGCTGAACGCGCGCTCTGCCTGCTTTTCGTTATGAGATTTGAATTTCCCCATCCCCAATTCGCTGAGTAAATTCTTGCTGCACGCGAACGTGAATCCACAGCTGAACTGCGTAATTAATATTTCGGTTGCGATGGCATGGCTTATTATACTGCTTACAGCATAAGGAATATGTAAAAGAGACTGTAAATAACTTTACCATGAACGAGAATGAAAAAATGAGTCGTCGCCAGGTGCTTGGCGGCATTGGTGCCGGACTCGCCACTGTGGTTGCGGCGCCTGTACTGGGTGCTCCGTTATCACCCGCAGCAGGAAACTTCCCTCCTGTTGGACTGGAAGATCCCCTGACCAAGTATCCAAAACCACCGTTTAAAGTTCAGAAACAGCCCTGGCCCGGACTTGCCTCTAAAATGGATCCGAGACCGGATCATGGGGAAACAAGCTACAAGGGTTCCGGCAGACTTGCTGGTCGTAAAGCATTGATCACCGGCGGCGATTCAGGTATGGGAAGGGCAGCTGCAATTGCCTATGCCCGTGAAGGAGCAGACGTTGCCATCAACTATCTCCCTTCAGAAGAGGAAGACGCAAAAGAAGTAATTGCGCTGATAAAGGCTGCAGGCAGAAAAGGAATAGCCATACCCGGCGACCTGCGCGAAGAAGCTTTCTGCAGAAAACTGGTTGATGAAGCCGTTCGCCAACTGGGCGGTCTGGATATTCTTGTCAGCAATGCTGCCCGGCAGCAGACAAGACCATCAATTCTTGACCTGACCTCTGACGATTTTGATGCCACAATAAAGACCAATATCTACGCTCCTTTCTGGATCACAAAAGCGGCTTTTCCACACCTGAAACCGGGGTCAGCAGTGATCGCGACGACATCTGAACAGGCCTATGATCCGTCTGCCGAGTTGTTTGATTATGCACAGACCAAGGCTGCCAATATGAGTTTCGTAAAATCACTGGCGAAACAGTTTGCCCCGAAAGGAATCCGGGTTAACGGTGTGGCCCCTGGTCCGATCTGGACGCCGCTACAGGTAAGCGGTGGAGCAACTCCGGAAAAGCTGCAGACATTCGGAGGCAATACCCCGCTTCAGAGACCGGGTCAACCGGTAGAGCTGGCTTCTATTTATGTACAGCTTGCGGCAAGCGACGCGAGTTATGCAACCGGACAGATCTATGGTGCATCAGGTGGTGCAGGAAACCCATAATAAACGCATATTCCCATCGTCAGACATACACCAATGCAATCGAGAGTATACCCACTGACGGGGGTGCTTTGAAAAACCAAAAATGGCCGCAAAAATTGCGGCCATTTTTTATTATAGTAAACTGCAATGACGCGTTATTGCTTCACTACTTTATTTGTTGTAACAATCCCATCTTTGCTGATCAGCACCTGGTAAACACCCGGGGCAAGTGAATTCAGTCCGTCGATGTTGATGAAATTATTTCCCGCAATTACCTTTTCCTGGTAGTCACGAACAAGCTTTCCGTTGCTGTCCATTAACCTTATCTGCGTTGTGCCAGGTTTCATGAAGTTGAGTTTCATGCTTACTCTTGAAGAAAATGGATTCGGCCAGAACTGGGCGCTTAATAATCCTTCAAGCTTCAGCACCAGCACATCAGAATAATCAACGATACCAGCCTGGTTTACCTGCCTGAGGCGATAGTAGAGCCTGTTCCCTTCCGAGCCATTTAATTTATCTGCGTACGTATATTCACTTGAACCTGCGATGTTTTTATAATCGTTTACTTCGGAGAGATTGAAGAAATTGGTGCCGTCTGCGCTGCGCTGAACGGTGAAGCGCTTATTGGTGTTCGTTAGTGGCGTTTTCCAGTTGAGTTGTGCAAAGCCATCCTGCATTTTTACATTAAAAGAGAGAAGGTCAATTGGCAGAATGCTGAGTACCGTAATTGTGACCAGGTCTTCAGTTGATGCCTGACCATTGCTGATCGTCCACTTGAAGGTATATTCTCCTACGCGATTTACACCGTTTACAGTGGTCAATCTGTTGGTTGCGTTTGCGAAGACAGGATTCGATCCTGCCGGTGAGCTTACGACTGTCCAGAGTCCTGTCTGGCCTGTAGTCGGAGCGTTTCCTGTCAAAGAGATGTTCTGAACGGAAGTCAGGCTCTGGTCGGGACCAGCGTCTGCAAGGACAACAGCAGTACTTGTTATCGAGACTGTACTGCTGACTACGGAACATCCGTTGCCCGTTACGTTCCAGCTGAATGTATAAGTATTGCCTACTGCGAGGCCGGTCACCGTTGTTGTAGGGCTGGATGGCGTGGTAATGGTAGCGGCGGCAGGCCCGCCGGTTTTTGTCCACACACCTGTGCCGATAGAAGGCGCAGTTGCAGCCAGTGTTGCCGTCGTTGCATTTGCAAGGGTCTGATTCGGACCTGCATTCGAAGTGGGTAAAACATTGTTTGTGATTTGCACATCATCACTGCTCGAATTACAACCGCTGTTGGCAACTGTCCACTTGAAAACAGAAATACCTCTGGCAAGTCCGTTGATGGCTGTTGTACCAGAATTCGGATTAAGAATGGTAGCTGTTGGTCCACTAACCTGTGACCAGGTGCCCGTTCCGTTATCGGGCGTATTGCCTGCAGTAATAGTTGACGCGGTAGTTCCCGTTGGTGAACAAACGATCTGGTCATCTCCTGCTTTTGCTGCAGAGGGTGCCTGATTGATGGCGACTGAGATTGGCTTGACTGTTGAACATCCGTTTGCGGATGTCTTGATGTAGTAGACACCGCTGTTGCCGATAGTCTTCGCTGCAATTCCCAGACTGCCGGTATTGTTGTAAGCATTGCTGAGTGTAGCGAAATAGTCAAATGTAGCGCCCTGTGCTGTTCCGGAACGGTAGGCAGTGCTGGTGATGTCGATAACAGATGGTGCGCAAACTGCTGCAGGATTTGTGATGGTTAGTCCTGGCGCCTGTGTGGGGCTGAGAGAAACGCTTATATTACCATTGTTTGACGTTATTCCATATGAGTCTTTGACCGTGTAGGCAATGGTAGACGTGCCGGAGAAACCAGCTTCCGGCATAAACATGACGTTTCTATTAGCGTCAATGGAGTATACGCCCTTGCCCGCATCAATAAAGGATGCTTGTATGCCCTCATTTACAGGATCAAGGTCGATGGTTTCTCTGTTGATGCTTCCGCCTGTATTCTGTGTTACATCATTAGATGTAATGTCAAAAATAGCGGGCTGTCCGCTGCAGGTGATTATGTTATCTGCATTTGCTGTCGGCGCAACCAATGTGCTGGTGTTTGTGGCACGGATGTCCATGTTTCTGATCTCATGAAAATCAACAAGTGACCCCGTCGATGCTGCCATTCCATATTGCAGTTGTGCCGGCGCGACAAAAGGATAATCCAGTGCGCTAATCAATTCAACTGCAGTCACAGTAGTCCCCCCCTTGTACATAATAACTTTCACCGTGTATCCAACATTAGTTCCAGCCGTTGAGCCTGGAGTGAGTATAAATTTTACCCTACGATAATTTGCAGAAGTAGAGTCCGGGTATCGTTGGGTAAATCCTCCGAAACCGATGTTGTATTTTGGGTCGGTGGTTATAACATTATGCTGAAAAACGTAGTCTGAAGCACTGAATCCGTTTCCCGGTCCTCGAACAGTTATCGACTGTTTCAATTGGGTTCCTGGTGCGATACCACCGCTTTTGGGGCCGTCGGTCGGATTGGAAAAATTTCCAAATTCGTCGATTCCAATTCCGATATACCCTCTGGACAATCCTGGAATCGCTGTTCCTCTGTTTGCGTAACCTAAAGAGCCGCCAAATGCGCCCGGGCGGAAAACAGGTACACTGGCGTCAAACAAAAAGAAGCAGATTCCATCTGCCTGATTAAAGCTACTTGCACCGCGCTTGTAGATAAAAAATTCAAACGTTGCAGTCAATCCAAAGTGCGAGGGAAAGGAATCCTCTGCATACATATATCCAACCCGGTTAAGTCCCGTATCGGTAAGCTGAAGATAACCCTGACCCTCAGGATCCTGTCCGGTAGCAGCAGTCAGCTTCGCAATACCACTTACAACAAGACCTTTTTGAGAAGACGTTTTAAAACTGCCTGCATAGGGGAGCTGGGCATCGGCCCTGAATATTCCCGAAAGCAGCAATATGACCACGCAGGCTGCGGCAGAATAGAAATGGTTTTTCATGCACGTACAACGAAAAACAATTGCGTAGAAGTACGTGTAAATACCTCAGGTTTGAAAAATACAGGAAAGCACTTAGCCATAAGCGCTTTTTTACTCTAATTCAGCATTTTGTATGACCGGGTTTTACTAATAATTCTTATGAGAGTGCCCGGTTTTCACTTACATCTGCCCTGTCAGTAACCAAAAATGCCACCACCCCCGACTTTCTTCTTTGCACCCCCGATCGAACGAATATTGTACGTGAACGTTGCCATAAAATACCTGGTCAGTACATTGGTCTGACTGGCAGTAACCATATTCCTGAAAGTACTCAGACTAACCGCATTATTCTGATTCAACAGATCCCAGACACTCAGTTTCAATACCCCCTTTTCATCTTTGAGCATTGTAAAGTTGATGGCCATATTAAGTCGCAGCGCATCTTTGGGCAGTCCGGCAGGCACATTTCCATTGTAATCATAGCCGAGATTTCCTTCCCAGATCACATGTTTCGGAACACGAACAATAATCTCCGTATTTAGCGTATGCTGATTCGCCTTCAGACTCCTGAATCGTGTCGTGGTGAATTTTGTCTCATAGTATGTAAGATCATAACTGTTGTTCCACTCGAATTTGTCGTCGTAATTCAGGTTGAAGCCAAGCCACTGCTGCAGGTTCCAGGTTGCCTGCCAGCTTTCTTCGAAGTTGTACAACAGTTTGTTTCTGGTGTATCCATACCATCCACCGGTGTTCCAGCTGATGATCCATTTCGACTTGCCTTTGTATTGTTTGTTGATATTGTAATTGATCGAACCGTTCCGGCTTCCATCAGCATTGACCGGAGTTGTCGTCTGAATACCTTTGTCATCAACGATCACACTCTGCACCACTTCATTTTTCGCAAAAGTTGCATACGCATTCAGGCTGATGTTGAGATAACGTTTGGAATCATTAAAATAATAATTCGCAGAAAGATTGTCGCGGGTGGCCGGAAGTAAGTTAGGATTTCCGTTTACGACATAATATGGATTGCTGTTGTTTAATACCGGAATCAGGTAATTGTAGGAAGGCAAAGCCACTCCCCTGTCGTAATACAGGTTTAATTCGCGAAATACGATCGATACTGCGGGCAGAATATTAAAAAGGTTCTGAACGATCGGCTCAGCCAGATTTGCCACGCGGTTGTCAAACTTTTGCCAGAGCGCGCGCACCGATGGTGTGATGAGCAATTTTTTATACTTGTATTCTACTCCAAGACTCGAATTCGAACGATGCGATTCACGTGAAAAACGACTGCTTAAAGAAGGATTGATCTTGTCGTAACCCGGCCCTCCGAATCGGTTAAAGGTATTCACATCGTTATCCAGCTTGCTGTATTCGTAGCGTGTCGACGCTGACAGGCTGAATGATTTCCCGAGTGGTTCACGGTAATTTGCCCCGGCATTTGCGTCAAGCCTGGGAATGCGCTCGTAACGCATCTGCTGGAGCACGCTGTCATACGGCGTGGGATTGAAAAAACTGGTGGTCGCATTTGTTGTGTAGTTGTTTCTGGCATTCGTTGCATCCAGCCCGTGATACAAGGTCCAGCGTCGACCGCTTTTGGTTTTGGAAAGCCTGTTGATGCTCAGGTTGTGGCGATACTTGTACGAGTTCATGGCATTTTCCTGCATGACCGTTCCGGCACTAAGCGGACCATCAATGCTGTTCAGACTGGTGATGAGGCTGGTTTGATTTTCATCCTGCAAGCCAATGGTATAATTGACGTTAGCCTGGATATTGGTAACCGAATCCGGTTTCAGCCGCGTACCTATGCCCATGTTGTGAGCATTCACGATGAGAGCACCATCGAGATCAGAATTGTTGGTGATCACGGTATCCTGGTTGAACTGCTGGATATTGGTTGTGGTACGTCTGTCAACGTGCACATTGCCGTAAAAATATTGTCCGAAAATTGACTGTTTAAGATTGGGAGCATGGTTGATGTTTATGCCAGCTCCCTTACTTTCAGCAATACCTCCTCCCTGTTGCATGCCGCCAAAATTGACCCCGTTCACGGATACACTGCTGCCACCTGAACTGCTTGACCAGATACTTGTGCTGCGGCTGTTGAGGTTGCTGCCGCTTCGGTTAAGTCCGCCGGTTTGCATAAGGTCATTAAAGCTAAAACCTGCCTTATTTAAATTATTTCCGTACCCCAGAACACTGATCTGCAGCGTATCGCGAAAAATATTGGCTATACCTCCCGCCTCATAACGGCCAGCAGTACCCGCACCTGCGTACACCTTTCCAAATATGCCCTTCTTAAGCCCTTTCTTCAGCGTAATGTTAACCACCTTTCCCACGTTGTTGATGTTGTTGTCACCGCTTCTCAGCAGTTCTTCCTTGTCATCAGTAACCTGAACCTTGTCGATGATATTTGCAGGAAGATTGCGGGATGCCATTTTAGGATCACTGCCGAAGAAGTTTTTACCATCCACCAGCATGCGATTCACGGGTTTTCCATTTACGGTGATGTTGCCTTCTTTGTCGACCTGAACGCCCGGAAGTTTCTTCAGCAAATCTTCGACAAGCGCGTTGGGCAGGGTCTTGAAGGAATTGGCATTGAATTCAATCGTATCGTTTTTTATCGTTACCGGCGGACGTTCAGCCATCACTACCACTTCATCAAGCTGACTCGACGTTGCCTTCAGGTTTATTTTACCAAAATTTAGTTCCGGCTGCGTATCCGTTAATGAAAACGTTTTCCGGAAGGCTTCATAGCCTGAATACGTGACAATAAAACGCAGCGACCGATTAAGCGGAAGTGAAGGAATTCTGAATTCACCTTTCTCGTTGCTTAAGCGATAGGTAATGATTGATGTATCTGAGGCATTGAAAACCGTAATGGTCGCCAGCGACAACTGTTTGTTTTGTACACTGTCGTTGATGACGCCGCTGATCGTGCCTCGCTGGGCAGTAGCGCATAAAGTAAACATGACCAGGCATAAACCGGTTAATAGCAATTTCATCTCTCTGATTCGCTTTAGATTTGGAAAACTTATGGCTGGCTGATTGGAAAGTCGTTGGAAAAATCTGGCACAAACTACTGAAGAGCAACATGATCCGGATTATCCTTCTGCTTAAACGGTGATTTTTAAGGGTAAGTGGAGAGAACTATCAAAATTTGAACGAAAAGTTTCGTGGACAGTTCCTGGCATTATGAACTTTTGACCGAACGACAGATTTTCATGAATGTTTTGTTAAACCACCGGTTCGACGCCACTAAGTAGTCGCTGTGGTGATCCCTTCGTAGCTCCGCTGAACAAAGGAAGCAGATTGACCGTTACTTTTGCGCTCAATAACGGACCGGTCAATTCGTTGACTGCCGGAGGTAAAACCAAAAAAGAATGAAGACTGCCCATCTGTGTCTCGGAATACTGCTTTTTTTCGCAGCAGCACTAACCACGCAAGCACAGAACAAACACACCATCAACGGATATTTCAAGGATGCAAAATCAGGAGAACAACTGCCGGGCGCAACCGTTCGGGTAAAGGAAAATCCTTCCCTGGGCGCTACGTCCAATGAATACGGCTTCTATTCCCTGACGCTTAATCCGGGGAACTATACACTCGTGGCTACCTCGCTTGGCTACATCCAGAAGCAGATCACCATCAACACGACAACAAAAGATCAGAAACTGGATATCCTGCTTGAACCGGCGGGGTCGTCCCTGACTGAAGTGGTAGTGAGCGGACGTTCCGCACGCAGCAGAGTGACTTCGGCACAGATGGGTGTTGAGAACCTCACGATGAAAGAGGTAAATAAACTGCCGGTTCTTTTTGGCGAACGTGACGTGCTTAAAATTATTCAGCTGCTTCCCGGTGTGAAATCTGCAGGCGAAGGAAACAGTGGCTTTTTTGTTCGCGGCGGAGCAGCAGACCAGAATCTCATTCTTCTTGACGAAGCTCTTGTCTACAATCCCTCTCACCTGCTTGGCTTCTTTTCTACCTTTAACTCGGATGCGATCAAAGACCTGTCCCTCTACAAAGGCAACATGCCGGCGCAATACGGCGGTCGCCTTTCTTCTGTGATGGATGTACGCATGAAAGATGGCAGTGACCAGGATTACCATGTGCAGGGCGGAATTGGTTTGATCGCCTCACGCCTCAGCGCTGAAGGACCTATCACCAAAGACAAAGGTTCCTTCCTCGTAAGCGGACGCAGAACCTATGCAGACGTCTTTCTGAAAGCCAGCAAAGACACGCAGACAAACCGCACCCAACTCTATTTTTACGACCTCAATCTGAAAGCAAACTATAAACTGGGTGAGAAAGACAGGCTCTACCTGTCGGGATACTTTGGCAAAGACAAGTTAGGAATCGCTGATCTTTTTGGTCTTACCTGGGGCAACAGTACAGGAACCCTGCGCTGGAACCACCAGGTCAATCCGAAAATGTTCGCCAATACTTCACTCATTTATAACGACTACCGCTACGACATCGACATCACCGGTTCAACGCTGGAAGGCTCGATAAAATCCCGGATCAGGGACTGGAACTTCAAAGAAGTGATCAGCCTGTTTCCCAATTCAAATAATTCGATCCGGATGGGAATCAACAGCACTTTTCATACCCTGCTGCCTGGTACCTACAGCGGTGAATTTACCCTGCCAAACCTGCCGGATAACAGGAGCTGGGAAAACGCCATCTTCTTCAATAACAGTTGGAAAGCTTCTGACAGGATCAACGTGGAATATGGCCTGCGGTTGAGTTCGTTTTCTGTGCTGGGTGGAGAAACAAACTTTTACACCCTTGACCCTTCAGGGGCCATCAAAGACACAATGCAGTACGGCAAAAACAGCATTGTCAAGACGTTCTTTATTCCGGAACCACGGGTTTCAGCAAGTTTCCGACTTACGGAAGTTTCCAGCGTAAAGGCTGCCTACTCCCGCAACAGTCAGTACCTGCACCTGATCTCAAATTCTGCAGCAAGCAATCCTACTGACAAATGGGTATCGAGCAACAACATCATCAAGCCGGAAATTTCTGACCAGGTATCTGCCGGGTACTTCCGCAACTTCCTCGATGACAAGTTCGAGTTCAGCATCGAAGGCTATTACAAGCGCATGCAGAATCAGATCGATTATCGCGACGGTGCAAATGTTTTCAGCAACCAGGCACTTGAGCCGCAACTGCTTTTTGGTACGGGAAGAGCCTATGGCGCAGAGTTCCTCATACGCAAAAGTGCGGGTCGCTTTACGGGCTGGATCGGCTACACGCTTTCCCGTACGGAAAAGAAGATCAATGGCATCAACAACAACGAATGGTACGTGGCCCGTCAGGACCGCACGCACGACATCTCGGTGGTTGGTGTTTACGATCTGACGAAAAAGTGGAACCTCTCAGCGACCTGGATCTATTACACCGGCAACGCCGTATCGTTTCCGAGCGGAAAATACCAGGTCGATAACCAGGTGGTGTTTTATTATACCGAGCGAAATGGCTACCGTATGCCGGCCTACCACAGGCTAGACCTGAGCGCAACCTGCAAGCTGAAAGAGACGAAGAAATTCTCGTCTGAACTGGCTATCGGACTTTACAATGCTTACGGAAGAGAAAACGCCTATGCGATCACTTTCCGGCAGGATCCTGAAGACGCAACACGCACGCAGGCTCTGCAAACTGCGCTGTTCCGCTTTGTGCCCTCTGTTACATACAACTTCAAATTTTAACCGATGAAAAAGATATCCTTTCTATTGCTGATCGTCATCGGCTTTTCTTCCTGCCAGAAAGTAATCAATGTGAAGCTGAACGATTCGGCTCAGCAATATGTGATTGAAGGTGAGGTGACGAATGCGGCGGGTCCGTACACTGTTACCCTCTCCCGCTCCCGCAACTTCACGGAGAACAACGACTTTGACCAGATCACCGGAGCCACTGTGCTGATCACCGATGTAACGGCTTCACTAACAGACACGCTCAGGGCAAGCGGGGCGGGCACATACATAACGTCGAAACTGCAGGGGATGCCCGGCCATTCCTATCGGTTGAATGTGGTCATTGGTACCCAGCGTTTCGAGGCCATTTCAGAAATGCCTGCACAGATCGTAAAGATCGATAGTCTCTATGCCAGCCGGTCAACCTTTGGCGGAGAGGATGTTTACATGAGCCCTGTGTATACCGATCCTGTGGGAAAAGGCAATTATTATCGTGTTCGTCAGTGGGTGCGGGGAATCCAGATCAAGGGCTCCAGGGCTCGCAGCGATGAGGCTACAGATGGCTTCACTTATCGTTCCCAGTTGTTTTATGATACCGACGACGAGTCGGGCAATCCGGTGATAAAACTGAACGACAGCATCATGGCGGAAGTACAGTGCATAAACCGACAGGTTTATGATTATTTCAGAACACTGGGTGATGCAACGGGAGACAATTCAGCTACGCCTGCAAATCCGCTTACGAATATTTCAGGCGGCGCGCTGGGAGTATTTAATACCTGCCTGAGCAGCAAACGTACAGCAGTGGCCGTGTTTCGCTAGAAAACTTTGGTTGAAATATTTAAGCTTGATTTGTTTAGCAAGAGACTTTACGGGTAAGACCTGTTGTTATGTGGCGTCGATGACAGACTTAACCTGAGAGACATGAAGTAGAGATAACACCGTTTTGCCAGACGAATAAGGGGCAGTTCCTATAACCATTGCTGTTCTTTGCGAGAAATCACTTCGATGATGCGCTGAACTGCTGTTTTGCAAACTGCAGAAAGTTGTTCCAGTCGTAAACAGTGAGGTCATGTTCACCTTCACGATTGTGGTAGCCTAGCACCGAATTGATTACCGGTTTATTTATGCCGGGTGGATCCTTTGGCAAAGCCGACTTCTTCCCGAACAGAGCATACACCGGTTCTGCATTCTTTAAGGATAAAAACGTACCTGTCGGGTCGGCCCATAGATCTTTGGATGCGTTGGTTGCATAAACCGGTCGGGGAGCAATGAGTGCAATAAGCATATGCTGGTCAACCGGTAGCGTTTGTTCTTTTCCGTTATACTTTTTGTAATTGTCGGTAAACCAGTGCGGAAAGGTGCTGTTGATGCGTGCAATGCGTTCACCGAATTCCCTTCGGGCGAGTGCCGCTCCTGTGTTGCCCGAGCAGTTTGTGAAACAGATCGCAAAGCGCTGGTCCGCTGCTGCTGCCCATAATGAAGCCTTGCCACCTCTTGAATGCCCGACCAGAGCTACTTTCGATGCGTCGATGTTCGCGTCGGTGAGAAAATAATCCATCACCCGGCTGGCTCCCCAGGCCCAGGCGCCAACTGCCTTCATTCCATCAGGAGCATTCAGCAGGTTCGGGTAAAGCCTAAGCACCCCGTTCCTGTAGGCATCCTTGTCATCTGGTGCCATATCACCCACGTGAAATGCCGCAACGGCAAAACCGCTCTCAATAACCAATGCCCTTCGGGGCTCCCTGGTGATTCATAATAACCTAACGAATCGCATGGCCTTGTGCCGGCGATGGTTCATTCAAATTTCTGCCCTATCAACTTTCGATGGTAGGATAGTGGCCTACCATGGTTTCAACGGGTAACGGGGAATTAGGGTTCTATTCCGGAGAAGGAGCCTGAGAAACGGCTACTACATCCAAGGAAGGCAGCAGGCGCGCAAATTACCCAATCCCGACACGGGGAGGTAGTGACAATAAATACTGATACAGGGCTCTTTTGAGTCTTGTAATTGGAATGAGTACAATTTAAATCCCTTAACGAGGAACAATTGGAGGGCAAGTCTGGTGCCAGCAGCCGCGGTAATTCCAGCTCCAATAGCGTATATTAAAGTTGTTGCAGTTAAAAAGCTCGTAGTTGAACCTTGGGCCTGGCTGACCGGTCCGCCTCACCGCGTGCACTGGTTCGGCCGGGCCTTTCCTTCTGGGGAGCCGCATGCCCTTCACTGGGTGTGTCGGGGAACCAGGACTTTTACTTTGAAAAAATTAGAGTGTTCAAAGCAGGCCTATGCTCGAATACATTAGCATGGAATAATAGAATAGGACGTGTGGTTCTATTTTGTTGGTTTCTAGGACCGCCGTAATGATTAATAGGGATAGTCGGGGGCATCAGTATTCAATTGTCAGAGGTGAAATTCTTGGATTTATTGAAGACTAACTACTGCGAAAGCATTTGCCAAGGATGTTTTCATTAATCAGTGAACGAAAGTTAGGGGATCGAAGACGATCAGATACCGTCGTAGTCTTAACCATAAACTATGCCGACTAGGGATCGGGCGATGTTATCTTTTTGACTCGCTCGGCACCTCACGAGAAATCAAAGTCTTTGGGTTCTGGGGGGAGTATGGTCGCAAGGCTGAAACTTAAAGAAATTGACGGAAAGGCACCACCAGGCGTGGAGCCTGCGGCTTAATTTGACTCAACACGGGGAAACTCACCAGGTCCAGACACAATAAGGATTGACAGATTGAGAGCTCTTTCTTGATTTTGTGGGTGGTGGTGCATGGCCGTTCTTAGTTGGTGGAGTGATTTGTCTGCTTAATTGCGATAACGAACGAGACCTTAACCTGCTAAATAGCCAGGCTATCTTAGGGTTACGGTTCGGGATGTCTGAACTACGGGGGAGTGGTGGTTGGATGTCTCGTGGGAGTGACCATCAACGGGGGGTGGTGTTGAGGCACAAAGGCCAGCTCTGTTATCAGGAACCCAATGACCAACCCGCACTCTGAGTCAAAGGCGCACTCTATTCATTCTGTCATCAGGGAAGGTGCTTGGGAAGGTGCATTTAGTGCTGCGCGGACTGGTCCTGTATTGTGCACACATACTCTACACGCGATTCGCCAGGTGGTTGCACCAATTTTCACCGGGATTACAAGGAGCAATACCCATGTAGTCGCAGGAATAATAGCGCAATATCAAGATAAGATCTCCATGGTGCCTGCCAATAGTGAGCGATCGGTGTTGTCATGTGGACCCCGAACAGCTGGTTGCCAATACAGAAGGTGCAAGGCTAGAGTTCAATCTCGCTCTCTCGCCCCCACACCTCGACCACAGCCTTGTGCAACATCACAAGGATGAAACCGCGATGCCAAAGAAACGGGTAGCAATGCACCTCATATACAAGATGGCTCGCTGTCCAGCCCCTGCCACTTCCCACTTTACTGCGAAAGTTTGCGTCTCATCTTCGCCGTCTGGTCGACATGAGTTCTCAACGTTACAGCTTACTCGGTGTGCCTGGAGCCCTTGCTTGGGAGATGGAGGAGTATGAGTCCGAGTACCGGTAAGCTTCGTTCTGCGATGAGACCTGGGTTTGTGACTGACAATTGCAGACCGCAGGGGCTCACGACTGAGGTCTCCCCAGTCAGCCTGCTCTCTGAGCACGGCTTCGCCTCAGAATACGATCACCAACAGAACCTTGAAAGTACTCAACATCAACACAATGGCAACGTCAAATCATACCCCCAGAATGAGAGCGTCAACGGCTACTCGCAGAGTTCTGGTGCGGGTGCGGTTGATCACCCGTCCGAAATCTATTTGCAAAACCACGCAGCCAGTCTCACCTCAGAGTATATGGATGGTGCGGATTCTAATATCTCGCCAGAAGCGGGCCTCGGTTCATTCGGTCAACCTCTTCGCTGCTTTTACTTCTGCACGATAGTCGGCATCTTTGGACTGGTAATCGTAGTATCTTATTTCATCACCATCTGGCACGTCTACCTCGCCTCACTCCACCCCGACTCGACAGCAGCCTTCGGACCGCCGGGTGCCAAATGGGTCTTCTACGGTTGGTTTGTCGCGGGGGTGATCGGGATGAGCTTAAGTCTCTACGGACTGGCTGGCGCAGAGGCTGGCATGCTTACGGAACGAACCTGGAGAGTTGAAGATGCCATGCGTCTTATGTTGCATGCTGACAACACGTGGTCTGGCCCTGGGGGCTGGATGAAAGCAATCAAATGGGTTGTGCAAAGACGCAGGGCGCGCAACCAGCGTAGCAAGATCCCTTCTCGGCTGTGGTTCGTTCTAGCACTTCCAAGCGTGGTTGTCTTCGTCGCTTGGCCCTTATCAGGTCTTTGTCTTGAGATGACCAGTGGTTTCCTTCATGGTAAGCCAGGGCAAGGAGCGGATGTTACCGGATTCGTTCAATCGACGTTCAACGCCGACCCTGGGGGTCGTAGGCCGTCTAGAGGATCCTACATCGGCGCACGTGTTTTCGGACACGGTGCTGTTTATACACCTGAGAACTTCAATCGATCGAAGAAGGAGTTTTTGAAGGATATCCCCGTGATACTGCCGAACACTGAGGGCGTCGAAGAAGTATTTTTGACCGCTCAAGGTGAAACTCCTATCGAGGGAAAAGCTTGGGGTCTGTTGCTACATTACGACTGCAACATTGTAGACGAATTGTCTGACTTCGTTCTCTTAAAAGACCGTCGATTCTCAACAGACGTCTGGCGAAGCAACAAGATGTTTCGTAATTTCGAACAAACAGGAACGGCGCGAAGTGCGGATGAGGATCCTCCCATCGACGAATCTCCAACATCAGCCTTCCCGTTAAGACCGACATACGTCCCTGGTGTAGCTGCTACCTCCAGTTTCGACGATGATGACCGATTCAAGTACAAGTCATACCGCCTCCATGACAACAATACCCTCGTGGAGGTAAAGAGAGTGTCCGGATGGAATTTCGCTGGACGATTCGATCCCGGATTACTGAGTTGGGCTATAGATATCGGTGGAGTTATAGAGACTGCGTATCAATCCCTGTCCCCACCAACAGGCTCAAACGACGAACCACCCTGCGGTTGGTCTAGTGAGAGGGAAGACCCACCAACGTCTTACTGCTACCATGATCTGCAAGAGGATCCTTCAAAACCGTATCCCGGAATCGAATACAAGACTACTTTTGAGGTTCTGTTGTGGCAGACACTTCCCGTGTCTTTAGTTTCTATGGGCAGCACCATCATCCGTAATATCGAGTCGCTGACTGGTGAGTACGTCAATGTTTATGGTAAGAAACTCGAAGCTATTGGTGCATCCTGTACGTCAAGCAGCAGTGTAGGCTCAGCAGACATCGACGGCGTGCGATCTACCTACTCCAACTTCCAACGGAGCGACACTCCGGTACCTACTCTAAAGAATGATTGTGCGAAACGCTTTGGCGCAGAAACACTCGCGTGTACACTCAACATCAAAGACGATGGTTGGCTGAGATGGCTGTTTGAATCGATAGGCCTACCGTCACCGTTTGACACATCTATAGTGAATGCTGCAGAGATTGCTGTTGGCAACTTGAGAGCTATTGCTCAACTCGAATATCTGCAAGCCGACCAACTTCGACAGGTACTTCTACAAGCTTACTCCACCTACGCCATCAAGCTCATGTACAATGACGGTCGAGACTTCATCGGAATCAACAGAACAAGCCTCAAGTCACACGTCCCCGACCTCACGGCTTTTGTCGCTGGCACCGTAATTGGATCGGGCGTCATGCCAGCCGCTGTTCCTGTGGCTTTATTCGGATTGTGGGCCTTGATCAGCTCAGGACTCTGCCTTGTCTATGGCTTCCGGCGACGATGGAGCGCGATTCTGGATGGGCATACAGTCTTCAGGCTTGGGGCCGAGTTGCAGCAGACGTACCGAGCGAAGCTTCAACGGTTTTCTACGATTGCTGATATTGAAGAGTGCGAAGCTCTGCACGAGATTCCGGGTTTTGTGGCAGATATGGATCCTGATGATGATGTAGGGAGGATTGGACTTATGGATGGAAAGCCGGCTAGGAAGGACAAGTTCTATCGGTAGTATCTCACGCATGGCAAAGTTTAGTAGCGATTCTCCCTAAGAATTCACCTTCAACGGACCAAGGACTTTGATCAAAACATGTCTTTGTCGTCAAAAATGTAGTGTGCGTATCGAACGCTCTACCGCAGAAATAATATTTACAACCAACGTAATTTCCCCTTGCATATATTTTCCTATATCATCAGAACTTCCGTCAAGCGATTTAGAACGCAAGCAAGACGGCACCCATAACAGCACCAACAAGACCACCCGCCTTGACATGGCTCGCCGCACCAGTGAACTGCGATGGTGGGGCAGAGAAGGTAGCGTTGCCAGAGGGCTGGGGCAGCGCACCGGTAGGCGCAATTGATGGCACAACGACACCAGGTGCGGACCTCGTGTCGATCTCCAGACCAGACTCGGTGGGGTAAGGAGGTGATGAAGCTGCCGCGGAAGTGATCAGACTGGAGATGGGCACGGCAGGGTACTCAGTCGTGAAGGTGGCGGGTGGTGCGTTGGTAATTGCTGGGGGAGCGCCGGTGACGGTGACAGTAGCAGTACCGCACTCGCAAGGCTCATCTTCGCTGTCGCTGCCGGTGGGGGAGTCAGGGCTGCCTGACTCTTGGGGGACAGCGGCGCCGCCGGTGGGGTAGTTGAAGCCGGATCCGCCGTTGCCGCCTGCTGGGACAGCGGGAGGTGTGGGCTTTGCTGCGTCGCTCTCTGTGCAGGTGGTGGATGCACCGGAGGGCTTGGAGTCAGAACCGCTGTCAGAACCACCGGTGGCGGCTGGGGCGTCGATGCCAGACTCGATGGGAGCTCCGGTAGCGGCAGCCGAGTCTTCGATGGCTACGCTGTTCACAGGAGCACCTTCTGTGTTACCGGCATCGATGACCTTGATGGACTTGAAATCGCCGGTCTTGTCGGTCCACTCATATTCCTTGCCGGGCGAGTAGTTGATGACCTTGATGCTCTTGACGGTCATGGTGAAGGGCGCATCATCGTAGGTGACATTTCCTCCCGCCCACTGGCGAGTGCCTTCATCCTTGGAGTCACCGCCTGGCCAGTTTCCGAGACGAACATTGCAGGGCGTCTGGGGGTAGTTCTTGCCGCCGTTGGCATCGGCAAAGTTCAAGGTACGGGTGGGCTTGTCATCAACAATCCAGGTGAGCGATTCAGAAGTCCAGTTGAGAGCGTACTTGTGGAACTCGTTCTGGTTGTTTAGTGCATCGGCCTCGATCATGCGATCGTAGGTAGTAGTGTTGCCCTGGCTGATGTTAGTCTTCTTAAAGAAACAAGTACAATTCGTGTCCACATACCTTGCCGAAGTAATTCTGCTGAACACGGCTGTCTACTCCACCAATCCATTCCCAGTCGACTTCATCCAAGTTGTCAGACTGAAGGACAATGGAGGAAATAATGCCGACGCCAGGAGCTGCCTTCATGACGACCTCAACGTATCCAAAGTGAAGCATGGCCTCGGATCCAATGGTGGGAGCATCACCCTTCTTGGCAACGGTAAACTCAGCGCCCTCGGGTCCATACTTCAGGGAACCGGCAGTCTGCTTCCATCCCTTGATAGCGTCCTTTCCGGCAGTGAAGTCGGTTTCCCAATTCTGCGGCATGGCAGGGTTGTTGGGGCACTTCTTCTCCATGGGGTTGCAATCAGTGAAGGTCTGAGCGGTGGCTAGAGCAGCCAGCACGCTCGCGGTAGTGTATGTGGAAAAGCGCATGGTGGATATCTCGGTGAAGTCTAGTTGTTCGAGATAAGTTGATAAGACAAAAAGAAGTAGCTGTCCGAGATGTGCTGTACGGAGTCGTTTCACACGCAAGACACAATGTCAACAATGCGTAGAATGGTGTTAAGGAATGTAGTGCTTCGCAAGCGAGCGTTGAAAAGAATGTAGTGACTGAGGTCGACCTGCGTCCAGAGAATCGACTGAGAGAGTGTGATGTATGAAAGGTTAGACAAAGAGTGCAGGCCAGTGCTGCGTGTCAGAGGAGCACCGACTATTAAAAGTCACGAAATGCTATACGAAGCAATCTCCCCTGCGCGCCAGGACGCGCATCAGCGGCCAGCGGCCGAAGTCCATGCGGCTTCTCAAGCCCATGCAACATGTCTCCAGTTCAAGCGCTGCGTAGACCTGAATGGTTGTGATGGCTCTCCTGAAGTGTTTCACCAGCCGTCTGTGGAGACTAGGGCGTGTCAGGATAGTCGAGCCGCGGAGCCCGTTATGGCGGCGACGCCGCAGGCGCCTATCAGAATGGAGAAGTGCCTGGCATCATCTGGCTCATGTTTCTTCTTCCCAGCCACTAATTCTTATGCTTTGGGAGTTGGCCGGCTGCGTGGATGTGGCTGTGCCGCTGCGCCCAGCAAGTGGGAGGGATTGACGTTTCCCGTCATTGCGATGCGCACCTGGGCAGCCCTGACAGCTGGAGCGATGCGCGCTCTCCTATCTAATCTTGGCGATCATCCGTCTATCAATGACGTCTCTTCAACGGCCGGTTGCAAACATGTCGGCGCATCGGACGCGCGGAGAGGTTGCAAAGGGGCATGTCTGACAGGTGCAGTTTGGTAGGCGGCGCAGTCGCTCCGACGCCCGGTGCCAGACAAGTGAGATGCAGGTGTAAACGGGGCGCTACCCAGAAATAGCTAGTAAGCTTTTCACTTGATTTTTTCTGGCTACCAGGATTCACAACTGAAGCCGAAGCTCACTTGCGCCCATGGGCAGGGCTCACTATCGGCACGTGACTCGTCGCTACACCGCCTTCCAAGGCTCGCCCCGCCGTTGCCCCTCGGTGGCAGAATTATTCGAATTTCACGTGTGACGAAATATACATGCCCATGCCGATCCTTCAGAACCTGTAAACATTCCACATACAACCAAAATGGCCACCACCGACGGAGGAGTAGAGCTACCACAGCAACAGCATGAAGAAGTTGACCAGGCTGAAAAGCCTGTCACAAACGAAACGCCTACCAACGATGACGATAACGAGATTGACGACCTTTTCGAAGACGAAGACGAGATAGTGCCAGAACTAATATCGGGTGACCACCACGACTTCACCAAAGCCTACAACCGCCAGCGAAAGCTAAACGATACGAACATCCCAGACGATCACAAGCCCAAGTCGAATCCACAGAAGCCGTCCGCCAACACAAATGCCTCCATCGACGACCAAGTCGCCTCCCTCGCGAAGCATGCGGGCAAGATTCGCCTCACCGGGCGCATGACGGGTGCATCTGGAGGCAACGCAAGGGACAAGGACAAGGCGGACCGCGCGACAACCGAACAAGTTTTGGATCGGAGGACGCAGATGATCCTGCTGCAACTCATAAACCGCGGCGTAATCTCAGAGATTCACGGTGTCATCTCCACGGGCAAAGAAGCCAACGTATATCATGCGATGACGGAAGGCGCAGAAGAGGACGCCGACCCCATCCACCGTGCCGTCAAGGTGTACAAGACGTCCATCCTTGTCTTCAAGGACCGCGCAAAGTACGTTGAGGGCGAGTTCCGCTTTAGGCAGGGATACAACAAGAGTAACAACCGCGCCATGGTACGGATGTGGGCAGACAAGGAGCGCAGGAATCTGGCCAGGATACACGATGCAGGCATTCCATCACCAATGGCTCATGCGCTGCGGAACCACGTTCTTGTCATGGGCTTTGTGGGCGACCGTAAAGGCAAGGCAGCGCCCCGTCTGAAGGATGTGCGCTTCGAGGGCCTTACCGCAGATGAAGAGGACGCGAAGTGGACAAGCCTATATCTCGAGATGCTGGCGTACATGCGCATCATGTACCAGACATGTCGTCTTGTACACGCAGATTTGAGCGAGTACAACGTTCTGTACCACGAGGGCAAGCAGTGGATCATCGATGTCTCGCAAGCCGTCGAGCACGACCATCCTCGCTCTCTCGAATTCCTGCGCATGGATGTCAAGAACGTGTCCGACTTCTTCCGCTCACGCAACGTCGAGACGCTGAGTGAGCGCAAGGCATATGCCTACATTACGAGCGCGGCAGGAGCCAAGACCGTCAAGGAGCAGACGCAGATGGAAGAGAGTATCCGCAGCCTCCTAAGCAAAGAGCCATTAACCGAAGAGGAACGGAAGAAAGAGGAAGAAGACGACGACGTCTTCCGCAACCAATACATCCCGCAAACCCTCGAACAAGTCTACGACATCGAACGTGACGCCGAGCTCGTCAACGCCGGTGGTGCCTCCGACCTTCCCTACCAAGCCCTCCTTGCCGACAACGTTGTTAACAACGGCTCTGATGCTTCAGATGCCGAGTCCGACGACGGTAGCTCTGGATCTGAGGTTGATCAGAGTATCTTCGACAAGGGCCCCAGCCGTGGAAAGAAGCATGTCGATCATGACGAGAAGGTGGCGCATAAGAAGGCGATTAAGGAGGAGAAGCGCGAGAAGAGGAAGGAGAAGATGCCTAAGCATATGAAGAAGAAGTTGGTGAATGGGGGTGGGCATAAGAAGAAGTGAGCCTGGGTATTATCTGGCCTTGCAGTGTTTTCGCGATCGCGCGGATTGTCTAAGAGCATGAGGACAGCACTGTATTCAGGTGCATGTCTTAGTTCGCATGCGACATAAAGAAGGAGCATAAAGAGAAGAAGCCTAATAGGCTATTGCAGAAGGGTCATCCTAGAGCCTGAACAGCCATCTTATAGCGCTGCTTCGACCCCACTACGCAGAAGTCCAGCTCTCCTGAGTCGTACCTGATCCACAGCCACCTTAGGGTACATGCTACCATGTGCAGGCCAGGGTCTTGGGCACGGCTCAAGAAAGGGAAACTGCTTTGTAGCAGACCTTGTCGAGCACAAATGTTCAGAGTCTACCCCAGTATGCTAGATAGATGCGATTGAAGTTGTTGAGGTAGTATGAATCGAGTATCATTCCATAAATTATCCATATCTTTCGTCTGCCTTATAGCATGTTCTTCCTCCAAGCCCTCGTTCCCAGCTTCTCAATCTCCGGTACTTCAACCGGACCCCTAACATCCTCATCTTCCAATGCTTCCACAACCGCCTCACCCACCAGATCCGCTTTCAGAGGTTTAATGCCACCTGCACCCATGAGCCATGTCAGCCTTCCTCCAACCGCGCTGTTTATCATGGCAGCCACACCGCCCGCTGCCGCGATAGGTAGTGTGAATGTACGGCTGCTATCGTACATGAAGGGTGCGCGAATAAAGATCGATCGCATGGTAGGGAAGGTAGATGCGATGAGGGATTCGGCTTCGCGTTTCGTTGTGATGTAGCGTGCGGGGAGGATGGGTGTGCCTGCTGCGGCGGAGATGTAGAGGTAGGTTGGGACTTTGCGGGTTGAGGCTTCCTGGGCTAGGGACACGGCTGTTCACACACAATAGTTAGTCATTTGCGCCAATTGAGAAAGCAACAGCAATGCCTTTGCCAACATACCAGTATCCCGATTCATAATCTCATACGTAAGCTGACCATCACTCTCCTGCGACCTTAACTTCTCGCCCTCCTTTCTTGTAAGCGGGTTCTGTGTTCCGGCCTTGGTGCTGCTGAAAGCGCGCTGGAGTCCTTTGATCGGGCTCTCCCTTCCGCTGACTACGCCTTTGTAGTCGGCTTCTAGCAGTATGCCCATGCTGTGTATTACGGCATCTGCGCCTTCGAGGTGCTTTGTGTAGGATTCTGGGTCGAGGATGTCGCCTTTTTGCCATGAGACCTTTTCGGACCAGTCGGGTGGTGTTTGCGACGACGAGACGGAGGACCAGTGAGGTGTGCCGGAGCGTCTGGGAGGGTGTTAATAGAGGCTTGGAATGGAGCGGGGAGGTCGGTATAGGCATACGAGATTGAAGTTACGCTCCAGCCTCTGTGTGCTGCTGCTCTACATATCCGGCTACCTGTTTGCTACATTAGCTAGCTGTCGTGCTGGTGTAAAGCTATCGCTCGAGCTAGCTCGGGGGATTTCCTCAATTGCATACCCAAGAAGCCATTGCCACCGCATACCACGAGTTTTTTCTTTGCAGCTTGTGCTGTTGTTGAGGCCATTGTTGTGTTGTGTGGTGGTTGATCAGACAAATGGTCAAAATGTTGTCTGCTAGAGCAATGGCTGATGGAAAGGGACGAGTGCTGATGTCACTCCACTTCGCGTCTGTCGCGTAAGATCGAACAGGGATATGCGGAGATGCTGTTCACCTCCGCGTCTTGCATATACGTCGCGTCGTTGCTCCATGTCAAGACGTATTTCAACGAGACATACATATGGACTAGACAGGATGAACCTGTTATTAGCACTACGGCATTATGATGCACGTCGCAGCCGCAGTTCTGACCAGTAGAAAGAAAGTCCATGTCGTCATGACGCTCCATATTAGCGTACGGGAGCCCTCCTCCAGAGCCAAATGCAATATGGTAGTGTGATCGCCGGCTTGTACTTCGCATCTTTCTAGACGAAACCGATATTCATACGTCAAGCTATCATGCAGGCCTTCAGAAACCTTTTCAAGAACGACCTAGTCCTCGTAGGCACGAACCTCACCGTTGTAGCCGGCTTCGCGACATATCTTGGTACGGCACACCCCCTTCAATCCCACTCCTAGTATAAAGCGCGTAATGTTGTTGTTCTAACCGTTATATTCTACAGGATCTCGGGTGACGAAGAAGCTGGACCACATGGAGGAGGAGCAGGAGGCGCGCTTGGACGAGATAGAAGGAACATTGCGCGGTCACATTGGGCTGATCGAGGACTCGCTGGACAGGATCGAGGGAAAGCCGAATGCTGGAAAGCAAGAGAAACTGTACAATCAAAGGACGAGAGACGAGAAGGGAGGTGGAAAGGGCCAGGACAAGTAGGCGGGGCGGGCTGACAAGGATTAGCTGTTAGCCTGCGTGCCTGCATATCGGTGCCAGTCGTAGCTCGACCTTTGACGGAATACACGACTTTATCATTTGCGCAAACCACTTCACAAAACATACAAGACCGTGTCTGCTGATTCCATTCCACACGACTTCAAGATGCCTGCGCCCGCCTCAAATAAGCGCGTCAAGGCAAGTCGGCCGCTCCGATACAGCTGTAGGCGCATACTGATGATGGGCAGAACAAGCGCATCAGTCGCAACCTCAGTAAGACGCAGTACAACCCATGCGCCGAACATATTGCTCATTCCGCGCAGTTATCGGCTCCGAAGCCTGGCAGCTGCCTCCAGTAGGCCACCCCGACCGCCCTAAGGGCGTACCCGACGACCACACGAAGCGCTGGACCGTATACGTGCGCGTACCCGACGGCGACCCCGACATCCGAGCCTGGCTGAACAAAGTATCGTTCAAGATATTTAACACATACGAGAACCCTTTGCGCATGGTCGAGAAGCCGCCGTTCGAGGTGACAGAAACAGGATGGGGAGGTTTCAACATCGACATAAGGCTGCACTTCCAGCCCATCTCCGGCGAGAAGGCGCAATATCGGCAACATTTCCTGCAACTGGAAAAGTACGGCGACGAGAAGATGCAAGCAGAGCAAGAGCGGACAGGCTGCGTGCGCTCCGAGTTCCTCGAAGTGGTGCAGTTTAACGAACCCACCGAAGCCCTCTTCGACGCCCTCACATCGGAAGACCAGTGGAACTACCTCATACCCGCCGGCAAGGGCGGCTCTAAGAAAGCCTCGCTCGGTGCGAACGGCAGGCTCAGACGCGGTCTGCCCAACGGCGAGCGCAGCGCCCAACTGCCGGAGAAGGGTGCGGACGAGGTTCCTTTCAGCCAGGAGCAAGAGCAGGCGCTGCAGGACTTCTTCAAGCAGAAGATGGAGGATGTGGAGAGGCAGTTGGATAAGGAGGCCAAGAAGAAGGAAGAGGTAGAGGCTAAGCTCAAGGCATTGCGTGGTGAGCTGGGGCACGAGGCCGCTCAGCAGGCTGCGCAGCAGGCTAGTGGTGATAGGAGCCGGCGCAGGTGAGATTGCGTGATGCAAGCTCACTGCACCGATGCCTTGAGTCGCGGATACCACGGATCCTACACATGATGAGTTGGCATAAAGCATGCTAACAACATGCGAGAAGGGACCGGAAACGTCGGCGCTAATGCATAACGACATGTCTTCGTGAAGCGCTGGTTAGGAACACGGGTGCCGTCTTCTCGTCGCTCAAGTCGAGCACCGCGCGGCTCCGAACGTATCCCGAGCCGCCGGACGACGACAAGAAACTTTTGGGAGTCGTTTGTTAGATTGCGCCAGGTTATGGTCCGGACATACACGTATACAGGAGGCAGATACCGAGGCCTTGTGCTGGCTTACCACCTGCACCGTACTGTACGTTGATGCGAGGGGTACATAATTCGCCGTGTTTCGGGTAATACTATACAAATAAGCCGTTTGCCCCGAACACACGTACTATCGCAAACAGAGTGGTGTGTTTTGTATCGTTCTCATCAGTGTAGTGCACTAGGTGAATACTCGTGATCGTTCTTTGTATTGGGTATCGTATCTCTGCTCGCGTTGTCCGTCGCCCCCACCGCCTATTTATGCTCCAATCCTCGTAATTCGTAAACGCCCGCAAATGCCAGACATGCCTACCGTAGCCAAAACACCTTGAATGCAAACACTTTCGAATGTGAAAATCACTCGACTTCCATATCCTTCGGTTCCTTCGGCTCTTGCGACTCGTGGAACTGAATGGCGTCGTCAATGTAACTCAGCACCGCACCCAGACTATCCTCGTCCTGCACATCCAGCTTGAGAAACGAGACCATGCTGAAGCCATCAATAAGCTCCGCCACAGCCTTGTTAAGCTTATGAAACGACGACCCGCTCATGAGACTCTCAGTCGACGCAGGGTCTTTGTATTTCCTCTCCTCCTCCGGAGTATGCTTCTTGCGCGCAGGATCGTCCTCGATGAGATCTGCATCGACATCAACGAAGCGCTTAAGGTCGCGCTTCGCTATCTGCCCTTTGACCAAATCCATCTTGCTCAGTATATTGATATGCGGCATCTCCAGCATCATCATAGCGCTCATGGCAGACAGTGTACCAGAGAAAAACTTCGGCCGATCGATAACAAACGTCGCTTCGAGGAGGTATGCGGCGCACATGCGGATGTTGAGGGAGCCCGTCATGAGGTGCTTAACCAAGCCCGGTAGTATGGGTACGTGTGTGTAGAGTTCGATTTGCCCTGGCATGTCGAAAACGATGAGGTAGTCTTCGGTGACTTCTTCGAGGGGGTCGGTGAGCCAGTCGAGGTTCTCCATGAGGAACTCGAAGCAGTAGATTAGCCCGCCGTTGGGGCCGAGGCTCATTTCTTCCATTACATCTTCGAGGCTGATGAGGTCTTTGATGTCGAGGTCGGGCTCGAAGGCGAATTCTTCGGCGGCGGGGTCGAGGTTTACGTAGAAGCAGGGGCGTTTGCTGTTTTGGAGGTGTTGTATTAGAGCGGTGCAAAAGGTACTCTTTCCGGCGCCTTTGATATGGGTGAACGAAGTCAGCAAATGTCTCGTGTGCAGTTTATACAGAGATGCATCTCACCCGCAGGGCCCTTGTGTTGTTAGTTTAGGATATTCCTCCAAAGAGCGATCCACATACCATAACCAGGGTGCCGTATTTACTCATCGTCGCGGTTGAGCTCTCAGTTGTTATGGCGCGTCACTTCGGCTTAACAGAATCGAGGCGGGACACTTTTCTGCGGGCGGGCGGTGAGGGATATGAGGGGAGCGCGTGTGGTTGGATCTAGCACGCCGAATGGCGACATAGCGTCCCCACGCTGCCCAGCTGCGGTTCGGCCGCCCTGCCTCCCCCATCCACTTTTTTTCACTTTGTCGGCAGTTAGGTTGCCCAACGTCAAAGCTCGCTGCATGCTTAAATCTGATCCCACTTCTTCTAGCCCCTCATTCCCTCTCCTCACCATCCTCATCTTCCTTCTATAAGAGCGTGGTCGGTCGAAAGCCCTAACTAGCAAACCATTCACTTCCTCCCAAATCAACCGCCAAAATGACTGTCATCAACGGAAAGGGAAACTCCACCTTCCTCTTTACAAGTTCGTACCCCATACCCCATAACCCATAACCCATAACCCATTTGCGAACTACCTTGAGACCACGCTGACCTCTATATCTCTAGGCGAGAGGTCTGTCCCTAAGTGAACGGTGCACGTAAGACATACTAATTTCTCCTGCAGTGTCGGAGAAGGACATCCTGACAAGATCTGGTACGTACGCTTCTTCCAGTCCTTCAATTGCTCTCAGGGCCGTTGTTCGGTGCGCGACAAGACACGTATTGCTCGGCGCGATAGACGGCATCCCCACCTACTGAAACCGGCCGGGACTTTCCCCACAACTCTTCGGTACATATCTGACTGTATGCCAGCGACCAAGTCTCGGACGCCATCCTCGATGCCTGCCTCAAGGAGGACCCCCTCTCCAAGGTCGCTTGCGAGACCGCCGCTAAGACCGGTATGATCATGGTCTTCGGTGAAATCACCACCAAGGCCCACCTCGACTACCAGAAGATCATCCGCGGTGCCATCAAGGACATTGGCTATGACAGCTCCGACAAGGGCTTCGACTACAAAACATGCAACGTCCTCGTTGCTATCGAGCAGCAGTCG
>JGI20283J13201_100197_pt1 | contig 33584 bp, 22 predicted proteins | sample Plalitdecfosmids_FD_13201 | JGI IMG/M metagenome (IMG submission 13201)
GTACAACGACACCTAGACCACTTATACTGACGTTCCCGATCTGCGCATCCGGCCGCGCTCGCACGCACGCCGGGTGCTGCTGAACGTCTTTGCACATGGCGGCGGGCTCGCCTGCAGGACCAAGGCGAGCGTGGCGGCCTGCCGCGCGCTCGGCTTCGATGCGAACGACGCGCCGGCGGGCGTGTCGATGAGCGCGGCGTTTCCGATCGACCTGTCCCGCCACTCCGCGGCGGATCTGTTCGCAGTCGCCGGTGCCGCCCTCCCCGGCGACTGACCAGCCGGTCGGGGGGGCCGGCCATTGCATGATGTGCCCTGGCGAGCCACAAGCCCGTCAGGGCGCCCGCCCTGCTGCGCAGACCTTCCGATTCCGCGTCTAAACGCGATTGCCTATGGATCGCTCCAGCGCCTGGCCCCCCACAGGATCAGATCACGGCCGACGAACACGACGCACACGTCGCCAATGGCAAACGCCAGGCCCAGCCATGTCCATCCATGAGATAGCAGCAATGCGGGCCACGCGACGGCGAGCACGATCAGCAGCACGCCGATCGGCCGCGTCAGGCGGTTCCACCACCGCCGCGGCACGACCTGATGGCTGTAGACGATGACGCTGCCATCCTCCTGGTACCAGAGCTCGCGCACCTCGTGAATCGGATCAGGTCCTTCCGTCATCGTACGGCTGCGCCCGTTACGCGGTGACGATTCCGCGATCGCGAGACACTATGGGCTGGCATCGATACATTCCCGGGGCTGGCTCGCGATCATCATGGCCATCGCCGCCGCGCCGAAAACCCGGGAATTTCCCCGATGGCCTATCGGCGCCGGATGCGGCTAGGCAGCCCTCAATGCCGCTGCCTCCCTCTCCGCCCCGCCTCTCGATCGGTGCCGTAGCCGGCAAAACAGTGCCACGACTGGCCGACCTTCCCTGGCTCATCGGCTATGCAGCGGCGTTCGCGGCCGCGCACCAGGCCGCGGCAGGCTGGGGCGGTCAGGGCTTCTACTCGCTGCTCTATCCCGCCGCGGGCGTCAGGCTGGCGCTGCTGTGGAGCCGTGGCCCGCGGCTGACGCTGGCGGTGATGGCGACGGAACTGATCGTGCAGACGATCGCCGGCATCATCGTTCCGGGTCAGGCCGGCTGGCTGACCGCGGCAAACGGCGTCGCCCGGCCCGCGCTGACCTATGGCATCGTCGTCTGGCTGGTCCGCCACGTCGCGGCGCGGTCGCAATCGAGCCTCGGCGTCGCGCCGATGCCGCTCGGCCTCGCCGCAGTCACCGCGCCGGTCGCGGCGACCATGGCGGCGCTGCCCTGGACCTTGTTCAGTCCCGAATTAACGGGCGTCTCGGGCCTTCGTCAGACGGTGGCATCGCTGACAGGCTTTGTCGTCGGCGACCTGCTCGGCGTGTTGCTGATCGCCCCGCCCTTGCTCTGGGTGGTCCATGCGGGGCAGGACCGGCCCCGGGCACTGCACCGCCCGACGCTCCGCCAGCTTGCCGGACTGGCCGAAGCGGCCCTCGTCCTCGGCGCAGCGATCGCCGCGAGCACGCTGCTGGCAGAGATCGGGCTGGGCGTGCCCGCCGCCCCAGCGCTGCTCGCGGTCGCCTGGATCGGCTTGCGCTTCGGCCGCACCGCAGGCTGGTGCGCGATCGTGATCGTCGCGGCGATCGTCCTCCCCTTTACCGCGACCGAACTGCCCGTCGCCGAACGGCTCGCCTTGCACATGAGCCTCGCATCGATCGTCGTCGTCGGCTACCTCGCCGGCAGCTTCGCCGATGCGCAGGCGCGGGCCCAAAGCGACCTGTCGCGGCGCGACCGCATGCTGTTCCAGGCGGAACGGCTGAAGACGCTGCGCGCCATGTCGGTGGCGGTGATCCACGAGATCAGCCAGCCGCTTTCGACGCTGGCGATCGAGGCCAAGCACCTGCACGAGATCACCGTCGCCGCCGATCCGGACATCGCCCAGACCGCCGCGCTGATCGACCGCAAGGCGGCGGCGCTGTCCACTCTGGTCCGCCGGCTGCGCCGTTTCGGCGGTCGATCGGTCGACGAACCGAGCGCCCTGCCCCTGTCCGCGCTGGTCGAGACCGTCACGGCATTGACCCGTGCCGAGGCCAGGGCGGCGCGGGTCGTGGTGGAGGTGTCGCCCATCGATCCCGACTTGGTCGTCTTCGGCCAGGAGATTGAGCTCGCGCAGGCGGTGGTCAATCTGGTCCGCAATGCGGTGCAGGCGTGCGACGGTCGTGTCGCGCTCTCCGCCCATCAGAACGAGGACCGGGTCATGGTCATGGTCGCGAACCGCTGCCCCGATCGGCGGGAAGCACGCCCCGGCATGGGCGTCGGGGCGCTCGTGGCGCGGGCGATCGTCGAAGCCCATGGCGGCACGGTGGAGCGTGTCACGCACGCCGACGGCACCATCTGCGCGACGCTATCCCTCCCGCGCCCCGGAGCCGAGTCATGACACTCCCCGCCAATCAGCCGGATCGTGCCGCCGTCTATGTCGTCGATGACGACCATGACCTCGGCGCGGCCGTCGCACGACTGCTCTGCCGTCACGGTCATGCCGCCGAACCCTTTCTCGACCCGGTCATGCTGCTGTCGGTCTACGCAGAAGCACCGGCGCTGTGCATCGTCACCGACATCATGATGGGCGACCTCGACGGCTTCGGCTTTGCCGACCGCGTGCGGATGATCGACCCCGCGGTTGCGATCGTCTTCATGACCGCGTGGCCGACGACCGCGAATGCCGTGGATTCGGTGCGGCGCTATGGCGGCCTCGATTATCTGGAAAAGCCGCTCGACGAGACACGCCTCCTCAGCGCGGTCGACGAGGGGGTCGCGTGGTCCCGGCGCCAACGCAGCATCCGCGCACGAACCGCAGCCCTGTCGGCGCGCGAACGTCAGGTGTTCGACCTGCTCGTGCAGGGACATAGCAACAAGGCCGTTGCCGACATCCTCGGGCTCAGCCCCAAGACGGTCGAAGATCACCGCGCGGCCATCGTCGCCAAGACCGGTACCAACGGTCTTGCCCAGTTGATCGCGCTCGCGCGGTGACCGCATCCTTTGACGGAGGTTTCATGCCGACCACCACGGCGATCGACGAGACGATGATCGAACGGGCCATTCTCGACCTGCTCAAGACCCGCCGCGAGATCTATCCGTCGCATATCGTCGGCGAATTGCGGCGCAGCCATGCCGGACTGCCGTTGGACCGCACGCGCGACGTGCTCGAGCGCCTTTTCATCGAACGACGCGTCGCGCGCTTATGGCATCGCTACATGCTCCCGGCGGACGTCGAGGCGGTCCGCGCCAAGTGGCTCGGCCTGATCGAACGCCAGGCCGAACGGATCGACGCGGTCGCGGTCGATCCCGCAACGTCGCGCGACGCGCGGGATCTCGTGATGCGCTGGGACGGATGGTCGATGGAGGGGTGTGATTTTGCCGCCTGAGACGCTCTCGCCATCGCGCCTCGCCGCGTTCGAGCGGTGCCCGCGGCAATCGTGGCTGATGACGTTTCGGCCCGACAGCGCAGGCCCGACGAACGATGCCGCCGATCGTCGGGCGACCGCGCATGCGATTGCTGCCGAGGCGCGGCGGCAAATGCCTGACATGGTCATGATCGACCCCGCCTCCGGTCGATCGGCAGCGTCAGCAGCGACCGGCGCAGCGATTGCGACCCGCCAGACCATCGCGGGCGCGCAGTTCTTCCACGACGGCGTGCAGGCGATCGTCGATATCCTCGAACCGGATGGCGACGGCTGGCGCATCATTGCCGTTCGCGGTTCGACCAAGGCAAAGCCGGACCATCTCGCCGCACTCGCGACTCAGGCCTGGGTCGCCGCCGCCAACGGCCTCCGCATCACATCGGTTCACGTCCGCCACCTCGATCGCGACTTCACGCTGGACCGCTCGGGGGACCGCGGCGGGCTGTTCGTCGATACCGACGTGACCGCGCTGGTTGCGCCGATCGTGGCGACACAAGGCGCGCGCATCGGTGCGGCCAAGGCCTTGCTGACACAAAGCGAACCTGCGGCGATCGTCGGCGATCACTGTCACGCGCCGTACACCTGTGTCTTCACCGACTATTGCCACGCAGGTTTGCCGGCGGGTCCGTACTGGCCCGTGACGATCCTGCCGCGCGGCGCAGGCAAAGCGTTCCTGCGCCGCGGCATCGACGACCTGACGCTCGTCCCAGTCGAGGATCTGCGCTCCGACACCGACCGCCGCGTCCACCGCGCCACGATGACCGGGCAGGTCGAGCATGACCCCGCGGGCGCTGCGCAGGTGATGGCCGGCTGGTCGTATCCGCGCACCTGGCTGGACTTCGAAACCGTCAGCGACGCGGTGCCGGTCTGGCCCGGCTGCTCGCCCTATGAGCAGGTGCCGTTTCAATTCGTCGCGGATGTCGAAGCCGCTGACCACGGCATCGTACGGCGCGAGTTCCTCGATCTGAGCGGCAAAGATCCGCGCCGCGCCTGTGCCCAGGCGCTTGCCGCACTGCCACGGACCGGCGCGGTCATCGCCTGGCACGCCCGTTTCGAACGCGACGTCGTGCTGCGCCTCGCGCGTGCCTATCCCGATCTCGCCGCCGTGCTCGACGATCTCGCCGCGCGCATCGTCGACCTGCTGCCCGTCACCCGCGACCATTGGTACCACCGGGACCAGCGCGGAAGCTGGTCGATCAAGGCGGTCCTGCCGACGATCGCACCGCATCTCGATTATGCTACGCTGGCCGTACGGGACGGCGGCGACGCGGTCGCGGCGTATCGCGAAGCGGTCGACGTCGCATCTACGCCAGAGCGCCGCGCCGAACTCGATGCCGCCCTGCGCCTCTATTGCGGCCGGGATGTCGAGGCGATGCGGGTCGTTGCAGAACGGCTGATTGAACCGGGCCCACCTTCCCCCGTTGCATAGACACGTCCAAGGCCCTCTTGCCACCGAACCGTTGCGTCTTCGGCCATCCAGTTTGCGTATCAAATCAGAGACTTCGGGATTGACCTGTTGCGGAGAAACCGTCAGCGTTAGCGCTATCATAAGGGAGGATGTGCTGTGGAAATTACGCGACGCACCGGGCTGGCGATGCTGACGGGTCTTGCCGTATCGGCCGGCGCCCGTGGAACGGCCCCACCTGCGCCGACCGGCCTGCACGGCATCGCCGCGGCCAAGGGGATGCGGCTGGGGTCGAGTTTCGCATGGGGTGCCCCAGGTGCCGATCGCGGCTCGTTCGCGAACCCGGCCTACGCCAACCTGCTCAAGCGCGACTGCGGTCTGCTCGTGGCCGAAAACGAGATGAAGTGGCAGGCGTTGCGGCCGAGCGCGACCGCCTTCGACTTTACCCGCTTCGATGCGATGATGGCCTGGGCGGACGCCAACGCACTGCCGGTGCGCGGGCATAATCTGCTGTGGCATCAGCCCAAATGGATGCCGCGCTGGGAAGAAGCGCATGATTTCGGCGCGCGCCCCGCGCGCGCCGCAGAACATCTGCTGGTCGATCATATCACCACGGTATGCCGCCGCTATGGCACGAGGATCCGCAGCTATGACGTCGTCAACGAGGCGGTCGATCCCAAGGATGCGAGCCTGTACCAGACCGCTTTGTCGCGCGCGCTCGGCAGCCCCGAGGCAACGCTGGACCTGGCCTTCCACACCGCGCGCCGCGTCGCGCCGCACGCGCAGCTGGTCTATAACGACTATATGAGCTGGGAGCCCGGCAACGCCACGCACCGCGCCGGCGTGCTCAAGCTGCTCGAAGGGTTCAAGGCGCGCGGCGTGCCGGTGGATGCGCTGGGGGTGCAATCTCACCTCGTCACCCAGGGAATCGACGCGCGTGCGACGATCGCAGGGCTCGAGGGCGAGTGGCGCCGCTTCCTCGATGCGGTCACCGCGATGGGCTATGGGCTGGTGATCACCGAGCTCGACGTCCGCGACAACGCACTCCCCGCCGATTTCACGGTCCGCGACCAGGCGGTGGCCGATTTCACGCGCGGCTATCTCGACGTGATGCTCGCCTATCCGCAGCTTCGCGACGTGCTGCTGTGGGGGATGACCGACCGATATAGCTGGATCGAGGGGTTCGAGCCGCGCAAGGACAAGGCCCGCCGCCGCCCCTGCCCCTATGACGCCGCGTTCAAGCCCAAACCGATGTACACGGCGATCGCCGCCGCGCTTGCTGCCGCCCCGCCCCGCACCTGACGCCCGAACAAAAAAAGGGCACCGCGGTTGTCGCTCGGCGCCCAGGGGGGAGAACGGGAAAAGGATCGAAAGGGTCGGCCGCCCCGGCCGACCCTTTCGCGCTTATCTGAACGACGCGCGGATCGAGAAGGTGAAGCGGCGATCCGCGATGAACCAGTTGCGCGGCCGCGTCAGCAGATCATCGTTGATCACATATGACGTGCGCGTGATCGAGTTGGTCAGGTTGACGCCCTGGAACCCCATCTTGATCGCTGGCGTCACCGCGTAGAAGATCGAGGCGTCGAGCTGCCCGTATTTCTCCGCGTAGACCGGCGAATTCGGCACGATCACGTCGCGGATCGTCAGCAGGTTCTTGGACCGCCAGTTATACGCGGCGCGTACCTCCAGCCCGTTACGCTGATAGAAGGGCGCGAAGTTGAACTGGTATTTCGACAGCCCCTGCAACGGCAGCCCGCTGGTGTCGACGTTGGAGATGATCCCGGCGGTGACGTTGGGATCGTCGGAGTCGAGATTCTGCTGCGACACGCCCGACGACTTCACGTAGGTGAAATTGGCCGCGAGACCGAACCCGCTCAGGAACCCGGGCAGGAAATCATAAGTCTGCTGATAGCCGACCTCGAACCCCTTCACGCGCCCCGTCTCGGTCGAGTTCAGCGGGGTCGTGATGATCCCGTCGAATGTCGCGCCGTTGTTGGTGAAGCTCTGACGCTGCAGGCTGTTGGTCTGCACGCCGTACAGGTCCTTCTTGAACAGCGACAGCGTGAGCTGGCCGACGTTCGAGAAATACCATTCCGCGGTGACATCGTAATTGTCCGCACGAACCGGCTTCAGAAACGGGTTGCCGACCTGGAAGGTCGCGACCGGCGCGCCGTTGAACAGGATCGTCTGGTCGCTCGTGTTCAGATTGATGTTGTAATAGGACCGGGTCAGCCCGAAATCCGGCGGAGCGACGCTCTTGGTGAACGCCGCGCGGAACTGAAGACCACCGCCCATCGCCAGCTTCACGTTAAAGCTTGGGAGGAAATAGTCGTAGCTCAGCTTGGCGTCGTTGGGCGTCGTGCTGCCGTTCTGGAACGCCGCCGCCGCGTCGCGTACGGCTTGCGGCAACGCGCAGAACCGCGAGACCGGCTGCCCGTTGGTCGGCGCGACGCAGCTGAACGACTGTTGCGGGAAGGCGAAGAAGCCCGACGAGACCCGATCCGTCTTGGTGTACCGCACACCGATATTGCCGCTCAGGTTCCAGCCGTTCGACAGGTCGTTGCCAAATCGCGCCATCGCATAGACCGCGTTGTTGCGCTCGCTGACCGGGTTGATCTCACCGGGCAGGAACGGCGTTCCGGCGACGACGCCGGCACGGCCCGCCAGCGGCACCCAGCCATTGGCACCCGACAGGTTGCTCGTGAAGTTGCGCCATTCCTGCGCGATCTGGCTGATCGCCTGCGTTGCCGCACCATAATCCTGGAGGAACGACCCCGGCACGAACACGCGCCCGCCGTTCGACGAGTCGTTCGCCTTGCCGCGGAAGAAGTTGTCGTAGAGGAAGGCCTGCTGCGGTCCGAGATTGCCCGTATTACGCGTGACGGGATTGCCGTCGATCGGGCGATCGAACCAGACCGGACCACCCGGGCCGGTCGGCGCCGCTGCATTGTCCTGGTTGTTGCCGCCGCCCCAGATCTCGCTGAGCACGCCCCAGTTATAGCCGGTTGAGCGGGCTTCATTCTGGCGATCGGCGAAGCGATAGCCGACGCGGACCGAGGTCAGCCAGCTATCCTCGGGGAAGGAATAATCGAGGTCGATGCGCGCAGCGTCCTCGTTGCCCTCGCTGTCCTCGATATGGTCCATCGCCGAACGGTAGAAGTTGTTATACGCATCGAGATAGCTCGGGTGCGCGGCGTTCTGGTAATTGTTCGGCGTGTTCGTCACCGGGATGAAGTTCACATAGGCCGGGTTGGTCCCGTCGAGCCGGATGTCGGCATTCTGGAAGGTCGTGCCCCAGACGGTCAGGTCGGTGACCTTCACCTGCGACCAGACATGCTGGTAGTCGAGGTTGATGCCGAGCCGGTTCGTCGCCTGCCACTTAAGGTTGAAGCTGGCGTCGTTGGTGCGGAAGCGTGACTGGTTGCCGCGCGAGATGTTGTTGCTCTGCAGGCCGTTGCTCGGCGTGCGCTGATCGCCGCCGTTCGCCGGATCCTGATCGGCACGATAGCCGTTCGGGCCGGTGATGATCCCGCTGGTGAAGACATTATCGTCGTCATAGGCAAAGCTGGTGCCGGGGAAGGGCTGCGTGTCGCCTGCCGCCAGCACGTTGTCGGTCGCGACCTCGATCGAATTCTCGGTCCACGCCTCGCGCGAGTCGGTCCGCAGGAACTGCGCGGTCGCGGTCATCGACTTGTCGGGACTGCGCCACTGGCCGGCGGCCGAATAGCCGTAGCGCGTGCGGTTGAACTCCTGGCTGCGGATCGCCGCGCCACGGGGCACGTAGACGGTGCGGCCGGTGTTGACCACGCCGGTGGTCGCGTCGACCGGCTGCAGCAGCGATCCGTCGGCGCCGATCACGCGCTCGCCCCAGTTCGAGATCTGCACGCTGTCGGCGCGGCTGCGGACCTGCGAGCGCACGAAGCTGGCAAGGATGCCGAAGTCGCCGATGCCGGTTTCCCAGCGATTACTGCCGAGCACCGAGACCGTCGGTGCCGACTTCTTGACGAAATCGCCGTAGTTGTTTTCGAGCGTCCCGCCCAGCACCAGTCCGGTGGAATCGAACGGCAGGCGCGTGCGCAGATTGACCGACCCGCCGATGCCGCCTTCGATCATGTCGGCGGACGGGCTCTTGAACACGTCGACGCCGCCAAGCAGTTCGGCGGGCACGTCGGCGAAGGACAGGCCGCGGCCGTTGTTCGCGCTGAACGAATCGCGGCCGTTGATCTCGGAGCGCGTGTAGCTGAGGCCGCGGACGGTGACGCCCGACCCTTCGGTCGCGAAGTGATCGGGATCGGCACCGGCCGAGAAGCGGCTGATCGACACGCCAGGCACGCGCTGCAGCGCTTCGGTGACCGAACGGTCGGGCAGCGCGCCGATGTCTTCGGACGAGATCGAATCGCCCACGACTTCGGAGTTGCGCTTGATCGCCTGAGCACTCTTCAGGCTCTGGCGGATGCCGGTGACGACGATGTCCTGATCGGCGGCTTCGTCCTGCGGCGTCGCGGTCGACTGCTCGGCCTGCGTCACCTCGGCACCGCCCGAGGGCACCTGCCCGTTGGCGGAGGGCTGTGCCGCGCCCGCCTGGGGCGCCCCGGCCACCGTCGCCGCAGTGCGATCAGAAGATGCGGTACGCCCGGCCGCGTTCGGCGTCAGCGTGGTCTGGCCGGCGGCGGCATCGGCTTGCTGAGCCAGAGCGCCGTTTGGCGCGGCGGCCAGGCACAGCGCAAGCAAGGAGGCACCACCTTTGAGGAGGTTCCCGCGACGCGCGGCGCGTGTGATCTCGAACTTGGCCATGACTCCCGGCATCCCCTCATTGTGTTAGCGCTATCATTTGTAAGCGCTTTTTCCTTACAATGTTTGGTAGCGAGAGGGATGAGTTCGGCCTAGACTGAATCGGACGGTTTTTAAGTGAATTGCTAGGCTTGTTGCATGATTGCAACATAGCCGGGGGGTGGAATTGGACGAACGTGCTCGGCTACGCATCGTTATCGTTGGTGGCGGTACCGCAGGCTGGATGACCGCGGCGACGCTCGGCCTAACGACCGGTACGCCGTCCGCGGCACGGCTGGCCGACATCACGCTGGTCGAGTCCGAGGAGATCGGCACCGTCGGTGTCGGTGAGGCCACGGTGCCACACATCCGTTTCTTCAATCAAAGACTGGGTATCGACGAAGCCGATTTCGTCCGGCGTACCAAGGCGACGTTCAAGCTGGGTATCGAGTTCTGCGATTGGGGTCGGATCGGCGACAGCTACATCCATCCGTTCGGCGATTTCGGGCATGACATCGACGGACTGCCATTCCATCAGCATTGGCTCCACGCGACCCGGGGCAGGCCGGATGAGACGCCCGCGCTCGCCGCCTGCTCGCTCCCGATCGTCGCCGCGCGTGCCGGGCGTTTCACGCCGCCGCTCGACGATCCGCGATCGGTCGGGTCGACCTATTCCTATGCGTATCAGTTCGATGCCGGGCTCTATGCCGCGTATCTGCGCGACTATGCTGAAGCCCGCGGCGTGACGCGGATCGAGGGTCGCGTCGAGCACGTCGAACGGGGCCCGAGCGGTATCGCGGCCCTTCGCCTGGCGGACGGGCAGCGGATCGAGGGTGATCTGTTCGTCGACTGTTCAGGGTTCCGCGCCTTGCTGATCGAAGGCGCCCTGAAGGCGGGACACGAGGATTGGGCGCACTGGCTGCCCTGCGACGCGGCCTGGGCGGTCCCGACGGCGAACACCGGTCCCCCCGTCCCCTATACCCGCGCCACCGCGCGCGACGCCGGCTGGCAATGGCGGATCCCGCTGCAGCATCGCACCGGGAACGGTCATGTCTTCTCGACGCGCTTCACCGATCCGGACCGCGCGCGCGCGGTGCTGCTCGACAATCTCGAGGGCGAGCCCCTGGCCGAGCCGCGGATGCTGCGATTCCGCACCGGGCGTCGGCACCGCCAGTGGATCGACAATTGCGTGGCGATCGGCCTTTCCGCCGGGTTTCTCGAGCCGCTCGAGTCGACCAGCATCCACCTGATCCAGCTGGCCATCGGCAAGCTGATCGAGCTGTTCCCGAACGACGCCGTGCTCGACCCTGCGGATGCCGCGGAATTCAACCGCGCGATGGCGCTGGAATATGACCGCGTCCGCGACTTTCTGGTTCTGCATTATTGCGCGACCGAGCGTGACGACACGCCGTTCTGGCGCCACATGCGGACGATGGACCTGCCCCCCTCGCTGGCCGGGAAGATCGCTGCCTTTCGCGATCGCGGCATCGTCGAACAATATCGCGAGGGCATGTTCCTGCCCGCGAGCTGGCTCGCGGTCTATTATGGCCAGCGAATCATGCCCGAACGCATCCACCCCCTCGTCGCCGCACTGCCCGTCGCGGACGCGCGCGCGCGTGTCGCGGCGGTCGCCGACGCCTGCCGCCGCACCGCCGCGGGGATGCCATCGCATGCGGACTATCTTGCGCGGATCGGGGCTGCCGCGTGACAGCCACGGTCGCTGTGCTGGGCGCGAACCTGTGTGGCTGGATCGCCGCGGCAGCGCTGGCGCGGCGCTTGCCACGCGAGTCCTACCGCGTAGTGGTGATCGACGACGGCACCGGCGGCGATGGCCTGGGCGATTTCGCACCGGTGATCGCGGTGCCGCCAGCGCTCGCGGGCTTCCATGCCGATCTCGGTCTCGATGCGGCGGCACTCGTTCGGATGACGGGCGGCGGCCATGCGCTGGGCGTCGCGTTCGGCGGCTGGCGGGCCGACGGCGCGGCGACGTTCCTGTCTTATGGCGAGACCGGTGCGCCGCTCGAGGGCATCGCGTTCCACCAGCTCGCCGGACGGCTGCGCGCGGCGGGGCACCCGGTCCGGCTGGCCGATCACGCGCTGTCTGCGGTCGCCGCGCAGGCGGGCCGGTTCGCGCCCGGGGCGCCGATCGCGCATGCGCTGCATCTGCCCGTCGCGCCCTATGAAGCGCTGTTGCGCGGGGCGGCGCTGCGAGCGGGGGCCGAACGCGCGTCCGCGGACTTCGTCGATGCCGAGATCGCAGCGAACGGCATCGTCGAGAGGCTGACCCTTGCGGACGGTACCGGGATCGAACCCTGGATCGTCCTCGACTGTTCGGGAACCGACGCGCGCATCGCCAGCCGTACCAGCCCCGCGTCCGAAGACTGGTCCGGCTGGTTGCCCTGCAACCGCACGCATACCGAGACGGTGTCCGCGCAGGGCGCCCCCCCGCCCTATACGCAGGTCGATGCGCAGGACGCGGGCTGGACGGCGACCTGGCCGCTCGACGGCGCGGATGTGCGACTGACGTGCAGCGTTGGCGGCACCGGCAAGCCGTTCCACGCGGCGCGCCGCGTTCAGGCATGGCGGGGCAATTGCATCGCACTAGGCGCCGCCGCGGGTCTGCTCGAACCGCTGCACCCGACCGCACTGACGCTGCTGCTGCGGTCGCTCGCGCAGTTGATCCAGCTCTGGCCCGCTGGACCGCAGGCACCCGTCGAAGCCGCCGCCTTTAACCGCACCGCGGCCGGGGCGCTGCAGGGCGCGCGCGACTTCCTGATCGCGCACTATGCCGTGGCCGGTCGCGCCGGCGCGCTGTGGGACGACCGCCGCGCGGCATCGCTACCCGGACCAGTCGCCGCCAAACACGCTCTGTTCGCGGCGCGCGGGCGGTTGCCGATGTATGACGACGAACCGTTCGAGGAAGAGGATTGGGCGGTGATGTTCGACGCGATGGGCCTCATGCCGCGCCGTTACGATGCGCGCGCGGACATAGTGCCGCTGGCGGCGATCGAACGGCATCTGGCCGAGCAGCGCGCGCGGGTCATCGCGCAGGTCCGCGCGCTTCCCCCTTATGCGCAGGCGATGGCCGCGTTGCGGGCGCGCGCATGACGATCGGCGCCCCCGTCCGCCGCATCGTCATCGTCGGCGGCGGCACGGCCGGCTGGATGGCGGCGGCCGCGCTCGCACGGCTGATCCCGACCGGGGCAAGCATCACCCTGATCGAGTCCGACGCGATCGGCACCGTCGGCGTCGGCGAAGCGACGATCCCGCCGATCCGCGGCTTCAACGCGATGCTGGGAATCGAAGAAGCCGAATTCCTCGCCGCGACCGCGGGGAGCTTCAAGCTCGGGATCGAGTTCGTCAACTGGGGTGCGGTTGGCGAGCGCTATCTGCATCCCTTTGGCGGGTTCGGTTTCGATATCGAGGGTGTGCGCTTCCACCAATATTGGCGTCGCCGCCGCGCCGCCGGGATCGTCGAGGATATCGAGGCCTATTCGCTGTGCGCGGTCGCCGCGCGCGCGGGACGGTTCATACCCCCCTCGCCCGACCCGGCGTCGGTGCTGTCGCAGATGGCGCACGCCTATCATTTCGACGCGGGCCTTTATGCACGCTTCCTGCGCGGCCGCGCCGAGCGCGACGGTGTCGTGCGCGTCGAAGGCGATGTCGTCGATGTCGCGCTCGACGGCGAGACCGGCCATGTCCGCCACGTCACGCTGGCCGGCGACCGCGTCATCGAAGGGGACCTGTTCCTCGACTGTTCGGGGTTCCGCGGCCTGCTGATCGAGCAGACGCTGGGCGCGGGCTATGAGGACTGGACGCACTGGCTGCCCTGCGACCGGGCCGTCGCGATGCCGACCGCGAACGCCGGCGCGGCGATCACCCCCTATACCCGTTCGACCGCGCGCGCGGCCGGCTGGCAATGGCGCATCCCGCTGCAGCACCGCACCGGCAACGGCTATGTCTATAGCAGCGCGCATTGTTCGGACGACAAGGCCGCGGCGACGCTGCGCGCCGGGGTCGACGGCACCCCGCTCGCCGAACCACGCCTGCTGCGCTTCACCGCGGGACGGCGGCGCAAGCAGTGGATCGGCAACGTCGTCGCGTTGGGCCTTGCCTCCGGTTTTACCGAACCGCTCGAATCGACCAGCATCCACATGGTCCAGACCGGCATCTCGAAGCTGCTCGCCTTGTTTCCCGACCAGGGCTTCTCGCCGGTCGAGATCGACACCTATAACCGGCTGGCGGCGACGCAGTTCGACCAGGTCCGCGACTTCCTCATCCTCCATTACCATGCGACGCGCCGCGAGGATTCGCCATTCTGGCGCGAGACGCGTGCGCGGGCGATCCCCGACAGCTTGAGCGAGAAGCTCGCCTTGTGGCGTCGCCGCGGACGCCTGTTCCGGTGGGAGGACGATCTGTTCGCGGAGGCGAGCTGGGTCGCGGTGCTGCTGGGCCAGGGCATCGTTCCCGACGGCTGGGACCGGCTGGCCGATGCGGTCGACGCGCGGGAGGTCGATGCACGGTTCGACCGGCTGCGCGCGATGTTCGCCGATGCCGCATCGCGAATGCCCCGGCACGAGGACTATCTGGCCCGCATTTGCCCGACGCGGGTGCGCGCATGACCGGCACGCTCGGATCGGTCGTGATCGTCGGCGGTGGTACCGCGGGCTGGATGGCCGCGGTCGCGTTCGGCCGACTGCTGGGCCCGGCTGGGACGCGCGTGACGCTCGTGGAATCGGACGACATCGCCACGATCGGCGTCGGCGAGGCAACGATCCCTCCGATCCGCACCTTTCACGCGATGCTCGGGATCGACGAGGACGCATTCCTCCGCGCGACCGGCGGCAGCTACAAGCTCGGCATCCGCTTCGAGGGCTGGACGCGCCCGGGCGAATCCTACGTCCATCCGTTCGGCCAGATCGGGACCGACATCGCCGGCGTGCCATTCGCCGCGCAGTGGCTGCGCGCCCGCCAGGCGGGGGCCGCCGAAGCGCTCGGCGCCTATTCGCTCGAAGCCCGCGCCGCCCAAGCCGGCCGTTTCTCGCGCCCGATCGCGAACGGTGATTCACCGCTGTCGCGGATCGGCTACGCCTATCATTTCGACGCAGGCCGCTACGCCGTGTTCCTGCGCGCGCAGGCCGAGGCGCACGGCGTCATCCGCCGCGAGGGCCGGGTCGACCGCGTCGAGCGTGGCCCCGCCGGAATTGCCGCGGTCCATCTCGCCGATGGCAGCCGTGTCGAGGGCGACCTGTTCCTCGACTGCACGGGGTTTCGCGCGCTGCTGATAGAAGGCGCGCTGCAGGCGGGCTGGACCGACTGGTCACAATGGCTGCCGTGCGATCGTGCGGTCGCGGTCCCGTCGGCCGCCGACGCCGCGCCGCTCGCGCTCACGCGGGCGATCGCGGAACCCGCCGGCTGGCGCTGGCGTATCCCGCTGCAGCATCGCACCGGCAACGGGCATGTCTTTTCCAGCCGCCACTGCAGCGAGGACGAAGCGACCGCGACGCTGCTCGCAGGGCTGGAGGGTGAGACACTGGCCGACCCGCGCGTGATCCGCTTCGCCACCGGGCACCGCACCCGGTTCTGGAGCGGCAACTGCATCGCGCTCGGCCTCGCGGCGGGGTTCATGGAGCCACTGGAATCAACCAGCATTCATCTGGTGCAGAGCGGGCTTCAGCATCTGTTGCGAATGCTTCCGGCGGGCGGTCCCCCTGCCCCGGCGATCGTCGACCGATATAATCGCACGATGACCGGCGAGTTCGTCCGGATCCGCGATTTCCTCGTCGCGCATTATCGCCTCAATGCCCGTACCGAACCCTTCTGGCGCGAGCGCGCGGCGGCGCCGATCCCGGATGGCCTCGCCGAAAAGCTCGCGCTGTTCCGCGCCGGCGGACGCATTTTCCGCGAAGCGGACGAGCTGTTCAACGAGGTCAGCTGGCTTGCTCTGCTGACCGGACAGGACGCACCCGTGACCGGCCATGACCCAATCTGCGACGCGCTGCCGATCGCCATCGCGGCAAAGCGGCTCGCTCAGATCGAACGCGTCGTCGCCACCTCGCTGACGCACATGCCCCCCCATGCCGACGCGCTGGCACGGTTGGGCCAGGACAGGACAATCTGATGCCCATCGCCCTCTTCCTTGCCGCGGCCGTCATCAACCTCAACCAGCTCGGCTTCCGTCCCGAAGACCCCAAGCTTGCGATCGTCGCCGATCACGCGACGCGGCCGCTCGACTGGGTCGTGGTCGACGACGCCGGCAAGACCGTGCTGGCGGGACGCACCAGCGTCGGCGGTGACGACGCGGCGTCGGGCGATCATGTCCATGTCGCGCGCTTCACCGCGCTCACCCGCCCGGGCAACTACCAGCTGCGCGTCGACGGGACCGAAAGCGGCCGTTTCCGCGTCGGCCGCGACGTCTACGCCCCACTCGCGCTGGACGCGCTCAACTTCTTCTACCAGCAGCGCGCCGGCACGCCGATCAACGCGCGCTGGGCCGGTGCCCGCTGGGCGCGCGCGGCCGGACACCCGCGCGAGGTCGCCGCCTGTTTTTCGGGCGCGGACGAGAAGGGCAATGTCTGGTCCGGCTGCCCCTATACGCTCGACGTCACCGGCGGCTGGTACGACGCAGGCGACCATGGCAAATATGTCGTCAACGGCGGCATCGCGGTGTGGACGCTGCAGAATCTCTACGAAACCGGGCTTGCGCGTCGCGTGTTCGCCGATGGTCAGGCGCGGCTGCCGGAAGCCGGCAACCGCCGCGACGACCTGCTCGACGAAGCGCGGTGGGAGGTCGAGTGGATGCTGCGGATGCAGGTCCCCACAGGCACCCGCGTCGCACTCCCCGTCGGGCCGCATGATCGCTCGGGCCGGCTTGCACTTACGCCGGTCGACGCGGGCGGCATGGCGCATCACAAGGTTGCCGACGCGCGCTGGACGACATTGCCGACCGCGCCCGCCGACGACAAGGAACCGCGGCTCCTCTACCCGCCCTCGACCGCGGCAACGCTGAATCTTGCCGCGGTTGCAGCGCAGGCCGCGCGGCTGTGGCAGCCGATCGATCCCGCCTTTGCCGCGCGGTGCCTTGCCGCCGCGCGCGCCGCCTGGACCGCCGCGCAGCGCAACCCCGCGATCTTCGCGGCGCAGGGCTTCACCGGCAGCGGCGGCTATGGCGACGAGACGCTCGACGACGAACGCGCCTGGGCTGCAGCCGAGCTGTTCGCGACGACCGGCGATACCGCCTACCGCGCAGCGCTGCCGACCGGCGCGACCGGCGAACCCGGCTGGGCCAGCGTCGCACCACTCGGCATGATCACGCTCGCGACCGCAAGCGGCGTTCCCGCGACGATCCGCGATAGCGCACGTGCGGCGATCGTCGCGGCCGCCGACGGCTTCCTCGCCGAAACCACGCACACCGGCTACCGCATCCCCTACGCGTCGCAGACCTATAATTGGGGCTCGAATTCCAGCATCCTCAACCGCGCGATGCTGCTTGGCCTCGCACAGCGTTTCACCGGCGATGCGCGCTACCGCGCCGGCGTCGTCGATGCGGCCGATTATATCCTCGGTCGCAATCCGCTGGGCCAATCCTATGTCTCGGGGACCGGGTGGAAGCCGCTGACCAACCCGCATCACCGGTTCTGGGCGCATCAGCTGTCGGCATCTTCGCCACCGCCGCCGCCGGGGGTGGTGTCGGGCGGCCCCAACAACAGCGCGATGGTCGATCCGGTCGCCGTGAAACTGAAAGGCCGGTGCGCGCCGCAACGCTGCTGGACGGACGACATCAACGCCTATGCGCTGAACGAGGTGGCGATCAACTGGAACGCGCCGCTCGTCTGGGTCGCCGCCTATCTCGACAGCGACTGACGCTCAGCGGCGCTGGAGCGATTTGAGCAGATAGCCGCGCATCCGCTCGGTCCGGTCCTGGCTGGCCGGCCCGAGCACGCCGCGCGCGGGCGCGGGCAGATGATCGCCCGCCGCCGCCGCCTCGTCGGCGAACACATAATGCTCGAACCACGCGCGCCAGCCCGCCTTCTCCGCCGCGGGCAGGTCGCGCACCGCCATCATCGCGTGCACCACCGCATGGAACGCCGACACGCTCGAATCATAGGCGCGCCAATAGTTGCACAGCACGTTGAGCGTCCCGAACGCCTGGACGTGATGCCACCAGATCGCCGGGATGAAGATCGCATCGCCCGGCCCCAGATCGGCCACCACCGCGTGGCCGAGCGCCTCGGCATAGCGCGGATACTGCTTCAGATCGGGCGCGAGCGGATCGACCATGCTCGAAGGCGGCCCCGCCAGCGTCCGGTCGAGCGGCCCCAGATAGAGATTGCCGACCTGATCGGGGGGAAACAGCGTGAACCGCCGCTCGCCAGCGACCACGCAGGCGAGATTGGTCGACCCGTCATAATGCGTCGCGGTCTGTGATCCGTTGCCGATCCACAACCGCGGCGTCGCCCCGCCCATCGGCAGATCGAGCGGGTTCGCCGCCGCCCACCCCGGCAGATGCTCGGGCGCGGTCGCTGCGTTCGCATAGAGGATGTGCCGTTCGGCTTCGGGGACGTCCGACAGGCGCAGCAATTCGCTCAGCAACACGTTGAGCGGCGCCTTTTCGCGGTGAAAGTTGAACCCTTCCAGATTATCGCCGCGATAGAAGAATTTGCCACCGAACGCCGGGCCGCCGATCAGCACCTCCATCGGCTTGCCGCCATCGCCGAGCCCAGTCAGATACGCCGCCGTCGCGCGATCGCCACCCGCCGCAGCCCGGACGCTGGCCCAGTGCGCGACCTGGCCGCGCAACACGATCGGCGCGTCGCGCAAAGCGATCTCGGCGGCAAAGGTCGCGGCGTCGACTGCGGCGCGTTCCTCGACACGGGCATCGGTGGGGGCAGGATGCGATATCGTCATCCTCCTGCGATAGCAGGATAATGCGCCGCGCCCTATTGCGTTTGCCGGCCCGACGAACCGGCTGGCCATCGATCAGGGTCGCCGCGCCCATCCCGCGACGCGCGCGTCGATCACCGCCGCGATCCGGTCGGCAATCACGGTCTGATCCGCGAGCGAGGGGTGCGAGTGGCACCCGGTGAAGGAAAGGCCGTTGACCGGAACATAGGTGAGCCACGGCGCGCCGGATCTGCGCAAGGTCGCGGCAACCTTGGCCACCTCCGCCTGGATCTCGCCATTGGCCATGTCCGTGGCCCACAGCACGATCTGTGCGCGTGGATCGCGCGCGTGGAGCGCTTGCACGAAGCGCACATAGCGTCGTTCGTAATCGTCGTGGAGCGCGTCGCGGCTCGCCCATGTTTCGCCGGCGTGAAGCGGTGTGGTGAAATCGTTGGTGCCGAGCGAGACGATAACCACCTGCGGATGCCAGCCGGGCGCGTTGGCGCGGGATCGATGATCGAACAGGGTAAAGGGATAGGCTTCGGGCAGCGTGTCGGCCGCGAACCCGCCATAGTTGCGCACAACCCCGCGCCCGGAGATCGCATTGACCGCGTAATCCGCGCCGTAGCGGCGTGCGAGCAACGCGCCAAAGCCGCGCGACGTATCTGTCGTCGCCCAGACCTCGTCCTGGGTACATTCGCGTTTGGACGACGTCACACCATAGCCGACGCTATGCGAGTCGCCGACGAACTCGATCTGCCGCGCGCGCTGCTCCAACCTCGCTCCGACAGTCCCCCGCTCGGCAAAGAACGGCCCGATGCCGGTCGGACCGGACTGACTTTCTGAAGCGACCTCGATGCGCAACACGTGGCGGCCGGCGGGCATCCCGGCGACGCGGTACAGGCCGAGGACTGGCTTGACGAGCGTCGTGATCCTGCGCCCATCGACGAATACGTGAAGTGCCACCTCGCCTGGCCCCACGTCGAACGATACCGCCGAGCCCCGAAACGCCGTCTCGGCATAACTGCCCGGCCACTGGCGAACAAAGCCGGCGCCTTTCCGCTCGAAACGGCCGTGCATTGTGGCCGGCAACAGCGTCAGCGCGACAGGCCTCTCTGTCAGGCGCTCGACGCGAGGCTGTGCGGCAGCCTCGACCGCCGCCGCAAGGATCATCAACCCAGCCGCCATTCCTGCCATCCGACCATGCGTTGCCATTCAAGAACCTCCTACCGCTCCTGCACCTCCTATCCCTTTCGCGACGACCCGGCGACCGGCGTGGTGGACGCGACCGTCGACCTGCGGCCGCTGTTGCCTGAGCCGGGGCGACCAGTCCCGAACCCGCCGCCAGAGGCATCGCATGGGACAAAAAGAGCCTTTGGTCGTTCGTGAGGGGAAACGGTGGCGGATCTTGCTTGAGGTCCGATTTCGACGGAGGGATGACATGGGTAGAATGATCGACGGCGCGTGGCACGCGGGCAAGGTGACGGAAGACAGCAAGGGCGGCGCGTTCGAACGGCAGGATGCGGGCTTTCGCGACTGGCTGACCCCGGTGGGGAGCCCCGGCCAAGACGGACAGCCCGGCCATCCGGCGACGCCCGGTCGGTATCACCTCTATGTCAGCTATGCCTGCCCCTGGGCACACCGGACGCTGATCGTGCGCGCGCTGCACGGACTGGAGGATGCGATCGGCGTCTCGGTGGTCGATCCTGTCATGCTGGACAATGGCTGGACCTTCGGCACGAGCCGCGGCGGCAGTGGCGATCCGCTGCACGACGCCGAGTTCCTGTGGCAGTTGTACGCCCGCGCCAGGCCGGACTATTCCGGCAAGGTCACCGTACCCGTCCTGTGGGATCGCGAGACCGACACGATCGTGTCGAACGAATCGGCGGACATCATCCGGATGCTCGCGGCGTTCGCCGGATCCGGACCGGACCTCTATCCTCATGCCCAGCGCCAGCAGATCGATGAGGTAAACGACCGTGTCTACGACACGGTGAACAACGGCGTGTACAAGGCCGGCTTCGCCACGACGCAGGACGCGTACGAGGCGGCGGTGCGCCCGCTGTTCGAATCGCTCGACTGGCTGGAAGAGAGGCTGTCCGGCAGCGACTGGCTGGTGGGCGAGGCGATGACGGAGGCCGATATCCGGCTCTTCACCACACTGGTGCGCTTCGATGCGGTCTATCACTTCCATTTCAAGTGCAACGTGCGCCGCATCTCCGACTATCCGGCGTTGGACGCTTACGTCGCACGGATGCTGGCAGATCCGCGCATCGCCGCGACGGTGCATCTCGATCACATCAAGACGCATTACTACGCCAGCCACCGCGACCTCAACCCTTGCGGAATCGTGCCCGTCGGTCCTGCCCTCCCTTGGGCTCACCTCACCGCGGGAGGCGATCAGACGCTCACCTGACCAGCCGATTGGCAGCAGTGACATGTTGGCGATGAAATGCTCGACGCCCGCGGCGACGAAGATGGCGACGGGGCTTATGATCACGGCGACCTTGCCCGACAGCGTTCTGGCGGACATCGCCATCCATACGGTCAGACAGACCAGCATGTTCGCCAGGACACCCGATGTCAGCGTCGCGAGCGCAGGCTCGTCGAGCTTCGAATCCATCGTCGCGGCTGCAGCGTCGCCGATCGTTCATGCCGCGTCGGATCGACACCTATTCCGATGCGATGGGCTAGACAGCATTCTCTACCTGATCTCGTGTTACGATCGCGTGTCCTCGGAAGGGGAACCTGGGCAAACACCGGCATCCCGTTCGGGCGGGCTCTCGGTCGCCGCATGATCAGCGCTCTCTGCGCGAGCGTCCGAGAGGGAATACCGTCAAACCTCTTCGGCCCGCATCACCGGTCGTGTGCTGCGCGAAGACGATGCCCGCCAAGAACGACCGCTTTTCCATGGGCCAGGGCCAGTTCGATATGAACATTCTTGCTGCGGTCATCGATTGCTTCGCTCGCGCGCCTTCGTTCTTGCTCAGCCCGGTCGCGATGATAGGCAACTCTTCCAGTCTCAGTCATCGACCCCTCGTCCCAATCCCACAATATATTCGTTAACCAACATACGTGAGAGGCATGCCGAGGTTCCCTGTCATCGGATCTTTCCGTGATCACAGCGGTCGCGATGCAGGATTTTCAAATCATGGAGCCATCGTCGAGGAACGGGAAAGAGCATAAGTCGCTGCGGGTGCCACAACCGGTCGGTTTCGACAGTTTAAGAACGACCAACGTTGAGCTTGGCGGTGACGATGCTACAGCACAGTGATCCGCTAAACCTTTGGAGTCCGATGACCGAGCTGCCCGCGCACGAGAAGCAGAGACTGGCTGCCCTCGCAGAATATGACCTGCTGGACACTCCGCGCGAGGCGGCGTTCGACGAGATCGCCGAACTGGTGGCGGCGATCTGCGACGCGCCAATCGCGATCGTGAATCTGATCGGGGACGGCCGCCAGTTCTTCAAGGCGGAAGTCGGGCTTGGCGTTCGTGAGACGCCGTTGGAGACGTCTTTCTGCGGGCGTGCGATCCTCGAGGATGAATTCCTGCTCGTCCCCGATGCGACAGACGACCCACGGTTCGACTGCAATCCCCTGGTCACGGGTGAGCCGCACCTGCGCTTCTATGCTGGCGCCCTGTTGAAGTCGTCTGATGGCTTTCCGATCGGCACGCTCTGCGTTCTGGACTATCGCCCCCGCGACCTGACCGAGGTTCAGAAGCAGACGATCCGCGTCATGGCGCGACAGGTCATGGTGCAGTTTGAGCAGCGTGTTGCAACGGGACGCCTGATTGCCGCCGAAGCGCGCCAGCGGGCGATTGTCGATAGCGCACAGGACTTCGCCATCGTAGCCTGCGATCTCGAAGGCCGTATCATCGAATGGAGCTATGGCGCGGAACGGGTGCTGGGCTGGTCGGAAGACGAGGTGATCGGTCGAAGCGTCTTCCTGTTCTTCACGGATGAAGACCGCGCGGCCGGGGTGCCGGTACAGGAGATGGCCTGCGCCCGTGAGACGGGGCGGGCCACTGATGAGCGGTGGCACGTGCGCAAGGGGGACGAGCCTTTTTGGGCCAGCGGTGAGTTATCCCTGCTCCGGGATTCGGCCGGCCGCCATACCGGTTACGTCAAGGTTCTTCGTGATCGTACCGAAGAGCATCTTGCCGGCGAAGCGCTCCGGAAAGCGCAGCAGCGCTTCCAGACAATCTTCGACACGGTCGATGCGGCTTTCGCCATCGTCGAGGTCAAGTTCGACGAGGATGACAAAGCCGTCGATTACCGGTTTGTCGAAGCCAACCCCGCTTTTGAACGCCAGTCCGGCGTCAACTTGCGCGGCAAGTGGGTCACGGAATTCGCACCTGACCTCGAGCAGTTCTGGTTCGAGACATACGGGCATGTTGCCAAGACCGGTGAAGCAACCAATTTCGAGAATTATGCCGAGGCATTCCAGCGCTGGTTCGACGTACGCGCAGTAAGGGTTGGCGATCCCGCAGATCGACAGATCGCAATTATTTTCAACGACGTGACCGCCCGCCGAGAAGCGGAGGAACGCCTGCGTGTCAGTGAAGCCGTCGCACGTCAGAACGTCGAGCGGGTGAAACTCGCGCTGGAAGCCGGCGCCATCATCGGCACCTGGCACTGGGACCTGCCAAGCGATCAATTCACCGTAGACGAGGCATTCGCGCGTGCCTTCGGCCTTGATCCGGCGCTCGGCCGATCCGGCATTCCGCTCGCGCAGATTACAGCAACGGTACATCCCGACGATCAGGCAGGGCTGACTGAGGCCATCACCGCGGTGATCGCCCGCAGTGGGTCCTATGCGCATCAATACCGGGTCCGCCGTGCTGACGGCCGATATTACTGGATCGAGGCGAACGGTCGGGTTGACCATGCACCCGACGGAACGCCGCTGAGCTTTCCCGGCGTCCTGATCGACGTCGAGGAACGGCGGAGCATCGCAGCGGAGCGCGACCGTGCTGTCGCCGATCTGCGCGCGCTCGCCGAAACGCTGGAGCAGCGCGTCGCCGAGCGAACCGCCGACCTCGGCCAGGCCGAGGATGCGTTGCGCCAATCGCAGAAGGTGGAGGCGATCGGGCAACTCACCGGTGGGGTGGCGCACGACTTCAACAATCTGCTGACGGTCATCCGGGGTTCTATCGACCTATTGCGCCGGCCCGGTCTCTCCGACGAACGCCGGCAGCGCTATATCGACGCGATCTCCGACACCGCCGAACGCGCGACCAAACTGACCAACCAGTTGCTCGCATTCGCGCGCCGCCAGTCGCTCAAACCCGAAGTCTTCGATGTCTCGGAAAGCGTGCGGACGGTCAGCGACATGGTGCGGACGCTGACGGGCGCACGCATCAAGGTATCGCATCGGCTGCCGACGGAGCCTTGCTACATCGACGCGGACCGCAGCCAGTTCGACACCGCGATCGTCAACATGGCGGTCAATGCACGCGATGCCATGAACGGCGCGGGCGAGCTGGCCATCGTGGTGGCGGCAGCCTCCGGCATGCCCGCCATACGGTCCCATCCGGCCACGCCGGGCGAGTTCGTGACGGTCTCCTTGACCGACAGCGGTCCCGGTATTCCAGCCGACAACATTGAACGGATCTTCGAACCGTTCTTCACCACCAAGGGGGTAGGCGAAGGGACAGGCCTTGGCCTCAGCCAGGTCTTCGGTTTCACAAAGCAGTCCGGCGGGGGCGTCGTCGTCACAAGCGACGAAGGCGAAGGCGCAACATTCACCATGTTCCTGCCCCGGGTCGACGGGCTGGACGGCGGAGCGGCCGAAGAAGGCGACAACTCCCTGCCGCTCGGCGAAGGCGCCTGCGTGCTGGTCGTCGAGGACAATGCCGAGGTTGGCATGTTCGCGACCGAGGCGTTGGGAGAGTTGGGCTATCATACGGTCTTGGCGATGGACGCCTCCAAGGCACTCGCCGAACTGGCGACAGATGCAGGCAGGTTCGACATCGTCTTCTCCGACGTGATGATGCCGGGCATGTCCGGTATCGAGCTGGGTCAGGAGATCGGCCGGCTGTATCCTAAGCTGCCGGTCGTGTTGACCAGCGGGTACAGCGAGGTTCTGGCGCAGAGCGGTACGCACGGGTTCGAACTGGTGCATAAGCCCTATTCGATCGACACATTGTCGCGAGCCCTCAAAAAGGTGTCACGCCGTCGATGAAGCGTAAGCGGTCGCGCAACCGGACGGTTGTGACATTGCGCTTGCTGCAAAGAGAGCAATCGCAGGAACCGCAGTCGATCATCGTTGGATGCCAGCCATTTTTCAACGGTGTCGCCAAGCATGAACGAACGTCCGCAACCGGTCGCGGCCAGGCATGGTCGATCAATCTACGCTGCCCGGCATTCCCCTGCGGCACGCTCAGTGCCGGCTCAACAAGGTTTGCAACGTGCGTCCAACGTCTTCGGCCGAGAACGGCTTGTTGAGCACGGGATGGCCGGCGAACCGCTCCGGCAGGACGGTGGCGCTGTCGTAGCCGGTGGTGAAGACGAACGGGATCTTGCGATCTTGCAGGATGGCAGCAGCGTCCCACGACATTTCGCCATCGAGATTGACGTCGACGAGCGCGGCATCGATCGCTGCCTCGCAAGCAAGCTTTAAGGCTTCCGGCAGCCGCATCGCGGGACCGACAATGTCCCAGCCCAAATCGATGACCACATCCTCGATGAGCATCAGCACCATAGCTGAATCTTCAACGATCAGGATCCGCGGCGGATTGTCGGTAGGAATGTCTGTGACTTTCGCAGGGGCATCATGGGCGATAGAGGCGTGGGAGGCGGTGCCGCCAGACTGCGCCACCGACGCGGGCATGACGATCGCGCACGCCACCCCGCCCGGGTCGAACGTTAGAGTCGAAGATCCGCTCGTTTCCAGCGCCAAGGCCCGCTCGATCAAGGTCGATCCGAAACCGCGCCGTGTGGGCTTGCTGACCGGAGGACCGCCGCTTTCCTGCCATCGCAGCTCCAGTCCAGCCTGCGGGTCAAACTGCCAACGAATGTCGACATGACCGCCGGCGGCCGACAAGGCCCCGTATTTGCCGGCGTTGGTGGCAAGCTCGTGGATCGCCAACGACAGCGCCAGTGCCGCTTTCGGGAGAAGCATCACATCCGGACCGGTGATCGTGACGTTCGCATGCTCCGCCCGATACGCATCTAGCTCCTGTTGGATCAGCACGATGAGCGACACGCCTTCCCCAACAGCGGGCGCATCCTTATCCTGACATTCACTCTCGACGGCCGTACTGTGTCTGGAATGACTATTCAGACTGTCTCCCAAGACCATGGCGGTCAAATCCTCAAAGCTGCCGCTTCATGTACAAGCAATCTCGGCAGAGGGCGACTGTTCGTTGGAAGCGAGGACGGCGAGTCAGTAATGCTAGGCTGGACTGGCTCATCCACTCAACTGCGACGCAAGCAGACAAATGCTGATTCCGATGGCGACGAGGACATGTCTGACGAGGAGGATATGGATGATATGGAGGACGATCTCTACAACGACACAGCTCCAGCAGTTCAAAAGATTACTGCAGCTGTGTCCGAGCCCACTGCGCCCGGCACCTACACTTTCAGGATACACGACGTCTTGCCAAGCATAGCACCGATCAAGACCGCCGTTCTCCACCCTGGCAAGGTTACCGATTCTCTGAATAAGGGCGAGATTATGCTGTCTACGGGTAGAGGGTCGGCTGGAGCCATCACCGCTCTCGACCGCGAACTTCACCCTGTCAGTATCGCAACCAAAGAGCTTCCTTCAGCACATGGCGTGTGGGCTGTGCATGCTCGAAAGCAAGCCCCGGGAGATGTGACTGCTGCATTTGGAGAGGACACTGAAGCCAACATGGCTACTGATGTGGACTATGACCAGTATCTGGTTGTCTCCAAAACCATTGACGACGGCACTGAGACTACTGTGGTATACGAGGTCAACGGCAACGAGCTGACTGAAACCGACAAAGGCGACTTCGAGCGTGAAGAAGGCTCGACTCTTTTTGTGGGTGTGTTGGCCGCTGGCACAAAGGTTGTCCAGGTCATGCGGACGGAGGTCAGGACGTACGATTCGGGTAAGCCATACCAACTACATCATCCACCTTCTCAGACTAACTTCGTTGAACAGAACTTAATATGGACCAAATCCTACCCATGGAAGACGAAGAGAACGGAAACGAGATCAACGTCATCAATGCCAGTTTCGCAGACCCCTACCTACTCATCCTGCGCGAGGACTCTAGTGTCAAGATCTTCAAGGCTACCGGTGACGGCGAGCTTGAAGATGTTGAAGCGACTGGGCTGACGGGAACAACATGGCTTTCGGCCAGTCTGTTCAAGTCGTCCAGCTTCACGGAAGTCTTTGCCTTCCTCCTGACACCAGAAGGCGGTCTTCGCGTGTTTGCCATGTCAGACATGGAAAAGCCGTGTTATGTTGCTGAGGCGTTGAGCTTCTTACCGCCGGTACTAGCAATGGATTATGTTCCTAAGCGGAGTGCGATCAAAGCTACCATTACCGAGATTCTAGCCGCGGACTTGGGGGATGCGACTACAAAGTCTCCTCATTTAATCGTAAGACACTACATCAGACTCACATTACCCAAGCGACTAACGATATTTAGATCCGCACTTCCAGCGATAACCTCGTCATCTACAAGGCTTTCCATTCTCCGTCACGATCTGCTTCGGAACTCTGGACTCACAATCTGCGATGGGTCAAGCTGTCGCAACAACACATACCCAGATACATCGAAGATGCAGGTTCTGAGGACCAAGGGTTCGAAAGTACACTCTTGGCGGTGAGCGACATCTGCGGCTACAGTACCGTCTTCCAGCGAGGCACAACCCCAGCTTTCATATTCAAGGAGTCATCAAGCGCACCACGCGTGATTGGCCTTAGTGGCAAGCCCGTCAAGGGTCTCACATCGTTCCACACATCGAACTGCCAGCGCGGGTTCGCGTACCTCGATTCTACTGACACGCTGCGTATCTCTCAACTTCCGCCTCAAACACACTACGGTCATCTCGGATGGGCAACACGACGCATGCCAATGGATGCGGAGGTGCACGCCCTTGCCTACCACCCAGCAGGGTTATACATTGTTGGAACGGGCCAGTTCGAAGAGTACCAACTGGATCCCAGTGAGACATACCACTACGAACTGCCCAAAGAAGAAATGAGCTTCAAGCCCAAGATTGAGCGTGGCGTCCTGAAACTACTAGACGAGAAGTCCTGGACAGTTATCGACACACATGTTTTGGATCCCCAGGAAGTCATTCTGTGCATCGAAACGCTCAACCTCGAAGTCAGCGAAGTAACACACCAACGCAAAGACCTCATCGCAGTCGGCACTTCGATTGTACACGGCGAAGATCTCGCAACTAAGGGTTGCATTCGCATTTTCGAAGTCATTACTGTGGTACCGGAACCCGATCGTCCGGAGACCAACAAGCGCCTCAAGCTCATCGTCAAGGATGAGGTCAAAGGTGCAGTATCCGCCATCTCAGGGCTAGGAACACAAGGCTTCATGATCATGGCGCAGGGACAGAAGTGTATGGTACGAGGTCTCAAGGAAGACGGCACCTTGCTTCCTGTCGCGTTCATGGACATGCAATGCTACGTCAGTGACTTGAAGAATTTGCCTGGAACGGGTATGTTGGCTATGGCTGATGCATACCGGGGTGTCTGGTTCACGGGATACACAGTAAGTTCTCCTGTGATGGAAGCGATGGAGCCATCCGATGCTAATACCACAGCAGGAAGAACCCTACAAGATGTCTCTCTTCTCCCGCTCAAAGCATAATCTCGAGACCATCGCAGTGGATTTCCTGCCTTTTGACCAACAACTCCACCTCATCGTCGCAGACGCAGATATGAATCTGCAAGTCTTGCAATTCGATCCTGACAGTACGTCTCTCATCCGCACCTCTAGACTTACACATCCAAACAGTCAACTAACACATCCATCTCACAGACCCCAAATCCGAAGCTGGCTCCCGCCTCCTCCACAAATCCACCTTCCACACCGGCCACTTCCCCACCTCCCTCCACCTCGTCCAATCCCACCTATCCCTCCCCTCCACCACCGACGCCTTCGCATCCAACGCCAACCGCGCCGTCGACGAAGACGACATGGACACCACAACCCCCTCCCCACCATTCACCCAACCTCCCCTCCACCAAATCCTGCACACAACACAGTCCGGCACCCTCGCCCTGCTCACCCCCCTAACCGAGGATTCCTACCGCCGCCTATCCAATCTCACTGCGTACCTCGCTAATACGCTCGACTCGCCGTGCAGTTTGAACCCGAGGGCGTTCAGGATGGGCAGCGAGGCGACGGGTGATGGCGGGTGGGATGCGGGGACTGGGGCGAGGGGTGTGCTTGATGGGAATCTTTTGATGAGGTGGGGGGAGTTGGGCGAGAGGGGGAGGAGAGAGGGACTGGGTAAGTATGGGGAGGGTGAGGAGGGGAGTTGGATGTTTTGGGGGGAGAGGGAGGTTCTTGGGGGGTGGGGGGTTTTTGGGGGACGGGGACGGTAGGGCTGTTAGTACGACAGGCGAATAGGTGAGCTGGGGTAGCGGATGAAGGGCTAGTAAGAAAATCTAGACTAGGCAAGAATGTGAAAAGAGAAGAGATGTTGAAGAATGAAGCGTCCCCATCAGCAAGATATCACTAATCCAATTCCCAACGTGCCATCGCCAAGGCCCTGAGGTACAGGGATGGCAAACCTTACTTCATCGCTACATGTCATAATGAGCGATGCAAGATTACAAAACATCAATCATATAGTTACAAACCCCTCATGGAAAGTTATCAAAGAACCATCGCATTATCATCTCACTACTAAACCCACACTTTACCAAAACCATGCCATTGTCCAGGCCGACCTATCTAAAGGAACGCCGGCAACAAGCAACAAAGCTATAATGATGCCTTTGCTTACAGAAAGTAAAAGAAGGAAAATAAACTCTCTTTGGTATCGCAGAAGCCTTCATCTCGAAAGCTAACAGTTGTCGAAAACCTCCAATGCAGAAAGAAACTCCTCTCACGCCCCCATCTCCTTCCTCTACAGCCTCATACTTCGTTCCCTTGCATTCATGCATCGTAAAATCATGCTAACTCCATCATCTACTCCAGCACAGAAGCTACACACCTCTTACTGAGACGCACACTGCACGCGCTCAGCCCCCGGATGCATATCATCCTCATCATCCTCCATACCGCCCATACCCCTCGCGCGCTGCCCCTCACCGCCCGCATCAACATCCTCGAGCGTAAAGTCCTCCGTCATGGCATCAGCCGGCGGCATAGACTCCGGTACCTTGCGGGGCGGCAGCACAGACTCCAGCGCGCGAATCTGTTCGGGGGACATGGGCCCGCCGTCCTCGTTGTTACCGAGGCGCTCCGGGAACTTGACGTCGAACTGGATGTACAAGTTGCCGAAGTCGTGGTGGCGGTACGAGGGCATGCCCTGCCCGCGGATGACCTTGACTTCGCCGGGGGAGATGCACTCGCCGGGGATGATGTCGACGGTTAACCAGCGCTCGTCGAGGTGCTCGATGTGGATCTGGCCGCCGGCTAGCGCGGTCAGGAGATCGATTTCGGCGTGGTAGAAGAGGTCGTCGTCTTTGCGTTGGAAGCGCGCATGTGGTTTCTGCTCGATTTCGAAGACTACGTCACCGGGTTCTACGCCGGGGAGCTGGTCGCCCTCGCCTCGGAACTCGATCTTGTGGCCGGACTTGACGCCGCGGTCGACGTGGACGTGCAGCACCTTGCGCTCGATTATCGTCTTCTTGCCGTTGCACTGCTTGCAGCGGTCCTTGTCGCGGATGATTTCGCCTTCGCCCTGACAGTCGGGGCACACGGTTTGGAAGCGCTGGATCATGGGGCCCATCTGGCGCATCATGTGCTTCATGCCGCGGCCGTCGCAGCCAGCGCACTTCTTGACGGCGCCGTCTTTGCCACCCGCGCCGTGGCACTTGGGGCAGATGACGGATTTCTGTAGGGCGAGCTTGGAGACCTTGCCGCGGTAGACATCCTCGAGCGACACCTTGTGGACGTGCGAGATTGTGCGCGCCTTCTTGGGTCCTTGTTCGCGTCCGCCGCCCATGCCGCCGCCAAACATGCCGCCAAAGGGACCGCCGCCGCCGCCGAAGAACTGTGCGAATAGGTCCTCGGCTGCCATGCCGCCACCGCCGCCCATGCCGCCTTGCTCGAGTCCTTCCTCGCCATATTGGTCGTATATTTGGCGCTTCTGCGGGTCTGAGAGAACTTCGTATGCGTGGGAGAGGTCCTTGAACTTGTCGGCGGCCTCGGGGTTGTGGGCGTTCTTATCGGGATGCCACTTGAGCGCTCCCTTCTTGTACGCCGTCTTCAGTTGTGACTCGGCGCAGTCTGGCGCTACCTGTGGGTTGTTAGACTTCTGGCCTTGAGTTGTTTGTGGAGATGATTGTGCTTACCCCCAGGATATCGTAGAACTTTGTGTCTTTAACCATGGTCGCGGTTCGTGGTTGTGGTGTCGAAACGTGGACGAGGGGCTAGCGGGGTCGTAAAAGTCGGGTTGAGGGGCAATAGAGAAAGGTCTCTGGGTGATCTGTGGAAAGCGCGAGTCGCGGTGTCGGGAAGATCTTAAATCAAGTCAGCGTTAAGTCTTGGTGGGCCACAAGTCGCAGTAGTCGCCCGGTTGCAGCTCAGCCTTGCAGGTGAAAGAAGGCGCGGGTAACTCGTCGAAGTGCTGACACAATGAGCGAAAAGGCGCTTACCGAGAGTCGCCGCGGGAGTCTTCGCGGTCGAAAAGTGAAGAAACGGGTATCTGACTCGGAGGCAAGGTGCGTGTTCACAGTGTATATTGGGGTGCGTGGGAGGGCGAACGCTTGTCGACTTAAAAGTAGTAACCGGGATGTTGCAAATGCACCGGCTGCGCCGAGCGAGAGAAGATTCCAAACAATTCCATGCCCTTCCACGCTGCCTCGCCAGCCCAAGATTGCCTGAATCCGCTCGTCTGCCTGCCCAAACTACGCACCAGGCTCCACTCTATCGAACGTCACTGCGAAATCCTATATTCACTATCCCAATGTCTGTACATGGCGTGAGAACATGCGTTTGCCATTGCGCATTGCTTGGGAAGCTTCGATGAAGGTACGCTATGACCGCTTTTGGCCAAGCCAATCAGCGCGGGGGCGATCAGGCAGGGCTCTTATCGCCGAAGATTGGCGAAGTTCCGGGTGCCGGAAGGGGACCCTTCTTTTGCCTTGCGCCATCGCGCAGCTTCGCCTCAGCCACATGGAGAATTTGAGCAATAGTAGGGCCGAGATGGTGCCTCAGGCTCAACGTCAAGGCAACAGGCGGGCACAATCCTTTCTTCGCAGCGGCGACTCGCAACGACATTAGCTCGAGAAGTAGATGAGTTGTGACTGATCGCTGAACTTCGCGACTACATAGAGAGACTATCAGTACTATTACAAGAACGAAACAACCAGTTGCCAACCACAAGCCCCTCACGCACCGTTCTCATACCAGCCCCTTACGTCCTCGACGAGCTTCTCAATGGCGGTTGGCCGCCACATATGATAAGGGGTCAACGCGTGACGGAATGTCACCGTCTTCCTCAAGGCCAAGGAGACCTGGAAGCGAAACGCAACCTCGTCGAATACCTCCTCAGATGGAAAGAACCTGACGTTGCCAGCATCCAACCCAGACACCTTCGGCACACCTTGCCAATGTCCCAGCATACCAGAATCGCCCGGCCAACACATAATGGACCTCTGTCCTCGGACAGCCTCCCGTATGCCCCTCCCATACCCCACGAAAGACAGCATGTCTTTGGCAAGTACGCCCTTGAACTTCCAAAAGTCCAGGCGAACCTGGATTGTCGCCGCCAGGTTGGATTTGGCATACGCCAATATGCTGTGAATATCTCTTGTCTTCCCGAAGACGAGCGGAGATATACCCCATGGTGTCCTGAGGACGACATGTCGGAGGCAAAGCCGGAGACGTTTCTCGTCCATCTCGATGAGCTTGACGAACTTTCCCACATCCGTACATACCAGGGTGTTGTATCGAAGCTCGAAATGCGTAGCTTCGTCCACGAACTCGCGGTGCACTTCGTTAATGCGGTTGATGGCCATTCGTGAATGACCATCAGTAATGGTGGACCCCTTCTGCTTGCTCAGCAGGACGTTCTCGCCATTGTTGTCAAGCGCATAGCCCCAGATCATCTGCCTGATCTCGACAGGTACTCGGAAGATGTGGCATTCGCCCCGCTCGATGCGCTCGAAGTGTTCTCCGCCTGCACGCAGGCCCGTCACCTTGCCATCCTTGATGTCGAAAGAGACATTGTGTCCACTAGGTGCTGTACGGAATGTTGCCTGGAACTCAGCGTTGAGTGTCCGTTCCTCTGCCGAATCACCACCAATTCTGAATGAAGGTACGTTGGACCATTGCAGGTCCCAGGTTTCAAGGATGTCACCGCGGACATGGCTGATGCTGCCGACATGCAGAGAAACGCCATCGGATGTTATGATGGCGCGGTACCCATTCTTGCTGCAATACCAGCCAGTGTACTTCTTGAGGGTCGTGCGCGAGAGGACGGGGGCAGGTTGGATATGCATGATGGTGTTTGGTATGCTCGTAGTCGGAAGAGGATGGCGACGTCGAGGAACAAGATCAACAGACGCGTGAGAAGTAGACGCGTCGATATCCTGTGGGCAATAAATCCCGCACTCACTTTCACGTTCGAGTTCATTTCCTATTGCAGACCGACTCCTCCGTTTGCGCTCTGCCTGGAGAGCTCACATGACGTCAACGCATCTTCTTCGACAGCGAGACCGCAATTCACCCGTCACCGAGACCCAAGATCTTCTTGAGTAGGTGGACTTTGAGGATTGTTATATCTCTCAATTGATAAGGGGTACCTTTTGCGTATGTAGTAGTCATGTATTTCGGGAGTCATAAGTGGCTCGTCTCGCTCTGCGTCATCGTAATACCATTCCAGCCTGCTCATCCGCATCCTCAAACCACTTCAGCCAGCCCCCCC